>Ga0316206_1000027_pt1 | contig 364767 bp, 346 predicted proteins | sample 6monthpyrite_MG_FD_204942 | JGI IMG/M metagenome (GOLD analysis project Ga0316206, IMG submission 204942) | Microbial mat bacterial communities from mineral coupon in-situ incubated in ocean water Damariscotta River, Maine, United States -... | ecosystem: Environmental > Aquatic > Marine >...
TTTGCAAGATATGCTGTTCTTAGGAAGTCCAGGATATTACATTTATGGGAATTGGATTATCAACTTATACTCTATCCCAAAATTGACTACGCAAAAAAAACATTTAGTGGGGAAGGGGATGGAGAAATAGTGCTGCTGTAAAAAAGACATAAACCCTGATTTTTAAGTTATCCAATCGACTTCATCAATATCTATTTAAACGATGCAAGTAACTTTGGATATAAAAAATACGAAAATATTAAATTAGCTGGTGGTGGCTTGTACCTGTTTAGAGTCAGAGTTAATATTAAAGTTGAAATGCTTGGCCAGTTTTGCAATATGTAAGGTTGCTTGCCTTGTGCTCATGCCTGCTGCCGTTAACACCGCAACTAAATCTTCGATAAGTTTATGTTCAACCAGTTCTTTCGGATTTGCCTTGCCAGGGGTAACTTTTTCAAGTTGGGCTTTCAGCTTAACAGGGTCTGTCTCGCCATCACTCATGTCTTCTAGCCAATGGTCGAAATCCATTGGACCAAGATGGTCTACATGCAAGTACTTATTCTCTTTGGACAGCATAGATTTAAATATTTCATACTCCTGCTTTGTTATCACTCCACGATTTAAAAAATCTTGTTGTTTCTCCAATTCCTCTTGCTGCGATCTATCTAACTTCTGATTCGTCCTGGGCGTTATCTCGGCTATAGTTTTTCTTAGTCGATTATCTGTTTTTTCTGATTCAAAACCGGCAGCCAGCACAGAAAGAAAGCGTACGCGCGCAAGACAAAAGTAACCTATATAAGATGGGTTATCACTGGAACAGCTATCCAGGTTGTCTTTGTCTTCCTCCAGCGTGTATTGCTTATTTATTTTATCCAATGCCTTCGGCAATGCTTCTTTGGTTAATACCTCGCGCAGGGCATTGGCCAGCTCCACTGCTGTTGCCAGGGCGGCTTCTGTATCTGGGTGGCTTTCTATTTTATGTGACATTAAAAGATTTAAAAAAGGTTAAAAATAGGGTGTAATGTTTGTACCATAATAATATCCCTCCACAAATACTAGCATTAATTGTATATCATAAATATGTATTCCAGTTATTGATACGGATCAATGGGGTTGAACTCGATTGAAATGGATTTAATGACCGCTATTGGCCGGAAGCAAGCTATTTTAATTTCTGGATTCCCGATAAGCTCATTGAATGGAGCCTTCTGCTGTGCTTGTTGGAGAGAGCAATTGAACTATTTTACTGGGCAAACTCCATCAACAAAAATTGAATTCACGTCATTTCCAACCGTTTTCTCTGGTACGCCATAAATATGTAGCTTTACACTGGTGACGATCGCACCTTTAGGTAGCTCTAGTGGGTATTCAAGTGTGTTCCAGCCTTCACCGGCTATTTCAAACGTTTTCTTTGATGGCTCGATAATGTGAGAGCGGGCCTTTTTTCCATCTAACAAATAATTCACTTCGGGTGAGATTTTGATCGGCATCGTTCCTGTTGCTATGCGAAAGCTTATCGATTTAATTTGTTGCCAATCTTGTCGGGCGCTCAGGTCGGGTGAATTTATTGAAAAGGTCCAGTGCGGATCTTTACTCATTTGGTTGCTGGTTTTCGGGAAGCATTCACTGGATACGGGTACAAACAGACTTCCACCTTCGGTGGTCTGATTTAGTTTTGCTGGCCAGCTGGTATTGACGAAAAATAACCCCGGGCAACTTGTTTTGCTGATGGGTTGTTCTCTGTCTTCTATATAAACATGACTGCTGCTCCAGCCCATGACGTCATCTTGTTTGTTATCAAAGTTGAAACAGCTCCCTGCCAGGGTATTGTGGACGATAAAATCATAGCTGACAGTCCTGGTTGTACTTCCGGTCGGGATTCCGAGGAAGCTGGATTGATAAGGAATTTCTGCCAGTATTCTGTATTCTCCCGCTGCAAGTTGCGCGGTGCTGATCTCAAATTTATTTGGATTCTTTTCATCGGTGATGATCTTGACTGGATAGGAGCTTGCAGAATTATATTTTTCAAACAACCGAACGGTTGGTTTTTTTCCCTGTAATAATCGTTTGGACTCAGCTGATAACATCAGGGTGACTGGTTGGTTTGGCTTGTCTTTGTCGGCAGTTGTACTGAACGTGGCAACATCAGCGGTTTGACCGCAGGAAGACATAACGATCGAGCTTGCTATAATAATCGAAATAAGCAGTGGTAATTTTATTTTATTTGTCATTCTGTTCTGATTTATTTCGATTAAAAAAGGCTTTCGATTCTTTAGTATAATACGAAAATTTATGTTTAACTTTTTTAAGAAGTATCCTGGCCCATACAAATTCACTGGCAAGAATGGCGAGCCCTGCCGGGATGACGATGATAGCAGGTCCCGGTGTAACAATAAAAATAATTCCCACAATCAAAACACTCACTCCGATTAAGGTGATGATGATGCGTCTAAAGCCTGTATAGGTTATATGGTACAGGCGGCCAAAGTCATCAAGAAGTGGAGAAACGGGTAATTCTCCCCGGTCGCGATGTAGCAGTGAATAGATAACGCCAGCCAACAGTACTGAACTTGTCAGAAGTAACGTGTACGATGAATCTACAGGGTAAATATTGTTCAGTAGCATTTTAATACTGAGCAAAATAAGAATAATGATGAGTGTTATTTTTATGTAACGTAGCTGTTGCAGGGCGGTTGCAAATACAAAATACAATGCACGCATGCCAAGCAATGAGAGCAAGCTGGCGCTAAGCAGAATAAACAAGTTTGATGTAACCGACAGGCTTGCAGGGATGGAATCGGTTGCAAGAACAAGATCTGAATATTCTACAACCAGCAAACAAACAAACAGGGGTGTGAATTTTAACTTGCCCTGACTTTTTGTTATAAATTTTCCATTGTCCAGGTTGTCGTCAGTCGGCAAGTGCTTCATCAGGTAATTGGCTAAACTCGAACGTTGGCGCGTTTGTTGGTTTGCCAAACTCGCGACTAAACGGAATGTGCCGAAAATTAATAATACAGCTAACAGGAAATTCATCCAGGCAAAGTTTTCCCACAGAGAGATGCCAAGCATGAGTATGGCGCTGCGGGTGATAACGGTGAGGAGAAGGCCGTAAAACAATACACGGTATTGATGCTGCACCGGTATTTTCATGGCCTGAAAAACTAACACCATGACAAACAAGTTATCAAAGCTCAATACTCTATCCAGAAAATAGACATTGACGTACTGAGTCAGTGCCTGTTTGCCAGAGAGTAGCGTGGTATCAAATGCGGTGGAAAAGAGATTGTATTCGAATGAGAAATAAACAAAGAAGCCAAAGGCAAGGCTGATACTGATCCACAAGCCGGTTTGCAGCAAGGCATCGACGATGGTGAGTTGCGCAGCTTTGTGACGCGTGAGCCCCAAATCGATTGCAAACAAGCAGGTGACGCCAAGGCCAAGTGCTAACCAGGTGATCATAGTCTACTTCCATTAAACAACTGGCTTGATTGTAAACGAGTTGGCGTGGATCGCGAAGGGGATGAATTGAACAAAAATTGAGTGTCTTCGAGTGTTAAGTATTGCCCATCATGAGTTTCTTCCAGATGGAAAGTCAGGTTACACTAAGCTTATGGCAAAGACGAAAACCATTTATTTTTGTTCCAACTGTGGTGCAGAGGCACCAAAGTGGTCGGGGCAATGTTCAGATTGTGGCGACTGGAACACCTTGAGTGAGAGCACGGCTGTGGTGTCATCGAAACAGCGGGCAGCCAACACCAGCTACACGGGTTCAAATGTTGTTAAGGTTCAGTTACTTGACGAAGTACTGCCTGATGATGTTCAGCGTATTGAAACCGGCATCAGTGAGTTCGACCGTGTTTTAGGAGGTGGTCTGGTCCCGGGCTCGGTCACCTTGATCGGCGGTGATCCGGGTATTGGCAAATCGACGCTGTTACTGCAGGCGCTGGTCAACCTGTCCCAAAACCAAAGCACGTTATACGTCACGGGTGAGGAGTCATTGCAACAGGTTAGCTTGCGCGCCAATCGTCTGGGCCACTCGCAGTCAAAGATGCCACTACTGGCGTCGACACAAATTGAAACCATCTTGCAACAGGCACAAAAATCAAAACCGCAGGTCATGGTGATTGATTCAATTCAGACAATGTTTACCGATGAACTGACAGCTGCACCGGGTGCGGTCTCTCAGGTGCGTGAATGTGCGGCGCAGTTGGTGCGATTTGCAAAACAAACTCAAACAATAGTCTTTCTGGTTGGGCACGTCACTAAGGAAGGGACGCTTGCAGGACCGCGCGTGCTCGAACATATGGTCGACACGGTTTTATATTTTGAAGGTGAAAGCGGGGAACGCTATCGTTTGATTCGTGCGGTAAAAAATCGTTTTGGTGCGGTGAATGAGCTGGGCGTGTTTGCGATGACCGATAAGGGCTTGCGTGAAGTTAGCAATCCTTCAGCGATATTTTTGTCTCGCCATAAACAGGCCGTTCCCGGCAGTGTGATTATGGTGACGCTGGAAGGTAGTCGACCATTACTGGTCGAGGTACAGGCGTTAGTCGATGACTCACAACTTGCTAATCCAAGAAGGGTCACGGTTGGTTTTGAACATAATCGTCTCGCTATGCTGCTAGCTGTATTACACCGACACGGTGATGTGATGACCGGTGATCAGGATGTGTTTGCCAATGTTGTAGGTGGTGTGCGTGTAACAGAAACCGGTGCTGATCTGGCGGTCTTACTTGCCATTATGTCGAGCTTGCGCAACAGGACCATCGCAAGAGATATGATCGTGTTTGGTGAAGTGGGCTTAGCGGGTGAGATACGCCCTGTGCCAAATGGTCAGGAACGATTAATGGAAGCGTTTAAGCACGGTTATAAACGCGCACTTATTCCAGCGGCGAACGCACCACAAAAAACACCAGAAGGGATGGAAATTATTGCAGTGGATCGAATTGCTGATGCGTTGGATGCCTGTTAACTTTAAATCATCGATGGATATCGATCATTTCTGTGATTTCTCTTTCTACCAGCTTGGGATCGCCCAGGTTGAGTTCCAGAATACGGCGTAAATGGGTCAAGCTTTCCACATCAATATGCTGGCATTCAAATCCAACCAGCTCATCATGCATGTGAGCAATCTTTGCCTCCATCTGCACCGTGATATCACTACCACTTAGAATTAGTGCAAGCTTGAGCTCATCGCCTTGTCTGCCAGTAAAACTATCCGGTTGTTTGATCAGAACGCCATGTAAGCTCAGGTCAACGACCTGGCCGGACCATTGTTGGCTGTTATCGGCTGTCGATAGATGGTATTCGGTGTTGAAGTCGATGCGTGTGAAGTGACGGCGTTGTTGATCTGAGTTAGTCATATCTGGCTCGGCTCTGGCTTGGTTGCCGTTGTCGCGATCTGACGATCAGAATCGCCTGTTTCAAAGTAGTACTAAAGTTATAGACTATTCCAGATAAAACTGCATGCGGATATTGCCAATGGTGATGGTGTCATTGTCATCAAGTTTGGTCGTGTGATCGCCAATTTCTTTTCCGCCGACACTTGGTGGGTGTTTGCCTTCCAGGTGCGAGATAAAGTAACCATCATTGCGACGGGTAATCACGGCGGTTGCAACGCCAGGTTTACCCAGGTTAGTCATGGATTTGGACAAGGCCATGGTTTTACCGAGATTTTGTCCATTTAATATTTGCAGCCAACCTTGTTTGGGGTGGGTAGCTTGAATTGAGTCGGGAGTCGCACCGGGCTTTTCAGCCGTCTGATTAGGTTTTTCCTGACTGACGTCTCTTTCTGCATCTAAAACCGGTGTGATATCAATGCTGGTCGATGATTCATTGGATTCCAGGTGCGAAATCTCTTCGTACTTGTAGGTGAGTGTGTGTTTGCCCACACGGATGAGATCACCATCAGCCAATTTGTGTTCGCTTACTCGATCCTGGTTTACATACGTCCCATCTTCACTCTTCAGATCAAACAGAATAGAGTCATGGCCGTGGGTTTCTATACGGGCATGCTTATCCTGCACTGCGAGACTATCGATGTGGATTACACAGCCTGGATCGCTGCCAACTTCCATCGTGCCTTGTTGCAGAGGGAATACGCGTAATACTTTGCTTTTGAATGACAGCGTCAGTCTAGACACTGATAAGTCTCCGATTTTTGAAAAACTCTATATTTATCTTGGAATTATAGACCGTATTTGAGGTTCTTGTACAACCGCCTGTCCGCTGTATGAAGCGGTTAATCGCTATCTTTCTTTAGCTTTTGTTTCCAGTCAGCATCAATTTTAACGGTTTTCACCGTGTTGTTGGTTGTTTGCACAATTTCCATTGGATAATCGGCTATCAACAGGCTGGTGCCCTGGTCCGGGATGTGTTCCAGATACTCAATAATAAGCCCGTTAATGGTTTTGGGACCTTCGGTGGGCAAATCCCATTCCAGGATGCGATTGAGCTCCCTGACACTGGTGCTGCCATCAATAAGATAACTTCCATCCTCCTGTCGGTGGATATCCCTACTGGATGCGGAAGGGTCGGTGGTAAATTCACCTACGATCTCTTCGAGCAGGTCTTCCAGCGTAATCAGACCAAGAATTTCGCCATATTCATCCACGATCAGCCCGATACGGCGTTTTTCCCGTTGAAAATTGAGCAATTGTGTATTTAGCGGTGTGCCGGCCGGGACAAAATAGGGCTTGCGAATCATCGCGCGCATCGTGTCTTTATTAGCGGTTTCCGGATCCTTAAAGATCTGGATGGCTTTGCGTAAATGCAAAAAGCCTACGATCTGATCAATATCAGCTTCGTAAACGGGAAGTTTTGTGTGCTGGCTGGTACGTAAATCCTTGGTGATTTTTTCCCAATCATCATCGAGATCTATGCCTGTGATTTCGTTACGAGGGACCATAATATCCTCAACCGTGACTTTCTCCAGGTCGAGCAGGTTTAGCAGCATCTGCTGGTGGCGCTGTGGAATAACGGTACCGGCCTCGTTGACGACAATCCGCAGTTCTTCAGTTGAAAGGTCATATTGAGAAACCCGGGATTTGCTGATCCCTAGCAGACGAAAAATGATGTTCGCGCACTGATTCGTGATCCAGACAAAGGGGTAAAGAATTTTGAGCAAGGGCTCCAATATATAAGAAGCCGGCAGCGCAAAGCGTTCCGGGTTGAGGGCGGCCAGGGTTTTGGGGGTGACCTCTGAAAAAATAAGAATCACGATGGTCAGGACGACCGAGGCAATGACAACCCCGGTTTCGCCGTACAAATGAAAGCCAATAATACTGGCGATCGAGGCCGCCAGGATATTCACGAAGTTGTTACCCAGCAGAATAACGCCAATCAGGCGCTCAGGTCTCGACAGTAGCCTTAGTGCTGTTTTTGCCCCTTTACGGTTTTTGTCGGCAAGATGGCGCAGACGATAGCGGTTCATGCTCATCAAGCTTGTTTCCGAGCCCGAGAAAAATCCGGATGCGATAATGAGAAAGGCCATGACGCCAAACAGAATACTAAACGGGATGTCTTCCAAAAAAAGGGATTCCTTAAAAATGAGAATAGGTGTGAGCGTTATATATATTAGAGACAGCTTCACCAGAATCGTCAAGCGGTAGGCGGGCTCTATACACGTTCAAATTATGATGTCATTGCTTGTGCAGGATGATTTCCAGAACGAACTTGCTGCCAAAATAGGCCAGAAGTAGGAAGACAAAACCGGTTAGCGTCCAGCGAATGGCGGTGCGGCCACGCCAGCCAAATTTCCAGCGTCCCCAGAGAAGTACCGCAAATAGTATCCAGGCACCAATCGATAGCACTGTTTTATGTAGAGAGATTTGCTCCTCAACGAAGAACAGTCCCGTGCTAAGGGATACGCACAACACAACAAAGCCCACACCGATCATCTGGAATAGCAGTTTTTCCATTGTATCCAGCGGCGGCAGTGCTCGCACAAATCCCGTGGCGTGTTTTTTGTGCAGTTGTGCATCCTGCACATAAAGCATGATGGATTGTAGTGCCGCAATGCTAAGTAAGCTGTATGCAATCAGTGATGTGATAATGTGGATTTCCAGAACAAAAGAAAGGTCATGGGATAACAATGTGACTTTGTCATCAATAAGCCGTAGCAAAACGGCGATGGCCGCAATGGGCAGTACCCCTATAGCCAGGTTCTCGACCGGTTCCTGCCAGGCAAAGCTGACCAACATAAGACTAATGACCCAGGTAATCAGGGAAAAGACCGTGAAAAAGCTGATATCAAGCGCAGGGCCGGAAAAGAGGCTCAGATAAAGTAAATAGGCGTGGACGATCAGGCTAATGTTGGCCAGGAGTAACAGGTGGGTCTTGTTGACGCCCTTACCACCACTCGCCAGCCGGTAGCCGAACAATACGGTCAGCAAGGTATAGAGAGTAATAACAAGTGCTGCGAGCAGGTTTTCTAGCATGACACCTATTGTGGCCTAACGCGCTGTTTTTAAAAAGAGCTTATTGAGCTATCCTGTCTCGCTTCGGTAATAAATTATTAAGGACAGAGCGAAAGAGGCCGATGCTTAGGTCAGATGGTGATGTAAGCAGAATTGCCGCTGATGTGGGGTTTTTGAGGCTCTGGCTACCATTGGTTACCAGAAATAGGGTTAGCGACGGCTTGTGACCGCGGACGCATTCTGTTTTACTCACAATATGGCATGATCTAATTTTATAGGAAGCGTGCATTTATTAGGCACAAAGTGATGTATTTGCGATGGAATTAAAAATACTAGGATGTAGCGGTGGTGTGGGTGTCGATCTGAGGACCACCACTTTGCTCATTGATCAGGATATCCTGATTGATGCGGGCACCGGTGTCGGCGATCTCAATATGGATGAGATGATGAATATCCGCCATATTTTCGTGACCCACTCACACCTCGATCATATTGCCTGTATTCCACTGCTGGTGGACACCTTGTTCGATCGTACTGAACAGCCCATTACTATCCATGCACAGCAGGCGACCATCGACGCATTACAGAAGCATATATTTAATAATGTTATCTGGCCTGATTTTTCAAAACTGCCCAATCCTGAGAACCCCGTTATGCTGTTTGAGGTGATGAAACCGGGTGAGGTGGTTAGTATCAATGACCGACACCTGAAGATGATCAGCGTGAACCATATTGTCCCCGGCGTCGGCTACTGTGTCGAGAATGCGACCGGCGTCTTTGCTTTTAGCGGAGACACCACAACCAATGATTCGCTGTGGGAAAACCTGAACAAACAGGACAAGCTGGATATCCTGATTGTGGAGACGGCCTTTACCAATGCAGATGTGGATCTATGTCGTCGTGCCGGGCATTACTGTGCAGATTTATTGGCCGAAGACCTGGCCAAACTTAAGCACAAACCCCAGGTTTACATCAGTCACAATAAACCCGGTTCGGAAAGCCAGATTATGTCTGAGTGCGAGCAGGCCATTACAACCCATGAAGTTCATTCTCTGTCCGGTGGGACCACGCTAACTTTCAAGTAGACGGTCTTTCTCTTTACGCACGACTGTTGATTACCTGCTCAGAATTTAGAATAGTGCGTTATACTAACCCTTCATTTATTTCCTGTTGTGACTCACTATGTTTGACGGATTAACCGATCGCCTGGGCCAAACGGTCCGCAATTTACGCGGAATAGGCCGACTTACTGATGACAATATAAAAGACACCCTGCGTGAGGTGCGCATGGCCCTGCTCGAGGCTGATGTTGCCTTGCCAGTGGTTAAACACTTTATTGAAGACATCCGCGAGAAGGCGGTGGGTGAAACCGTACTCAAAAGCCTGAACCCCGGGCAGGCCTTCATCAAGGTAGTTAATGATCAACTGACTCTGCTAATGGGCGAGTCTAATGACAGCCTGGATCTATCCACCACGCCCCCGGCCGTCATTATGATGGCGGGCCTCCAGGGTGCAGGTAAAACCACGACCGTCGGCAAGCTGGCTAGCTGGCTGCAAAAGAAAGAGAAAAAATCCGTCATGGTGGTGAGCTGTGACGTCTATCGTCCTGCTGCGATCGAACAGTTAAAAACGGTAGCCGAACAGGTTGGTGCCAGTTTCTTCCCCAGTGATATCAAGCAAAAACCCGAGAAAATTGCCAAGGCTGCCTATAAAGAAGCGAAGGTGAGACACCAGGATGTGTTGATCATCGATACCGCGGGTCGTTTACATGTCGATGAAGAAATGATGGCTGAGATCAAACAGCTGCATGCGAGTGTGAACCCGGTTGAAACACTGTTTGTGGTCGATAGCATGACCGGACAAGACGCGGCCAACACCGCCAAGGCCTTTGACGATGCCTTACCCCTGACCGGTGTGATTTTGACCAAGACGGATGGTGATGCACGTGGTGGTGCTGCCCTGTCTGTTCGTTCTGTCACGGGCAAACCGATTAAATTCATGGGTGTGGGTGAAAAAATGGATGCCCTGGAGGCTTTCCACCCGGATCGTATTGCCTCGCGTATATTGGGGATGGGCGACGTGGTCAGCCTGGTGGAAGAGGTCCAGGACAAGATCGATGTCGAAAAGGCCGAAAAGCTGGCCAACAAATTCAAAAAGGGCAAAGGCTTCGATTTGGAGGACTTTCGTGACCAGTTTATCCAGGTCAAAAAAATGGGCGGTATGGCCGGAATCATGGACAAGATGCCGGGGATGGGTGGCATGCCGCAACAGGCCATGAATCAGGTCGATGACAAGCAGATTGGTCGTCTGGAGGCCATTATCAACTCCATGACACCCATGGAACGACGCAAGCCTGATGTGATTAATGGCTCTCGCAAGCGGCGGATTGCAGGAGGCTCTGGCACCCAGATTCAGGATATCAACCGCCTGCTGAAGCAGTTCAAGCAGATGCAAAAAATGATGAAGAAAATGAAAAAGGGCGGCATGGCGAAGATGATGAAGCAATTAAAGGGTGGGATGCCACCGGGTGGAATGCCACCAGGCGGCATGCCGCCGGGATTTTAAGGATTTTAGGTTTTTTGGGTATTTTCGCCTCGAAACGCCCATCAGTGCTTCACTTTTCTGTCAATTTCAGTACAATGCGCCGTTTCCCGGGCTGCCTTATGGGCGTCCGTTTTGATATAGCGTAACGCTACAGCATAGAGAGTAAATATGGTCACTATTCGATTATCACGTGGTGGGGCAAAGAAGAAGCCTTTCTATCACATTGTTGTCACCGACAGCCGGATGCCTCGCGATGGGCGTTGTATTGAGCGCGTGGGCTTTTTTAACCCAATGGCTCAAGGTCAGGAAGTTCGCCTTAATGTCGAGCAAGAGCGGGTTAAATACTGGATAGGTCAGGGTGCCCAAACCTCTGATCGTGTTGGCAAGCTTCTGAAAGAGGCGGCTTAACCCCCCTCCAGCCACGTTTTTAGTATGAATTCGAACCCCAGTCACCCCGTGATCCTCGGTAAAGTGGCTGGGGTTTTTGGCGTTAAGGGATGGATTAAAGTCCGTTCCGATACCGAGCCTCTCACCAATATCCTGGATTATTCTCCCTGGTACCTGAACAAGGACGGACAATGGCTCCGTTATGAGCTGGAACAGGGGCAACGCCACGGCAAAGGCCTTATAGCCCACCTGGACAGTTGTGATGATCGTGATCTGGCCGCCAGTCTAGTTGGCTACCCCATTGCCGTGGATCGATCCCAGTTACCCGACGCTGAAGCGGGGGAATACTATTGGTCCGATCTCATTGGCCTTCAGGTTGAGAATATTCAGGGGCGTCAATTGGGGGAAGTCAAAGAATTGATGGCGACCGGTGCCAATGACGTGCTGGTAATCCAAAATGACGAAAATGAGCTATTGATACCTTATGTTGTTGACCACTATATTGTTAAGGTAGATCTCGAGCTGGGTAAAATTACCGTAGATTGGGAATGGTTCGAAGAAGAGCTGGATCTGGATAAAAACCAGGGCCCGGAAGAAAATTGAGATTAGGAAAAATCGAGTAGGTAAGTTTTATGCAAATTGATGTTGTCACGCTCTTTCCTGAGATGTTTAAGGCGTTGACCGACTACGGGATCACCGGTCGGGCGATTAGCCGTGGCATTGTTGATCTGGGTTTCTGGAATCCCCGTGATTACAGCGAAGATACTCACAACACGGTAGATGACCGTCCCTATGGTGGTGGTCCTGGCATGGTGTTGATGATGAAACCACTCAGAGAGGCTATCCGCCGGGCACGTAACAGCACCGATAAGCCTGCCCGGGTGGTGTACTTATCCCCACAGGGGCGCAAGTTAGACCAAAAAGCGATGAAAGAACTGGCCGGCAATCAGCGTATTGTCCTGGTCTGTGGTCGTTACGAAGGGGTGGATGAGCGCCTGATCAGCGCCGAAGTCGATGAAGAATGGTCGATTGGGGACTATGTCCTGAGTGGCGGTGAACTGGCGGCGATGGTCTGTATCGATGGCATGACTCGCTTGCTACCAGAAGCGCTGGGCCATGAGCTCTCTGCTGAACAGGACTCGTTTGTTGCCGGCCTGCTGGATCACCCCCATTACACGCGACCCGAGGAGATTGATGGCATACCTGTCCCCGATATCCTGTTGAGCGGTGATCATGCGGCGATCAATCGCTGGCGAGAGAAGCAGTCCCTGGGACGCACCTGGTTGCGTCGCCCTGATTTGCTGGAACAGCTGGAATTAAGCGCAGAACAGCAGCAATTGTTGGATGAATTTGTAAGAGAACATGAGGTGGAAGGCCTTTAGAAGCATTTCAGTCGGTTTATGCGGCTTTTCCAATATCTGAATCCCGTAAAAACAGACGAAAAGTCGCCATTATCAGTGGCTTCGGCCGGATTTGGCATGTATAATCCTGCGCCTTACGAATTGAGGATTTAACGTGAGCAACATCATACAACAGCTAGAAGCAGAACAAATGACCCGCGAATTGCCGAATTTCAATGCAGGCGATACCGTAATTGTTAAAGTGAAGGTCAAAGAAGGCAAAACAGAGCGTTTGCAGGCCTATGAAGGTGTGGTTATCGCGATAAAAAATCGTGGCCTGAATTCTTCATTCACCGTTCGTAAAATTTCACATGGTGAAGGTGTTGAGCGTGTTTTTCAGTCCTACAGTCAGAGCATTGACTCGATTGAAGTGAAACGTCGCGGTAAAGTCCGTCGCGCCAAGCTGTACTACTTGCGTGAGCGTCAAGGTAAGTCTGCAAGAATCAAAGAAAAGTTGCAGTTAAAGACGTCGAAATAGAGACGTACCTAAGAATTAATAAAGAACGGGCTACGGCCCGTTTTTTATTGCCCGCAAAAAATGAGATTGCACAACTTGAATGTAGTCAGGAATGTAGCCAGGAATGTAGCCAGGAATGTAGCCAGGAATGTAGCCAGGAATGTAGCCAGGAATGTAGCCAGGAATACAGCCGTTACAGCCGTTACAGCCGTACGCTATCTTAAATGGTGTACACTTCAAACACTGTAAAACGTAACCGAAACTAAATTTAGCCTCATTATTCATGGTCCAACACCAACAAAAATTATTTTCCAGCGTTACTAGCGCACTGTTGATGCTGGTTTTATCGGGCATGACCAGTATTAGTTCAGCGATTAGTCTAGAAGAGATCAATCAGATTGCGAACAGTGGCGCGGTCGATCTATCGATTCGAATTCTTGAACGTGAACAACCGTTATTAAAAAAACAGCCCGCTCAGTGGATGGCCTGGGAACGGCAACGTATCAAGTTTTATAAATCCAGGAAGCAATGGCATAGGCTGTCTGAGCGATTGACGACCTTGCCTGATTTTGCCGATGTTGATTTTATTTTTTGGGCAAAAACTGAACGCGCCATTGCCTTAATAGCATTGCGCCAGGGAGAGATGGCCAGGCACGAATTACGTGGTCTTATCTGGCGGTTAAATACCGATGGGCTTAGCCATGAGTCTAATCGGGAGTCTAACCGAGAGCTGCTGACGCAAAAAAGAATTATTCAATGGCGTCGTCTTATTATTAAATCATATCTGGTTGATGGACAGGCCAGTGATGCGCAGATGGCAAGCATCCGTTTACAGCAGGATCTGGAGACTGTTGAACTAAGTGATATTCTGGTGAGAGCCCGTATTGCGATTCTGGATAATCAGGCCGATGAGGCCATTCGTTTACTGAAACCATTTTCTGACAAACCAGAAGCCGCATCGCTTTTACTATTAGCACAACTGCGGGGTCAGGTACGTTCACCTAAACGTATTATGCAGGCTGCATTTCGTTATTTGAATGACAAAGAGATTAATGAAGAGCTTAAGGTTAATCTCTGGGCCGTTGTTGCAGAGGCAGCTCAACGGCAGGGGAATCGTGGTATTAACACCAAAGCGATTGAGCATATCCTGATAGATAGAAAAAACCTCACGCTCTCAAAGTCGATTTATCAAATCGATAATAACGCTTTATGGAATGCCTATATTGATTATGCGTTGAGCATTAGCAACGACGAACAATTGTTGATTGGCAACGATCAAAAATGGCTGGATGTTGCCAGCCGGATTGAAAAGAAAAAACCGGTTGGTGCGCGCGCCATGTCTGTTTTTATTATGTTACGTGGTCAGTCTCCTGAATTACGGGAACAGGCGGCGGCAAAGTTTGTGGCGGTGCTTTCTGAAATGGCGTCGGGAAATCGTTTGCTGCTTGAGTTGTTTCAGCGCTCACGTCATTTTCCAGAAACAAAAAATATTCCTAAACCGGTTCGCCATGCATTGGTCGATATTGCACTTTCCAGTTCGGATATTGATCGGGCGTCTGAGTTAATGGCGACGATTGAAGAGCCTCCCGAAGGCTCTGATCAATTCATGTGGTGGTTGCGGCGTGCAAGGATACTGGTACTGGGAAATCAGGCCGAGGTTGGCGGCCAGGCTCTGGTTGACCTGTTAGCTAAAAATAAAACGCTGGAGCAGGATCAAATTGATAAATTGCTACAGGTTGTATTTGATCTGCAAACGGCCGGCCAGCATAAGCTTGCCTATCAATTATTTGGTACGGTATTGCGCTATACAAAAGATGAAAAGGTTCAACGCGAGATCTACTACTGGATGGCGGATTCACGCAAATCTCAGGAACGCTATGCAGATGCTGCGCAGCTTTATCTGAAGTCGGCGATGCACCCCAATCCTGATAACATGGATCCCTGGGCACAAACTGCACACTACCAGGCGGCTGAGTCGCTGGCGCGAGCAGGTTTGTATGATGATGCCACGACATTGTTTAAGCGACTATTAAGAGTCACGGATGACTCGGCCCGACGTGCAACACTGAAAAGAGAATTGCAACGCCTGTGGGCCTTGCAATAATGTATATAGAGTAGACTTGCTGGATTGAATTCGTTTTTTGAATATGAATCAACATCGATAGCTGACAACAAATCATGGAATTAACCTTTCGCGCATTCATGCTGGGTACAGGCCTGGCCTTATTACTCGGTGCAGCGAATGCCTACCTCGGATTAAAAGTAGGTATGACGGTATCCGCTTCGATTCCTGCGGCAGTTATTTCTTTCGCGATACTACGCTGGTTTCGCAATTCCAACATACTGGAAAATAATTTAATTCAAACCGCAGCCTCTGCGGGTGAATCCCTGGCAGCCGGCATGATCTTTACCTTGCCCGCACTTATTCTACTTGGTGCCTGGACATCATTTAATTATCTAGAAGGTACTTTATTGATCACACTCGGTGGTGTGCTGGGTGTATTGATTGCGGTACCGTTACGCAAGGCGCTGATCAATCACCCTGAGTTAACTTTTCCGGAAGGTATTGCGACAGCACAGGTATTGAAGGCGGGGTATTCTCAGCAAGGTGCAATACGTGCGTTGTTTAGTGCCAGTTTAATTGCGGCGCTGGTTAAATTTTTACAAAGTGGTCTGGGTATTGCTGGTAACAATATTAATTATGCCTATCATAATTCTAAATGGTTATTCGGTTTTGGTGCCGATCTATCACCGGCACTGATTGCCGTCGGCTTCATTGTTCGGCTGCGGATTGCTAGTCTGATGTTTATCGGCGGTCTGATAATCTGGTTGATCGCGATGCCGGTGTATTCGCATCTTTATCCCTTGATCGTATCAGGATCTGTATCAGGGGATCCGTCGGCTGCGGCAATGAATAGTGCATTTACTCTGTGGTCAGGCAAACTGCGTTTCATCGGTGTAGGTGCTATGTTGATTGCAGGGCTCTGGGTATTGTTGCTGGCGATGAAACCGGTCTGGGTGACAGTACGCAGTTCGCTTAAGGAAGTTCATGCTAGCGGTTCAACGGTGCCGGCTGAATTTTCGATAAAGCAGACCCTTATCTGGATCGCCGTTATTGCTATACCGATCGCGATGCTGCAATACCAGATGATTCCGTATATTGAATTAGTCATTTTTGGCGTGCCGTTTGCCTTGCTGGCCAGTTTTCTTTTTTCGACGGTGGCGGCTTATATGGCGGGTCTGGTCGGTTCGTCTAACAATCCAATATCCGGTGTGACGATTGCGACCATTTTTATTGCCGCATTCCTTATATATATTATTCTGGGTGGCAACGATCAATTTGATGCGCAGCCAGACTTACAGATACAGGCGGCAGGCTTGACCATTATCGTTGGCGCGATCGTATGTTGTGCCGCGGCGATTGCGGGCGACACCATGCAAGACTTGAAGGCCGGGCAGATCGTTGGCGCGTCACCTCGATATCAGACCTGGATGCAATTGATCGGGGTTGTGGCCGCAGGTTTGATACTGATTCCGGTTTTGAATTTGTTGTATGAAGCTTATGGTTTCCTGGGTTATATGCCGCGTGATGATATGGATACGGCGCAGGCATTGGCGGCTCCACAGGCAAGCCTGATGAAGTCTGTCGCTTTAGGTGTTTTCAGTGGAAGCCTGGAATGGGCGTTGATCAGCATCGGTATGATCATAGCGGTAATCTTTATTAGTATTGATTTATTTTTGAAACGGGCCATGAGTAAAATACGTATCCCCGTTATGGCTGTTGCGGTTGGCATGTATTTACCGGTGACGCTCTCAACACCCATATTTATTGGTGGGTTGATTGCACATTGGCTGCGACATTCATCTGAGGCGCAACAGAAGGGGACCCTGTTTGCATCGGGTTTGATTGCAGGGGAGGCGTTGCTAGGAATATTGTTAGCGATTCCCTTTGCGATAGTGCAAGACACCTCCTACTTTTATATCACAGCAGATATGAATCAAAGCTGGATTACGTTGCTAGGTGTCATTGTGATAGGCTATGTTTGTTATATGCTGTATCGTGCCAAAAATATTAAATGACTGATAATATTCAGAGATAGAAATATTCAGGAACAGAAATAATAGTTGTAGGAGCGAGAGAAAAAGTGATGAGAACGCAAACGAAATTTAGATGGGTGTTTCTGTTTTTAGGCCTGGTTATTCTTGGTGGTTGTAGCTCGATTTCACTAACACAGCAAGGTAAAAATGTTCGCATTCATGGTGCGCATGGCGTTGCCGACTGTAAAAGTATCGGTAAAACGACCGTGACGGTAACGGAAAAAGTTGCGGGTCTGCAACGAAAAGAACATATTATTAAAAATGATCTCGAAATCCTGGCGAGAAATGCAGCGGCCAATATGGCGGGCGATACGATTGTCCCGGCTGGCAAGATTAAAGGTGGTAAGCAGACCTTTAAAGTCTACAAATGTAGAGGAAGATAAATATTATGAAAGCGTCATTTGTTATGCAGAGTCCTGTTGGCAGAATCTATGTTGAAACAGAAGATGAGAAACTGGTGAAGCTTGAGTACCACTGCAAAAAGAAAGTCACAACTGACAAGCTGGATAGTTTTTCCTCGCAGGTAAAAAAACAAATAACGCACTATTTCAGGTCCTCGAAGGCAGGCTTTAATCTGCCAGTTATGCTTAATGGCACGGCATTTCAACAAAAGGTCTGGACAGCGATGCAAAAGATACCTTCTGGTCAGACACGCACCTATGGAGATATCTCTGAGCAACTGCAGAGTAGCCCGCGTGCCGTCGGTAATGCCTGTCGAGCTAACCCTGTGCCGCTGGTTGTTCCTTGCCATCGGGTGATTGGAAAATCAGGTATCGGAGGTTTTGGCGGCAAGACCTCTGGAAGAAACATTGACTGTAAAAGCTGGCTGTTAAGACATGAGGCTAGTGCCTGATTTTTGTTATGGAGCGTGACGATAAAAATGATCAGATGATCGATCAATTTATTGACACGGTCTGGATGGAACATGGCCTTAGCAAGAATACCCTGAGTGCATATCGAAGCGATTTAAGGAAAATTGCCGAGTGGCTTAACCTGGAAAAGCGTGGTGAGTTGCTCGATGTGCAACGCGCTGACTTGCTTGATTACCTGGCGGCACGAAGTGAGGCGCAACACAGTCCACGAAGCACGGCACGCGCACTGTCGACCTTGCGACGTTTCTATTCCTATTGTCTGCGACATGCCCTGATTACTGAAGATCCAACCCGGCTCCTGTCTGCCCCCAAACTGGGCAGACCACTACCCGACTCACTGACAGAAGAAGAAGTCGAACGGTTACTTTTGTCACCTGATACGGACACGACAATGGGACTTCGTGATCGCACCATGTTGGAGCTGCTTTACGCGACAGGTTTGCGTGTCTCTGAACTGGTCACCTTGCGCGACATTCAGCTGAATTTGCGGCAGGGCGTATTGCGGGTGACGGGTAAAGGCGAGAAAGAACGTATGGTACCTCTTGGTGAAGAAGCTATTCGCTGGCTGGAAAGGTATCAGCAACAGGCTCGTCCAGAAATGGCCCAGGATAGTATGGCGGAGGCGCTGTTTCTTACCAACCGTAAACAGGGGATGACACGCCAGGCATTCTGGCATCTGATTAAACGTTATGCCAAAAAGGAAGATATTCGCTCACATCTTTCTCCGCACACTTTGCGGCATGCCTTCGCCACCCATTTGTTGAATCACGGTGCCGATTTGCGTGCGGTACAGATGCTACTCGGTCACAGTAATATCTCGACCACCCAAATTTATACCCATGTGGCAAAAGCCCGATTAAAGGCGCTACATGCCCAGCATCACCCTCGCGGCTGATATCGCGCATTATTTCCTGCATTAGTGAACTATATGGGCATTTTATGAGTCGTATGACTTATAATACGGCTTAGATTTTTAAATTTACTGGATGGTAGTGTCAATGAAGTTGTTAAAAGTAGCCATTATTTGCTCTGTTATGGGTTTTTCCTCAGTGATTTTCGCTGATGGGAGCACTGATGGGAAGAAGGAAGAGATAGAGCAGATAAAAGCTCGAGTGGTCAAAGAGTTAAAGCAGGAAGCGAGTTCAGTTAAGGAATCACCGATCGCAGGACTTTATGAAGTGACGGTAGGCTCACAAGTCTTTTACTTTTACAAAGATGCTCGCTATGTTATCTCGGGCGATATGTTTGATATGACCAAAGGGCTTAATCTAACCCAGACTGCCCGTAGTAAAGCTCAATTAACCGCATTAAGTATTCCAAATCAAACAAATATTGATGCGATAAAAAAAATGGGCGAAGAAAGCATGATTGTTTTTAAACCCAAAGGCAAAGTTAAGCACACGATTTCAGTCTTTACGGATATTGATTGTGGCTACTGTAGGAAATTGCACAAAGAAATGGCGAGCTACAACAAGCTGGGTATTCAGGTTCAATACTTGGCTTATCCTCGCGCAGGGGTTGATTCGGCATCTTATAAAAAAGCAGTATCTGTCTGGTGCTCGGCTGATAAAAAGAAAGCCATGACCGATGCTAAAAATGGTAAGGGTATGCCGCCAGCTAATTGCGACAATCCTGTGAAGGCTCAAATGGCATTGGGTCAACAGATGGGTGTCAATGGTACGCCTGCTCTCGTGTTAGAAACTGGTCAACTCTATCCTGGTTATGCACCGGCTGATAAATTATTTCAAATACTTGAGGCGGCAAGTCAGCTGGCCCACAAATAATCAAATAAGCATAATAAACAGGATTTCGTTCGTCTTTATCAAGATTTACTTCTTTAATCGAGGTTTACTTCAAGGCAGGCGGGTAGCGAGGTAAAGATCAAACAGGTCTTGATTGCTCGGCCCGGGTAGAGCAGGGCAACGCCATCTCTATAAAAAGATAACTGACTGTGAAATTCACGGGCGATCTTATCCAGGTTCTTATCATTTTCAATCTCGTGTGTTTTGTAATCAATAACAATAATCTCATCGGTGTTCACAACTAACCGATCGATAATGCCGTTCACAATCGTATCGCCTTTTTTGTAACACACAGGCACTTCGCTATAAGCTGTTTGATAATGGTGCTCCTGAAAATACTCAGGAAAGTGTTCAATAGTTTGAACTGCTTGTTGCCAATAGGTCGTCAAATATTCAAGCTGTTTATAATAGTGGTTCGTTTTACAAAAATCGTCCAAAGATAGATTCTGTTTTATACTTAACGCTTCGATCATCTGGTGAATAAGAATGCCACGTTCACGGGCATTGAGATCGTTTTCATTGTAGTCGTTGGATGACGGCGTTCTTTTCTTAACGGCCTGGTTTGCATCCCTGTTACCGTGAGTGTTTATGCCGTTATGTGTATTCTTACTGGGCGCAATATCCACTTGATTCGTTGCTAAAGGAATAGGTTTCTGTAGTCGGGTTTCAGGCTGAATTTCTTTAGCAGCAGTCATTATTTTTTCAGTCGGTTTTTTTACCTCACCTTTGTGTGCGGCAAGTGTTTGATCTGTCAATAACGCTTCATCTGATAATTCATATTGCTGGCAAATATGACCATACCAGCCTGTCGGTTTACCTGAGCCCGATATATATAAGTATTGTTGTGCACGGGTTACTGCGACATAGAGCAGGTTGGCTTCTTCCTGTGTTTCTTTTTCTGCTTGCTCGTTTATGAGTTTTTCACAGTGGGCATTGGGATAAGGCGCAGAGGGTGAAACTAAAAAATCGGTTGGGTGAGTTGATTCTTCAGTCTTGTCATCATCGTGATTAAGAGGCCAGTCGATTAATACGGATGCACCGCCACGGTTACGTTTGGTTGTTGTGGCATCGAGTAACAATACAACCGGTGATTCCAGCCCTTTGGATTCATGAATGGTAAGGATTCTTACCCGGTTGCGATCACTGTCACTGGCCGGTTGATCCGGTGCCTCTTGATCCTGTTGTTTTAATAGCCGCAACCAGGCTAAAAAACGGGTCAGGCTGGGGTAACGGCCACTGTCATTTTCCAGTGCAAGTTCAATAAAACGAGTCAGGTTCGCCTGCACCCTGGATTGCAGGTGTTCAGGATAATTGGCTTTATAGCGTTCAAGCAGATTACCTTCGCTATAAATTCTATCCAACAAGTCATGCACTGGCAGGAAGTCTGTAAGTGCTATCCAGTTTTGCAAATGAAAGGCGGCCCTCGCTAGTGGCGACTCGTCGGCGGGGTTAGCATCAGTAGACTCAGTGGCAGTGGCGTGTTGTTCGATAATTCGTTCAAACCAGTTTTTATGATCAACAAGTGGATAAAGATCCTGTTCTGTTGCGGAAAATAAAGGCGATCGTAATACGCCTGCCAGTGCATGATTGTCAAAAGGGGTGATCAGCCATTGTAAAAGATTGACCATGTCCTGTATTTCAAGGCTTTCTAATAAAGTACCTCGTTCTGTTCCCATATAGGGAATGTGTGCCGCTCGCAGGGCAAGTTCATAATCTGCAGCATGGGTACGATTACGCAACAGGATCATGATGTCACCGTAATCAACGTAGTGGGCAGCGTCAGCTTCGCCGATGATTAACTTGCTATCGATGATCGTGGATATTTTTTCTGCCGCGACCTGTGCCTCTATCAGATATACGGAGTCCGTAACCGCAAGTGGTGTCGTTAGAGGGTTTCGAAATTCTCCGGGTTGATTATTTTTTTTGCCTTCTTGAATAGACAAAGGTAAGAGTTCAACCGCGCCAGCCAGTGTTGTCTTGACTGTTTCGTGAGTTTGGAAATCATTGAGCTGTATCAATTCATTGCCATCAAATAGACGATTAACAAAATCGATCACCGCAGGTGAGGAGCGGTAAGAACGACTCAGGTATTGCTTGTCTGCGCCCAGGTTTGTTTCTATCCAGTGGCTTGCTGCATCGAATAGCTTTGGTTCGGCGCGTCGGAATCGATAAATAGACTGTTTACTATCACCAACAAACAGGACGCTGCGTTGCCGTTCCTGCTGCGCCGCGGCGAGCTCTCTTAATAGCGGTAGAATGAGTTGCCATTGGGTCTGGTTGGTGTCCTGAAATTCGTCAATCAATAAATGATCGATTCGTTGGTCGAGTTTGTACTGGATCCAGTCGGCGTGATCCGATGAGTTTAACAGGCAATAGCATTGCCATTCGAGATCGGAGAAATCCAGGTTGCGGTGGTTTTGTTTAATTTTTTGGTAACGATCGATGAATGCCTTGCCCGCATGCAACCAGGCGCGGGTGAGTGACAAGGTCTCCATCGCATGAATTTGTTGACGTAGATTAATTAGTTTATCGCAGAGAGATTCATGCAGATTAAAAAATGTTTCGCAATCCGCCTCGCCTAATCTTTTTTTCAGTGCGGCAGATTCTTTTCGTGATCGGGGTTTATCTTTTCCGGTAAAAAAAGCAGACCAGACATTAACAAGCTGACACTCCGACTCATCTTGATCAATTAAAGCCTGATCAATAGCTCGGGCACATTGTTCATGGTCTCTAACTTTTGCGAGCGGTAACAGCCTGAGATACTCACGTAAGTTTTCCAGGTTTTCTTCGTTATTGAAAAAATGATGAACCGGATCTACATCCGATGTAACGCCCAGTTTCTTCGCCAGGTCTTCGCAGTGTTGTTCAATATCAAATTTAGTTTGACTCGCCAACGCCCACCACTCACTACGGGCCGCGATAAACTTGTTTAACATCGAACGGGTTTCAGTAGTGCCAAGTCGGGTTAGTAAGGTATCGAAATGTTTTACAACGGGCTGACTGGCGTTGCGGGTAAACTCATTTTCCAGGTTGTTCCATGCCTCATCGATTAAATAGCCGGTCCGCTCAACCAGTTCAAAACCGGGCGGGATATCGGCTTCCATTGGAAAACGCCGGAGTAAATCCTGGCAAAAAGCATGAAAGGTGGTGGTGCGAACCCCTTGATTGGCATGCAGCAGCGATTCGTACAGGCTTTTTGCCCGGCTGCGATGTGCGTCATTCGCGACCAGATCAAACGATTTTTTAAGTAGGACGTCAAGTTCGTCATCGGAGGCGATCGCCAGCTCAAATACCCTCTCAAGCAGGCGCTCCTGCATTTCAGAGGCGGCTTTACGGGTGAAGGTAATCGCCAGAATAGAGGCAGGCTCAGCACCGAGGATTAGCAGGCGCACCATATGACTGACCAGATGGTAGGTTTTGCCACTACCAGCCGACGCATGGACCGAGTGGTATTGATTCGATGGCTGTTGTTGAGGGCTGGCGGGCATACGGCTAGCTTACCAGTTCTTTTCCTGTTTGAAACATTCTGTAACCAAATGGCTGACTATTTAGCAAGGACTCTTGATATGATGGTGTCACTCAAAAGTTAGAAGGCTTTTGAGTTTTTTTTGCAGCACTATTCACCAGTTTTATATATTACTCACATGGAAACGTGAAGACAGGCGGGATTGCCTGATAAGGAAGACCTACGGAACAAAAGCAGCGGCAGGAAGCTGAAATGGACGTTAAAGAGCCAAAATATCTGCAGGGAATAAAAGCGGGCGGGAGGCCTGAAAGGTGATTCAAGAGGCGACCAGATGGTCGCTTTTTTTTTGCCCTGAAAAATCATCATTCCCGTCATGGCATCATTCCCGCGGATACCCTCTATTTATTTTTTAGTAGGGCACGGCGGGCGGGAATTTATTTTTAAATGATAGTCGGATAGAGATCTTGCCAAGCAGGATTGAATTCGCTAATTAATTGTACTAATTCAGACCTAATCTTACAATCAGTACCACTAGTTGAGAATTCAACTGACATAATAAATGAGCTAAAAGACTGGTGCCGCCATGAAGCAGACATTTACAAGGTTCGGGCAACTGGCTGAGTTCGACGTCTCAATGGCAACACTCCTTCTTTTTAAGTTAAGGTTACTATGTTGCATTGACCATTTGAATCCGCCGCCGATTGCGGCATTACAAGTAATACAATTTCAACATTTAAGTTGGCTTAAATACCATGAGGTAGAACACTATCATAATGGTTGGGAAAGCGAGAGAACCTAGGGTTATCCACCATTTGTCATATTGCCAATAAAGTTTGGGTAGCTCGCTATTGTTAACCAAAGCCTCTTTTGCCATATCACGCATTTTAATTTGCATCCAGACAACGGGAAGCCAACAAGCACCGGCAAATAAGTATAATGCAAGGCCAAATAGGATCCATTTGTCCACCAAATCATATCCACCCATATTCAATAATGCGATTCCTGTAATAAGCTGTAACATTACAGATGGCGTGGTAAACAACGCGTCAGCTATAACGACATGCCGAGTGGCGAAATATATTCCGGCAAGATCCTTTCTGCGGTTCGCCATGAACATATAAAAGGCACTGCCAATCCCCGTGCCGAAAAGAATGGTAGAGCTGATTATATGGATGTATTTAATAGTGAGGTAGTCCATGGAGTAGTAGTGTGGTCAAGTATGTTTGAAAGGTCAATTGTGAATAACAGCAAAGGTAATATCTGATTCGTGTATGATGGGAGTGTCCACTGATGAAGATAAGGTACCTGGATAATATGATTCCCAACCCACCCATTTTTCAATCTATCTTCGCTGAGCAATGGGAAAAACTTCCACCGGTTATGCACAAACATTATTCTAACCGTCCTTACTGTAATGACGTGGTAACAGTCGAGGGTAAGATGGACGTTGAGTTTGGTTGGCTGGTTAGATCGCTCTCTCCTTTTTTAAGAATATTCGGGGCGTTAGTCCCGTATCAGGGGAATGATATTCCGGTGACGGTGCATTTCCGGAGTGAACCGGATTCAGGCGCCTATTGCCTTGATCGTACCTTTAACTTTTCTTACAAAAAGCCATATGTTTTTTACTCGAAAATGGTGGCGATAAAGGATGATATTATCGTTGAGTTTATGAAATATGGCATCGGCTGGAAACATCGATTTTATTATCAAGATGACAAAGTCATACTTGAACATCGTGGCTATGTCTGGAAGATCTTCGGTAAAACAATTCCCATTCCACTTGGCATATTGCTAGGGCGTGGATATGCGGAGGAAGAAGCATTAGACAAAAACAATTTCCGAATGAAAATGAACATAACTCACCCCGTTTTCGGTAAGATGTATGAATATAGAGGTAGATTTGAGGTGATAGATGAATAAAGTCCTCATACTCGGTGGTTATGGTAATTTTGGTAGGCGGATTGCGGTTGCACTAGCGAAGGCACGTGTACCGATTATCATTGCCGGGCGCAGTGAGAAGAAGGCCAAAAAACTCGCTGATGAGATAGGGAATAAATTTACGGATGCTTCCATTGAAACAGCCGTATTTGATGTGAATGAAGCGCTTTCTGAACAGTTAGATAAACGCTTACCCAAAGTGGTTATCAATACTTGCGGTCCGTTCCAGCTATGTGATTATTCGGTGGCTGAAATCTGCATCAAGCATAAGGTACATTATATAGACCTTTCCGACGGTAGAGAGTTTGTAACAGGAATTACGTCACTTAGTACAAAGGCCAAAGACGCAGGTGTTCTAGTGGTAAGTGGTGCAAGCACGGTCCCTGGTTTATCATCCGCCGTATTGGAAAAATACAAGGATGAATTTTTAGAAATTGAATCACTTCAATATGGCATAAGCCCCGGACAAAAAGCTAATCGCGGACTTGCCACCACCAAATCAATCATGACCTATGTCGGTAAACCGTTAAAACCATTCGCAGGTAATAATAAAGCCTATGGTTGGCAGGATATTTATAGGCAGGTGTATCCTGAGCTTGGCATACGCTGGATGGCGAATTGTGAAGTACCTGATCTGGATTTGTTACCCGAATGCTACGGTATAAAGTCCATACGTTTTTCGGCAGGCATGGAACTCAGTTTTATGCATCTTGGTATATGGCTTATGTCGTGGCTAGTTCGGTTGGGGTTACCACTGAACCTACCCAAAAGATCAGCCTTTCTCCTCCGAGCAAGCAATTGGTTTGATTTTTTGGGTTCACCCGATGGCGGCATGCATGTCATCATCAGTGGAAAAGATAAGAATGGAAGTTCAAAAGAAATAAAATGGTTTGTAATTGCCAAAGATGGCGATGGGCCGCAAATCCCAACCATCCCGGCCATCATTCTTGCCAAAAAACTCGCATCGGGAAAGCTACCTGAAACAGGTGCAACACCTTGCGTCGGCTTAGTGTTACTGGATGAATATCTCAATGAACTGAAAGAATTTAATGTTCAAGCTATTACTATTTAATTCTTTTCATCATTGTTAATTGAAGAGCACCAATGTCAGCTTCTGGCCGTTTTCAGAAATAGAATAGATACTCAAGTATGTTCGCAATTGAGATAACGCAATTATTAACGAGAAAGCCGCGTAAGGTTAAGTGTGAACTATAATTCGTGTATGTCAGATTAAGTCGGAACTAATACATCTTATAGATGTTAATCTTGCTGATTTTAGTCCTGCCAGGTACCACAACGACATAAGGTGATCATGTCGCAGTATTGGCAGGCTTTAGTATTTTCCCAGGCGGGTAGTTCATGTCCTTGCGCTATCTCGCTGAGCATATCTTCCAGTCGTCCTAATACTTTACCGGCGAGTTCGGATAGTTCCTCCGACTTCAGCGGAAACATCGTCTCGAAGTTGGTGTCTTTGCCGATGGCAAGGTATCCCGCAGAATCGATGGGCATCTTGTCGGGATCGGTGAGCAATGTATAAAAAGGTAGTTGTACCTGTTCGCCGGCGAGCACATCCTTTTTTGTAGGTAACTGACCGGTTTTATAATCGATGACTTCATATTGACCATCTTGTTTGTCGATGCGATCGAGTCGTCCCTTGAGTGTTAGCTCTGCAGAGAGTTGGCGTTCCAGTTTTTCTTCTGTTTCAACAATACTTGCGTTTGGTTTATTGCTGATATGCCAATCAAGATATATCGGGATCACTTTCAACCACTGGTGATACCAGCCTTTATGAATATAGTTTTCTTTCATGTCGTATTCAAACACCGCGGCGGCGATCTCTGTCATTAATTCGATAGCTTGTTGACGTGTTTGAGCTGAAATTTTATCCGTAAAGGGGCCGGGTAAATGCTCGACGTTGGAATGAAAAGCCTGCAAGCATAGATGAACTCGCTCACCGTATTCCCGTTTTGATAAAGCCAGTTGTATTTCTTCCGGTGGTCTTAATTTTAGGCACTGTGCTGCAAAAAACTGGTAAGGGCAGTTCATCATTTTCTGGTAACTGCTTGCCGAAAAGGTATGGGGTACCAGTTCATTGGGTAATACAGCTCGCGCTTGTGTCTGTTTGTCGGGAAGAGCTGATGTGTCGCAGCGAATGACGTGTGTTGATTGTTGCAATAAAATCTGCTTAAGCTCATCGGCACTGACGCTGTCCTGATAAGCAATATGATGAAACTGTTCAATCGCCGCCAACCACGGGCTGGCAATCACCCGCTCACCATCCTGTTCACTGCGATAGGTTAGTAAAATAGATTCTGAGCTGTGTAACAGGTCGCAAAATTGTCTGAGTCGTTGTTCACGAAATTGATCGTGACCGGGTAAACCTAGTTGGTGACGAACCTGGTTATTAAAAAATTGCGAAACGGGTGGTGCGCCAGGGATGGCATCCTGTTCGAGTCCGGCGATGATCAGCGCATCAAAGTGTTGAAAACCGGTCTGTGAAAGATTGAACAGGCGCACGTTGCTGCCGGTGCTTTGTGGTTGAAAATAACGACTCTCAAAGTTTCGACCTAACCAGGTACGAAAGTGCGACCAGTTTGCTTTTAGGGTATGTTGTTGTGAGGCGGCCAGCATTTCTTCGAGCAATTGCAAAATAATTTGTCCGGCGTCATCGGCTTGCAAGCTGCTAACCATTCCCAGGCGTTCCATGCTTTCGTGCAGGGCGACGACCAGCTCCTTAATATTGGCCTGTTTTCGATTCAGTTTGAGCAACGGTAATGTCGCTGCCTCAATGTCATCGAGTAAGCTGATGATTTTCTCAGGCGGAAAATTCCATATACCCTGAAGGCGTTCTTTTCGACTGGTAACCGCATGTCGATAGCGTGACAGATTATTGGTGACCTGCTCATGCTGAATGATGTCGTGCTCGAGGCGATAGACCAGTCGCTTGAGTGCCTGCTGATCCTGTTCAGGAAACAGTAGTCCCGATTTGAGTAAGTCGAGAAAGGCGTCTTTATCAAAGTCCTCTTCGATGCAGAGTAACAGCGATTCAATACTGGCCGCGGCACGGGTCGTGGCCAGGGTCCAGCCAGCAGCATCTTGCAGCTGAATGTCAGCGCGTTCAAGCAAGGCACGCAGTCGTCTGGCGAGCAAACGATTTTCTGTCACTACTGCGATCTGTTTTTTGCCCTCCAGCAACCAGCGTCGTATTTGTGTATCCACCGCATGTATTTGTTGCTCGGCATTGTGTGCATCGAATATCGCTATACGATCCTTGAGTGGACTTTGCGGGTATTCAGTTGCAAATTGTTTTGCCCGCTCTGTAATTTGCGGCTCGCGGGAAAAGATAGCGGTGATAGCCTGTTGATAGTCATCGGCTGTGTCCCCTGACGTGGCTGGATCAGATGTTACTGGTAGGTTTAATTGTTTTTGCAATCGGTACAGTCGGTCTTCGCTGCGACATTCGCCTTTGGGCTTACTTGGCGTGCCCTGGATCCATAAGTGCACATTGTTATTTTCTAAAAGTTGCCGTAGCCAATGTTGTTCCGTGGCGTTGTCGGGCTCGAAACCAATCAAATGCACATGCTGTGTTTCAAAATCGAATTCCAAACTATTGTTGAGTGCCAGAATATGTGCACTGGTCGGATCGACATAACCCTGAGCCTGTATTTGTTCGTGCCATGCAAACCAGAGTTGGTGCACCAGTTCAGCTTCTTGCTGTAGCCCGGAAAAATTGTGCTGTCCTGTCTCGTACCATTTGATGAGTTGTTGATTGAAGGTGGCGATATCAGGCGCAATCTCGATCTGATTCAGCGTTAACTCGTCGAACAATTGCAGCAGGTTGTCGGCCAACGCCCAGGGGTTGGCCTGTTTTAACAGGCTGGGTGCAGCAAGTAATGCCTCGACCAGGATCAGCAGACGTATCTGGTCGTCACAGATATCTAACTCAACGGGAATAAAGGGTTGTAGCCATTGATCAAGCGTGTAGAAACAGGGACCGAGTATTGCTGGATGTTGATGTTGTTGGGCAGCATCCAGTAACGCATGTCGAAGACCGGGGGTGAGTCGTGAACCACTGGAGATAATATGTACCCGGGTTAGATCGGGACATTCCGCTACATTGCTAATTATTTGTTCGGCGATAAACGGCAGGGCAGGTTGCCCATGACCGAGGAAGTGAATGTGTTGATTGGCCGACGACATGGCCAATGAGTATATCAGTAATTGTCTAGCGACTAATGTTTATCGCTTTGGTATTTAGCCTTTCGGTATTGATTGCCTGTGCTATCTATTTTTCAAGATATTGCAGTTTATCGGGAACGCCATCCCATTCCTTGGCATCATCGGGGGCGGGTTTCATCTCGGTGATGACGGGCCAGTCTTTAGTCAGCTCTTCATTCAGGGCGGTGAAGTGTTCCATGCCTGCAGGTACATCATCCTCGGCAAAAATCGCATTGGCCGGACATTCTGGCTCACACAGGGTGCAGTCGATACATTCCTCGGGGTCGATCACCAGAAAATTGGGGCCTTCGTGAAAGCAGTCCACCGGGCAGACTTCAACACAATCGGTATATTTACACTTGATGCAATTATCGGTGACAACGTAAGTCATGTACTTCTCCAGAATATCTTCATACTTTACCGGCTTAATTGGTTGGGGACCGGACTAACGGCGCATATGGTAATCGCTCAGCCACAATTTTTCGAGCAAATTTACTTATCCAGCTTTGATTTTATTTTATAGAGCAGGCTGTGCGCCTGTTTGGGAGTGATTTCGTCGAGATTGAGTTCGGCCAGGGTCTGGACGATCTCGCTATCGATATGATGAGATTCAGGTAAGGGTTTTGCTGGTCGGCTAGTCGATGAATCGGTTGATTTTTCGCCGATTTTGTTCGTTTCTAGCTCGTGCAGTTTTTGCTGTGCATTGTCGATGACATGGGCCGGAACCCCTGCCAGCGCGGCAACCTGGAGGCCATAACTGTCGTTGACGGCACCGGCTTTGACCTGATGCTGGAAGACGATATGTTGGCCTGGTTGGCCATCCGTATTATTCGTTTCGATGGCATCAAAATGCACATTGCGGATACTGCCTTGCTCATTGGCTAATTGCGTCAACTCGAAGTAATGGGTGGCAAACAGGGTAAAGGCATGGGTGTGGGTGGCGAGTTCTGTGGCACAGGCCCAGGCCAGTGACAGCCCGTCAAAGGTGCTGGTGCCACGGCCAATCTCATCCAGCAGCACCAGGCTATCCCGGGTCGCATTTTGTAGGATATTGGCGGTCTCGGTCATTTCCACCATGAAGGTTGAGCGACCACGGCTGATGTCATCCGAGGCACCGATGCGGGTGAAGATGCGATCGATGGGGCCTAGCCTGGCAGAGGCAGCAGGTACATAGCTTCCGGTATAGGCAAGCAGGGTAATCAATGCGGTTTGTCGCATGTAAGTAGACTTACCGCCCATGTTAGGGCCGGTCACGATCAACATCCGTTCGGCTGCATCCATACTGACATCATTGGGAGTGAAGGCCTCATCGAGACTCTGTTCAATGACGATGTGTCGTCCCTCGCTGATATCGATAATACTTTCGTCTACCAATTCAGGTTGGCGCAGGTTTAGTGTGTCCGCGCGTTCAGCAAGATTGGTTAAGGCATCCAGTTCCGCAAGTGCGCTGCTACAGGTTTGTAATGGTTGCAGGTGCTTATTCAACTCCTCGATCAGTTCTGCGTAGAGGGCCTTCTCTTTTGCCAAAGCCCGCTCATTGGCACTTAGAACTTTGTCTTCGAGTTTTTTTAACTCGGGGGTAATGTAGCGCTCGGTGCCTTTTAATGTCTGGCGACGTTGATAATTGTCGGGAACCTTTTCGGCCTGTGCGCGGGTTACCTCTATATAGTATCCATGCACTCGGTTGTAACCAATTTTTAAGGTGGGTATCTGGCTGCGTTCCCGTTCTTGTTGTTCCATCTGTTCAAGGATGTCACCGACGTTTTCACGAATACCTCTTAACTCATCAAGTTCGGCATTGAAGCCTTTGGCAATGACACCGCCATCACGAATTAACATCGGTGGCTCTTCGATAATCGCTCGCGCAAGCAGGTCGGTTAATTCAGGAAAAGGTTGCAGGGCATGCTGCAGGGATTGAATGGCTTCGCCCGCGACGTCATGGGCAAAGGCATCAAGACTGGAATTTAAAGTGGGTAACTGTGTTAATGCATAAGCAAGGCGTGTCAGATCACGGGGGCGGGCACTGCGCAGCGCAACACGGGCAAGAATACGCTCGATGTCACTGATGCCGCGTAACTGCGCCTGAATTTGCTCATAGCGATAGTCCGTTAGCAGCGTTTGCACACATTGTTGTCGTGCTTCGACGATAGAACGATTTCGCAAAGGACGTTTTAACCAGCGTCTTAATAAACGACTCCCCATTGCGGTGACGGTGTGATCCATGACGCCACAGAGACTGTGTTTTGGATCTATTTGATGAGTCGTTTCAATCTCAAGATTTCGTTGCGTGGCGGCATCGAGCACTACAAACTGGTTTTGTTGTTCGGTTTGCAGCATTTGTATATGCGGGGTGAGTCCACGTTGGGTCTCGTGCACATAACTTAACAGTGCGCCGGCGGCACGTTTGGCTAATGACAAATCATCAATGCCGAGATTAGTGATATCGTCGATATTAAATTGGCTACAGAGTACTTTGGTTGAGGCGCGCTTTTTAAAGGTGTCTTCGTTTACGCCTGTCCAGCGACCATAACTTTTTAGGTCCGAGTCAAAGTCCTGCGATTCAGGGTAGATTACTTCGGCTGGCTTCAGTCGTTCCAGTTCTGAAAATAAGACTTCATCATCATTGGCCTCGGTGACACTAAACCGACCGCTGGCGATATCGAGTATTGCGATACCATGTCGAGCGTCTTTGGGTTGCAATTCTTCAGTGAGAATACTGAGTAAAATATTTTCATGTTTGTTTTCCAGCAAGGCCTCATCGGTAACGGTACCCGGCGTAACGATGCGCATTACTTTTCGTTCAACCGGACCCTTGGAGGTTGCCGGGTCACCAATCTGTTCACAGATAGCAATGGACTCACCGAGCTTTAATAATCTGGCCAGGTATGTATCGGCGGCGTGATAGGGCACGCCCGCCATCGGGATCGGCTCACCATCTGTTTTGCCCCGGTGGGTCAGAGTAATATTGAGTAGCTTTGCGGCGTGTTTTGCATCGTCGAAGAACAACTCATAAAAGTCGCCCATGCGATAGAACAATAATGTTGAGGGGTAGTCAGCCTTGATGCCCAGATATTGCTGCATCATCGGGGTGTGCCGAGTGTGTTTGGTTGGCTGGTCAAGCGGTGTCATTGTTTACAGTGTATCGAAAAGCGTGTCCGCAATGTAGTGATAAGCTTTAAAAAAAGCTAAACTTGCGTTATTACAACAGGTTTGTTACTTAAGAGGCTGGGTGTGTGGAGACAACAATGACGGATTATTCAGAGAAGCGAAGTTATCGACGGGTCAAAGTCGAGTGTGCCATCTACTATAAAATGACGGATTTGGAAGTCGAAGAAGAAGATGTCGGTCAACTGGAAAACCTGAGTGGCCGAGGTCTGATGTTCATCGCCGAGAAGGGTGTGCCCATGAACTCGCAGCTGGAGATTCGCGTCGAACCTGGTAATGATCTGACCCCACCGCTGCATGCCCTGGTTCAGGTCGTACGAATGGAAAAACAACGCCGTGGTCAGAGTTATGAGATTGGGGCTGTTATTCGTGAGACCTTAGACTAGCTTTGCAATAATTGGTTGTTCGCTTGGCAGCGCCAGCTATCACAGCGATTGCCCGTTCCAGTAATAAGCCAATTCAAGCTAATTCATCTAGGCGATTCGCCAATTCCACTTCACCGGCCAGTGCCGTGTTCTGATAGGCGCGTTGAGCCTGCTCTCCACGTTGTGTAAGTTGTTGATTAAACAGAGGTTGGACATTAACCGCTGGGCGAACACTGCGCGTGTTCAGTGCGGATGGGCTAAATTGGGATTGTACGATCTGGCCTTCCAGGGCCGCCGCAGGCCTGTTGGCTGCCTGTTCACGCTCTTCATTCGGTTTTTGTTGCGCTTGCCGCTGGGGATGCTCGAATCCCGTCGTTATAGGGAAGCTGTTGTGTGTATTAATCTGCATAATAAAGCGGTCGCCAGGGATATGTTTGCTGTAAGTCCTTGAGTAGATACTGGAGCCGTCATAGTATTTAAGAACATTTACCAGGAAATTCAATGATAAGCACTATGTCTACCGATGAAACATTATATGAAATGGCCTACCAGTTAGGCCGTAAGTTGAAAGAGCAAGGGCTGCGGCTCTGCACTGCTGAGTCCTGTACTGGAGGCTGGCTGGGCAAGGTGCTAACCGATGTACCCGGCAGCTCAGCCTGGTATGAGCGTGGCTTCATTACCTATACCAATCAGGCCAAAATGGACATGCTCGACGTCTCCGAGGAGACCTTGATTGAATATGGCGCAGTGAGTGAACCCACCGCTCTGGATATGGCGCGGGGTGCATTGGCTAACAGTCGGGCCGACCTCAGTATCTCCATCACCGGTATTGCTGGCCCGGGCGGTGCCACTTCTAAAAAGCCTCTTGGTACGGTCTGGTTTGCCTGGGCCAGCGCTTTGGGCAGCAATGGCGGCTTTATTCATAGTGAATCACACCAGTTCAGCGGCGACCGCGAAACTGTTCGTCGCAAGGCCGTGCAGCAAGCTCTACTAGGTATTGTTAAGCACTGCCTGTAACAACCTTCCCTTTTATTCTCTACTGGGACCCGGAACTGACTGATCGGCAGATTTATAACCTGGTGCTGGAGTTGGCAGAGTGTGAATTCCTGGCCGCGCGAGTATATTGGTGTCCAATTAGTTAGAAAGATAAAGCGCACAAAAAAAGGGCCTGCACTAGCAAGCCCTGGTTTGTGAAAGATAAATAACGTTTACTTATTCAACGATAATATGTGTTATCGCTGAACCACCACCAGACAATTTAACCTTAACGTCATAAGTGCCAGCCTCTTCGCCGACTTTTACCGGTACGGTTAAGAAGCTACCGTTACCGCCAATGGTTGTTAATCCGGGGCTAGGTAAGATCATGCTGCTCTCATCATCGTCAGGACCTTCGATCTTGATTTTACCAATGGTTTTGGTACCTGCATCGGTGATCTGTACCAGTTTGGCCTTCCATGGTTTTTTCTTATTGATGACATAGGTGACATTCGCGATACCTGCTTGCGGGATATACGAGGCTGCGGTGAATTCGCCTCGTACAGCTGGATCTAATGCCTCAAACATTAAGAACCGTGGCGCATAAGGACGGCCCGCAGAGAAAGGCACATGGGGCGTGTCGTTGGTGAGTGCTGTGTTAGGCGCGACACGCTGGAAGTCTATTAACTCGTTGGTCTCCGCTGCGGGATTACCACCACCAGGGGTACGCAAACCTTCGTTGCTGATATAAATCTGGCGACCATTGCGTGCACGAAATTTAACTTTACCTTTTCCTTTCGCGATGACTTCATTCGCGGCGTTATAGATGCGAACCTTGATGGTTCCTTTTTCACCCGGCCTGCCATTGATGAAGGGAGTGCCATTAATGTTACGAGGATTTGGACGAACGTGAATAACCTTGATACCGATTTCATTTGCGCGTGAATTCTCAAGCCCACTATCACCGAAGCCACCATTCGGGGTAACCGTAATGGTGTTTTGCCCGTCGTCCGAGACGCTCCAGTTACCACGTGCGACTGTGGCACCACTCTGGAAAATGATCGGGTTCTGTGGACCCGTGGTTAAAATAATATTGGCGTTAGGATTAATCGCAACAGGTTGTGCTATCCCAGTTTCGGCATCAACCACGGTGTTGCGCGTGAACGCATCACTTAGCTCAACTTCCATGCGACCACCTGCGGGAATCTGATAGCCGAACAATTGAGGGTCCAATGCTGTCTCTTTTCCTTCACCGCCTGCATTCATGATTAAGTTAAATTCAGTGGGTTCATCGGCTAGTGTGCCGCTGGATAGTACCGGGGCGCTGACAATAGTGGCAACGATGTTGTCATCATCATCATCGTCATGAGCTTGTACCGGGCCTTGCGTGAACATGAGTAAGGTGGTCAGTGGTAACAGCCAAAACCATTTTTGTTTGAGTTTATACAAAGACATGGTGTTCCTCCATTTTGGTATTGAGAAAGTTCCGTTAACTTGTGGAATGGACATCGACCTTATATTGAAATATAGGTCCAGCCTTGCGAGCGTCTAAGTTTTATGAGTTCTGGTGCCGACGCGGTTAACACCATCCCTCTTGGTAGTTGATCCAGTTTTTTTGTTTTATCTCTAAATATTTTGAGTGTTTGTTGGCAAACAACGAAACTAATATTTTCGTGTTGTGTGTATAGCCGGTTTATCAGTTTGAGGTGTTTTACAGATAATGTATCCAGCAAGGGTAAACCCGGCCCGCTGGTTAGTACTTCGATACGGATGTTTTTATTATGTGCGCCAGGATCAACAAGTAAGTTTTCAATGTCGGTGAATAGTGTTTCAAGTGCCCGGACATTATTTTTGTTGACATGAAAGACAATATTGATTTTGTCGCGAGGATTTGTCTTGTTAACAACAGATTTTATCTCTGTATGAGCATAACTGTATGCGTTGTTTGGTGTTAACCATGATAGTGGTATCGCAAAAGAGATAATGCCAATTGTGATCAGCAATAATACCGAGGCGGCTATGATTCCGGTTTTCCTTGCTTGGGTTTTTTTTACTCGGGTTTTTCTTACTTTTGCGTAAGCTCGTTGTTCGAAATCATTATCTGATGGTTGTTGATGGCGTGCAGAGCTAACCAGTTCCTTGATTTGGCGCAACTCACAAATGCGATTGTGAATCGATGGATATTTTAGCTGTGCTTGTAGCAGTTGCAGGTGTTCTTCTTTATCCAGCTCACTATCAACAAAGGCGTTGAGCAGTTCATCTGAAACATTATTGGAGTCAAACGGCATCTTCATTTAATCCTCCATAGTTCAGGGTGTGTCTTCACCGGATTGTTTTTCTCGGCGATATCATTAATGATTTTGCGTAGTTGAGTGCGAGCGCGGCTGAGTCGGCTCATGACCGTTCCGATCTTTATCTCTAAAATATCGGCTACTTCCTGGTAGCTAAAGCCTTCCATGTCGACCAGCGTCAATACCTTGCGTTGTTCGTCATTTAATAAGCCAATGGCTGCTCGTACCAGATCAATGGTTTGCTGTACATCAAGATTGTATTGAGGATCAAGTTCGTCGATGAGTTCGTCATTATCAAGTGGTGATAGATATTGATGTTGGCGCAAGTAAAGGCGATGGTTGTTGGTGAGGATGCGAATAACCCAAACTTCAAGTGCGGCCTCTTTGCGCAGTTGACTTATTTTGTTTAGTGCAGTGGCGAGCGTTTCCTGAACGAGGTCATCGCATAAATCAGGACTGCAGCCCCAGCTACGCGCGATGATGTGCAATCGCGGAGTTAATGCGATCACACGTTGATGTAGACTTCCATTCCCCCAGAATGCCATCGAAGGCTCCTTCTTTTTTTTATTCCGTTGCCCGTGCTATATAGATACCTGGATAGCGGGTTTATTCCCTGAAATAGAAAAAAGTCGCGTTTTTATTTTCATATAGTGATGTGATTGCCATAATTAAAATAATGCTTTGTCATCCCTGTTTTTTATGTAGGTAAAATGTTAGTAATGAAGTCAACCACCCATCGTTTGTTCTTTGCCCTGTGGCCGGATGAAAATGTCCGTGCTGCGATCAAAAAAAATATTCAACCCGTTCTACAAAATCATCCTGCTAAAAAAGTCCCGGTGCATAACTGGCATATGACGCTGGCATTTTTGGGTAACGTATCATCTGAAACTAAAGCGTGTGTACAGCAGCAAGCAGCATTATTGAAAGGAAAGCACTTTACGCTTCAACTGGATCAATTTGGTTACTTTGAACGTGCGCGTGTTGCCTGGCTGGGTTGTAAGCAAACACCTCGTGAGATGGAGGCATTATTTGATGAGCTGAATGTTGTGCTAGCCCCCTGTGGTTATCAACCCGACTTTAAAAAAATCACGCCACATTTGTCCCTGCTACGTAAAGTATCTGTCGCACTGGATGCACAAGATGTTGCGCCACTCAATTGGTCGGTGAATGAATTTGTTTTAGTGGAGTCGGTCACCACCGAGCATGGTGCTAGCTATAAAGTGATTAACAGGTGGAAATTGTTATAAGCCTTATTGAAACGCCCAACCGGCAATGGGTTCGATCTCCTCGCGATTAAGTAATACCAGTTGATAGGCATTTGGGTTCATCGACTGGTCTTCGCTTGTATCGACAGTGAGTCGTTGCAGTACGTAGACCACCAGCGCACGCCGTACGGTAATTTCTATCACGTTGCTATCAGAGCCAGCATCGCCAGCATCGCCAGCATCGCCAGCATCGCCAGCATCGCCAGCATCGCCAGCATCGCCAGCATCGCCAGCAACACCAAAGTCCAGCAGCAGGCTTGCCCGTTTTTGTTCATCCAGCTTTGGGTGTGGGCTTAATTTCAGATTGATCGTTTCTACCCAATCATCATCATATTGCTGATTAGATTCAGCCAGTTCATCCAGACTCCGGGCTTCGACGAAACGGGACAGGACGAAGTCTCGGAAATCATAGGTTTCATCGTTGTAGGCACGGACATGCCAGCGCAGGCCCGCATTAACCAGAGAATGGGGTTCCAGGATACGTTGTCGGATACTGTCGCGATCGGTCAGTGAGTGATAGCTTACTTGCAGCTTACGGTGACCGCGAATCGCGCGGGTGATTTGTGCCAGCACTTCTTTGCTTGGTAGCCGCGAGGGCAGAGGCAGAGCCTCTAGCTGGATGCCATATATCGCTTCATCTCCATAAGGCCCCCCGGCAACCGCCAGATTACTGGCCATCATCGGTAAGATTCTCGCAGGAGAGAGGTCAGCAAAGACCTCGCTGAAGTCGGCTGCGGGCACAAAGCCAAATACGCTGTGCTTATATATAAGGTTATCTGGGGCCAGGTCGTTGTAGAGCTTCAGGTCCTTGGTGGCCGCCGCATCCGAGATGCCAAAGGCCTCCGCGACCTCCGAACGGCTGATTATGCCCGTGTAATAGGCCATGATCTCGATGTATTCCAGACGCTGGCGGTTTGCCCATTTTACGTCCAGTCTCATTTTTTCCTTGCTACTCATAAACTTAAGTCTTTTAACCCCTTGGATGTCAGTGATTATAGCGCAGCTGATTCGATACCCACTAGAATTTACTAGATAATATAAAATACGTAGGTGGTAAAAAGTATTGACATGCAAAAAAGTATAGCCTAAAGTTACACCCAACATGCAGTCCAGGCAGCAATGAGGCCAGTAGCGAGTATTTAGAACAGTAACGAGCAGTTAGAGCAGTAGCTAGTAGTTAGCAACAGAATTTTAACCAAGGATTTAAAGCAGGCATTTCCTGTTTTAACGGAGGAAGTAGACATGGCAGCAGATGATAAGAAAAAAGCACTAAGCGCGGCTTTAGGCCAGATCGAGAAACAATTTGGCAAGGGCTCACTTATGCGTATGGGGGACAATGGTCCGCTCCGCGATATCGAGGCGATTTCTTCCGGATCTCTTGGCCTGGACGTAGCTTTGGGTATAGGTGGTTTACCAAAGGGACGGGTGATTGAGATCTATGGTCCTGAGTCGTCGGGCAAAACCACGCTAACCCTACAGGTCATTGCCGAATGCCAGAAGGCGGGAGGCACAGCAGCCTTTATTGATGCGGAACATGCGCTGGATCCTCAGTATGCCGAGAGATTAGGGGTGGATGTCGACGAGCTGCTGGTTTCACAGCCGGATACCGGTGAACAGGCTCTGGAGATTACCGATATGCTGGTTCGCTCCAGTGCAGTGGATGTCATTGTGATCGACTCGGTTGCCGCGTTGACGCCCAAGGCAGAAATCGAAGGCGACATGGGTGATTCACACATGGGCCTGCAGGCTCGCTTGATGTCGCAGGCCTTACGTAAACTGACGGCCAACATCAAACGCTCTAACACCATGGTGATCTTTATTAACCAGATTCGAATGAAGATCGGTGTGATGTTCGGAAGCCCGGAAACGACAACCGGTGGTAATGCGTTGAAGTTTTATGCTTCTGTCCGTCTGGACATTCGTCGCATCGGCGCTATCAAGAAGGGCGATGAAATAGTGGGTAACGAGACCCGGGTGAAGATTGTGAAGAACAAGGTCGCACCGCCGTTCAAAAAGGCCGAGTTCGACATCCTGTATAACGAGGGTATTTCTCGTGAAGGTGAGATTATCGATATGGGTGTGAAGCTGGATATTGTTGACAAGGCCGGTGCCTGGTACAGCTATAACGGTGACCGTATTGGTCAGGGCAAGGACAATGTGCGTAATTTCCTGAAAGAACATCCAGAGATGGCCGAAGAGATTGAAGCCCTGGTTCGTGCTGAATTGTTACCAGCGCTAGCTGACAATGTGGTGCCAATCGAAAAGGCCGTTGGCGATGATCTCGTCGAAGCAGAAGCACCTGCCAGTGAAAAGTGACAGTGAAAAGTGACAGCGAAGAATGATAGCGAAGAATGATAGTAACAATAAGAAACCTGAGTTATGTCAAAAGAACTAAATGACGCACTCGCGGGCAGCATGCGCTTACTAGCTGCCCGCGAGCATAGTCAGCACGAGCTGCGGCGTAAACTCGGACAAAAAGGCCATGAAGACGAGATCATTGAACAAGCCATAGAACAACTGGCGAGTCAGGATTTGCAATCTGACCAGCGCTTTGTGGAAAGCTTTGTTAAAAGTTACGGTGAACGAGGCAAAGGGCCAAAGCGAATCCGTCTGGCGTTACAACAACACCAGCTTCCAGCTGAATTGATTGAGAGATATCTGGACGAACGTGATGTTATCTGGGATGAATTTGCGCTACAGGTGAAGTTAAAGAAGTTTGGCGATGAACCACCCGAAGACTTCCAGCACAAAATGAAGCAGGCCAAGTTTCTCGAATACCGGGGATTTACCCACGAGCAGATCGCCTCTGTGCTCAAGAATTATGAATAAAAAGATGGATTTAGGTGGCTAAATTAGCCGCTTATTGCGGATAAGGGGCTGACCTTCCACCAAAGTAATATATAATCGTGCGCTAGTTCACATTTAGTATAGTGGTATGAAAAGCGCGGAAATCAGAACAGCCTTCCTGAAGTACTTTGCCGATAAGGGTCATGAGATCGTGGCTTCAAGCCCGCTCGTGCCGGGTAATGATCCCACACTGCTGTTTACCAATGCAGGTATGGTGCAGTTTAAGGATGTCTTCCTTGGTCAGGACAAACGTTCGTATTCAAGGGCAACCAGTTCCCAGCGATGTGTCCGCGCTGGCGGCAAGCATAATGATTTAGAAAACGTCGGTTATACCGCGCGTCACCATACCTTCTTTGAAATGCTGGGTAACTTTAGCTTCGGTGATTATTTTAAACAGGATGCGATTAAGTACGCCTGGGAATTTTTGACCGTGACCATGAATATTCCTGCCGAGAAGTTGTGGATCACTGTTTATCAGGACGATAATGAAGCCGCCGATCTCTGGTTAAAAGAAATCGGGGTTGATGAGTCACGTTTTACACGCATCGGCGATAAAAAAGGCGGCAAACGCCACGAGAGTGATAACTTTTGGTCTATGGGTGATACCGGTCCCTGTGGTCCTTGTACCGAAATATTTTATGACCACGGTCCTGACGTAGCCGGTGGTCCTCCCGGTACACCGGGAGAAGATGGTGACCGTTATATCGAGATCTGGAATCTCGTTTTTATGCAATACAACCGTGATAAAGACGGCAACATGAACCCGCTACCCAAACCTTCGGTCGACACCGGCATGGGTTTGGAAAGACTCGCGGCAGTTATGCAGGGTGTACATGCTAATTACGAAATTGACCTGTTTGTAAATCTGATTAAAGCCGCCGCCAAGGCAACTAAAACAAAAGACCTTGAGAATAATTCTCTCAAGGTGATCGCAGATCACATTCGCTCTTGTGCCTTTTTAATAAGTGATGGTGTTGTGCCTTCAAATGAAGGGCGGGGATATGTGCTGCGTCGTATTATTCGTCGCGCGATTCGTCATGGCCACAAACTGGGAATGAATAATCCCTTCTTTAGTATGTTGGTCGCTGCGCTCGAAAAAGAAATGGGCAAAGCCTATCCCGAGCTGACGAAAAACAAAGACATGATTGCACGGGTCTTACTGCAGGAAGAAGAACGTTTTGCCGAGACGCTCGATCAGGGCATGCAGATGCTCGAAGATGTGATTGCGAATTTAAAAGGGAAACAAATTCCCGGTGAAGTGGTTTTCAAACTCTATGATACCTATGGGTTTCCCGCGGATCTAACGGCTGATGTTGCTCGTGAGCGCAAGCTAACCATTGATCAGGCTGGTTTCGTTAAAGCCATGGCGGAGCAAAAGAAACGATCCCAGGCCACTGGCAGTTTTGATATTGATTACTCTAAAACCATCGACATTAAGACTGCGACAGAGTTTACCGGTTACGAACATGTCAGTGATGCCTGTGAAGTGATCGCTATATATAAAGACGGTGAAAAGGCGAACGTTCTAAATGCCGGCGATGTCGGCATGGTGATTCTCAATCAGACACCCTTTTATGCGGAGTCCGGTGGTCAGGTTGGTGACATTGGTACATTGACAGGAAAGGCAGGCGAGTTTGATGTGCAGGACACACAAAAACAGGGTAATGATGTATTCGGCCACCTTGGTACGGTTAGCAAAGGCAAGATCAAGGTCGGTGATACCTTAACTGCGCAGGTCGATGAGCTTCGTCGTCAGGAAATAAAGTATAACCACTCGGCAACGCATTTAATGCATGCCGCATTGCGAGATGTACTGGGTGATCATGTGCAACAAAAAGGTTCGTTGTGTGATGCTGATCGACTGCGTTTTGACTTCTCGCATTTTGAACCAGTCACGCCGGCGCAACTCAAGACTATTGAAAACATCGTGAATGATCACATTCGCCAGAACCACAAAGTCGAAACTAACCTCATGTCTCAGGATAATGCAGTCAAGAGCGGGGCGATGGCCCTGTTCGGTGAAAAGTACGGCGATACCGTGCGTGTTTTGAAAATGAGTGATTTCTCGGTTGAACTTTGTGGTGGTACGCACGTGAATCGCACCGGTGACATCGGCTTATTTAAAATAATTAACGAGACGGGCATTGCTGCAGGTGTACGCCGTATTGAAGCCGTAACAGGTAAAGGTGCCTTTGCCTGGTTCGATATTCAGGAAAAACAGCTAAATCAAATTGCTGATACTGTAAAAGGCAGTCGTGATGATGCCTCTGAAAAAGTTAAACAGTTGGTTGATCGTGCCAAGCAATTAGAAAAAGAATTGCTACAAATAAAAGCAAAATTAGCTTCAAGTGCGGGTAGTGATTTAGCCTCACAGGCTGAAGAGATTAATGGCATTAAAGTTTTGGCGGCAAAACTTGAGGGTGCTGATCGCAAGACCTTGATGTCGACCATGGATCAACTTAAAAATAAACTGGGTAGTGCAGCGGTAGTGTTGGCCTCGGTTGATGATGGCAAGATTAGTCTGGTCGCTGGCGTGACCAAGGACGAAACGAAACAGATTAAGGCCGGCGATCTGGTCAATGTGGTCGCCCAACAAGTAGGTGGTAAGGGTGGCGGTCGCCCTGACATGGCACAGGCAGGTGGTGATAACCCTGAGGCGTTGGACGGTGCATTGGCCTCGGTACCTGCCTGGGTAAAATCACAGCTGGGTACTTAATCTGGGCATGGCTTTTGAGGGCAACCTTTCCAGACAACGCCAAACACTTTCAATTACTCCTTATTTAGTGTTTAATCACCGGCCTTTTTAGGCTCAGCATTAGAATTAACGACATGGCATTGATTGTTCAAAAATACGGCGGTACTTCAGTCGGCACCATCGAGAAAATCGAGGGCGTCGCAAAGAAGGTCATCGCCTGTCAGAAACAGGGCAACCAGGTTGTGGTTGTGGTGTCTGCCATGTCGGGTGAAACCAATCGGTTGATTGAGTACGCCAAACAAATTAATGAAGTCCCGCCTGCCCGTGAATACGATGTGCTGGTGTCTACCGGGGAGCAGGTAACGATTGCGCTACTAAGCATGGCGATCATGAAGCAGGGTAGTCAGGCTCGTTCCTACACCGGTGGTCAGGTACATATTCGTACCGATAGCGCGCATACCAAAGCACGTATTCTGGATATTGATGAGGCTAGAGTGCGCCGAGATCTGGATGCTGGCAATATTATTGTTATTGCCGGTTTTCAGGGTGTGGACGAGGACGGAAATATCACGACTCTGGGACGCGGTGGCTCTGATACCACGGCGGTCGCGATGGCGGCTGCGTTAAAAGCAGATGAATGCCAGATTTACACCGATGTGGATGGCGTATATACCACCGATCCACGCGTGGTCCCGACTGCCCGGCGTCTGGATAATATCACTTTCGAAGAAATGCTCGAATTGGCGAGCCTTGGTTCTAAAGTTTTGCAGATTCGTGCAGTCGAATTTGCTGGAAAATATGGCGTACCTTTGCGGGTGCTACACTCCGTTGAGGAAGGCCCTGGTACGCTAATAACTTATGAAAATGAGGGTGAAAGTATGGAAGATGCCATAATCTCAGGAATTGCATTTAACCGGGATGAAGCAGAACTGACGATAGTGGGTGTGCCTGATCAACCCGGAATTGCTTATCAGATACTGGGCCCAATCGGTAAGGCTAATATTGAAGTTGATATGATCATCCAGAACGTGGCTGCAGATGGTTGTACTGACTTCACTTTCACTGTTCACCGTAATGAATACCAAAAGGCTCTCGAAATACTGAAGAAAACGTCTCAGGAATTAGGTGCCAGAGAGGTGTCAGGCGACGATACAATTGTTAAAGTGTCCCTTGTCGGAGTAGGGATGCGTTCCCATGCGGGTATTGCCTGCACGATGTTTGAGGTTCTGGCCAGGGAAAACATCAATATTCGGATGATTTCTACCTCGGAAATCAAGATATCGGTCGTGGTAGATGAAAAATACATGGAATTGGCAGTCAGGACGTTACACAATGCCTTTGGTCTAGAAGAAAAGTCGGCGGATTAGAGCCGCAGAGCTCTGTCTAAAGGACGTTAAAGTTTCGTTTGGTGCGGTCGATACCCAGTGTTGAGCGTGCCAGTAATTGCAGGGAAGCGCGAAGAATGTTCAGGAAAAACGATTTTAGGAGAAGAATATTATGTTAATTTTGACGCGACGCGTGGGTGAAACGCTCATGATAGGAGACGAGGTAACGGTTACCGTATTAGGTGTGAAAGGTAATCAAGTCCGTATTGGCGTCAATGCCCCCAAAGAGGTTTCTGTGCACCGTGAAGAAATCTACGAACGCATCAAGAGCGAACAAAAAGAAGTCAACGAAGGCTAATTTTGTAGCCAGTTTTCCAACCCTCTTTACCTACACAGATAGCCACTGTATCCTACCCGACCTTGAACGGATGAGAGTCCGTACAGTTAAGTAGTATTTGTTTTGGAGAGGTGGCCGAGTTGGCTGAAGGCGCTCCCCTGCTAAGGGAGTATGGGGTTTGTAGCTCCATCGAGGGTTCGAATCCCTCCTTCTCCGCCATTTAAATAGTAGGATTTGAACCCTCGATCTAAATAAGAGGGTCGACCACAAACTAGTAGTTTGTGGAACGCCAAGCAAAGCGCGGCGGCCCCGAAGGGGTGAGGGCGTAGCCCGAATAATCCCTCCTTCTCCGCCATATAAAACCTTTGGAAAATCGCTCTAAATCTGTATAATCCCCGCTTTCTAAGCGCCTGTAGCTCAGCTGGATAGAGTACCTGGCTACGAACCAGGCGGTCGGGCGTTCGAATCGCTCCAGGCGCGCCATATAATCAAAGGCTTACATTTTTCGATGTAGGCCTTTTTTCTTTTGGGTAGCAGTATGGGTAGCAATATTGCACCTCCCCATTTCTTTAGTTTCGTATCCTCAACAACACCTTCAGTGTGTTAATCTCGACGAGAAATAACACTAATAATGAACACCCTGCCGACCCCCTTGGGGGGAGGTCGTCTCCATCATTCTATAACTACAAACGGGACTACAAATAAAAATTAGAGTGTTTCAGGGCGTTTAAAAAATTCAGATAACAGTCAAAAGAGTATGCCAAAAGTTACAGACAAACTGATAAGAGTACTGAAGGAAAAGAAGACTGTTGTCACCAAAGCCTTCTTTTGGAAAATTCCGCACGATTCGGACCGTGTAGATGTCCGATTAAAAGTTGGTCGTTATAAGAAACCTGATAATCCCTTTGATCCAGAAGTACCTGAGAGTTTGAATCCAAAAAGTGAACTGACATTTGATGAAGATGAGTTTGATTCACTAATTAATTTCCTGCAGGAAAACTATGAGCCATTCAAACAAGGATTCAAGGCATTCATTCCAGTAGACAGACCTTTTACCCAGGAAAATGCTGAACAGGTAAGAAAGTTATTTTCAGTCTCGGATAGGACAAGCCTGGTTAAATTTATTTCCAATCAAGAAATAATTCCAGAAGACTTATCCCTTGCATTAGAAAGTGTGCGTCGTACCAAAGCGATTAAAGAATATGATCTAATGCTACAAAAAGACCTTGTAGAAAATGACTGGCAAAAATGGTTTGAGGATAATACTTGGGTTTTAGGTAGTGAATTTGTTCGTGTTTTAGATGAGCGCCATATTGATATTCAAAACATATCGGATTTTCTTATGCAGGCATATGACGGTTTCGTTGATGTAGTAGAAATTAAACGCCCAGAGGGTGAGTTACGTTTTTGGTCACCTACCCGAGACCATGGAAATCTTGTGCAATCACCTGATCTTACTAAGGCCATAACGCAGGCGGCACGCTATATATTTGAAGTTGAAAGAGAAGCAAATAGCATTAAATTTCTCGAAAGGGTGGGTGGCGTAAGAACAGTAAAACCACGAGGCATACTAATTTTTGGCCGTTCATCCAAATGGGGTGAGGATGAAAATGAAGCATATCGAATATTGAATTCAAGTTATCATAATTTGACGATTATGACGTATGACCATGTATTGGAACGAGCTAAGAGAATGGTAGGCTATTAAACAATAATACCTTCCCTAAGTATGTGCGTGAAATTTCAGTTTGGCTTTATAGTTACCTCGATTAACTAACAATGTGAAAATTACAAAGGCTTCTTAAGTGGCAATTAAAAAAACCGAACTCTATTCATCCCTTTGGGCGAGCTGCGACGAACTACGCGGCGGTATGGATGCATCGCAATACAAAGATTATGTCCTTACCTTTCTATTTCTAAAATACGTCTCTGATAAATATCTCAACGATTCCAAAGCGATGATCGTGGTACCTGAAGGTTGCACCTTCCCCGATATGGTCAAACTCAAGGGTGATAAAGAAGTTGGTGAAAAGCTCAATATCGTGCTTGATGGTATTGCCAAAGAAAACGATCTGCCATGGCTCGCCAACAAAGATAACGACTTCAACGATGAAGAACGTCTTGGCAAAGGCAAAGAAATGGTCGATAGGCTTTCTAAGCTTATCGGTATATTTGAAGGGCTCGATTTTGGCGGCAATAGCGCTCAGGGCGATGACCTGCTAGGTGATGCCTATGAATACCTCATGCGCAACTTCGCCACCGAATCCGGTAAAAGCAAAGGCCAGTTTTATACTCCAGCAGAAGTCTCACGCATATTGGCCAAAGTGGTAGGCATCACCAAAGACATCTCACAAGATCAAACCGTTTACGACCCGACATGCGGCTCAGGCTCGTTATTATTAAAAGCCGCTGATGAAGCCAGAAATGGTTTAAGTATCTACGGTCAGGAAAAAGACGTTGCCACTACTGCACTGTGTCGCATGAATATGATTCTGCACAATAATGCCGATGCTGAAATTGCGCCTGGTGGCCATAGCACCTTGGCCGAGCCAGAATTTAAACAAGATAATAGCGTGTTAAAAACTTTTGACTTTGCGGTGGCCAATCCTCCTTTTTCATTTAAAGCCTGGAATACTGGCTTTTTGCCTGCCGAAGATGAGTACGCTCGGTTTGAATATGGCATACCGCCAGAAAAAAATGGCGATTACGCGTTTTTATTACACATACTTAAATCACTTAAAAGCACTGGTAAAGCTGCTGTAATTTTACCCCATGGCGTATTATTCCGGGGTGGTGCAGAAGCCACAATACGCCGCAATCTGATTAAACAAGGTTATCTCAAAGGCATTATTGGTTTACCGGCTAACCTGTTTTACGGTACGGGTATACCCGCCTGTATTATTGTGATTGATAAAGCCGGCGCAAAAGAACGCTTAGAAAATACTGAAAGTGGTATTTTTATGATTGATGCCAGTAAAGGCTTTATGAAAGATGGACCCAAAAATCGGCTGCGCGATCAGGACTTACATAAGATTGTCGATGTCTTTAACAACCAACTCACCCAAACGCGTTATAGTCGAATGGTTAGCTTTAAAGATATTGAAGGCAACGATTACAATCTTAATATCCCTCGTTATATTGACAGCTCTTCACCAGAAGATTTACATGACCTCAGCGCCCATTTATCAGGCGGCATTCCTAATGCTGATATAGAGGCTTTGGATAATTACTGGCAAGTGTTCCCCAGCTTACGTAGAACGCTGTTTACTGCAGACCGCGAAGGTTACAGCAAAGCCTTAGTCAAAGCCGCTGAAGTTAAAAACACCATACTCGAACATCAAGAGTTCAAAAAATTTGCAGAGATAAGTTTGGATTTATTTCATAACTGGAAAGAACAAGCCAATCTTCTAGCGCTCAGTCAAAATGATTTCCCCAAAGAAGTCATACATTGTATTTCAGAAGACCTGCTCAATGCTTATACCGAGGCACCTTTATTAGACCGCTATGACATGTACCAAATCATCATGGATTACTGGAGAAAGGTTATGCAAGATGATGTGTACTTTATAACACAAGATGATTGGGCTGCAGCCAATAGTATCCGTGAGTTGGTGGTTAAAAAAGGTGAAAAGCAAAAAGAAACGCCAGACCTCATCATCAATAAAGCAAAATACAAAGCCGAACTCATTCCTCCTGCTTTAATTGTGCAGCGCTATTTTAAATATGAAAAGAATAAAATAGATGCTCTGCAAGCCACCACCGATACCAGCACTCAAGAACTGGAGGCTTATATTGAAGAACATGCAATAGAAGGTGGTCTGTTAGAAGATGCGCTGACCGATAGCGGTAAAGTTAGCAAAACCAGTGTGGCAGCAAGGCAAAAGCAAGCGATTGATAGTGATGAAGTTGCAGCGCTTAAAAAAGTAAAAAAATTACTTAAAGTAGAAGCAGAAAATAAAAAATTGGTAAAAGAAGCGCAAGAAGCCTTAGATATACAAGTTTTTCAACAATATCCAAAACTTACCCAAGCTGAAAATAAAACTCTGATTGTAGACGATAAATGGCTAGCAACTTTGCAGGCTATTATCATCGCAGAAATTGAGCGAGTGACACAACAGCTAGCCAATCGTGTAAAAACATTAGAAGAACGTTATGAAACACCAATACCAGAATTAACAAAGCAAGTGGAAAAGCTCAGCACTAATGTTTATGTGCATTTGAAAAAGATGGGGCTGCAGTGGTGAGCAGCATAGTGCAACAACAAGTACCGGATGGCTATAAGCAAACGGAAGTTGGGGTGATACCCGAGGATTGGAAATTATTAACTATTGATGATTTAACCACTATTGTTGGGGACGGTATACATGCAACACCAGTGTACTCACTATCTGGTGAATATTACTTCATAAATGGTAATAATATCGACAAGGGTTCTATTACAGTTACGGGAGATACTAAACGAGTTGATTTGGCGGAATATCATAAACATAAAAAAGACTTGTCAAATCGAACGATTTTCTTATCAATCAATGGAACTATTGGAAATTTGGCATTTTATAACAAAGAACAAATCGTTCTTGGTAAAAGTGCGGCTTATTTTAATATAAAAGAAGGCTTCTCAAAGATTTATATTTATTACTGTTTACAATCTAATGCAGTGAAAAAATATTTTGATGATGGGCTTACAGGGACAACGATAAAAAATCTTGGATTAGGGGTTATTCGATCAACACCTGTTCCAATCCCTTCAACTGACAAAGAACAAACCGCCATCGCTAACGCACTCTCAGATGTCGACACCCTAATCACCTCACTAGAAAAACTTATCGTCAAAAAACGCGCAATTAAAACCGCAGCTATGCAGCAACTGCTCTCCGGAAAAAAACGCCTACCACCGTTTGATGAAACTCATACTGGCTACAAACAAACCGCACTGGGTGAAATACCGGAGGATTGGGAGGTGGAGATTTTGGATGACTTATCCATAATTTCCCGATTGGCTGGCGCTGAATACACTTCAATGTGGAAGGAAACTGTAGACGGAGAAATAATTGCGCTAAGAGGTTTTAATATCGGAAAAAATAAACTCATCGAAAGAGAACTGACTCATATTTCTAATGAACTTTCTGTGAAATTAAAACGATCTCGTTTAGTTGCTGGTGATGTGGTTTATCCATGTGTGGGTACAATAGGCAATGCTGCAGTTATTGAAGAAAGCAACAAGTATCATATTCAGCAAAATATTGCTCGAATCACACCAGTCGTAAGTAAGCTCTCACCATATTTTTTGTCTCATTATTTAATGAGTGAACTTGCAATGAAAGAAGTTGAAAGATTTACAGCAACTACCAGCCAACCAAGTGTTTTGGTCGGTAGTTTACGGCAGTATCGAATCCCATTACCGTATCTTAAGGATGAGCAAATAGCCATTGCTAACGTTCTAACTGATATGGATAAGGATGTAGAGGCGTTAGAAAATCGACTCAACAAAACCCAACAACTCAAACAAGGCATGATGCAAGAATTGCTCACAGGGAGAACACGACTGGTATGAGTGTTATCGGGCAAAAGGAACGTGCCACGCAAGATCGGGTGGTGAAATTACTTCAGAATCAGCTGAATTATGATTATTACGGTGACTGGCAAGACCGCACTGATAATTCCAATATTGAGGAAGAATACTTGCGAGCATGGCTAAGTAAACAAGGCGCGGATGAAACAGTCGTGAATAATGCCATACGTAAATTCAAGCAAGCGGCCAACATGGGTGATGGTAAAAAACTCTATCACGCCAATAAAGAAGTCTATAGTTTGCTGCGCTATGGTGTAAAAGTAACGCAAGGTCAGGGTGAGAATACCAAAACCGTTTGGCTAATTGATTGGAATGACTTTTCAAATAATGATTTTGCTATAGCCGAAGAGGTGTCGATAAAAGGTGAAAATACCAAGCGTCCTGATATTGTCTTGTATGTAAACGGTATCGCCTTGGGTGTGATTGAATTAAAGCGCTCGTCGGTATCGGTAGCTGAGGGCATTCGACAGAACCTAGATAACCAGAAAAAAACCTTTATACGTGATTTCTTCACCACTATGCAATTGGTCATGGCCGGTAACGATACAGAAGGTCTGCGCTACGGCACCATCGAAACTCCGGAAAAACACTATTACGGCTGGAAAGAAGAAAACCCTGCTTATAACTCCGATGTGGATGAGCGCAGTAAAAAAAATCTGTCTGTCGATGATGTGGATTACGCTAATGACATCCTTGATTTCGATATTATTAATCTGTGTAACAAGGAACATTTTTTAGAAATTATTCACAACTTTATAGTATTTGACGCGGGCGTGAAAAAAACCTGTCGGCAAAATCAATACTTCGGTGTAAAGGCTGCGCAAGCTCGCTTAAATAAAAACGAAGGCGGGATTATCTGGCACACCCAGGGATCGGGTAAAAGTTTGACTATGGTGTGGCTGGCGAAATGGATACGCGAAAATGTCTCTAATGCCCGTGTATTAGTAGTGACAGATAGAACTGAGCTGGATGAACAGATTGAAGGTGTCTTCGATGGAGTGGATGAAGAGATATATCGAAGTAAAAATGGCAGAGATTTAGTTGGTACCTTAAACGAAGCGGAACCCTGGTTATTATGTTCATTAGTACATAAGTTTGGTCGACAGGGGGATGATACTGATGACCAAGCCACAGATGCAGATACGGATACCTATCTTGAAGAGCTGAAAACGAATTTACCCAAAGATTTTAAAGCCAAGGGCAAGGTGTTTGTGTTTGTAGATGAGTGTCATCGTACACAATCTGGCAAGTTACACAAAGCGATGAAGTCTATCTTGCCTGAAGCTATATTCGTCGGCTTTACAGGTACGCCACTTCTTAAAAAAGATAAACAGAAAAGCATCGAAATATTTGGCTCGTATATTCATACCTACAAGTTTGATGAGGCGGTAGCTGATGGTGTGATTCTAGATTTGCAATACGAAGCCCGCGACATAGACCAGTACATCACTTCGCAAGATAAAATTGATACTTGGTTTGAAGTAAAAACCCGTGGCTTGTCTGATATGGCCAAGGTTCAGCTCAAACAAAAATGGGGCACTATGCAAAAGGTGTTATCCAGCCAGTCTCGTCTTGAGCAAATAGTTAATGACATTCTGCTGGATATGGATACTAAGCCGCGCCTAATGGATGGCAGGGGTAATGCCATGTTTGTATGTGCCAGCATTTACCAAGCCTGTAAAGTGTATGAATTATTCAGTAAAACTGAATTGAAGGGTAAATGCGCTATTGTCACCAGTTACTCACCATCCCCGTCAGACATTAAAGGCGAAGAAAGTGGTGAGGGCTTAACCGAAAAACTACACCAATACGAAATCTATCAGGAAATGTTGGCAGATTACTTTGAAGTTTCAAAAGAAGAAGCTATTAAAAAAGCAGAAAACTTTGAAAAGAAAGTTAAGAAACAGTTTATAAAAGAACCGGGGCAAATGCGCTTGCTGATTGTGGTAGATAAGTTGTTAACCGGTTTTGATGCCCCCTCTGCGACCTATCTCTATATCGATAAAAATATGCAAGACCATGGTTTGTTTCAAGCTATTTGCCGTGTAAACCGCTTAGATGGTGATGATAAAGAATACGGTTATATCGTCGATTACAAAGACCTGTTTTCAAGCCTGGAAACATCTATAGGTGATTACACAAGTGGCGCACTTGATGGGTATGACAAGGAAGATGTAAAAGGGTTGCTGACGGATCGGTTAGTTAAAGGAAAAGAGAAGCTGGAAGAAGCCAGGGAGACGACAAAAGCACTTTGTGAACCGGTGTTACAGCCTAAAGAGCTAATCAATTATATTCGTTACTTCTGTGGTGATGTGGCTAATAGTGAGGACTTAATGCTTAACGAGGCCAAACGTGTATCGCTGTACAAAAACGTTGCGGCTTTAGTGCGAGCCTATTCTAATATAGCCAATGAGCTGCAAGAAGCTGGCTACAGCGCCAAAGAAGCGCAAGAAATTAAGAATGAAGTTGAGCATTTCAGTAAAATGCGCCAGGAGATAAAGCTCGCTTCAAAAGATGAAGTAGATATGAAGCAGTACGAGCCGACCATGCGTCGCTTGATAGATACCTATATTAGAGCTGAAGATAGTGAAACAGTTGTCGACTTTGAAAATATCGGCCTGATTGAGCTGATTGTGGAAAAAACTAAACAGAACCCAGCAGAGTCTTCGAGCAAGAAAGTACCTGAAGCAATGGCGGAGACCATTGAAAATAATATGCGGAAGGTGATCATCGACGAGCAACCAATAAACCCAAAATATTATGAAAAAATGTCTGAGTTGCTGGATGCCTTAATCGAACAACGGCGTGAAGAAGCGATCGATTATGAAGAATATTTGAAAGAAGTGAAAAAACTGGCAGAAAAAATAACAAAGCCAGAGGGTACAACTACGTACCCAGATTCTATTGATACCAGGGGAAAGCAATCGCTGTATGACAACCTTGATAATAATGAAGCGCTGGTGATTCGCATTGATGCAGCTGTTAGGCATACCAAAAAAGCCGATTGGAAAACAAATCGTTTCAAAATGCGTGATGTCGAACATGCCGTTGAGGAAGAATTGGGCGAGTTTAAAGGTAAGCTTGCTGATGTGATTGAGCTTATTAAAAACCAGATTGAGTATGACTAGAGTGGAGCAAGTTAGCGATATGCTTACAGTTAATGGAATCAAAGTACAGGTGATACGAAAGAATATCAAAAACCTCCATTTGGTTGTTTATCCACCTGATGGCAACGTACGTGTGACAGTTCCCAATCATATTACCGATGATAATGTACGGTTAGCCGTTGTTTCTAAGCTGAACTGGATTAATAAGCAGAAAAAAAACTTTGAGAAGCAGCCGCGTCAAACTGAAAGACAATATGTTTCTGGCGAGTGTCACTATTTCTTTGGCGAACGTTGTCGCTTAGAGGTGATAGAACGTTCTGGAAAGCATGAAGTGATACTGAGTAAGTCCGGGAAGTTGAAGTTATTCGTTAGCACCAATACCTCAGTTGCCAATAAGGGCAAGCTCCTGAATGAGTGGTACCGTACAGAGCTTAAAAAACGTGCGCCTGACTTGGTTGAAAAGTGGCAGCCGATTATTGGTAAGGAAGTAGCTGAATGGGGTATCAAGAAAATGAAAACCAGGTGGGGAAGTTGCAATATCAATAAAAAACGGATTTGGTTGAATCTGGAATTGGCGAAAAAACCCGTTGAGTGCTTGGAGTATGTTCTAGTGCATGAAATGGTTCATCTTTTCGAACGTTACCACAATGATAATTTCAAAGCTTATATGGATAAATTCCTACCGAAGTGGAGATTATATAGGGATATTTTGAATCGGGCTCCGCTGGGACACGAAGATTGGAATTATTGATAGGTCGTCATTTTTTACGCCTCAACTGTTTTTCCTATAAGTAAAATTGATCCCTTGATCAAAAATATATGCTCAATATTTTCTCCATTAAGACTTCATGTAGTCTAAATTTATAAGATCCATCTAAACAATCGCATCAAAAAGCAATATTACTTAAATAAATGATTAAAAAATATGACTGATCAGATTTCTGACAAGCTAATTTATGAAGGGAAAGAAGTGCCTGTTGAGACTTCACTACCACTTGTTTCTTGGTTTTCTCCAGAAATACCGGAATCTGATCCACGAATTGTTGAGTCAAAAGAAGGTTATCTTCACTCATCAGCTTGCATAAGGGGATATGTCGCTACCTGGGAAATAAAAGACAATAAGCTTTTTCTTGTTAAGTTATCAGGAAAATATAGACTAATTCACGATGAGTCTATATTCGCTGACTGGGTGAGCGATAAATTTATTGTTCCAAAAGGTAAATTGATTAAAGGTTTGATTAAGGAATCTGACTCATTTACTAACTTTGAAGAAGAGCTGCATATAATTATAGAGAAGGGAGTCGTAACAAAATTAGATATAATTAAAAACGAAAGTAAAACGCCGGAGTTGGTTGGGCCGAGTAGATACGCACACGTGGTGCTTAAGAGAGATAGGAAAAAACTGCTAAATATTGGTGAGGAGGAGAGTGTTTCACTACCAATGGCTCCTAAGCTCAAGAATGAATCATTATGGGGTGTTGGCAAACCATGGGCGACATTTGTTAGCATTCTAATTCTTGTCTTTTATATATCGAAAATCACCATGTTTAGACTGATAGAAATATCGCTCCTTCCTGAAGGTGGTGTGTGGAGTCTTGATGTACCAAAATGGATATTTTTGATATTAGATGCACCAATAGAAATTTTTGCTTGGGCGATTTTTTTATATTTATTAGTAATTGCAGTAACAGCTGAGAGGGCTATTGTTGGCTGGACATTTACCGTGGTATTTACTATTTTGTTGGTATTATTGGTAGGATTTAATAAATTTGATAGCTTATATTGTGTGCTATATGAGTGGGGTTATGCATGTACTAGGTAATCTTTGAGAGGTGATTGTGTATAAACAAAATGGATGTAAGTGGATTAGTGTTATCACTCTTTTATCAATCGCAACGGCATTACCAGCTGAAGTTGTTGATTTGGACTATGGAGTATTCCAAATTGCCCTGGATTGTGACAGACGTGGAGCTGTTCAGTTTCAATACACTACCGTCCCGGACACAGGCAATAATGATCGTTCAAGTACTTTCTTTATTGACTCTGATGTAGAAGCTCGATGTCAGCAAACGAGCACATCAACTTATACTGGTACAACTATTCCATATCAACGAGGTCACCTCGTCCCAGCTAATCATTTTGACCATGACCCAAATTTGATTCGCCAAACCAATGTTATCACTAATGTTCTCCCTCAAACTCGAACACTGAATAATGGCGCCTGGAAACGCACAGAAATGATAATCGAATGCTTACGAGATACTGAAACATTAACGGTTATTGGTGGTGTGATTTGGGGAAGTGACACGAATGATGATCATTTTGTAAGTACTCATGGAGTTACTACGCCATCAGCATATTGGAAAGTTATTGTTATGGGTGAGTCGGCGATTGGTTGGATTATGCCGAATAATGAAGAGGCTAGATGGTCTCGGTTGGATGATTATATTGTGGCGCCTACCGTTATCGAGTCGGTAATTGACCGGACGCTTAATATCCAGGAGGAATTAAAGTCTCATAGGCCTTGGCGCTCTTGGGGGATACGAGGTGGGTGTAATCGAGGTTAGTTTTGTATGTCAGAATAGTCTGGTGGCATAAGTATATATGTGTAGTGTGAATATTTAACATTGTATTTTTTTTTAAAAACTGCATTGGGTTTTTATGATGTCCGTACAAAGTTGAACGTTAAGTGTTTAGCTCTCCTATCCACGATGAACCAAATTTATAGTAGCTATAGGGATCGATCTCATTCTTGCGGAAATATTTCTCTAAATTGATAATTACACTATCAGTGATCCGAAAGTAAAAATTAAGAGGGTAGACTAGTTCAAGCGATTGCTGGCCAGTCGAATTTTCGCTATCGATGGATGACATAGTGTGATAGAAGGGTTCATCGTCAATCTTATTGAACTCCATGCCGTATCCGGGTTCTCGTAGTTCATGTACTAGACTATTACGATACTGGTATAGAAGGTTAAGGTGAGTAAAAGAAGTAAGACTAAGCTGCCCAACAAGCTTTTGTTCAGGTTGAACTGGCCAGAGTCTCTCTATTTCATTTAACTCTGGATCGCTTGCTAATGTTACTAGTCTACCATCAGAGTTATTGCGCATTGTTTGTGCGATGAACTCTTTTGCAGTCTCATATTTTTGCTCATGAAGATTGCCAAGAAAATAGCTAATATGTGGTGCGCTAACCCTTGTATGGTTAGGCCAATTTGCAAACTGTTCAATGATTCCAGTAAAGCGTTTTCTGTTGTTGCCTTGGCCGTTGGATGTTGAACGTGATAGAGCATCTATCACAGAAACTAGAATATTTTTCTTCAGAACACGATCTTTTTGATTAAACTCATACTCACGCAGACGCTTGACAGTATTTTTGAAATGATCGATGTAGACATCGATATCAGAACTTAGATTGCGAGACATAAAAGGACTTCCAATGACACTTTTATATTATTAAAAAGGGCGTGTTTCATATTTTACATCTGGTGAGGAAGGAGAGGGTGCGCACTTTATTTGATTTGGCCATTTATTGGTATAGAAATGATATAAACTACTAATTTCCGATGATCACCGTATTGATTAATCTTTATAGGACGTGAATCGTCCATCACAGGATATGAATAACGCATCTCACGCATGTAGCCCTTAATACTATCAAGATAGTTTTTTGCCTCCGTAACGGTATCTATTTTTTTGCCAACTGAGCATTCGATGATATCTTCAATGAACTTTCCCCATCTTGTGGACGAGCCAATTGACTTATAGGGAGTTTTCGCACTTTTGTTGTCATACCATGCATTTAGATTACGCTTTTCTTTTGGGTCTGGCCTCCAAAATATACAATGAGATAGCGCTTGATCTTTCATGTTTCTATTCACAAAAGTAGGCAAACAGTAATATATTTCAGGAAATTTTAAAACTAAATCAAACTGGTTGGGTGGATTATGAAATGTCCATCTTAATCTTCCGAATTTTTTGGGTCTGCTTCCATCATCTACGTAATCTACTTTTTTTAACTGCAGTCCTATGATTTTTGTTCCAACAAACATTGCTTCATCAGCAGGCCAATCAGCTTCATCAGAGGGTGAAACTGCCCATATTGAAATGCGCTTCCCAAGCGAAAGGAAATAATCTTCGATGCCCCTAATAATCCAAGCTTCATATTCACGTTCTAATGGGGTTGAAAATGTAATATCGAGTGGGCGTGTCATATTTACCTAGTCATTTGTTGGGTTAGCTGTGTCAAAGTCGTTTGGGGGCCGAAGGCGCGAACCTGAAAGAGTTTTATATTTTTTAACGCATAAGTATTTTTGCAGTAATAATTGCGGGCTCATTTTCATACCCTTTAGACGCTAATCCATTTACTTTATTTTTTATATCCTCAGGCGACCAAAACAGCCATCCGCGTTCTGAAAATAATTCTTTCATTTCCTGCGTCTTTGATTGATAAATGTTGCCTGCCGCCAAACCTAAAGAAATTTTCATATCATTATCACCCATATCTAATTCAATCAGGTCTTTTTTTAATCTACCAAATACAATTTCCCGATAGTTAGGGCAGGTAAATAATTTGTATCTTCCTTCAGGAATCTCATGGTTTTGTTTTAACTCAGCAATTTTCACGCCAGGAGAATCCAGATAAGATTTTGCCTCTAAGACTAAAACGTTATTTTGATTTGGTTTAAATGCAAGCAAGTCTATTTCTGGACGTGGAATAGAGTGCTTGCCAATATCTCGTTTTTCTTGTTTTGTGAGGCTAACCTTAAAAGATTGTCTGACCCAATACCCTTCATGCTCAAGTAAAGTTTTAATGATACCTTCAAAGTAATCCACATCCTCTCCTAAGTATAATAGTTACGATTATGGTCCGTTTGGTCAGTCATAGTTAATATCACAAGTCTCTTATATTCTTTCAGGTGGGCTGATGTACTCGTTCTATAGGTGATATGACATCATTTTCCTACAGGTATATCAGGCCTATCTGACAGCAGTTCTGTCAGTCATACAATAGTATCATACGCACAAATGACGATATGGAGGTCGAAAATGTTGATACTGACACGCCGAAATGGCGAAAAACTTCAGCTGTGACGGAAAATAATGAAATCATTGAAATCTATATCGCGAATATTAGTGGTGATCAGGTGAAAATAGGATTCGAAGCCCCACAATCCTGTCGCATTCTGCGAGATGAGCTATTTGATGAGAAAGCAGCTCTTCATTCTTGACATGCAAGTCTGCGCTGAATAAGTTCTCGTAGTTGGAGATTCATTGCTTCCTGATAGCGGAGTTTAAAATCAGAGCTATTTGTAATTCGAGATATTTGTGATGGTGTATAACCTGTTGCAATGGCGCAATCCTTCTGATTGACCCAGGGATGCTCTAATAGGTACTGCAAGACACCTTCATGGCGGCGCTGCCAGCTTGGATAACATGTTCTTTTTTTATTCACTTTTGTTCATCAGGGATTTTAAAATTCTTTAATAACCCGGAGTTCAAGCTGTTTGCAGTTTCAAGAAATGCCCGTCCAGCATCACAACAAGTGAGTGTTGAAAGGTGAGAGTTAGATATGCCTAAATACTCTGCAATGTCTATACGTTTCATATCTGGGTTTGCCGCAATATGCAGAAGTATTCGTACATTTTTCTGCTTCAGTTGAGTAGGGTCCCATGGTCTCGGTACGCGATCTTCTGTTGCACCAGGTGGCCTACCGGGGTATTCGCGTTTATTTCTGGACATGGTTATAGTCTCCCAAAATATGTGAATGACAGTTATGACGGATTAGTGTCTATTCAGTAAACTTTCTCTATACGCGTATAGAGAAAAACTTATAAACTACTGTCGAATCAAACATATGTGTCATTGTTAGAAAAGTGTTCATTTAAAGCTAATCCCTGTGAATGCTGAGCCAAGACTCGTTTTCTTTTTGATATATCCGCGTTCCGACAATGAGCGGCTAAATTTATTCTTTGATACTTGCGATAACCCAGCCTCATCGCAATAAATCACGTAAGAGTCGTAAAGTTGAAATGTTAAGATTGTTTTATTTGATACTTGAATGGTGCATTCAAATAACCATTCCCCAAGGACATCTTGCTCTGTACGATAACCTGAAGTTGCTTCTAATATACAGCGAGGTGGATTGAGCCCTTGCTCTTGCCATTGCTTAAATCCCTCAAGGGCCCAGTTTAATATTCCGGGTAATTCACCCATAAGAATACTGGATAGTTTAGGGTCTCGCTTTTCTTCGGGAATAGTGACGGTGAAAGGTATAAGTCTTATCCTCCGCCAAATTGCATGGTCTGTTCCAGTAATCTTTGGTCTATGGTTGGTTGTTAGGATGATTTTAAAATTCGGGATGAATTCAAAAAATTCGGAATATAAGTGTCGGGCAACGATAACGTCACCCCCAGTCATTTGTTTGATTTGTGCCTCGGCAAGGGTTTGGTTTTCTTCGCTCTCTGTTGCAAGAACAAGTCGTGCTCCTCGAAGTCTCGCGAGATCGTTGCTCGCTCCCTGGTTGTTTCTTACCATCAAAGTTTCCGGTGGTGTTTGTACTGCGTAATCATTGAATAATGATTTTAGAATATTCGTAAAAACACTTTTCCCATTTGCTCCCCCTCCGTGAAAAATAAATAAACACTGTTCTTCTGTACTTCCGCTAAGACAATACCCGGCCATACGTTGCAGAAAGTTGGTGAGTTTCTTGTTGCTAGCTGTTATTTCTTCTAAGAAACTATCCCACCGCGGACAAATTGCTTGTGAGTTATATTCGACATTACATATTTTTGTCACGCAGTCCTTGGTTTTCTCTGTGATAATCTTCTGGGTGTTAAGGTCAACGATGCCATTCTTGGTGCCAAGTAGAAAATTATTGCTATCTAATCGTGAAATACTAATAGCTATCGCAGGGTCGGTTTTTGATAAGGCGACTACATTATCGATAATGTGTTTTCGTTCTGAAAGGATGGCCCATTTTAGTAAAGCATTTCTCTTGAGGTCGTCATTAATTCGACGTGCTTCATCTAGTAATTTCCGTGCATTAGATTTCGCTAAGTAGTGCACATGCCCGTTGCTATCAATTTCCCAGGTATGTCCGTTCCATACATACCATTTGCCTGTTTGAGGGCAAAACAGTAAATTTTCTCCATGCTCACCAATAAAGCGTTCCATATTTCCTAACTCAGTAAGTGGAGCTTCAGACTTCATCACATTCTCCTGTCATAGAAACTGAAGGACGTGAATCAATCCAGTCTTGGATGTCTTTAGAACGCCATCCGACGCTATTTTTTCCAAGTCGTATGCGAATAGGAAAATCTCCATCTTGCTGGAGACGCCAGATTGTGGTCCTGGAAAGGCCTGTAAGATTAATAACTTCGTTAGTTCTAATTATGCCCATAATATTGCCCTCTGCGTAGTGCTGTTTCAGGAGACAATATAGTGATCTAAAGGAAAATTAAGTTACCTCGTTTTCCTTTTTTTAAGGAGACCGGCTTCTTGAAGATATTTTCTAATTGTTGGTTTGGTAGGAGGGGAGTTAAGGCGTTCAAATATCATACTAACCAGGTTGGTTGTGCTTTTATTAATAGCTATTAATTTTTTTGCTTCACTAATAACGCTAATTTTCTTTTTGTCGGACTTCTTTTTTCTTGTGTTTATAGATTCGACGGCACCTTTAAATGAGCCAGCACTTCTTTTAACGCGTTTATAGCGCGCAGTTGATAACTCCGTATTGTCAGCTAGTTTATAAGTTTTATGCATGAGTGAGTATTGCTGCTTGGATGACTTTAATAACGTTAGGAATAGAAAATGTTCTTTGATTCCTAATTCTTTATCTTTATATGGGACGTAACCATGTTGGTATAATTCAGATATATAGTCAGGGTCATCGAGATGATCACTATCTAATAAATTACAGTTCCTAGCGTCTGCTAAAAACACTTCTAACTTGTGTACATGTTCTCTGAGAACATCATCTGGCATATATCCAAAATTACAAATACGTATATTCAAAACAATTTCTTTGATTATAGAGTCTTCGCCGTCATACCATTCTGTAATATTTACAGAGGGAACTTCAGAGTTATCGTTATCTGTTGAGTTGGTAGACATTATCTGATGTACCAAAAATAATTGAGCTTAATTTCGAGCTCCAAGCAGTTAATGCAGATACTTTTTCTTTATCGTAGCTATGTCGGTCATAGACTGCCGTAACACTACTTTCAGTGTGATTTAGAATTTTACCAACTACCAGGCGAGATATTCCGATGCTGGTCATAAGACTTGCAGCTGTGCGCCTGAGGTCATGCGGGGTGAATGACTGCACGCCTAGTAGTTCTCGATTCCGACCAAGGGCGCGAGTTACCGCTCCAGGTGCCATATGCTTATCGCTATATGGGGAAGGGAAAATATACTGAGAATCCCCGCTTAGCTTTTTTGCCTCATTAAGGATTGTTCTGGCCAGGGGCGATAGGGGTACTCGATGAGCGAGGTTGTTTTTGGCCTTGTGTGCCGGGATAGTCCACCAGCCTGATTCTTGTTCAATTTCCGACCATTCCATAGAGATGATTTCGCCCCGACGTTGGGCGGTTACGAGCGAAAACCTGAGGGCGAGGCGGGTGCCTTTATCCATATTCGTTTCGTCCAGGTTATTCCAAAAGGCCCTTATTTCTTCTTCATTCAGGACTCGGTCTCTCTGTTTTTCTGCGCTTGGAGCCCGGATATTGAGGCAAGGACTGGCCTCTAGGATGCCGCGCTCAACGGCAAAATTGAACATTTTGCGGACAATTTCGAAGGTGCGGTTGGCAACGATGGGGGCCCCGCGGTCGACGATAGTATCGAGTAATTTGATGATGTCCCGGCGAGTGATTTCCTTAGCCTTGAATCTACCCAGGGCCGGTAAAACATCTTTGTTCAGCATGCGCTCGTCTTCCTCCCAGGAGCGTTTTCTCTTCTTTGCCCATTTCTCTAAATACTCCTGAGCAAGTTCATTGACGGTAGAGGCTGTACGGTGGGCATATCTTTCTTTGACGAGCTTTGCGCCAGGGTCCTCACCGTGAGTGAGGTTGAGTTTTGCTTGAGCGTGAGCTGCATGGGCTTCAGCAACGGACATGGTGGGGTAGGTGCCTAAGGTCATGCGGCGAGCTGTGCCATTGAAACGGTACATGAAGATCCACGACTTGCGACCTGAAGGTGCTACTCGAATACCAAGGCCATCACCTTCCCATTCCTCATAACGATGGTTAGAAGGCTTTAGATTTCGAACTTGTCTGTCTGTTAGCTTCATAGTGTTGTTGTCTTGGGTAGCACTTTGGGTAGCAGTATTTACATGGCAATGGATGAAACATAATGATACCCCATGATCGGGAAAATACAAGAAAAAACATAAAAAACAGTTAGTTATTGTAATATGACGTAACGGTTTGAAGCGTAATGAAACAGGGTGAAAAGGGATGTAACCTGGCTACGAACCAGGCGGTCGGGCGTTCGAATCGCTCCAGGCGCGCCATATTCAGCAAAACAAACAAGCAGTTACCGTTCATTCGGTAACTGCTTGTTTGTTGTAGCTTATCAAGGTGTCTAAAATGTGACGAGAATTCTGATTTTTTCGTCTGATGTGATTGCTGACGAGAATGAAGGCCAATTTTGTTAAAAAACTTAGACCATCCGACTCATAACCAGGCGGTCGCACGTTCGAATCGTGCCAGGCGCGCTATTAAATCAAAGGGTTACACTTAACAGTGTAGGTCTTTTTTATGCGAGGTATCCTTTTTAAATTTATTCAGTTTTTTATTACTGAAAGGTTCCCCATAAAATAGTAGCGATCCCATTTGAAGACATTCTCAGTCATCAACTAGCAATAGAGTCAGTTTCTTACTCCTCCTCTTCGTCAAGATTGAATTCCAATCGAGCTCCTTCTTTTAATAACTGTTCTGCTTTTCCCATTTCCACTGGTCGACTAAAGTAGTAGCCTTGTAATATTTCGCAACCATTACGTCGTAAGTAATACAGCTCTTCCTCTGTCTCGATACCTTCAGCAAGTATTTGCAGACGCATGCCTTTAGCCATTGCAATGATGGCGCGTGTAAGTGTGGCATTATCCGCGTTGAATATGATGTCTTTAACGAAGCTGCGATCAATCTTTAGTTTGTCAAAAGGGAATCGCTGTAGATAACTAAGACTGGAATAACCGGTTCCGAAATCGTCGATGGCCAGTTCAACTCCGAGGTTTTTTAGTTTCCCCAGTTGCTCTATTGCTCTTTCTGGCGACTGCATTACAGCGCTTTCGGTCAGTTCAAGTTCAAGATGGTGTGGGGCAAGCCCTGTTTCCTCCAGAATGTGACTGACTACTTTTACTAGATCAGTTTGTTGAACCTGTACGCCTGAGACATTGACAGCCATCGTTCCTGGCTGCAGGCCTGATTTAAGCCACTGTTGAATTTGCATACATGCGCTGCGTAGTACCCATTCACCAATGGGAATAATAAGCCCCGATTCTTCCGCCAGTGGAATAAAGTCGGCAGGTGATACCATTCCCATATCCGGGTGCTGCCAGCGAACAAGTGCCTCAAATCCGCTAATACCCCCATGTTCAAGTGAGACCTGGGGTTGGTAATGGAGTACGAGTTCGTTTCTACTGAGGGCCTGACGAAGGGCATTTTCCAGAGTCAGTCGCTTCTTTGCTTGTATATTTAAATCATAGGTATAGAACTGAAACTGGTTTTGGCCTTTTTCTTTAGCGCGGTACATTGCCGCATCAGCGTTCATCAACAGTGTCTCCAAATCGTTACCATCCTCGTGCCAGAGGCTTATACCAATGCTACAAGTGACCCGTAATTCTTGGTTATTTATCCAGATTGGTTGATTAACCGTGTTAAGTATTTTTTGTGTTAGGTCTGTAATTAGTTGAGGAGATTCGATGTCTGATAATATCAGGATAAATTCATCTCCACCAAAACGTGCTACCGTGTCGCTTCCACGTCTGTGCTGCTGAAATCTTTGAGCAATAGTTATTAGCACTTGATCACCGACCCCATGGCCAAGACTATCGTTGATTAATTTGAAGTTATCCAGATCAATAGTTAATAGTGCAACAATGAGATCTTGTCGTTGTGCTCGAGCAACTGCCTGATTAAAACGGTCAGCCAATAATGCTCGGTTAGGTAGCTCGGTAAGTTCATCATGATAGGCCTGGTATTCGAGCTGTTTCTCCATCTGTTTCTGTTTATTGATATCATGCTTAATGCTAATAAACTTAATAAGTTGGCCAGTCGAATCTTTGACGGGGGAGATAGATACCAACTCCCAATATAAATCGCCATTTTTCTTTTTATTAAGCATTTCATCCTGCCAGACTTTGCCTGCTTTAATAGTTGCCCACAATTGACGATATGTATCGATACTTGTTTTGCCAGATTTCAGCAGGCTAGTCTTTTTTCCGATAACCTCTTCCTGTGCGTAGCCCGTAATGTTGGAAAACTGGGGGTTAACATACTCTATTAATCCTTCTGTATCGGTAATGATGACAGAACTCATACTTTGCTCGATGGCCGTTGTTAGTTTAAGTAGTTCAAGGGTAGTTTGTTCACGTTCAGTAAATTCTTTGAGAAGATTTTTACGCATTAGCTCAAAGGCGCGACCAAGCTTTCCAAATTCATCATTAGTACTAAGGGTAATCGTATGTTGTAAATCGCCCTCCGCGATTTGTTTTGCTGAAGTACCAAGGATATTTAATGGCGAAATAATTCGTTTGAAAACGATGTAAAATATAATAACAATACTTGCCATAACAACGGCAAAAATAATTAGTGAATTTATATTATTATATATTGCACGTTGTTTCATTTGGACGACTTTTTTACTAGCATGATGATTGTTGATTAAAAATAATCCAAGAACTGAATCGATCGCTTTGCTCGAGATGGAAAACCATGTAAATGCATCCACAGGGTATGGTAATTGTTCTTCACTCGCTCGGTATACTGTCTTGCGCAGACGCTCAAATCGTTTTAAATAATTCTCATCAAAGCTGGAGATTGCTATTTTTATCTCTTGCCCATGTTGTTGATGTCTTTCGAGGTCGATGGTAATAATTCTTAATCCTTCAACAACAATGCTACGATAGCTTTTAAGTAGTGATAACTCCTGTATCTTTAACGGACGATTTTGTGTAATGGCAGCTGCTACTATAGCCCGTTCGCGCCCGGTATACTCAATGACAGAGAATAATACCTCAGTTATAAGCTGATGGTTCTGGGCGAAAGATGCAACTTCATTTGGAGGAATTACTGCCACATGCCGCAGATTCGCTACACTTTGGATAAAATCACTAGCAACGACAAACCATTTTTTTCTATCAATATCTGATATTTCACCATGAAAGATATTGCCAGTCTTTTTGCGCGCGACTTCAAGCCGGGAATAAGCCTCTTCAAGCTTGTTTACATGTTCCTGGATGATTTGTTGATTTGAAAAGGTTGATAACGAGTTTGCTAACTGTAATATAGTTTGATAATTCCGACTAATGGTCTGGCGTATGTGTTTTACTTTATCGCGCTGTTGTTGATGTTGAAAAGTATCTGCTGAGGCCAATAGTGTACTGATGATGCCACGTTCAACAGCTACACTCTCAGTTAACTTAAAGGATATTTCTGTTAGTTGAACCGATTTTTGATACCAGGTTGCTTTTTTTAAATTCTTTTCTACATGATTACTATTCAGGATTATTTCATAAATGATAATTACTGTGAGCAAGCTAAGTATTGATAATATTAAAGGTTTTATTTTTACTGACATAAAAGCTATTACATCCTAGTTTAATACTAAGTTTTTTTATAGTGCCCAAAATATACCAAGCCACTCAATTTTATTGAGTAAAATTCCTTATAACCTTAATGGTTACATGTAAATGTAGACTATAGTTGATATTAATAGTAGGCATTAACATTTTTGGACTAAATTGTAGAGTTAAATAAACTCTTAACGAGTATCAGCGGGTTTTGACGGAACGTAGGGTGAGGGCGAGTCATTTAGATCGTCAGCCCATTCTATTATTGTTCTTTTGCCTGTGGATTCCTTTGTTTTTTGCCTTTGCGAATGAATGCCGTCTTCTTTCAGGTCAGATAGTTTCAGTTTCAACAAATCAATCCTGCTTAAACCCGTCATGAGTTTTAGTTGAACATAAGGTTTTGCTAATATGACAGCCCGTGATTTTATTTTTGGTTTGAGGCTTAAAACTTCTTGGATTTCCCAGTCTTTGCCATATCGTGTACGTGGTTTTGTTTTTAGCTTTTCAATATTGCCTTTAAAGGGGTTCTTATCAATTGATTGGGGAGCCGCCAGTCACTTTTAGAAAGTTAGCGCGTGCAACAAGTGGGGTGTTGTCAGGCCGGGTGATTACGGTGAAACCCATCTGCCTTAAGCGATTGGCCTGGGTGGTAGGTCTGCTTGCGCAGCTAATATGTTTTATTTCTTCATGTGTTAAATATATTGGGTACTGCATTGGTAAAATGAAGGTGGTTTATCACCTTCTCCTGTGTTTTCAGTATGCATATTTAAATGCTTTCTATCCCCTACTGCTTGGAATAGTAAAAATTATTCCAACATGGAAAAATTTTAAAACAAGAGAAAAAACAACGGGTTGCGTGACCTTGTTCTATAAAAATAGGTGTTTTTAGGTTAAAAACTTTAATACCGGTTATGCGATGTACTGCCGTTAGCGGATTATTAAAAGAAAAAATAATTCACGGTATTTGAGGAGCATTGATTGTAAATGGCAGAACTTATAATCAAGTTCAATGAGCCGACATAGTAGTACGTCAGAAGTTTATACAGATATAGCTACGTTTTCACTGATCAAAGCTTAAAGAGTGTCACAAATTGTCCATGGAATTCCTCCAAACCCCGTGTAGTATAATCATCGACGTACTTTTAGCGTATACACTTTCAGAATCCCCTGGGTACGCTCTAATATCTTAGACGTGGACTATGCACAGAAATACGGCAATTATCGTTTTTATTGATTATTTTGTGTCCCAATGTGGACAGTTACCTTCAATAAAAACATGCACTTAAATGCCTGTCATTTGGCACATATTGGGACAATAGCAATATGTTAAATCATTGTAATATATGGGAAAATAAAACAGAAAGGGACTATCTACGAACCAGGCGGTCGGGCGTTCGAATCGCTCCAGGCGCGCCATACACTAAAAAGGTCTGCATTCTATGCGTGCCTTTTTCGTTTCAGACAGGGCGGTTCCACCCTGCTTTGAATCCGTAGAATTCATGCAGCATTCCCTACGCTTCGCTACGGTCGCGCGCCATACAAATAAAAAGGCTTACCATTATTGGCAGGCCTTTTTTTATTGCCTGAGTCTTTCTTATGGTCGCGACTCTGTATCCGTTGATAATCTTTATCTATACTGTAGTGTATTGATGTACTGGATAATAATTGAATGCTAAATAAGCTTATAGTCAGATTTAACGGACGCAAAATCGACGAACTCGTTATTAGCCGGCCGGTCTTTACGATAGGTCGGAAAATGGACAATGATTTGCGACTTGAAGACCCAACGGTCAGTAGTCACCATGCAAAGCTGGTGGTGAAAAATGGTGGTTTATTTATTGAAGACTCTAATAGTACCAATGGAACACTGGTAAACGGTGTACAGATCTCAGACAAATTACTTGCTGATGGTGATGTCGTGATGATTGGTAAGTACACGTTGGCGAATGAAGTCATTGAGCATGAGCCAGCATCGGGAGAATTTGATCCGACTTTACAGATCGGCAGAAAAGAGCTGGATAATATGCTGTCGCGTCTGGAAAATGCCCATATCACTCATTCGGAAAGCTCTATTTCTATCGATAAAAAGGCGCTGAACTGGATTGCACAAGATGAAAATGGTGTTTGGTGGGGCTTTGAAAATAAGCCTGTACCAGGGATTCATGGTTGGATAGATGGACTTGATGGTACGAAAATTCTGTTAAAGCAGGATATTATTCAGAATCCTAACTGGCAAGATACCCTGCAACGGCTAGCCTGATTCACTTATATTAAGTATAAAAAAAGGGGCCAGTGGCCCCTAAAATCGCCTGTGGCAGATTCGGTATTATAAGCGCCAGGATGTACTTGGGTCTTCATTTGACCGTAAGTCATCTATATATGTTGTTAGGTAACTTTTTGCTCGTGGCATGTCGATAAAAGGTCCTCGAATACCCTCACGTGTAAACACAAACCAGCCCTCTGTCATGATATGAAAAAAGCGTTCTGGGTTGCTGCGAAATTTCTCGCCGGCACGCATGGGTAAATCTTGTTGTTCGTTATTCATTTATCTGCCTGTCGTACTTAATTATTATGAATAAATTCTAGGTTAGATTTGCCGCAATATCTGTCAGAGGATACTGAAGCTTGTGTAGGGAATTTCTTACGTGCTGGTTGGTATGACAAAAGCAATTACCGTAGATAAACTTCTGTAAAAACAATAGGTTAAAAACAATGGTTTGATGGGGAAGTGGCGTCCTCGACAGGAGTCGAACCTGTAATCTATCCCTTAGGAGGGGATTGCATTATCCAGTTATGCTACGAGGACATACTGGTTTTAGAAACAGGGACATTTTACCACCTAATGAAGGCGGCTTCATGTTAGTTGTGATCTACAGGCGGGCTGAACGGCGTTGATTTCGATCGAGCATGGCGACGATGCGTTCTACGTGTGTTTGCATGTGGGGTTCGATTTCAATAAATTTGCCACCAACCAGTGTGTAGCCTTGCTCTGGGTAGTGGCGGACACTGCGTACTTCGATATCGCAGGTAATTGAATTATGGCCGGGCAGGCTAATCGTGGCATCAAAAATAGACTGTTGTTCCTGAATAGTATTCCTCTCAAGCAAATCGAGTTGCGAACAGAATCCGCCTGCCGATATGTCAACTATGGAACCCGTTAAATGCTGCTTCAGGGGAATGGGAATAGAGATCCCTAAATGTTGGTCATGGTTTGCCGCTGCGCGAAAATGCTGGCGCCGTTGTCTGTATAACATTTTTTCTGGCAGAGCGAGTCGGTACATTGCGATGTTATTGTTATCTTCAACTGTTAATACCTGGGTTTCAAATTTTACCTGTACACCTTTTATTCGACCGTTAAAGTGAAGAGTCCTGCCTTTACGGATATTTTTGTGGGCTATTTCGGAATTGAGCTCATCCAGGAAGAACCATTGCTCATTAGCAAGTACATCAATAATGATGGTGTTGTGTTCGGTTTTATCTTTATCAATGGTGACGCTGACCAGCGCGCGAGATGATTGCAGTCGTTTTAACAGACTGATCATATAGGGTTTATAAAGAATAACCTGTTCCGGTTCTGACTTTACGGTCATTGTTTTATCAGGCTTTAGCTATGATTTTTTGATTTTGTTTGTTTTCGTGGGCGCCCGTTTGAGAATAATTGTCCTGTCCAGATACGGCTCCGCGCAATATTGCTAAAGCATCCTGTGCTCGACGTTGAAGGTGAGCAACCATAATGCCATTAACCTGGTTTTGAGTTTCGCATTTTTGCCCCAGATAAGTAATGCGTTTCCATAAGGTCGCCACTTGCTGCTGCAGTTCCACCGGCTTTGTTTTTAACCAGCCTTGTATGCCGCGTTTGTCAGGTGAAATTTGTAATTGCAGGCAAAGCGACTGACGACATTGTTCGGCTTGTTCAACTTTAGCGGTGAGCTCGTTTTTCTCGATCGAGATAGATTCTGTCGCATCAAGGTTTTGCTCAGTCAAAGCAAGTTCTTCGTGTAGCAGGAGTGTACTTAGCTTGTCGAGATACTGGTTTAGTTCGGACAAATTCTCGATAAATGAATTGGTGAGTGCTTGCAGGTCCATTGTATTAACCGGGGGTAGGCAATTAGAACTAGAAGTCGGATTCAAAATCCAACATTTTATCAGCAACCCGATCGGGGTCGACTCGATATTCGCCGCGCGATATCGCATCGCGGACACGGTTTATGTGAGCCTGATCGACATCAGGTTGCGTAGCCAATTTTTGTTCCAGTGACTGCAGGCGTGATGCCATATCAGTGATACTGACCGTGTCACTGTGGGACGTTGAACCATTACCCGGCGCACTTGCATTGTCATCACGGCGCACCGTGCCAACCTGGCGGTCACCTGATTGCTGACTTCTACCTGAATTAATACCACTTATGTCATTTGGCATGACTCATAACTCCTAACGCATTCTGCCATTTTTGTTAGCGGCCATATTTAAAAAAGCTTTAGGCCACTCTACTTATGTCTTTGAATTTTCTTACATTCTAACTCTTACTGTCGATCTGGCTATTACTTCAGCTGATATCTGGCGGCCACTTCGACTATTTTTAACCTGGATAATCTGGCCCTGGTGGCCATCCATCAAGGCTTTGCCGGTAGTTCGAATGGTGAGCCCGTTAGCTTCTGCAATAATCGCGATGGTATCACCTCGACTTACCAGCCGTTTAGGTTTCACCATACGAGGCGTAATCACGGCATCGTGGCGGATCGAACGTTTTGCAACCATGCCAATCAGGTGTTCTGGATTGGTAAAGACACCCGCAGAGTATCGACTGATATCCTGACGAATAAACTGCAAGTCAGCCTGCACGATAATGCTATTTTTTACGATAGGCCGGGTCGCAACAATCACCTGAGTATATGCCTGGACCCGAACCGGGATATGAACCTTCCAGGTGGGTTGTATGCAACGAATACCCATGGTGGTGGAACCAATAGGCTTTCTGTTAGAAGGCAAAAATACACGCAGGGGCTGTTCGCATTTAGCGAGCCGCAGACGTCTATCCAGTTTGCCAAATTTGAGTTTCAACTCATAACGATCTGCAAAATGTTGCTGCAAAAAATCTGTCGCAGCAGTCTCTAAATCTGTATGTGCCTGCCACTGTTGTTGAGCATAACCAGGGTGTGCTAAGAGCAGGCACAGGGTTGCCATAAAAATGGCACATTGCCACTTAGTCAGTGTATTTCGTTGATATTCCACGTTGTTCTTCATATCGTATTTTCTATAACTTGCAAAGAATTCAGTGTCTTAGTTTCCTTGTAGATAAAATCATTAATCGTCTACATATTATTAAGCAATTGCTATGCCATCGGATATGCCGTCAATTTGGGCTAATTATTTGTATTATTAGGCCGATAAGGATGGTCATACATGAACAAATATATTGAGTGGAGAATAGCTTATGGCTGGCATGATGGATGGTGTCGATCAACGTACTAACCTTGTTGGTGAAAATCGCCTGGAGTTATTGCTTTTTGGGCTAGGTGGGCGACAAAAATTTGGTATCAATGTGTTTAAGGTACAGGAAGTGATTCAGTGTCCAGCCTTAACGATCATTCCTCATTCGCATCGCATTGTTCGTGGCATTGCCAATATGCGTGGTAAGACTATTCCTATTATGGATCTCGCAATGGCGATCGGGCGAAAGCCTATTGAGCTCACAGGTGAACAGTACATCATTATTAGTGAGTACAACCGCACGACTCAGGGTTTTCTGGTTTATAATGTTGATCGTATTGTGAATCTCAACTGGAAAGAGATTATGGCTCCACCAAACGGTGTGGGTAAAAATAATTACATGACGGCAGTGACGAAGATAGAAGAGAAATTGGTTGAGATTATCGATGTTGAAAAAGTGTTAGCCGAGATCGTTGGAATGGAAATTAATGTTGCTGAAGATTCTGCAGTTGATTCGGGTGAAGCTACTAAGATTAAACTACTGGTAGCCGACGATTCATTAGTAGCTCGCAAACAAGTCAAGGCAACGCTGGATAAAGTCGGTTTAGAATGCGATTTGGCAAAAAATGGCGCTGAAGCACTAAAGATGCTGCAAGCGGCTGTGGCTGATGGAAAACCTATTTCAGATACCTATGATGTTATGATTTCGGACATTGAAATGCCTGAAATGGATGGTTATACATTAACAACGGAAGTGCGTGCCGATGATCGACTTAAGAGTTTGCCCATCATGTTGCATACCTCGTTAAGTGGAACGTTTAACAGCAATATGGTAAAAAAAGTAGGTGCAGATAAATTTGTTGCCAAGTTTGATGCTGGCGAGTTAGCGCGTGAAGTGAAATTGTTATTAGCGGAAAAAGGTATTTTAAACCAAGAAACGCTCGCAGAATAGCGTTAGTAGGGTAGGGGACGGTTTGAGTTTATGGATGTGCGAAGACAGGATGTGATATTAGTCTAGTGACGGAATCATTATTATCAAAACAACAATACGATAGCTTTCGGATCTTTCTGGAGGAGTCGTGTGGTATTGTCCTGGGTGATAATAAGCACTATTTGGTAACATCACGCTTAAATCGACTAACAAAGGAGTTTTCGTTTGACTCCCTGAATGACATGATCGATGCATTGAAGCACAGTCGCGATAACCGATTAAAAGAACGCGTTGTCGATGCGATGACGACAAATGAAACAAGTTGGTTTCGTGATACGTATCCTTATGAGCTATTACGCGAGAATCTTGTACCAGAACTGGTAAAGGAAAAACCATCACGACTACGAATTTGGTCTGCGGCCTCATCAACCGGACAGGAACCCTATTCAATTAGTATGATCCTCAGCGAAACACAGATGAAAACCCCTGGCCTGTTGAGCGTGCCAGTCGAGATTGTTGGCACGGATATCTCCGCAACGGTTTTAAATATTGCACGCCGGGCAGAATATGACGGGCTTAGTTTGTCTCGCGGTATCAGTGACGAACGTAAAAAAATGTTCTTTAAAGGCCTCGATAATGATCGTTGGCAGTTAAATGATAAAATAAAATCGATTGTGAAGTTTAGTGAAATTAACCTTCTACAAAACTACACCTTGTTGGGTAAATTCGATCTCATCTTTTGCCGTAATGTATTAATCTATTTTTCCGCTGAGCTAAAAAGCGATATTCTGTCGCGTATGGCTAAGGCGCTGAATCCAGGTGGTTATCTTATTCTTGGTGGTTCTGAATCACCCACGGGTTATTGTCGTGATTTCGAAATGACCCGTTTTCCTAAGGGCGTGGTTTACCGTCTTAAAAACGAATAGGTTTGCCGCTTGGCGAAATCTTGCCTCTTTTGCCTCCTGTTCTCTTCCTATAAAAAACATCTAACTCACTGTTTTAAATGAAAAAGAAACAGTGGCACGGTTGTTGCTCTGTCTACATCAGTTATTACCGATGGAGCACACAATGCCTTTTAGTTTCGATTCATATCTTGGTGTACACGAGTCAGCCCTGCACATAAGGGCAAAACGTGCGCATGTGCTGGCATCGAACCTCGCCAATGTGGACACCCCAAATTTCAAAGCGAGGGATATTGATTTTAATGAAGCACTCAATACGGTGACGTCAGGTCACACCGCCGGCATGCCGCGTGCGACTCATATGAATCATATACAACCCGAAAGTTTTATTTCAGGTTATGAGCTTCAGTACCGTACTCCATATCAGTCATCCCTGGATGGCAACACGGTTGAACACCAGGTAGAGATGGCTGCTTATTCAGATAATGCGATGCGCTATCTGGCTAACCTCAGAATTATTTCTGGGAAATTTAACACATTAAGAACCGCAATCAAGGGACAATAACATGTCACTGTTTAATATATTTGATGTATCTGGATCTGCATTACAAGCACAGAGTGTGCGATTAAATACGACCTCAAGTAACCTGGCTAATGCGAATAGTATCAGCAGTAGTACGGGCGACACTTATCGCGCTCGACATCCGGTGTTTGCACCAATGATGAAAGATTTTGGTGATCAGGATCCAAGTGTTGGTGTAAAGGTGATGGGTATTGTTGAAAGCCAGAAACCATTGCGTCGTGAGCACAACCCTGAACATCCACTTGCGGATGAAGAAGGGTTTGTCTTTTTGCCAAATGTAAATGTGGTTGAAGAAATGGCAAATATGATTTCAGCATCACGTGCGTATCAAACCAATGTAGAAGTAATGAATAGTGCCAAGCAGATGCTTATGCGGACGCTGGCAATCGGCCAATAGTGTAGGGAGTTATACGATGGAAGGTATAGATAAATCACTGCCAACATTCGAAAGTCTGGGATTGAAAAAAAACGCACCTATTGAAAAGCCGCGTTTGGATCAAGAAGATTTTATGAAGTTGATGCTGGCACAGATGAAACACCAGGATCCTACGAAACCCATGGAGAATGGTGAGTTTATTAGTCAAATGGCACAGTTCAGCTCAGTGAAGGGCCTTAAAGAAATTAAAGACTCGTTTAACACGCTGGCTAATGCCTTGCAGTCATCACAGGCACTACAGGCATCATCAATGGTTGGTCGTAAAGTAATGATCCCCGGGAGTTCAACTGAACTTATGCCTAAGGGAAACATTCGTGGTGCTCTCGAGTTGTCGAATCCAGCTGAATCAGTGATGGTGAAAATAATTAATAAGGCCGGTGAACAAGTTCACACCATTGACATGGGGCAACTGGGGTCTGGCAGCAAACAATTTAAGTGGGATGGCGTAATCCAAAAGGCTAACCCGAATGTTCCTGGTAGCGTGGATGTTATTGCCCCTCCAGGAGTTTACAACATTAAAGCCGATGCGATGATTGATGGTAAACAACAGTCAGTTAGTACTTTCGTTGTTGATAAAGTCGATAGCGTCTCGCTTGCAAAAGATACCAAGGGTGTCACGTTGAATCTTGCCAATTCAGGTGCAACGTTACTCTCTCAGGTCCAGGAAATAATTTAATCAGGTAGTGAAGGAGATATATTATGCCATTTCGAGCCGCACTAAGTGGAATCAATGCATCAGGTGAAGAGTTACGCGTTATTGGTAACAACGTCGCTAACGCTAGTACAACAGGATTCAAAAAGTCACGAGCAGAATTTGCTGATGTTTACGGGGCAACTGACGGTGCTGCCAGTACCGCAATCGGTGCCGGTGTTCGTCTCGCGGGTGTTACGCAACAATTTGGTCAGGGTAATATAGGTTTTACTAACAGTAAGCTTGACCTTGCTATTAATGGCCGCGGCTTTTTTGTTCTGGATGAAAATGGTACGCGAGCATATAGCCGTGCGGGTAACTTCCAGGTGGATCGTGATGGCTTTATTACTAATAAAGACGGTTCGAAACTGGTTGTAAATGGTGCTGACGACAGCGGTACTATTACTGGTGCAGTCGGTCCTTTGCAACTTGATCGATCAAATATTACACCTCTGTCAACTACGCGTGTTGATGTTGGTTTAAATCTGGATAGCACAGAGAAGGTGCCGCCAACGATTCCATTCGCACCTGATATTCCTTCATCCTTTAATTCATCTACATCATTAACCGTCTATGATTCATTGGGTGGCTCACATCTGGCAACGATGTATTACGTAAAAGGTGAGCAGCCAGGCACCTGGGACATGTATACCTTAGTTGATGGCAAAGATATTAAAGGGGCGCTAGCTCCACCGTATGCTCCTGAGACTATCGCTTTTGATGGTGCGGGTCAGTTGGCGAGTATTAATGGCACACCCGTACCTCCTGGAACAATTGAGTATCCTGAATTTGATAGTGGAACTGGTGCTGAGCCTATATCGCTAAGTATGAACCTGTTATCGAATTCACCTATTACTCAATTTGGTACACGTTTCAATGTAAATGAGTTATCCCAAAATGGATTTACCTCTGGCCGTTTAAGTGGAATTGATATCGATGATACCGGTGTTGTACGTGCACGCTACAGCAATGGCCAAACAAGAACCCTGGGTCAGGTTGCTTTAGCTGATTTCTCGAATCCGCAGGGTCTACGTCCACTCGGTGATTCGGGATGGGCAGAGAGTTTTGATTCAGGTGTGCCGCTAGTAGGTACACCAGGCTCGGGTAGCCTGGGTGCCCTGCAGGCCGGCGCACTTGAGGGATCAAATGTGGATCTAACGGCAGAGTTAGTGAATATGATTACCGCACAGCGTAATTTCCAGGCAAACGCCCAGGTGATTTCAACTGCAGATGCAATAACGCAAACCGTTATCAATATCAGATAGGTAAATAGGCAATAACATGGATAAAGTATTGTATACCGCAATGTCAGGCGCCAAGCAGACTGTTTTGGCTCAGACTGCAAACAGCAATAATCTCGCCAACGTAAGTACTCCGGGATTTCGAGCTGACTATGCACAGTTTAGAAGCATGCCGGTTTATGGACCTGGATTACCTTCACGTGTGTTTGCTATGACAGAAAGATCAGGGACAGATCTTTCGGCCGGTTCCGTCAACGCAACGGGCAACACCATGGATGTTGCGATTAATGATGAAGGCTGGATCGCAGTACAGGCCGCTGATGGTAGTGAAGCGTATACAAGAGCAGGCAATATGCAGCTGACGACGGAAGGCATGTTATTAACAGGTGGTGGTCATCCAGTAATGGGTGACAGTGGACCGATCACGATGCCACCAGTAAACCGTCTTGAAATTGGTGAAGATGGAACTTTGTCTGTGATGCCGTTGGGTGAAGAGGCCAACGAACTCTCTGTTATCGATCGTATCAAGTTAGTCAATCCACCCAAAGAACAACTGTATAAGGGCGAAGATGGGCTCATGCATTTAAAAGGCAGTGATGAATTGGAGGCTGATGCTAATGTCAAAATCGTCTCTGGAATGCTTGAATCTAGTAACGTCAATATTGCAACAGCGTTGATTAATATGATCGATTTACAAAGGCAATTCGAAACACAAATAAAAGTGATGCGCGAAGCAGAGCAAAATGCTGATGCTGCACGTGAATTATTGAAACTGGCATAAAACATGCAAAATAATATTTATATGAAAATCTGGAGTGATTCATGAATCCATTATGGGTAAGTAAAACAGGGCTAGAGGCACAACAAAATCGTTTATCAACGATTAGTAATAACCTTGCCAATGTGAATACAACGGGTTTCAAACGTGACAGGGTCGTGTTTGAAGATCTTATATATCAAAATGTTCGCCAGGCCGGCGCTCAAACATCTGAGAATACAGAATTACCTTCTGGTTTAGCCTTAGGCACGGGTGTCCGCACAGTGGCGACCCAAAAGATACATACCCAGGGTAATATTTTGCAAACCAAGAATAAGCTGGATGTTGCTATTCAGGGGCGTGGTTTCTTCCAGGTTGAAAAACCAAATGGCCAGGCCGGTTATACACGTACAGGAAGTTTCCAGGTGAGCTCCGAGGGGCAAATTGTAACCGCCTCCGGCTACCCCATTCAGCCGGCTATTACTGTCCCGCCGAATGCGGCAAGCCTAACAATTGGTACTAATGGTGTTGTTTCTATTACTACGCCGGGTATTGCGCAACCACAACAGATTGGTCAAATCCAACTGGCAGACTTTGTCAACCCAACGGGCCTTCAGCCAATTGGTGAAAACCTTTACGTTGAAACAACAGCAAGTGGAGCCGCACTTGTTTCAAACCCGGGTAATAATAATGCAGGTAATTTAAATCAAGGCGCGCTGGAAGGCTCAAATGTTAATGTGGTTGAAGAGCTTGTGAATATGATTGAAACACAACGTGCCTATGAAATGAATTCAAAGGCTATTTCGACCATGGATCAAATGCTTCAATTTGTGAATAATCAACTTTAATTAAAATGAAAAGAAACCATTCGCTTATGTTACTAACAAGATTGTCAATGTTATTTATTATGGCCTTTGTCATTATGGCTCTTACTGCATGTGCGATTAAACCGGGTAAGGTTGTCAATGAGTTTGCACCACCAGAAATTGTAAAAAAAGAAATTTCACCAAAATACAATGGCTCAATTTATCAAAGTGGTATGTCTGTCAATATGTTTTACGATACTACAGCACGTGACGTTGGTGATACCCTTATGGTTAATCTGGTCGAAGCTGCTACCGCACTTTCTAGTTCGGATACTACCGCTGCAAAAGAACAAACTGTTGAGATGAATAATCCGACGATTGCAGGTGGTGACGTCACTCATGAAGGAAAAAAAGTTCTTGAGAATAATATAGAAGCTGGCCGAGATTTTCGCGGCAGTGGTGAATCAAATCAGGCACATACTTTTCAGGCGATTATCGCCGTCAGTGTTGTTGATGTTTTACCAAACAGCTATTTGGTTGTGCGGGGTGAAAAAATGATTAAACTCAACCAGTCTGAAGACTATATTCGTTTCTCCGGTATCGTCCGTCCGCAAGATATTAATACTGACAACACGGTTGAATCTCAAAAAATCGCAAATGTGCAAATTAGTTATTCTGGAACAGGTCCTATTTCCAGTGCAAATGAAATGGGCTCTCTGGCTAAATTCTTTAATGGCCAGGCATACCCATACTAAAGCCGATAAGTATAAAGAAGGTACAGATGATGTTAAAAGGCAGTGAACTTAAATTTGTATTTATCACAGGATTGATTTTCTTTGTCGCGTTGTACACTGGAGTGGTACAGGCTGAGCGCATAAAAGACATTGCCAAAATACAGGGCGTGCGCAGTAACCCGCTGGTGGGGTATGGATTAGTTGTTGGATTGAATGGAACAGGCGATGGTAATGCGCCACACACAGTGCAAAGTTTGCGTAGTATGTTGTCCCGGCTTGGTGTTAATATTCCTGCAAATGTTTCGCTTCAGTCGAAAAATGTAGCCGCTGTTACTATTCACACAGAATTACCTGCATTTTCAAAGCCAGGGCAAACGATTGATTTAACCGTTTCGTCTATTGGTAATGCACGCAGTTTGCGTGGTGGAAGTCTACTCATCTCACCATTAAAGGGTGTTGATGGGAAAATATATGCGATCGCACAAGGTAGTATCATCGTCAGCGGCTTTGGTGCCGAAGGTACTGATGGTTCACGTGTGACCGTTAATGTTCCGAGTGTTGGCCGAATACCAAATGGTGCAACAGTTGAGATGGCCGTAGAGACACCTTTTGGTCAAATGCGCGAAGTTGTTTTGAATTTGCGTAATCCTGATTTTTCGACATCAAACAACGTAACTGAGGTTATAAATCAGACGATTGGTCCTGGTACCGCCTATTCCGTTGATGCTGGTTCTATTAATGTACAAGCTCCGACTGATCTGGCCCAACGTGTAGGCTTTATTTCGTTACTGGAAAACTTGACCGTAAAACCAGCAGCACCTTCTGCACGGGTAATTATTAATTCAAGAACCGGTACGGTTGTTATTGGTCAGCATGTACGTGTATTACCTGCGGCGATTTCACATGGTAGTTTGACCGTCACCATCACGGAAAGCACTCGCGTCAGTCAACCTGGCCCGCTGTCTGAAGGTGGAGGCACCGTCGTGGTACCTTCATCAGATATAAGTATTAGCCAGGGTAATAGCCGGATGTTTAAACTGGATATGGGTGTTTCACTGGATGATGTCGTGCGCGCAGTGAATGAGGTTGGTATTGCCCCGGGTGATTTGATTGCTATCCTGGAAGCCCTGAAAGAAGCTGGCGCGCTCCGCGCAGAACTACTGGTTATTTGAACCAGAATCTAATTTTACCGACTACTGACACAGCGTGGTTCCTGCTTGCCGTCTGGCCGATTATGCTGCAAAACTTAGCCGCCAGATAATAAATAACTATCAACAAAAACAATAGGTTATCTATGCTTGATGTTGGCAAGCATATTGCAGATATATAGCTACAGATCGACTTAAAAGACATGAAATATGATAGCTAGCGCAAAACCAGCAACCTACAGCGACCTAGAGAGCATGATGACCTTGCGTCAGCAGGCAAAGGATGACCCTCAGGCGACGCTCAGGCAGGTAGCGAATCATTTTGAGAGTTTGTATATAAACATGATGCTTAAAAGCATGCGTCAGGCAAGTATTGGTGATCCTATTTTTGATTCAAATAATAGTGCGGTGTATCGAGATATGTACGACAGCCAAATTGCATTGCAAATGAGTGAGCAAAATGGAATCGGTATTGCTGACATGTTGGTGAAGCAATTGCAGAGTAGTATAGGTAGTACTGCAAACGATAAACAAAATGAAAAACTGTCAGATAAAATTCAGCAAGCGAAAAAAGAACAAGCGACTGATGTTGAATTCGATACGTCGTTGCCAGAAAATTCTCTGAGACATGTAAAGCACATGGCTAAATCTGACCCGGTTCAGTTCGCATCTCATAAAGAATTTGTTGAGACGTTGATGCCATATGCAGAGAAAGCGGCTGACGAGCTGGATATAACACCTCAGGTCCTGATTGCTCAAGCAGCACTGGAAACCGGTTGGGGGAAACACGTGCAGACCTTACCTAACGGCAAAAGTAGTTATAACGTATTTAATATAAAGGCGGACTCACGTTGGAATGGTGAGCAGCTAAAAGTTAATACGTTGGAATACCGCGACGGTATTGCGCAACAGGAGCGCGCATCATTTCGTGTTTACGGGTCTTACCAGGAAAGTTTCCGTGATTATGTTGATTTCATAAAAAACAATCCGCGCTATGAAATGGCACTTGAGACAACGTCTGATCCAGAGGCGTATGCAAAGGAACTGCAGCATGCCGGATATGCAACCGATCCGCATTATGCAGATAAAGTCATTGATATCTATCAGCGAGAAGTTGTGGCGGCACCATTCTCCGAGTATTTGGCAGATGGTTAAGGGCTGGGGCTAATTTATGGCAAATGATTTATTAGGAGCAAGTGTTTCAGGTGTTGTCGCTGCTCAGAAAGCATTGACCACGGCTGGCCATAATATTGCGAATGCAACGACTGAAGGATATTCACGTCAGCGAGCAGATCTGGAAGCGAGAACACCAACTTCTTCTGGAACCGGTTTTATTGGAAACGGTGTGCTGGTTGATAATGTAAGCAGACATTATGATGAATTTATAGTTTCTGACTTGCGTGATACGACCTCACAAAGTAATTTTCTTGAAAAGTCTTATGATTTCACATCACAGGTTGATAATCTTTTAGCTGACCCAAGAGCGGGTTTAGCTCCATCACTATCTGATTTTTTTGAATCGGTTAATGGTTTGGCAAATGACCCTGCATCAACGTCTTCGCGGCAGGTTATGCTCAGTTCGGCAAGGAATTTATCCGATCGATTTGATTACATGAATGACAGACTCGAAAATCTTCGTTCTGCGTCAAATAAGGATATGGAAGTCATGGTGGATCAGGTTAATGAGTTGGCGAAAGGGGTCGCCGAGTTAAATATAGCCATCGTGCGTTCTCGCGGCGGAGACAATCATCCAGCAAATGATTTACTCGATCAACGCGACAGACTTGTTCAACAATTATCAGAACTTATTAACGTCAGAACTACGACACAAGAAGATGATCGTATGAATGTCTTTGTTGGGAATGGACAAACCCTGGTTGTGGGGGACACAGCATCTAAGCTTGATGTTCAATTAAATGAATATGATCCAAGTCAAACAGAAGTCGTATTTGTTGGGGCGGGTGGAAATAGCGTTATTACTCAGTATCTGACCGGTGGCGCGTTGGGAGGAATTGCCAAGTTTCGTAATGAGATACTTAATCCTACCCAAAATGAAGTTGGCCGCATTGCAATAGGTGTGGCCAGGACATTTAATGACCAGCACAAACTGGGTATGGACTTGAATAATGAGCTTGGAAAAAACTTCTTTTCAAAGATTGATACCAATTCTCCTATTGTATTGCCTAGCGAGCATAATAAGGGAGATATGGCGCTTAATGTAGACGTCGTTGATGTGAATAAGTTAACAACTAGTAATTATCAGTTAACTTATGTGCAGGGACAATATGAATTATTGCGCCTTGATGATGCAAAGGTGATAGGGCGATTCTCTAGTCTTCCTCAGGAATTCGAAGCCGATGGACTTCGCCTGTCGATTAAGAGCGGCAGTAACATTCAGGAGCTGGATAAATTTGTAATTCAACCAACACGACGTTCAGCAGAACTGTTTGGAGTAGAAGTTACTTCCATTAAAGATATTGCTGCATCATCACCTATTCGAGTCGAGACGGATATCGACAATCTTGGTGACGCAGAAATTGAAGTCACCCAGATTACCTCTACTGATAACCCTTCGTTTAAAACAGCGGCAGGTCAACTAAGTCCTCCGTATATTGTTCGGTTTGTTGATGGTAATAATTTCGAAATTCTGGATAACAGCGGAAAACCGGTTAAAGTTAAACTGGCTGCCACAGCAGATGATCCCTCCATAAGTTTAAATGGCTTAAATGGCGCTACCCCCGCTATTTCTGCGAACGAGACCGGCGACAAGGCAATACCGGCTGTTCCGCCACAACATGAACGCGACGAAAAAGACAAACAAGCAAATGCTCTGGGTAGTGTTGAAGGGCCTATACCTTATGATCCAAATGAAGGAGCAGAAATTCTCCCGTCTGCGGGTGGTATCGACCGCGGTATTCATATTAAGGTGAAAGGTACTCCCAAAGCTGGCGATATTTTCAGGATTGAATTTAATACGGATGGAACAAGCGATAATAAAAACGCTCTGGCACTTGCCCAATTACAAACCAAAGCCACGCTAATGGGAGGAACTTCGGATTATGCGCAGACCTATAGTCAACTTGTTTCTCATGTTGGAAGTCGCACTCATGAACTGGATATGAATAAACAAGCACAAAACCTACTTCTGAATCAGGCAATTGAATCACGTGAAGCAATATCAGGCGTGAATCTTGATGAAGAAGCGGCTGATTTAATTCGTTATCAAAACTTATACCAGGCGAATGCACAGGTTATAGCGACTGCAAAAGAAACCTTTCAGGTTTTATTGGACGCATTCCGATGAGCCTGCGAGTATCGTCAAATCAGTTTCAAAAAGTGGCGATTGATTCAATGCTGGATCAACAAGCCAAATTGAGTAAGGTGCAAGAACAAGTTGCAACGGGCAAAAGAATTACCAAACCTTCGGATGATCCTGTAGCAGCTGCAAAGATTGTTAAGTTGAATGATATTCTCAAAACAGCAGAACAATACCAGGCAAATATAAATTCAGCGAGTTCGAGGTTGGCACTGGAAGAGGGTGTCTTAGCTAACACGGTGTCTAGTTACCACCGGATTCGAGAACTCGCTATTCAGGCTAATAATGCCAGTCAGAATTACCAGACACGGAGTTATATTGCTGAAGAAATGTCCCAGTTACTCGAAGAGCTGGTTTCCCTGGCAAATGCGACCGATGGTAATGGCGAATTTATATTTTCCGGAAATAAAGGCATGGTTAAACCTTTCACTAAAAACGCCATGGGCGGCTACGATTACCATGGCGATGATGGACAACACAATATACAGATTGGGCCACGTCGTCAGATTGCAACAAATGATTCTGGCAGCAATGTATTTCGTGAAATACGTGACGGTAATGGACAGTTTGCAATCCTGGAAAGCACACGAAATACTGGTAGTGGTGTTGTAGACCCGGGTGCAGTGACAGGCAATTATGATCTTGGCACTTACGCAATTGTATTTGATCGAGTCCCATCCATTGAACCTAACAGTCCAATCACTTATTCAGTGGTTGATGACAAAGGCAATACGATTTTACCTGCCGGGCAGAATTATAACACCGGGAGTGCTATTGATTTTGCAGGCATTCATACTGTTATTAAAGGTGAACCGGAGGCAGGGGACTACTTTGTCGTCAGGCCGAGCTTTCATCAGGACATTTTCAAGACCATCCATGATTTTACTGAAGCTTTAAGCGTCGGACGTGGCACGGAAGCCGACATTACAGAACTGAATAACCATGCCAACAGAATACTTGTATCAATGGACTCAGCGCTGGACAAGGTGCTGGAGACACGGGCTAATGTGGGCGCTCGCCTGAATGCTCTCGAGAGCCAGGAAAATATTAATGAGTCAGTCAAGATTGAGGTTCGCAAGATTTTATCAGGTGTAGAAGATCTTGATTATGCCAAGGCCGTCAGCGAACTTAATTTAAAGCTCACTGGACTACAGGCCTCACAAAAAGCATTTACTCGGGTGCAGGATATTTCGCTGTTTGATTATCTATAATAAATTTTAACTTCACACATCTAGCTCAGTGTTCCAAAAGAATTATTCTTACTATTGCCGGGAGCGGGAATGCCCGCAATTTTACAGCCTTGTGAAACCGGCCCGCCTGGAAACAAAGTGTAGAGATATTTTATACCCCCTTTACTAGCAAACCTCGTATCCAGCGCTTGTGTGAGTGAATGCGCACGTTTTATCGGGCCATGTTTTTTGTAGGTTCGGCGCAGGTAACCAAGCACTTCTATATGTTCATCCGTTAACTGAATATTTTCAGACATGGCGAGCTCATTCACGACCGTGTTGTCCCAAGGCTCGATGTCTTCATAGTCAGTGTGAATGTTTAATATCTGGTTTCTTTTCTGACTTTCAGTGAGTTTATTTTGCATGAGGTCACTCCTGTGGATAGCGGCAAATATAGTGTAAGTGTGGACCAAATTGGCGAAATTTGAAGTGGCGATACAGGCCATTTTTATCTAACGGTTGAATCGGTAGATATGTTGGGGATTTAAAGGCAAAGAGTGTTGTATATTTTTTAGATATTACTCAAGAATTATAAATCACTGATAAAACAACAAGTTACAAGACGGCAGGGCGGCAATAAATTTCCTCTTTGTCTATAAAGAAGCCCCGATCCCGGACGCTAGGAATATCGGGAGCGGTGATTACACCTGTTGTGTGTATGTCCGCTAAAGTTGAATCCCCGATACCTGCGACATCAGGCATCAGGGACTAGTTTCAAGAGGAGCATGCGTCATGCCTCAAGTCATTAATACAAACATTATGTCGCTCAACTCGCAGCGAAGCCTGAATACTTCTCAGGAAGCATTACAGGTTAGCTTGCAACGTCTATCTTCTGGCCTGCGAATCAACAGTGCCAAAGACGACGCGGCGGGTCTTGCGATTTCCGAGCGTTTTACATCTCAAATCCGTGGTTTAGGCCAGGCAGTTCGAAATGCCAATGACGGTATTTCTCTTGCTCAGACCGCAGAAGGTGCGCTGTCGGAGTCCGGTAACATTCTGCAACGGGTACGTGAACTGGCTGTTCAATCTGCCAATGCCACGAACTCATCTTCTGACCGCCAGGCCCTCCAGGCTGAAGTAGGTCAGTTGGTACAAGAGCTTGATCGTATCGCCAAGAACACGGAGTTCAACGGTCGAAAGTTGCTTGATGGTACCTTTGGTACAGCGGTCTTCCAGGTTGGAGCAAACGCGAACCAAACCATTCAGACAACGACCGGCAATTTCCGTACTGACCTCTTTGGTAACCACCGCATTGAAGGTATGGAAACGTCAGCTGCAGCAGACAATCGTTATGCACTAGGTGACACACTTAGCGTCGCTGGTAGTCAGGGTGCGCAAGAAATTTCGATTGCTGCAGGGTCTAGCGCCAAGGATGTTGCTGAGGTAGTAGATGCCAAGAGCAGTGAGACGGGTGTGAAAGCATTTGCTCAAACTGAAATAGGTGCCAGTTTCAGCGCAGCTGGTGCTTATACGGTAGAAGTGCAGTCAGATAACAAAGACTTCCAGTCTATCTCCTTCACCCTGGCAGGTAATGAAGGTAGTACTGGTTTATCGGGCGCAATAACGGCTTTCAATGATGTTGCTTCAAAAACAGGCGTGACTGCGCGTGTCAATGATGACAGTACTGGGATTGTTTTAAGCAATTCTAGTGGTAATAACATCACTATCCGTGACACGGTGAACCCTAATTCGGGCGACATGATGATCGGTGGAGATGCTACGACCCCGGGTATTTCATTGGCTGGAAATGGTGCGGCTGAACAGGCTGTGATTGTCGGTAAAGTGACCTTTGACTCTGACAAGTCTTTTGGTGTATCTGGTTTGGCCGGTGTAACAACCGAAATGGCACAGGAAGCATCAAACATTAACGCTGTACAGGATATGGATATCAGCACTGTAGAAGGTTCGAATTTGGCCCTGGCGATAGTGGACTCAGCATTGAACACCGTGAATTCGCAACGTGCGGATTTTGGTGCGGTGCAAAGTCGCTTTGGTTCTACTATTGCTAACTTGTCGACTAATGTTGAAAACCTGACGGCTGCCCGTTCACGTATTCGTGATGCGGACTTCGCGATGGAAACAGCGGAACTGACGCGTGCACAAATCCTGCAACAAGCGGGTGTCGCCATGCTTGCTCAGGCAAATGTAGCTCCGCAGAACGTTCTATCACTGCTGCAATAACGTAGGCGAGGAGTATTTTAGTGAAATTTATTTCACACTCCTATTATCAAGAGAGGTGATGTTATGGCGAATGAAACCATAGCGTCGGTAGTCTCGCTGGTAAACACGAGAAGCAGCGGTAGTGAGATCAGTGTTACCCGCATCAGGGATGTGGATGTAGCGGAAATGGAACCGCAGGTAACTACAACGCAGAGGTTGTCCGATATCAAGGACTCCACTGCTGAGCAGATGCAGGTCTCACGCGATGTTCTCGACAAGGTTGTCAGTGAGCTAAAAGCCTACGTGCAGAACTCGCAGCGAAATCTGGACTTTCACGTAGATGACAGGACAGGTCGAGTTGTAGTTCAAGTAGTCGACGCAACGAATGATGAGGTAATACGGCAAATTCCTTCCGAGGAGATGATAGCAATATCGCATCGAATCCACGATTTTATGGAGCAAAATCAGGTAGATATGAAAGGAATGCTTTTGGAGATAAAAGCCTAGGATTGGCATTGGAATTGCACTTACCCGTATGCTGGCCCCGAATTGGCGGGGCCGGCAATCATTTTATTTAGTGCAGTGAGGATATATGCAAGGCATTGATGCAACCGGATTAGGGGGCTCCAGCTTAGATGTGGATGGCCTCGTTGATCAGTTGATTACGGCCGAGGGTGCACCTGCCCAAAATCGTCTGGATAGGCAGGAACTAGAAGTTCAGACCAACATTTCAGCGCTCGGCACTTTCAGAGGTGCACTTGCAGAGTTTCAGGGCTCGATCGAGTCGTTACGAAATGCAGAAGATTTCTATAAGATTTCTGCCACGTCTTCAGATGACGAAAAGGTGGAAATCAGTGCAACGAATGAAGCCCAGTCAGGGGTTTACTCTATTGAAGTTTTACAATTAGCCAAATCACACCGTCTTACTTCTGAATCCTTTGAATCAGAACGTAATCCGATTGGTTCAGGCAATCTCAGTTTTCAGTTTGGTAAAGTGAATCCTGACACCGGTCTATTTGTCGTGAACAACAGCGCGCCAGTCAAAAATATCAAAATTACTGATGAAAACAATTCATTGCTTGGCATAGCCGAGGCAATTAACACAGCAGACTTTGGTGTGCGCGCATCGATTATTAATGATGGTGTGGGTCATCGCCTAGCCTTATCAGCTGAGGCAACGGGTGAAATTAACAGCTTGAGAATTTCGGTCAATGATAACGACAATTCTGATACAAATAGCACTGGGTTATCGCGGTTGGCTTATGACCCTGCCAATCCAGCCGCAATGAACCTGATAGAAACAAGTGAAGCGCAAGATGCGGTTGTCCTGTTGGATGGTATTGAAATCGCCAGTCCTTTGAATAGCATCGATAGTGCCATTACCGGTATCACGCTTACAGTGAATGACTTAACGCATGGTGATGCGGTTCGTCTGAATACAAATTTTGATACGCAGGCGGTAAAAGATTCTATTGCCGCTTTTGTCGCAACATATAATGAAATGATTGCGACGATTCAACTCATATCAGGTATTAATCCTGAGACAGGTGAGGGCGGCCCATTATCGGGTGATTCGTCAGTACGTGCGATTTCAGAACAGATTCGACGCCAGGTTGGAGCTTCGTATAATGGGGTGAATGAAGATTTTGGTTCGCTCGCCAGCATCGGTATCGATACACAACGCAATGGTAGCTTGACGATAAATGAAAGTAAGCTTCAGTCTGCGATTGAAGATAACTTTGATGATGTAACCAAGCTCTTTGCCAGGGCCGGTTCAGCTAGTGATTCACTTATCCGTTTTACATCAGCTGATCCTGGTGCTGCGATGGGTGCACACGAAGTGACGGTAAGTCAGCTTGCGAGTAAGGGACAGTACATTGGTACTGATACCGGATCAGAAAATAATTTATTAGTCACGGCCAGTGATAATAAATTTGTCCTCAGAGTTGATGGTGCAACAGGTGGCAGTATTGCGATTACTCCCCGTCAGTATGTGTCAGGTGAGGAGTTAGCCAGTGAAATGCAACGACAGATTAATAACGATAGCGTTTTTCGCCGTGAAGGAATCTCAACCACTGTGAAGTTTGTACTTGGTCAATTTTTGATTGAGTCAAATCGTTTGGGCGGTCAGTCACGCGTGGATGTTATCTCGTCGGATGACAGTATTCGTAACTTTGGTATTGATCCTGCAGAAGGTATTCATGGTCAGGATGTGCAAGGACGTATTGGTAGTTTCCCTGCAGAAGGGAATGGCACCATGCTAAAGGGCACGGGCGCAGCTAATGGTATTAATGTTGAGGTTCTCGGCGGCAAGTTGGGTGAACGAGGTACGGTTTCATTTTCGATGGGTGTCGCAGAACAGCTCAGTAATAGTTTTAATTCGTATACCGGCGGTGATGGCTTGTTGCAAAGCAGAACCAGTGGCCTGAACAACCGTGTTGATGATATCAATCAACAAAGAGATCGGCTGGCACGTCGTTTAGCTGTTTCCGAAGAACGGTTACTAAAACAATTTTCTAATCTGGATGCAACGTTGGGTCGTATGCGTAGTACCAGTACATTTTTATCAAACCAGTTAGCTGGTTTGCCGGGAGCCTCTAAACAAGGTGATAATTAAATTTGATGAAGAAGCAGCGGTACAGGAGTAGTAAAATGAATATGGCAAAACCACGAGGTGCAATTAACGAATATAGCCAGGTAGGCGTATCGTCTGGTGTTGAACAGGCAAGCCCACATCGATTGATTCAGATGTTAATGGATGGCGCGATTGAAAAAGTTGCAATGGCGAAAGGTTTCATGGAAAGAGATGAAATTGCCCTCAAAGGCAGTCACATCAGTTGGGCTATCTCGATCATTGAGGGGTTGCGTGCCAGCCTGGATAAAAATGCAGGTGGTGAAATTGCCGAAAATCTTGATGATCTCTATGACTACATGATTCGTCGTCTGGCACGTTCGAATGCCGAAAATAATGCAGACTTGCTGGATGAGGTTTTATCCTTACTGAGATCAATCAAAGGCTCATGGGATGAAATTCCCGCTGCCTTAGGTCAGAAATAGATAATAGAAATGCAATATCTTTCTCTTCAACAGTGTGTTGATAAAATCTTGCGTTTGACGCAACGCATGCTGTTGCATGCACGCTCAGATGACTGGGAACTAATGAGTGCAGTGGAGCTTGAAAGAGGTAAGGCCCTGGATCATCTGTTTCGTCATCCTGAAATAAAACATTCAATTCAGATTATTTCTAACACTCTATATGAAATTATGGAACTGGATAAAACCTGTATCGGTCTTTCCGAACAGGCAAAACAGTCGATGCTTAAGCAATTAGATTCCCAATCTCAGGGTAAGCGCGCTTTACATTTATATCTGGAGAATGCCGGCTAATCCAATCTAATCGAAGCTAAGCCATCGGTTATCTTGAATATCTATACTATGCTGTATCTGTATAACGTTGTTTGTTCCTCATATTTAATGACATGGTGAATTTTGTCTTTTTTGGTCGAAACAAAGTGCCCTTTTTCCTGGGAATCATGCTCAGCCGATGATGGTGTGGCAGAATTTCCCTTAAACCATCTCGCTTATACTTTGCTAGAAGAAGCAGGCCATCAGGCGATCTCAGCTGAAAAGGATTTTGATTCAGAACTTCAGCGATTGGAACATAAGCTCAATCTCGTGATTCAGATGCTTGGACAAATGATGCATTCTCAGCAGCCTCGTCCGCAAGCGGTGTCACTCCGACTTGGAGCAGAAACGATTGCCTGGCAACACCCTGCTGCACAGCCAGGACAGCGCTATATTGTGACGCTGTTTCTTTATCGATCAGTTACGATGCCGATTCAGGCGCTTGTGGAGGTTATCGAACAGGATCGTGATTGGTGTGTTGCCCGCTTTGTTTCACCAGCACCGGAAGAACAATCCGCCTGGGAGCACTGGGTATTTCGTCAACACCGTCGTCAGATCGCAAATGCCAGAACGGCCATTTCCTGATCGTGAATACAAAAATGGTAAATACCAGCTAGACCTTTTATACGCCTCATATTAAACACCCACTTACTGCTTCCAGGGCTGTGATCGCCAAGATTTTGACTTTCGTTAAATATCTGTCTACTCTCTGTACGTTACCGCTATCGTAATGATTGCAACTAATTAAAAGTGTTTTAAATTCAAGATTATACAGATTGGAGCTTATGTCTATTCTCATCATCGGAAATATTAAAGAGCATCGACAACACCTTGAGTTGTTGATGGGGTTTATAGACTACGAAATCTATGCCTCCGTTTCATCAGAAGACTGGTTAGCAGCAAAGCAGGAACATGAGCCAGATGTGGTTATCCTGGGTGACGTAGGGGATACTCAAAGCATCGTCGACATCATTACTAAAGTAAAACAGGAATTCGATAAGGCTACGCCGGTCTTATTGTTGTCAGAGTTACATGACAAGAGCTTATTGCCGCAAGAAGTGGCCGCCTTGATCGTGAATGTCATTGAGCAACCCATTAAACACCGCCAATTGATTCATGCCTTACATTTGGCACAGGTCTATCGCGAATCACAGTCGGAGAAGGGCAAATCGACCCCTATGTTGTTCCGCAGTCTGGTTGGCCATTCCCGTTCTATTATTCAGGTACGTAAGCTTATTGAGCAGGTCGCAGACACCGAAGCTAATGTCCTGATCCTTGGCCAGTCTGGCACAGGAAAAGAAGTGGTTGCGCGTAACCTGCATTATTACTCTTCACGCCGTGACAAACCGTTTGTTCCTGTCAATTGCGGTGCTATTCCACCGGACTTGTTAGAAAGTGAATTATTTGGTCACGAGAAAGGTGCTTTCACTGGTGCGATCTCCGCGAGACAAGGGCGCTTTGAACTGGCTGAAGGCGGGACACTGTTCCTCGATGAAATTGGTGATATGCCGTTGGCCATGCAAGTGAAGCTATTGCGCGTTTTGCAAGAAAGAGTGTTTGAGCGTGTAGGCAGCAATAAGAGCATCAAGGCAAATGTGCGCATTATCGCAGCAACCCATAGAGAGTTAGAGGAAGAAATTCAGGAAGGCCGTTTCCGTGAAGATCTGTATTATCGCCTGAACGTCTTCCCAATTGAAGTGCCCGCACTTAAAGATCGAAGTGAAGATATTGCACTATTGATCAAAGAGCTGGTGACACGCATGGAACATGAACAACGTGGTTCAGTCCGACTTACACCCACCGCCATTGCTGCGCTATCCCAATATCCGTGGCAGGGTAATGTTCGTGAACTGTCAAATCTGATGGAACGACTCATTATTATGTTCCCGTATGGTGTTGTTGATGTACGAGATCTACCTGAGAAGTTCAGGGGCAAGATCGCAGGACTTGAAAATGAAAATGGGCAAGACGCTATAACCTCTGTGCCATCCTCTTCATCTGTATCAGAGGCGGGCGATGTCAATTCCGCAGTTCGTTTACCCAGCACAGGACTCGATCTCAAAGAGCACTTGAGTCAACTGGAATTTTCACTTATTCAGCAAGCACTGGATGAAGCCGATGGCGTTGTGGCACATGCTGCCAAACGCTTGTCGATGCGTCGTACGACATTGGTCGAAAAAATGAAGAAATATGGACTGCAACGTCAAGAACAGGCGTCAGGAATTTGACCTGGCGCAAGCCCTCCCTTAGTAACTCATTGTTAAACTTGTAAAAAACATTTCGGCATACTTCTTGCTCTGCTCCTAATAGACATAAGGCTGTCTTGTGATCATGCGATCCGAGGCAGGTGTGTATTTGGTAAATGCAGAAGTGGCCTATGAATCCAGAAGTACAGACATCTAAACAGGCATTGGAAAATGCATTCCAGACGTTTAATCAGTTATCTGATCAACTGGCGGAGTCATACCATGCTCTGGAACAACAGGTATCGCATCTCAATGAGGAGCTTACTGAATCCCATGATGCACGACTCAAAGAACTGACCGAGAAAGAACGGCTGGCGAATAGACTTTCGACGTTATTGCAAGCCTTGCCAGGTGGTGTGATTGTTCTTGGCAGTGATGGTCGTGTTCAGGAATTCAACCCAACTGCGGTGGATTTATTAGGTACTCCGCTGCAAGACCAGTTATGGGCGGACGTGATAAGCCGGGCATTCGCGCCCCGCACCGATGATGGTCATGAGGTCTCTCTGGCAGATGGCCGCCGCGTCAACATTTCTACCTGCCCATTGTTAAATGAACCGGGGCAAATCATCTTAATTACTGATGTCACCGAAATGCGTGACCTGCAAGACAACCTCAATCAAAATCAACGGTTAGTCGAGATGGGTGAGATGGCGGCATCGCTTGCACACCAAATTCGCACGCCACTTGCATCGGCCATGCTCTATAACTCAAATCTCAAACGTGCTGGTTTAGCTAAAACAGATCAGGATCGTTATGTTGGCAAGATAAAAGATCGATTGGCACACCTCGAGCATATTGTGAATGACATGTTGTTGTATGCACGTAGCAATTCGACAGGTGTTGAAGAAGTCTTTCACATGGAGCAGTTGTTTATTGAACTTGAGGCGTATCTTGATTCCCAGTTGTTGAATACTGACATCGAATTTTCCTGGCAGGATCAAACCAATGAAGTGAATCTAAGCGCTAACAAGCAAATGTTACTAAGTGCTTTATCCAATTTATGTGTGAATGCGATTCAGGCTCTAAAAGGAACTGGGAAAATCAAGATTACAGCAAGAATGTCTGGTGAAAATAATATCGAGATACTTGTCTGTGATAACGGACCTGGCATTGAAGAAGAAAAGTTAGAAAACATATTCGACCCCTTCTATACGACCAGAAATGATGGTACCGGACTAGGTCTGGCTGTTGTTAAAGCGATTATCCATGCGCACAAAGGTGAGGTAATGGTCGACTCCGAGAATGGGGTAGGCACAACCTTTATAGTCCAGATTCCCTTGATTAAGGTTGAAGGAAAAAGTTTTGCAGAAGATCAGGCTGAAAGTATGCGCCTGATTGGTATGAATTGAAGGAGAGATATTGATGGCTGAAGCACAGATTATGGTTGTTGAAGATGATGCGGAGTTATTGGAAGCGTTATCTGAAACATTATCCACTGCAGGATATGGAGTTGCACATGCCAGGGATGGTTCTGATGCGTTAAAACTACTCGAGAAGCAACAGTTTGATCTCGTCGTAAGTGACATTCAAATGCCGAATATGGATGGTCATAGCATGTTGAAAAAGGTAAAGGAAAATCATCCTGACCTTCCTGTCATGTTAATGACTGCGTACGGCAGTATTCAACAGGCAGTAGATGCGATGCGTGATGGTGCGGTTGACTACATGGTTAAACCATTTGAAGCTGAAGTCTTGGTCAATATGGTATCGCGCTATGCAGGCCAACCTAAAGAACAGACTGTTAGCATGATTGCAGAGGATGCTAAATCTAAAAAAATGTTGTCTATTGCTAATCGGGTTGCGCAAAGTGATGCAACGGTCATGATTACTGGTGAAAGCGGTGTCGGTAAAGAAGTGTTGGCGCAATACATTCATTCCCATTCTAATCGTAATGAAGAATCTTTTGTTGCCATAAACTGCGCTGCTATCCCTGAAAACATGTTGGAAGCAACATTATTTGGTTATGAAAAGGGTGCCTACACCGGTGCTTACAAGGCTTGCCCTGGGAAGTTTGAACAAGCGCAGGGTGGAACCTTGTTGCTTGATGAGATCACTGAAATGGATATGGGGTTACAAGCAAAAATATTGCGCGTCCTGCAAGAGCGAGAAGTCGAACGACTCGGCGGTAATAAAATGATTCCTCTGGATGTTCGTGTCATTGCAACCTCCAACCGAAATTTGAGTGAGTATGTTGGTGAAGGTAAGTTTAGGGAAGATTTGTTTTATCGATTGAATGTTTTTCCCATAAGTATTCCCGCTCTTCGGACACGTAAAGACGACATATTACCCCTGGTCAAACGTATGACAGAAAAGCAGTGCAAGCAGATGAATATGCCTATTCCTGGTATGTCAGCAGTTGCTGAGGAAAAATTGTTATCGCATAACTGGCCAGGAAATGTGCGTGAGTTGGACAATGTTATCCAAAGAGCGCTGGTATTACAGAAAGGCGAAGTGATTGAAACAACAGATATATATTTTGAAAGCGCGACGGGTGATGTTGCGACGAATACAAATGATGAAAATCATCTTTCGAATTCAGTCAACAATACGCCGAGCGATGTTGAAGAAGTTGTTGCAACCGATACGCTAAATGGTGAGATGAAACAAAAAGAATGGAGAGTTATCTTGTCGACTATCGCATCTGTGCAGGGTAGTCGAAAACATGCGGCAGAAAAGTTGGGCATTAGTCAACGAACACTTCGTTATAAGTTAGCCAAGATGCGTGATGCTGGTATCACTATCCCCGGCCGTTCTGTAGAAGCATTCTAGTTTGATCGAAAGCCATATGAGATGTTCGCAGGAGAATTATTATGAGTAATACGATTACACCGGATGCATTGCTTGCTCAAATGCGGGCGATGATCGATCAGACTCAGGGAAGTGCCGGTTTTTCAACAAACTCGGTTAATCCCGCTAGCCCGGAAAATAAAGATGTTTTTTCAGACATGCTTAAGTCTGCGGTGGACACGGTACATTCGAACCAGCAGCAGGCTTCGAAATTAACAGAAGCCTTTCAGAAGGGCGATGCTAATGTACAAATGTCTGAAGTGATGGTGTCGATGCAAAAAGCAAATGTTTCATTTCAAGCAATGGTTGAAGTACGTAATCGCCTGGTAAGTGCATACCAGGAAATAATGAATATGCAAGTATAGGAATTTAATCGATGCCAACAGATCTTGTAAAGACAGAACAAATAAATGCTTCCTTTCAGGGGATGTCGCGACTTCCTATTATTCGTCAGGTTGGTTTATTAGTTGGTCTCGCGGCGAGTATCGCGATAGGTATTTATGTTGTACTGTGGTCGCAAAATCCCAATTATACTGTTTTATATCACGAGGCCTCACCCAAAGATGCAGGTGAAATTATCAATGTCCTGCAGGGAAAGAATATCAAATACCAGGTTGATACAGCGACAGGTGTGATTATGGTGGAAACATCAAAAGTGCATGAAGCCAGGATGTCGCTGGCTGAGCAGAGCTTGCCAAGCAATATGGGTGGTGGCTTTGAGTTTATAAAAGAACCTCAAGGGATTACCACCAATGATTTTCTACAGAATAAGCGCTACCAGGTAGCACTACAAAATGAACTGGCGCGGACCATTATGTGGATGTCATCAATTGATAACGCACGCATTCATCTAGCCTTGCCAAAGCAATCGGCATTTCTATCTGACCGAAGAAAACCCAGTGCGTCAGTGCTACTTGATCTGGCATCTGGGTATCGACTTGAAGATGAACAAGTTGAAGCGATTACAAATCTTGTTGCAGCCAGCGTACCAAACCTGAGTAACAGTAGAGTCACTGTTGTAGATAATGTCGGGCGACTATTGTCAAAGTCTGATCGTTCAACAGGCATAGGATTATCTTCTCGGGAACTGGATTATAAGAAAAAGTTAGAACAGGATCTGGCAAATAATATTGAAACTATCACGGCACCGATTACTGGTAACAACAAAGTGCGCGCCCAGGTTGTTGCTGAGATGGATTTCACCCGTTTGGAAATGACGCAGGAGTCATTCAATCCGGATTCGCTTACAGTACGCAGTGAACAGCGTGTTGAAGAGAAGAGTCAGGGCAGCGCCAGTGCGGGCGGTATTCCCGGTGCATTGAGTAATCAACCCCCTGGTGCGGCAGCTGCTCCGGAACAAACAGGACAAAATGGTGCATCTGGTAAGAGCTCGGCCCCATCTCGATCTACCGTTCGCTACACTATCAATAATGAACTTGATCGTTCAATCGTGCATAAGCGCCAAAGCCCCGGTGTTGTCAAAAAGCTTTCGGTTGCAGTGGTTGTGGATAACAAAGCGGTAACAAATGACAAGAACGAAGTGGTAATGACATCCTATACAAAAGCGGAATTAGATCAGTTAACCGGGCTAGTTAAACAGGCAGTGGGTTTTAATGCCATCCGAGGTGACACGGTTAATGTTATGAATGCAGCCTTTGTGATGCCGGAACCGTTGGGACCTGTTGCAGAAGAATCGTTCTTAGATCAGCCCTGGGTTTGGGATGTAGGTAAACAGGTTCTGGGAGGTTTGTTGGCCATTGTTGTTCTGTTTGGAGTCCTCAAACCAATCATGCGCAATTTGTCAGTTGTTCCCAACGTAAGAATGGTGGGTGGACCTGGTGGTGAAGATGGACTGGATGATGATCAGGTTACTTTGACAGGTGAGGGTGGACAGCGTTTACCCAAGCCAAAAGAATATGAATCGGATTTAGAAATGGCAAAATCGATGGCCGTGCAAGAACCTAAACGAGTCGCGCAGGTGGTTAAGCAATGGGTTAATGAGTAAGGCAGGAATAAATGGCAAGCGAACAAAATAAAGGCAATATGAACGGCTCTGAACGAGCAGCTGTTTTGCTCATGACACTAGGGGAAACGGATGCCGCAGAAATACTGAAGCACATGTCGCCAAAGGAAGTTCAGAAGATCGGTGAGGCAATGGCGGCAATGTCAAATGTCCCAAAAGAATCGGTTGGGGATGTGTTAGGGGAATTTTGTGATACGGTTGATGAACAGACTGAATTGGGTATTGGTAATGATGAATACCTGAAAAGCATATTGAACAGCGCTTTGGGTGAAGATAAAGCCAAGAATATTATTGATCGCATCCTCTTAGGCAGTCATTCAAAAGGACTTGATGCGCTAAAATGGATGGAGCCTCGCGCAGTGGCGGACATCATTCGTCTTGAACATCCGCAGATTATTTCGATTGTTTTATCGTATCTTGAACAGGATCAAGCAGCGGATGTTCTGGCTGCATTACCTGAAAATATGCGTGTGGACATCGTGATGCGCATCGCAACTCTCGACACCATTCAACCCAGTGCTATTCACGAACTTGATGAAATGCTGGAAAAACAGTTTTCAGGTAATTCGGAAAGTATCCGCACCTCTTCAGTCGGCGGTATTAAAACTGCGGCTAACATTATGAACTTTTTAGATAGTAACCTTGAATCTGAGATTATTGAAAAAGTAAAAGAAATGGACGATGAAGTGGGCACGGGCATTCAGGATCACATGTTCGTGTTTGAAAATCTTATTGAAGTTGATGACCGTGGCATTCAGGCCTTACTTAGAGAAGTTTCTGCCGAGACCTTGATCGTCGCATTAAAGGGTGCGGATGAAGGCATTAAGGAAAAAATCTTCAAGAATATGTCGCGTCGAGCGGGCGAAATGTTGAAGGATGATCTGGAATCACGGGGTCCGGTTAAACTAAGTGAAGTAGAAGCAGGACAGAAAGAAATTCTTAATGTCGCACGACGCATGGCAGAAACGGGTGAAATATCCTTAGGTGGTAAGGGCGGTGACGAGTATGTCTAATCTGCTCTCATCAGATGAAGATTCAGAAGTCCGTCCCTGGAAATTGCCTGATGTTGATTCATCAACTGGTTATCATGGCCCAGTCACTGCTGGACAGATAGAGAAGTTGCAAAAGCAGGCATACACAGAAGGCTTTGAGCGCGGTAAAAAAGACGGACAGGAAGCGGCAAAACAGGAAACACAACAACAGCTTCAATATTTCATGTCTATTATCGAGCTTTTTGAAAACCCCTTAAAAGAACTTGATGAAAATGTCATCCAACAATTAACTGATATGGCGACTATTATTGCCGGTCAAGTGATCCGTCGTGAATTGAGGTCTGACCCAGGTCAGATTATTGCGGTGGTCAGAGAATGCATTAAAAATCTTCCTATATCTTCACGCACAATTAATATTTATTTACATCCTGATGATGCAATGCTGGTGCGCGGCGCCTTTTCGATCGATGACAACGTAGATCAAAGTTGGCAGATTATTGATGACCCGGTGTTAACACGTGGTGGTTGCCGGATCGAAGCAGAAAATTCAAAGATTGATGCGACAGTAGAACAACAGCTTAATAGTGTGATTGCAAATATGCTTGGCGGTGAGCGGGAACAAGATGAAACCTGATCTTACGCAACCGGTGCGTGAATCCAGGCAGGAAAATTGGAGTAAACTGTTAGCGGAACATCAGCAAAGGCTCGCTGAGCCTCCTGGTCTTATCGTTGAGGGAAAGCTTAGTCGCATGGTGGGGTTGACTTTAGAAGCCGTGGGCTGTCATGCGCCTATTGGTGCGCGCTGTATCGTTGATAGTCCAGGAAGTCCATCGATTGAAGCCGAGGTTGTTGGTTTTGCTGATGGACGTTTGTTTTTGATGCCGAGCAGCAGTATGCATGGCATCAGACCCAATGCGCGAGTTATTCCTACCGAACGCGTTTATGAAGCACCGGTTGGCAAAGCCTTACTTGGGCGTGTCATTGATGGCGCTGGTCGTCCACTCGATGGCAAGGGGCCTCTGCATACGACAAAAAAAATGCCATTAACAGGCCGTACAATTAATCCATTACAACGGCAACCGATTGAAGAACCGCTTGATGTCGGTGTTCGTAGTATCAATTCACTATTAACCATTGGTCGCGGCCAACGCATGGGTCTGTTTGCAGGCAGTGGTGTCGGTAAAAGTGTGTTGCTTGGCATGATGACACGATTTACGGCAGCCGACGTGATTGTCGTCGGGCTGATTGGTGAACGGGGTCGAGAAGTAAAAGAATTTATCAATAATATTCTGGGCGCAGCTGGATTAGCACGTTCGGTCGTGGTTGCCGTACCTGCTGATCACACGCCGGTCATGCGTATGCACGGTGCATCAATGTGCACCGCTATTGCCGAGTATTACCGAGATCAGGGACAACATGTTTTACTGCTGATGGACTCGTTGACGCGTTATGCGCAGGCACAGCGCGAAATTGCGCTAGCCATTGGCGAACCACCGGCTACTAAAGGTTACCCACCGTCTGTTTTTGCAAAACTACCACAACTCGTTGAAAGGGCTGGTAATGGTGATAAAGGTGGCGGGTCTATTACGGCCATTTACACTATTTTGACTGAGGGTGATGATCAACAAGATCCTATCGCCGACGCTGCACGCGCTATACTTGATGGACATATTGTTTTATCTCGGGAAATGGCAGAGGCGGGACATTATCCGGCTATTGATATTGAGGCTTCTATTAGTAGAACTATGACTGAAATCGTAAGTGAAGAGCAATTGCAGTTGGCGCAACGTTGCCGACACATTAATTCTATCTTCCGGCAGAATGAAGATCTGATTAGTGTTGGCGCCTATACGCCCGGAACAGATTCTCGTATTGATGAGGCGATCAATTTTTATCCTCACTTGATGAATTTTCTACAACAGGATTTGCATACCGCGACGGATTGGCAGGCTAGCTTGACAGGATTGCTGGAATTGTTTCAAAAACACGAAGCAACTCGGCAGGCCGTAACTGAAACAAATGCAAATACGCAAGTGGAGACGTTAAACCATGGCTAAGCGTAAGTCTGAGCGCTTTAAAGTTTTGCAAAAGCTAGCCGGTAAGTATGAAGAGCTTGCGGCTCAGTCATTGGGTAAATCCGTTGGTAATTTAGATGCACAAAAAGCGCGCCTGTTAGAGTTGGAAAAATTTCGTGAGGAATACACCCTGCAATTTCAAGCCGCAGGTGCCGAAGGAATCAGTGGTGCTGCGATTCAATCGTATCAAAACTTTATCAATCAACTCGGCGTGGCTATCGAACAACAAAGACAGACTGTTTTTTCCGCCGAGATTGATCAATCGCAAAAGAAGGGTGTCTGGCAGGACAAACATCGCACCACCCGTATTTATGACAAAACCATCGAGAAATTTGCGACAAAAGAACAAAAGGACGACGATCGTCGAGAGCAGAAAGAGCAGGATGAGCGGACGCATACTCTGAAATAACCCAGTCTTATTATCGCTCTAAACGACCTGCCAACGTCATTGGTGCTGAAATTGGCACGGGCATTGCAATTTCACAGTCAGAATACTGAATTGTGAGAGGGTGTTATGTCTGAATTAGTTTCGTCAATGATGGGTAACAGCTTGTCTGCGGAGGTTGATCCTGCAGCTACTAATCCACTATCTGCATTAGATCCACAACAAAAGGCTGATGGTTCAACGTTTCCACAGCTTTTTGCATCCATTGACCCCGAGACCGCACCAACGGATGACAGTCTATTAACTGATGTCATTAACCCCTTTGCACCGATGTCTCTGGTGACAGGGACAAATTTACCGAATAGCGTCGGCATGGTGGTCACTGGTCTGGCCGGCCAAAACGGCAATGTTTTGCCGCAAAACATGCCCTCAATATCGATTAGTGGATTTATTGCACAGGCCGATCAACGCGGAGCCGCCGCAGTTTCTTTTGCAGGGGATGGTCAACAGATGCTGATGGGAACACCGCAATTAGCGACAGGCCTGGCACCCGCGGTTCAACTGTCCCAGATGCAATTGCATGAAGGTTTACCGCAACCACTGCAGAATCCACAAATCGATTTGCAGAATATTGCTATCGCCAACCAAACTCTGGCGGGGCAAAACAGGCTTGAAATGGGCAAGCAAATTGAAATGCTTGCAGAAATGACTACGCAAACTGATGCAGTCGATGAAACATTGCTTGCAAAACCGATGACCACAACCGGGTTTGCACAGCTCCTTTCAAATCCCATTGCGCAGCAAGAGGCTTCCAGTGTATTAGCGACAGCAAGCCGGTCAATGGAACCCATGACCGCAACACTGCAACAACCGCACTGGAATGAACAGATTGGTGATCGACTCAATCTTATGATATCACGTGGTTTGCAACAGGCAGCGATCCGTTTGAATCCCCCCGAGCTTGGCATGCTCGATGTCAAAATTAATATACAAGGCGATCAAGCTAACGTAAATTTCACGACACCACATAGCCAGGTTAAAGAAGCACTGGACGCGGCGATTCCGCGACTGCGTGAAATGTTAGAAGAGAATGGACTAACGCTAGGCGATGTTAATGTCTCTCACCAATCATTGGCGCAAGGCCAGTCACAGTCAGGCGACGACCCCGAGGGTCAGTCAGCAAACCGATCAGATAGCCTGGCTCGGGATCAATTAGCAAGCGATTCAAAGCAGAACGAAAAAGACATAACGATAAGTGGTGAAATTGGACTGCTGGATGTGTTCGTCTGAAATTTTTCTCACCAAAAATGCTCGAAAAAGTGGAGCGAAACCCTTTTAAGATCCTCTCTGCTCAATTATTGTGCCAGGTCACGTCTATATTGCACCGTATATTGCAACGGGAGACCGGCATCTGTTGGTTGAGTGTAGCGGGGCCCGCTACTACTGCCGATTAAATGACGGTCCTGCGGTTAGCCGTCATATACCCAGTGTTGATGTGCTCTTTCGTTCGGTCGCCCAGAGTGTCGGCCCTAATGCTATTGGGGTTATGTTGACCGGTATGGGTGATGATGGCGCAAAGGGCATGCTGGAGATGAAACAGGCGGGAGCGCCCACTATTGCTCAGGAGGAGGCCACTAGCGTGGTCTGGGGCATGCCCGGTGAGGCCGCAAAGTGCGGGGCGGTGGATACCCAAATGCCCCTTGGTACTATTGCCGGCAAGCTGATCACCCTGTCCCGTAGCTAGAAAATTGATGGGATCGATAATTGCATAATACCTGTTGGATCGACGTTATTGCAGGACTATGACCATCAAAGCCAAGACATACACTTCAGTTGAAAAGAGCGAAATGGACGTGCTGGTGGATCAGCACGCCTCATTGGTACAGCGTATTGCCTATCATTTGTCTGCACGTCTCCCCGCAACTGTCATTGTCGATGATCTGATTCAGGCCGGACTGATTGGCCTGATGGATGCTGCTTCTCACTACGATCCGAGTCAGGGGGCCAGTTTCGAAACCTATGCCTCTATTCGCATTCGTGGTTCGATGCTGGATGAGTTGCGACGTAATGACTGGGCACCTAAATCAGTACACCGTAAGGCTCGCGATATGCTGAGCGCAGTCAACAAGATTGAATCAAGAACTGGGCGGGATGCGCGGCCCACAGAAGTAGCAAAATTGATGGATATTTCACTCGATGAATATCACCAGATGGTGCTGGAAACCAATACCTGCCGAGTGTTGAATTTTGTGGATGTGGAATATGACGATCAAAATTATTGTGATGGCGTGGCGGATAAATCTCAGCAGGGACCACTAAAAGGCATACAGCGCGATGAATTCAAACAATATCTGGCGGAAGCCATCAAAGGCCTTCCAGACAGGGAACAGCTGATCATCAGCCTGTATTACGATGAAGATCTGAATTTAAAGGAAATTGGCAGTGTACTGGGGGTGAGTGAATCTCGAGTGAGCCAGTTAATGAGCCAGGCCCATTTGCGGATGCGCGCCACACTTCAGGAATTTATTGAACCCGAAACGCAGGAAGTTGGCTAAATTGTAACCATCTCGACTGGAATAAGCCCAATTTCCGTTTACTCTATATATATTGTAATTCTTTTAGCGCTATTGCCCACGATCTGTGAACTGCTAGGCAGTTGTCTAGCCCTGTGCAGCCTTACTATCCCTGGTAGGCAGGGGGAATTCGTATGCCTTATGAAGGAGATAGTAAATGAGTTTTAATGATATTTTTCTAATTGTGCCCAGCCCTGTACTGTCAGGTTTAATCTGGTTTGTTGCCATTGTAGCTGTGATGTATTTTGCTCGCTCTCCCGCCCACCTTGCCATTCTGTCATTTAGTCGTGTTTTCCATAATTCCATGCGGATGACGGCACGAGCCATTATGCGCGCAGAATCGCGCCTGACCGACAGGAATCGCGAGGTCCTGCTTGCGCAGGGACGTGAAGCGGTTGAACGTATTATCGAACGCGAATTCGATCGCATTGATACGACAGTACGCCGTGACCTGGCAGAATACCCAGCCCTGCATCGTCAGTTGAGTGAAGAGATTTCTCAAATAGATGATGATTACAAAGACAGTACTGAAGTACCTCCCGATCCACCCGGTTGGGTTAAGGCCGTCGATGCTGTTGCCAAGATTCCAGGAAAAGATCCAATGGTGGCCAGTATTCTCGAAGATATCCATGGTTCAATGGTCAAGGCGAATACCCAGGCGATTGAGGAATATCGGAAGTCCAGTCACAAACGTCATGAACATTTGAAAAACATGATGCCGCACTGGCGCAAAGTGCGCAGTGTGCTTGGACAAGTTGATAAGAGTGTCACCAGTTTATTGACGCGTTCACAAACCATTGATCGGCACATGGGTGAGTATGAAGGGATTGTGAAGCAAGCGGATCGTGCCGTGCGCACGCTGTCATCTTCATCGTTAACGAATTTCTTTATTTCTGCACTGGTGCTTGCGATTGCACTGGGTGGCGGCATGATCAACTTTGAATTGATCGCTTACCCTATGTCGCAAATGGTTGAAGGCAAGCGCGAGATTCAGGGCTACGATACGTCGAGTGTCGCGGCGATGGTGATTATCCTGGTCGAGATATCGATGGGGATATTCCTGATGGAGTTGTTACGTGTGACCAAGCTGTTTCCGGTGATAGGATCGCTAAACGATAAACTTCGGGTTAAGATGGCCTGGACGGCATTTGGATTTTTGTTTGGTCTTGCCAGTGTTGAAGCAGGGTTAGCCTTTATGCGTGAAGTGATGGTCGAAATTGATCAGGCACAACGTTCTGGCGCGAGCTTTGATTCACCGACATGGATTCTAACTGCTGCGCAAATGGGCCTGGGTTTCATTTTACCGTTTGCTCTGATGTTTGTTGCTATTCCACTTGAGACTTTCGTGCATTCATTAAGAACGGTGTTGGGTATTGTGGGTATCGCCATCTTGAGAGGTCTGGCGTGGGTGTTACGCTTTATTGGTAATATTATGCGTTTCTTCGGCAGAATGCTGGTTAACGTGTATGACCTTGTTATATTTGCACCACTTTGGGTGGAGCGTAAAATAAAAAATAAAGAATCCGATGAAGCCGGTACGATGGACAGTGCCTCATCAACGTTCTAAAGGATAAATAAATGATGCGAATTATAAAAAGTCTTGCGGTGGTCTTTATGATGACTCTGCTCTCAAGTTGCTCTGAGCATAATGCTGAGCGTGATCATGGGCTGTATATGCTGATTGATACCTCAGGCACTTATGCCCAGGAATTAAAACAGGCGCAGAGAATTATTGAGTTTGTTATTAAAGAAGTGGATCCTGGCGATAGCTTTGGAGTACAGCGCATTGATAGCGGAAGCTTTAGCGAGAAAGATATTGTTCATTCTCAAACCTTTGATACCCGTCCGATTCAGGCGGGTCAACAACGTAGTGACTTTAGAAAAAAGATTAGTGAGTTTGTTAAAAACGTTAAACCAAGTTCCTATACAGATATCTCAGGCGGGTTACTGCAAGGTATTCAGTTTCTCAATGAAACCGGTGCGGGTAAAAAGACCATACTTATTTTTTCTGATATGAAAGAGGAGTTACCCAAGGGCTATAAACGTGATATTCCTCTACAGCTAAATGGTTTTACCGTTATTGCGTTGAATGTAACTAAACTTAAAACGGACAACTTTGATCCGGAGGAATATTTTTCCCGATTGAAAAACTGGAAAAAGAAAGTCGAAGCGGGTGGTGGTACATGGATTGTGATTAATGATCTAAAACGCCTGGATCCTATTTTTCAGTAATTTCATTCGGTTATCCGGATATTTTGAAGGCCACAATACGTCAGTATTGTGGCTTTTTTTCGTTCTAATTTTCGTCAAATGTCAAGGCTGGTATTTTTAAATCAGGCATGGAAAAATGTCTATAGTGTTCAAGTTATAAGCGTGTTTGCCGACACTTATAGGTACGAAATTAAGACACAAAATATAGTTAAGGTCTATTGATAGAAATAAGTTATGAGTCATTCGATAAAAGAATCTATTTGCAAAAATCCGATGTGGTATTTTGAGCACAATTATGTTGCGTTGTCAGCGATGCTCGATGAAACACAAGTACTGCAACGTGGGGTGGCAAATTTTGATTTGGGTTCCTGTCCTGTCGAACTTCGCGTGATGGAACAAACACCCTACACTTCATTGATAAAGATTCGTCAGAGCTTTGTTAATAATAGTGGTAAAGACGGGCATTTGTCGGACATTATTTTTGATGTCAGAATTTATCAGGATGCCCGTGTGGCAGAAGTAATCAGTTATCAGGGTAAGGCACGAATTAAGTATAAATATGTCTACCCGAACGAGAAGATGTTCCTCCCGGATGAAAAACACCAGGGTAATTTGCTCCTACACGACTGGCTTTCAAACTGTTCTCGTCTAAACTACAAAGAGACATTAATTGCACACTGCTAACAATCGTAAAGGAATTTTTAGTCAGGCATTCTTCCGCCGCCGCCCTCAAATGTTTATGTATCAGTCAGGCTCACAGCAAAAACTCAAACGTCATACCGGCACGGCGGCTGCGACAATTCCGGTTATTCTGGGATGTTTTCTTTGTCTATTTTCGTCTGCGCTGTTTGCAGATAGTTCCACCGCGCTAAATGCACATGCCAGTGGTGACTTTCAAACAGCTGCTAAATTATGGCAAGAGCTTGCCAATGATGGTGATGTCTCAGCCCAGTACAACCTGTCCTTATTGTATGAGAAAGGCGCCGGCGTCGGTCAGGATCAGAACCTCGCTCGATATTGGCTAAGCATGGCTGCCCGGCAGGGTATGGCGCCAGCTTATCGTCGGCTCAACGCAAAGAGTGTTAGCCCAACAGCACAGCGAGTTGCCGTGGAGCAAATCGCTTCGACGCCTCAGGAGTGGGTGGCGGCTCAAAGTCCGTCTTATTACACCTTGCAACTGGCCAGCAGCACCAATCAGGCGCTAATTCACAAGTACTTTAACGAGAACACGTTACAGGGGAAGGCCGGTTATTACAGCTCTATGCGGCAGGGAGAGCGTTGGTACGCACTGGTTTACGGCGCTTACCCTTCGGTCAATGAGGCCAAGGCGGCTATCTCCAGTTTGCCTCAGGATCTGAGAAAGTGGTCACCCTGGGTCCGAAATATCCGCTCTATTCACAAGATTATGATTCACTAGCAGTACCTCCGTTATTATTTATTAAAAACAATAAGTTATAACGATATTGTTTAAGAGTTTGAGTACGATTCGGTTATTGCCATTTTGCCCATCCATCACTAGAATTTCGTCCTTGATTGGCCATGTAATATGTAAGTTAAGGGCTATATCCTTTATAATTAAGTGGTATTGAACGGGGTAATTGTGAGAATCTGCTTTACGTTAGAAAACTGGTGTGCCTTTTTGCCTGATCAGGCTGAGGGGCAGGCTAGCTACTTGTTAAGTTCAGATGATGCGCTAAATGTGTCATTTCTACCCCCAATGAAAAGGCGCAGACTTAGCAACCTCAGTAAATTGTCCTTGCGCCTGGCTCACACCGTGGCTCCCGATTTTCAGGGCTATTGCGTGTTTGGCTCTCAGCATGGCGAGTTAGTGACAACTCAGGGTTTACTGGAAAGTATTGTGCAGGGAGAGATCGTTTCACCTGCAGGGTTTAGTGCCTCTGTACATAACACGGCGGTCGGAATGCACTCAATTAATACGAAGAACACCTTTCCCTGCACTTCGCTTGCCGCAGGCATCGACACCTTAGCGATGTGTTTTGTCGAAGCCGCTGCTTTGCTGACCTCGGGTGAAGCGCAAGAGGTGCTTTTAGTGTGTGCTGATGATGTTGTTCCCGGAGATTTAGCGGATTATGTTGAAGGAAATGAAATTCGAGGCTTTGCTACACTGGTTAAATCGGTTGATAACCCTGTAGGCAGGGCCATTTGCCTCACTCAGGAAGACGGTAACAATAAAACGGAAAAAAATGAATCCATAAGGTCCATTGTCTCGTTTCTTGTTAATGAGAAGGGGAAAGAGCAGGACCCGGTAGTCGTGCCTGGTGAGACAGGGCAGTGGAGATGGCAATACGAATGTTAAATAAGCTGTTTTATGGTTGGCGACTACTGGCAACGGGCTGGTGTTTTTTTGTTTTCAGTTTTGGTGGGCTGATTTTGGCGCTATTCGTGTTTCCTGTAATTAATCTGGCGTATCTGTTTTCAAAAAATCCAAAAGCAAAATCCCATCGTGCCCAGGCGATTATCCACTATGCATTTCGGTCTTTTGTGTGGCTGATGCAGGCCCTGGGTGTTATGAAAATCGAGATCGAGGGAATTGAAAAATTAAGGAATAAGAAGGCGACACTCATCCTGGCGAATCATCCCACGTTGATAGATGTGGTTATATTAATCGCCAGTGTTAAGCATACAAACTGTGTGGTTAAAAAGACCCTATTTAAAGACCCCTTCATGGGGGGCACGCTTAAAGCTGCAGGCTATATTAATAACATTGAAACAGAAGCGATTGTGAACGACTGCGTTACGGCCCTCAAAAGCGGTGACAATCTTATTATTTTCCCGGAAGGTACCAGAACGGAGCCAGGAAAAGAGCTGCGATTTCAGCGCGGCGCAGCACACATTGCTGCGCGTAGTGGGGCTGAGGTGGTGCCGGTTACAATAACCTGTAATCCAGCAACACTCAGCAAAGAGCATAAGTGGTATCATATACCCTCTCGGCCGGCTAGATTTCGGGTCGAAGTGGGGGATCCTCTGGATCTATCAGATATTGTTATGGCAGACGAACCAGCGACAGTCACCTCTCGGCGGCTAACACGGTATTTGCATAATTATTTCACTAAGAGGTTAGAACAGTTTGGAATCGTTAGAACAGGAGCTTAAGACTCTTATTATTGAGGTGCTCGATCTTGAGGATATTACGGTAGATGATATTAACTCAGAAGAGCCCTTGTTTGTTGATGGACTGGGTTTGGATTCCATCGACGCATTGGAACTTGGGGTGGCATTGCAAAAGAAATATGGCGTAAAGATTGAAGCAGAGGGTGAACAAACCCGAGAACTTTTTGCGTCAGTGAAAAATTTAGCAACGTTTATTACAGAAAATAAAAAGTAATTGGGTACAGGGTTAATGCAAACGAAAGAAGAAATATTAGAAAAGCTTAAAGGTGTTTTAGAAGAGCTATTTGAAGTTGAGCCGAGCGATGTTGAGTTAAATTCACATCTTTATAATGATCTTGATCTTGATAGTATCGACGCGGTTGATTTAGTGATTAAACTTAAAGATGTCACAGGCAAAATGGCGAGTCCAGAGGAATTTAAAGCGGCAAGAACCGTTGGCGATGTCGTCGAAATCTTGCATGGCATGTTACAAAATTAAATGGCGAACCCCCTCAAGGTTGGCATTGTAATATTATTATTACTCTACCCGTTTTTAATCTATTTTGGACTTAATTATTTTACCCCCGCACATCTAGGTCTGTTTTTTCTCGCACTCTTTGTCCTTCGCATTGTTTTTACAAAAACAACAAATAAAACAGCCCGCTGGCAATTAATTTTCACAGTTGTGATTGGTGGGACGCTGGCAACACTCACCTGGATATTTGATTCAAAAGAATTTTTATTGTGGTATCCAGTGGGTTTAAGCACTGCATTTTTTTTGGTATTCACTATGTCGATCATTTTTCCACCGACGGTAATAGAACAAATTGGAAGGGCGTATAATAAAAATTTTCCAGAGGTGGCCGTTACGCACACTAGAAACGTAACCATTGTATGGTCAACTTTTTTTGCGATTAATATTTTCGTTTCAAGCTGGACAGTTGTGTATGGCGGTATGGAAGTCTGGACGCTCTATAATGGACTGATATCTTATATTATCGTGGGCATTCTCATTGGCATAGAAATTCTAGTGCGCAGGCGCATGAAAAAAAACTATAAACAAAATTTGCCATGAACAGCTTGTCTTTCAATACCTTTTTTAGCGCATTACCTGAACGGACGGTTTGTTTTGCTGCGAATGCGGTGGTGACTCAGTCTATGATCCTGGCGCACGTTCGCATCCTGAGCAAAGAACTATCAGACTCACCTCATCAATATTGGGTTTTGGCTTCGGACACGACGGTTAATTTCCTGTGTGGTTTTCTCGCACTACTTGTTGCGGGCAAAGAAATTCTGCTACCACCGAACAATCTATCCGGCACAATCAATGAAACCCTGGTTGGGGCGAAAGCTTTATTGACTGATCTGGATATCGATACGCATCTACCCAGGATCATGTTAGCCGATTGTCAAAAGGGTGGTTCTATTCGAGTCAGTCGAGCCAGTGAAACCAGCGCCCCGATTAAGCTAGATGTGAACAATTTATTTATCCAGATTTGCACGTCGGGTTCCACCGGTGAACCTAAGCAAATTCGCAAGTCGCTGGCGACCCTCGAAAAAGAACTCCAGTCGCTGGAATCTCTCTGGGGAGATTCCGTTAACGATAAGATCTTTATCAGTACCGTCTCACACCAGCATATTTATGGCTTGTTGTTCCGTGTGCTGTGGCCTTTATTGAGTGCCAGGGTGTTTATCGATGAAAATGTGGAATATCCAGAGCAGATTGAATCACTCTCAAATCGGTATGGCGAACTGGTATTGGTGTCGAGCCCTGCCTACTTAAAACGGATGTCCGATGTGCTGGATCAGGAGTGTGTGAGCCAGACCCTTAACACCATTTATTCTTCCGGGGGGCCGTTGGCACATGAGACGGCGGTTACCTATGCCGAACGCTTCAATGTGACCCCGATGGAAGTGCTGGGCAGTACTGAAACGGGCGGTATCGCCTATCGACAACAGCTGGCGGGACAGGATGTTCTGTGGCAACGGTTTGATGAGGTCGAGATTCGTCGGCAGGATAAAACAGGCGCGCTGGCTATTCGATCACCCTTTTGCTTTACACAGGATTGGTATGAAATGGGCGATGCGGTAGAGTTGGTCGATGACAGCCGGTTTAATCTGCTCGGCCGTGTCGATCGGATCGTCAAGCTGGAAGAAAAACGTATTTCTCTGGACCGGATGGAGTCCGTTCTGGCCCAAAATAGCCTGATTGAGCAGGTGAAAGTGATTGTGCTCGAGGGCTACAGGACGATTCTAGGCGCAGTATGCGTGCTGACAGAAGCGGGCAGGGAAAAGCTGGCGCTGAGCGATCGCCGGGAATTTTCGAACCAGCTCAGAGAATATCTTGCGGCCTATTTTGATCGCGTAACTTTGCCGCGAAAGTGGCGTTATATAGCCGATTTTCCTTATAATGCGCAGGGCAAAATAACTCATGCTGATTTGGCGAAGTTATTTGATGATAAGGGGGGACGGCAATGAATGATGGGCCAGAAATACTATCTAGCGAAGAAATTAAAAATGGTCTGCAGCTGCAACTGAGAGTGCCTGCTGACCTTAGCTATTTCGATGGCCATTTTCCTGAGCACCCGGTTCTCCCTGGGGTAGTGCAGCTACGCTGGGTTGATGCGCTGGCCAGGCAATTCAAACTGATCAGCGGTGAGTTCGAGAGTGTCGATAAACTCAAATTTATGCGCATTATGTCTGCAGACTATGAGGTGCAGCTGGATTTGACTGTGCCAAAAGAAAATACCCTGCAATTTCAATACAGTTCAGAACGCGGTATTCATGGTTCTGGGAAAATGATATTTAAGTAAAAATTATGCCTCGATTTTGCGCTGTCATTCCTTGTTACAACCACCATGCCGTCATCGCTGATACGGTACGTTCGTTGCTGGAATATGTAGAAAAAGTGATTATTGTCGATGACGGTAGTCGTGAAGAAACACGTCGGGTGCTGGAGCAGCTTGCCAGGCAGTATGGCGATAAGCTGCATCTGCATCGTTTTGAGCAAAATCAGGGCAAGGGTGTTGCGGCTTTAAAGGCCTTCAGACTTGCCGATGAGTTTGGGTTTTCTCATGCTGTTCAGATTGATGCAGATGGCCAGCATGATATGTTGAATACACCTTTGCTGATTGAACATGCGCGCACATTTCCGGATGCGCTGGTGACGGCCATTCCCGAGTACGATGAAACAGTTGATCGCGTGCGATTTATTTTTCGATACCTGACTCACTTTTGGGTGTGGGTTGAAACATTGTCATTCCAGATCAAGGATTCGATGTGCGGATTTCGTGTCTACCCCCTGAAACAAACAGTTGAACTGATCAATAAAAGAAAGATCGGAACACACATGGATTTTGATACGGATATTATGGTCAAACTCTATTGGCAAGGGGTTGATGTCATCAGCGTGCCAACGCGGGTTCGTTATAATCAGGACGGCAGTTCAAACTTTAGAGTGTTTAAAGACAATGTCTTAATTTCTTTGATGCATACCCGTTTAGTTATCGGGATGCTGCTGCGCTCACCAAAGTTGTTAATAAGAACTATTACGCGTAGTGATGATTCTCACAAGCATTGGTCCGTACAGAAAGAGAAAGGGACATATCTTGGCCTGAAATTTATATTCATGGTTTACAAATGGTTTGGTCGGGGTTTGTTTAGCCTGTTTCTCCATCCAACAATATTGTTCTTTTTCCTGTTCAGCCCTGACAAACGACAAGTATCACGTGAGTATCTTACTGTGATGAACAAAGAGCTAGGTACGAATAAAAAGGTACGCTGGTATCATGTCTATAAACACTTCACGACGTTTGGTTACAGTGCGTTAGATAAACTGGCCGCCTGGCTGGAAAAAGAATTGCCTGTCAATGAATTCCATGGCGCGGAGATCTATCGTGAACTCGAAGAGGAAGGACAGGGCGCTGTATTTATCGGCTCACATCTGGGTAATTTAGAGTATCTTCGGGCGCTGTCAAGAACGGCGACGAAGAAGACGATCAACGCAGTTGTCTACACTGATCATGCCGAGAACTTTGCACGGACCTTACGAGAAGTTAATCCGGAGTTTGATGTTAACCTGGTTCAGGTTAGTTCCTTTGGTATCGATACGGCAATTAAATTTAGAGAGAAGATTAACAACGGAGAGATATTAGTGATCGTGGGTGATCGTACCTCTCCGTATGCGCATGATAGAAATATAGATGTTGATTTCTTTGGCAGGAAGGCGGCGTTCCCTCAGGGGCCTTTTGTACTGGCAAGCTTAATGGACTGCCCTGTTTATCTTATCTTTTGTATTGATGATGGCAGTGGATACTCTATTTATCTAGAACGCTTTAGGGATAGAGCGCGCTTACCGCGCGAAACCCGTGAGGCTGAACTCGTTGCGCTAATACAAAATTATGCACAGCGGCTTGAACATTATTGCAAGAAAGCGCCGTTCCAGTGGTTTAATTTTTTTGATTTTTGGGCGAAGACAGATACATCTTCGGAAACAGGTTAATACTTATGACTAAGCAAACAGTAATATTTGGGAATGGCGAGTTAACGATCGAAGATATACTCGACATGGCAAAACGAAAAAAACAGGCGCAACTTTCGACTGATCCAGCTTTCGTTAATAAAATTGAATCAGGCTGGAAATTCCTTGAGCAACTTCTCAAAGAAGATGGCGTGATTTATGGCGTTACCACAGGTTATGGTGATTCCTGTACGGTGACCGTGCCGACAACGCTAGCCTATGAACTACCTGTTCATTTAACACGTTTTCATGGGTGCGGTCTGGGCGAGTATTTTGATGAAGAACAGGCCTTTGGTATTGTTGCCACGCGTATCGCATCCCTGGCTCGGGGTTATTCTGGCGTGCGTAAAGAGCTGCTTGATCAACTTGTGTTGTTGCTCAACGAAGGTATTGCGCCCCGTGTTCCTCAGGAAGGTTCTGTTGGCGCATCTGGTGATTTAACACCGCTGTCGTATGTGGCTGCGACGTTGATCGGCGAACGTGATGTTATATATAAAGGTGAAGTAACGACTGCGAAGGAGATTTACGAACGGTTGAATATTTCTCCAATACAGCTGATGCCAAAAGAAGGCCTGGCTATCATGAACGGTACGGCGGTCATGACTGCTCTGGCTTGTTTTGCTTATTCACGGGCAGAATATCTGACACGTTTAACTTCACGCATTACGTCGCTTGTCTTGCTGGCAACGCAGGGTAATGGTTCACACTTTGATGATTTATTATTTAAGGTTAAGCCGCATGAAGGTATGCAACAAATAGCCAAATGGATTCAGAATGATATTAACTATCATGAGCATCCTCGTAATTCAGCACGCTTACAGGATCGGTATTCGATACGTTGTGCGCCACATATTGTTGGTGTGTTGCGCGATGCGTTGGGCTGGATGCGACGTGATATCGAAAACGAATTGAACAGCGCGAATGATAATCCTATTATCGATGGTGAAGGTGAACATGTTCTGCATGGTGGTCATTTCTACGGTGGGCATATCGCCTTCGTTATGGATTCGATGAAAAACTGTGTTGCCAACCTGGCTGATCTTATGGACCGTCAGATGGCCTTGTTAGTTGATCCAAAATTTAACCACGGTCTAACACGAAATCTGTCGGGTGCGACAGGCGAGCGTTTGAGTCTGAACCATGGCTTCAAGGCTGTACAGATTGGTGTTTCTGCCTGGACCGCAGAGGCGTTGAAAAATACGATGCCAGCCAGTGTCTTCTCTCGTTCGACAGAAAGCCACAATCAGGACAAAGTCAGCATGGGAACTATTGCTGCACGGGATTGCCTAAGAATATTACAGCTTACTGAACAAGTAGCATCAGCTGTTCTATTAGCGTCAGTGCAAGGTCTCAAGTTGCGTATTAAGAGTGGTGAAGTAAAAGACGAGACCCTGACAGAACCTGTGCGTGATACGGTTCGATTTGTACACAAGGATTTTGCCTTCCTGTTAGAGGATCGTCCATTGGAAGGGGAGTTGCGTAAGTTTATTGACCATATCCAGCAGCAAAGACTGGATTTGTATAACTAAACATGAAAGCTATCGTATCTGAAACGACGCGACTTACGGTTCCGTTTTTTGACTGTGACCCTATGGCAGTATGTTGGCATGGCCATTATGTGAAGTATTTTGAGCTAGCGCGGTGTGCACTATTTAAAAAAATTGATTATGACTACGTCGACATGAAGGCCTCGGGTTATGCCTGGCCCGTGATTGACTTAAATGTCCGTTATGTCCAAGTGCTTCGGTATGATCAGGTGTTTGAGGTAGAAGCAGGTATAACGGAATATGAAAATTTTATGCAAATTCAATATATAGTTAGAGACACTGGAACAAGCGAGAAGCTTACCAAAGGCTCAACACGACAAGTCGCCGTCACTGTTGATACGTTTGAAATGCAATTAGTTTCCCCAAAAATTCTTTCGGAGAAACTGGCAAAGTACTTATGATGAAATCATTTCTTGTAGTATTACTTGTGACGCTGCTGGCGGCGACAACAACAAGCGCAAGGGCCGGTGACCAGGAAATTAAACTGTTACTCGCTAAACCGTTTGTTAAAGCTGAATTCACTAAAGTACGTAAGCTTAAGATATTAAGCCGACCCTTTATGACATCTGGAAAAATTCTTTTTCAGGAAGATAAGGGGCTTGTCTGGCAAACGTTAAAACCAATAGACGATACATTGTTAATTGGATTTTCCGGTGTCAGCCAGCTTAAAAAAGATAGTTCAGTTCCAGCCAAAATAGATAATCCTATTGTTAAGTCTGCATCAGTTGTCTTTATTACTATATTGAGTCTTGATCTTGAAAAAATTAAGAAAATATTTGAGATTACTAAAAACGTAGAGAGTAAAGATGTTAAACGTTATACGCTGATTCCCAAAGATGCCACGCTTAAGAAAGTAATTAAGCATATTGAGCTTTCAGGGAAACAACGTGTTGAAACGATCTATATTGAAGAGCTGAGTGGCGATTCAACTACCGTTACGCTGAATAACGAAATTTTTGATAAGTCAGTATTGTTGTCTTCAGAAATACAGCTACTTGAGTTGATGTGAAACCATGTACCGTATTTTGTGGGGGGTAATCGTTTCGGTACTGGCTGTCTCGCTAGTCTTTACGTTTAAGCCCGATAATATAAATACAAACCTGTTTGCCTTGTTACCGACGCAGACATCAGAAAATAATTCTCAAGATACCATTCCTCATCAGACAATTGATCGTCATTCGGAAAAGTTAAGCCGTAAAGTCATTTTTTTGGTGACAGCGGATGATGATGGTCAAGCGATCAAGAACACGAATGAATTAGTTGTACAGTTGAAAGACAGTAAAGTCTTCGCTGATATTCAGTATCAGATAGAAGAAAGTGAACTGCGCGCGATGTATTCATCGTTCCATGATTATCAATTTAATCTTCTTAGCGAATCGGATCGTAAAGGTCTGGGAGAAAGTCCTGAACAATGGCTGGGCAACAAGTTAGTTGCTCAATTAGTCTCACCGATCGCAGGCGTGAATTCTGATTCACTGCTCGCCGATCCCTTTAGTCTTTATCGGGATTTCCTCACCGGTCTACCCGTTGGCAATCGCCTTGCAGAGATTAAAGACGGTTATACATTTTTTCATACCAACGGGCAGTCGCATATATTGGTGACGACTGAGTTGTCTGACAGCGCCTTCGCCCAGGGTATTCAGGATAAATTTTCCCGACTAATGGATACGCTGAATAGTAGTAGCACCTTGAATGAACATGTTGCTATTTTTGGCGTGATCCGTTATGCCATTGAAAATACACTCTTGGCAAAGCAGGAGATGTCTACTATTGGTGTCGGTTCGCTGATGGGTATTATCCTTATTTTCTTTTTTGTGTTCAGACGTTTTTTGTTGTTGGGTTACATTTTATTACCGGTGGCAATCGGCGTTCTGTCTGCCTTTTCCATGAGTATGCTCCTGTTTGGCGAGATACATCTTATCAGTCTTGTGTTTGGTGCCAGCCTGATCGGTGTCTCGATTGATTACACGTTACATTACTGCTGTAGTAACTCAAATCTTTCAGATGCAAAAAATGGTCGTGATGCACTTAATGAAGTTCGCTCAGCATTAACGATCGGTCTTGTGACATCGTCATTAGGCTACCTGATGTTGTCAGTAGCCGATTTTCCAGCACTCCGGCAAATGGCTGCGCTAGCGGTTGCCGGCCTGACCGGGGCATATTTCACGGTGATCTTCTGGATGCCGTCCCTGGTGAACAAGCCTTTGATCGTACAGGCCAATGTAGTTAGTTGGATAAGCTCGACGAGCAATTGGTTGCAGCAACAAAAAGCATTTCCTCTCTGGTTAGTCCTGCTGGCTATCGTCATCAGTTATGGTACTAATTATTTTATTAAGAATAGCCAGGATGCTGTGAATATATTGCGTGCTCATACGCCTGAACTGGATAATATTGATACACGTTTACAAACTATTCTGGGTGAGTTTCCCAATAGCCAGTTTTTCCTTGTTCGTGCCAGGGCGCCAGGCCAGGTCATGGAAAACGAACGAAAACTATTGAGTCAATTACAGGAAATAGGTTCAGAGAAGGAGCGGGTGTATGCGCTATCGACGTGGTTGCCGGATGCGAAAACTCAGCAATCCAATTACCAGTTGCTCAAACAAAGTCTTATGGACAATAAAAAACTGGATACGGTTATTGCAGATGCGGGTCTTACGGTTGATATAATCACTTCCTATCGTGCAACGCTGGCATCATCGAAATATAATCCAATTGATATTGAAACCTTTGTCGCGAGTCCGCTTGGAAAATTGCATCGCCATTTATGGCTGGGAAATATTGATGATTATTACTATTCGATCATTAATCTCTATGGGTATAAAAACCTGCCTGCATTAAATGCAATAGCTGATTCATCACCTGATTATAATTTTATTGATCGCTCAGCTAATATTTCGCATCTGCTCGAGAAATATCGAATTATTATTGAAAAGATGTTTCCATTGGTGTTGCTCGCGATATTTTTATTGTTGAGCTGGCGGTTTGGTTTAAAAGACTCTTTTCGAGTGGTGAGTGCGCCACTCTTATCGGCGTTACTAAGTTTTCTGTTTATCAATCTATTTGTTGGTGAATACAATTTGTTTAGTATCTTTGGCCTGATTATCACTATCGCCATCTCTATCGATTATGCGGTCTTTATAAAAGAATCTTCAGGGGATAATAAGAGCACCTATCTGGCGATTAGTTTAGCAAGTTTAACTACGATATTGGCACTGGGTTTGCTGTCATTAAGTCATACGCCGGCACTCAGTGCATTTGGTTTGTCACTGCTGTTGGGGGTTCTGTTCTCTTTTATATTGACACCGTTGATTGTCAGACCCAAAGAGCTGGCGGAATGAAGATTAAAAGTATTGTTTTAATATTTTGTCTGCTGCCTGGCTTGTTGTCATGCGCGAGCCTCCAAACGTATTCATCGTGTGATGTGCATGTAGACACAGAAATGCCGATCTTGCACCCCGCTGCATTTAATGTGCATCTAATTAGTAATCAGCAAGTAACGATTACCACAAAAGATCATAAATTTACCTTCCTGGCACAGCTGGAAATTGATAAAGACAGGCTGGTGCTCGTCGCGCTTACTCCGATTGGGCAAAAGCTTTTTCAGATCCAGTACCGCAAGCAGGAACTCCAGTTTGAGCGCTTCGGTATACCGGATACCTTTAACCCGGCTTTTTTGCTGGCGGACGTTAGCCTGATATTTGGTGATCGTGAAGTGCTGAATAGCTGTTATCGCCAAACCAATTTACCGCGACCTGTTATTATAACCTCAGAGCACAAACGTACTATCTATTATCCTGACCAAAATGAAATTAGTGTTAGTTACTCAGCTGATGACCGGTGGATGAGTGATATTGTGTTTATTAATCCTACCCGTCATTATCAAATTGAGATTAGGTCATTAGGTGTAGAAAACTTATGAATAAACCATCTCTATATATCAATGCCTGTGGGATTATCAATGCACTGGGTTCATCACGACAGGAAGTGCTACAAAATTTGATTGCAGGCAATACTAATGGCGTCGTACCCTGGGATATAAAAGTTCAGGGTAAAACGGTTTATGTCGGTCAGGTTGACTCAGCCTTGCCGAGTGTTCCGAATCGACTCTCACAGTTTAATTGTCGTAATAACCAGCTAATGTTATCCACCTTGTTACAGATTGAAGCTGAGGTTGAGGCCCTGAAAAGTCGATATTCTCTGAATCGAATTGCGGTGGTGTTGGGTTCGAGTACCTCGGGTATTCTTGAAGGTGAAAATGCTTTGCAGGAAAAATCAGAAACGGGCCAGTTTCCAGACGCATTTCACTATCGGCAGCAGGAAATTGGTACCCCCGCCATCTTTTTACGTGATTATCTTGGTTTAAGTGGTTTGGCCTATACCGTTTCTACCGCTTGTTCTTCCAGTGCCAAGGTATTTGCCAGTGCGCGGCGCCTGATGGATAGTGATTTGTGCGATGCGGTTATTGTGGGTGGCAGTGATTCATTGTGTCGCTTAACCCTGAATGGCTTTTCCTCTCTGGAATCGGTTTCAGCTGGCCGATGCTTGCCGATGAGTGCGAATCGCGATGGAATCAATATTGGTGAAGCCGCGGCACTGTTTATTGTCAGCCGGGAGCAGAGCGACATAGCGTTGCTGGGGGTCGGTGAATCATCTGATGCCCATCATATGTCGGCCCCCCATCCAGAAGGGGTTGGGGCCATACAGGCTATGGAGGCGGCACTGAAACAAGCCGGGCTGGACAGTTCTGAGGTGGACTATATCAATATGCATGGTACGGCCACTCGCCTGAACGATGCCATGGAGAGCATCGCTATTGAACATGTTTTTGGCTCGACAACACCCGTCAGCTCAACAAAACCGCTGGTAGGGCATACCCTGGGGGCCGCAGGCGCCACAGAGGTGGGGTTTTGCTGGTTGCTACTGAGTAATGGCAATCTCGATGGCCGTCTGCCGCCTCATATCTGGGATGATGCCATTGATGAGAGTATCCCGGCGATTAATCTGGTGAAATCGGGTAAAAGCATCGTTATTTCGTCTGGAACAGCCCTTTTGAGTAACTCCTTTGCTTTCGGTGGCAACAATGCATCCGTTATAATAGGCAGGAGCTGATGGACACTGATTACCTAAAAATTGATATGGAACAACTGTTGCCACACAAGGGTGACATGGTGTTGATCGACAGGATGGTTGAAGAAGGCGAGGGCTATGGCGCCGCCCAGGTCAAGGTTGATGCCGCCTCCAAGTTTTTCGAGGAAGAAATCAATGGGATTCGCGCCTTTATCGGTCTTGAGTGGATGGCGCAAACGATTGCGGCTGTCGCCGGAATCGACGCACTTAAAAATAACAGACCGGTACAGGTCGGGTTTTTACTAGGCTCGCGCAAGTATGCGCCATCTAAAAATGTTTTTGGGCTGGATGAAGAATATATTGTTCGGGTAGAGCAACTGTACCGAGAAGATAATGGGCTAGGGTCTTTCCAGTGTACTATCCATCAAGGTGACGTGCTGATTGCGGATTCAAAACTGAATGTATTTGCACCGGATAATGCTGAGAAATTTTTGAAAGGGGAAACAGAATGAGTCGACGAGTCCTGGTGACTGGCTCAAGTCGAGGTATCGGAAAAGCGATTGCTTTGCAGTTAGGCAAGGATGGCTTTGCCGTTACGGTGCATTACCGTTCAGGTCAGGAACAGGCTGAAGCGGTTGCGAAGGAAATTAAAGGCGGCGGCGGCGAAGCCGATCTGATCCAGTTCGACATAAGTGATCGTAAGCAAACACGTGCTGCGCTTGAATCGATTATTGAACAGCATGGTGCTTATTATGGTGTGGTGAGTAATGCGGGTATTACTCGCGATGGTGCTTTTCCTGCATTGACCGAAGAAGACTGGGATCAGGTTATCCACACCAACCTTGATGGTTTTTTTAATGTCGTTCAGCCGCTCATCATGCCGATGGTCAGGGCTAAACAAGGTGGACGTATTGTTGGTATGTCTTCAGTTTCAGGCGTTATGGGAAATCGTGGACAGGTAAACTACAGTGCCTCGAAGGCAGGTTTGATCGGTGGCATAAAATCACTGGCACTTGAATTAGCGAAAAGAAAAATCACAGCAAATTGTGTGGCCCCCGGTTTAATTGAAACTGATATGGCCGCGGATGAAGAACTTGTAAAAGAGGCAATGAAATTTATTCCTGCAAAACGTATGGGTAAACCGGAAGAAATTGCCGGCCTGGTTAGTTATTTATTTTCAGACAATGCTGGCTATATTACTCGGCAGGTTATTTCAGTAAATGGTGGTATGGCATGACAAGACGCGTTGTTGTTACAGGTATGTCGGGTGTTACAGCGCATGGGACGCACTGGGATCAGATCCAGCCTAAATTAAAAGAAGGCAAAAATGCTATTCGTTATATGGAAGACTGGGATCGGTATCCTGATTTACGGACCCGCCTGGCTGCACCGATTATGGATTTCGAACAACCCAAACACTACACCCGCAAACAAGTGCGCAGTATGGGGCGTGTTTCACTGTTATCAACACGGGCTAGTGAATTAGCACTTGAACAAGCAGGCTTGCTAGGCGATGAAGAAATTAAGTCCGGCAACATGGGGATTGCCTATGGTTCATCATCCGGCACCCCTGAGGCGATTAAAGATTTTGCCGCTATGCTGATTAAAAGCGCGACATCGACGCTAAAATCAACTTCATACATTCGCATGATGGGACATACTGCACCGGTAAACGTGGGTGTTTTCTTTGGCTTGAAGGGTAGAGTGATCCCGACTAGCACAGCATGTACCTCTGGCAGCCAGGGCGTTGGTTATGCTTATGAAGCGATTAAATTTGGCCTTCAAGATATGATGGTGGCAGGTGGTGGAGAAGAACTTTGTGCCACACAGGCAGCTGTTTTTGATACCTTGTTTGCAACCTCCATTGTTAATGACACACCTGAATTATCACCACGTCCGTACGATAAAAATCGCGATGGTCTGGTTATTGGTGAAGGTGCGGGTACTCTCATTCTTGAAGAGCTTGAGCATGCAAAAGCACGCGGCGCGAAGATTTATGCCGAGGTGGTGGGTTTTGGAACTAATTCCGATGGTATCCATGTCACCCAGCCACAATCAGAAACAATGGGACGGGCCATGCAACTGGCGTTGGACAGTGCCGGACTCCCAGCAAGCGAGATTGGTTACATCAGTGGACATGGTACGGCAACCGATAAAGGCGATGTCGCCGAATCACTGGCCACCGAAAAGGTGATCGGCAGCAAAACGCCGATAAGTACATTGAAAAGTTATTACGGCCATACCCTGGGTGCATGCGGCGCCGTCGAGGCCTGGTTGTCGATTGAGATGATGAACTGTGACTGGTACGCGCCAACAATAAACCTGACTGACGTTGATCCTGACTGTGGCAATCTGGATTATATGATGGGTGAAGGTCGTACCATGAATAACGAATACATAATGAGTAATAACTTTGCCTTTGGTGGTATTAATACCTCATTAATATTCAAACGTTGGAGTTAACATTCGTTAGCCCTGATCAAATTAAGCCAGTTCAAAACAGCAGTAAAATAAAAAGGGAGCAAGCAGCTCCCTTTTTTGTGCTTAGCTAGTCGCGTCTTACATCTTTGAAAGGTTGGCACGAATGCTTCTGTGCAGATGAGTTACCCACTTATTGTAAGTTTCATGAATCGTCGAGCCATCGTACTGAAGGTTACTGCTATCTTTGTAAGTAATGCTGTAGGTAGAGGTCGTGTAGTTGATTTCGACTTTCGCCATACGCCCGCGTCGGAAAGAGGTTGCGATAATAGTGCCGGGTTTTACTTGCCGCATCTGCCAGCCAATTCGCGAACCTGCGAGTATGATGCCGCGTTTGATGTCATTCATATTCTTTTTATCGGCAGGGGCGACTACCGGCGAATTTTTGAAATTTAGCACGGGGTCAGCACTACCGCAGCCGGCGAAGGCGAAGATGCTGGCACACAGAGTAATGAGGGCTAATTTGTTTAATGACATACAGATCTCCTTACGTAAATTCTTGTCATAATGCCTGTTGATGGTGTTTATATCGGTTCCTGAAGATGAAACTATATAGCAAAATGTGGTCTGAAATGCTGACGTGATTAATAGTTTACAGGGAAATACCATTATGAAGCGAATATTACTGATTCTACTCACTAGCCTGACTGTGGCGTGTAGCCCGCCAATGACGGTGCCTATACAGAAAACAGACTTTCGCACGGCGGAAAAACAATCAAAACACCTGATTGTGCTGCTAAGTGGGCGGAGCGCACCTGCAAGCTATTTTCAGGATCACCAATGGGTTGATTTGGCTCGTAAATACCATGTTGATGCCGATTTTATCGCTCCGTACGCACATTTTGGCTACTACATGGCGGAGCAACTGGTACCGCGTTTGAATGAGGATGTGATTAAACCTGCAAAAAAACAAGGTTATGAAACCATCTCCCTGGCGGGTATTTCAATGGGGGGGCTGGGTACTATTCTCTATAGTGAAAGTTTTCCCGAAGATGTTGATCGCATCTACCTGATTGCTCCCTATCTGGCGGATGAAGATATTCACAATGAAATTCGTGCAGCGGGTGGTTTGCCAAGCTGGCAGATTAAACCGGAGAATCGCGAAGACTGGGAATATTTTTTGTGGGATCGCCTGAAGAAGATTACCCAGGGAGATAAAGTGAAGGACAGAATCTATCTCGGTTATGGTGACAAGGATCAGTTAAAGGGGCATGGCCTGCTTGCGAAGAATATTCCTCCACAGCATGTCCTGAAAATACCCGGTGAGCATAAGGATGTAACATTTAAGCGAGTTTGGGAAATGATGATTAAAAAGGGATTCCTCGATAGTCGGGCATCGGTTGTCGCTAGATGAAGACGACGATAGTAATAACGTCTAGTAACTTGCACTTAATCTGACAAATCGATGGTTATGTTTAGATATAGTCTGACAGTTGATATTCTGTGAAATTGGTCGCAAGCAGACCTTCATATTTTATTGTTAACAGTCTGCATGCGACCCAAAGAAATCATTCAAAAAACTATAAATCTTGGTATTTTATGGGTCGAAAAAAGTTATTATTAAAATTCGTGTCCTAAATATGTCCCAAAAATGCATCGGATTTAAATGTAGGAATCTTCGGCATGCCACTCTTTATTATTCAAGCATGCAGGTTACATTTATAGAATCTTGCTGAAGGTGAGAGTTACAGGAGCATAGCGGCCTATGTAGCAGACTAATGTGGAAACATTGAAAAATGAACTTACATTGTGCATTCGTGCACTCTTTTGGGTGGCAATAGTGCACCAGTTTAGTGATTATTTACTTCGTTCGTACTAACTTGCTGAAAAGCAAGATTTAATATTGTTGGCACCATAATTGCTCTGTCTTATTCCATGTTCACAAATGATTAGAAGTAGATAGATATGACAGTACCACTAGGTGTTTTATTGGTGAGTGAAACACCTGAAAGCACAGACGAATTACAAATCTCACTCAAGGCGTCTGGTTGTGAAATAAAATCACATGTCTTGGTGATTGATGATGTGATCGAGGAAGTAAGTAGGTGTCAACCTGACATTGTGGTGGTGAAAACTGAGGAAACTAGTCGGTATTTCATGAATCAGTTATACAATTTAAATCAGGAAACACCAAAGCCTATTGTTATTTTTACAGAGAAAAGCGAAAGCGGGTTAATAGAAGGTGCAATAAAGGCCGGGGTCAGTGCCTATGTTGTTGATGGACTTTCGCCCGATCGCGTAAAACCTGTTTTGGATATTGCAAAAGCAAGGTTTGAGCAAGATCAGTCATTACGGAACGAATTAAAGAAGACAAGATCGCAACTTGAAGAACGCAAGACGATTGAACGTGCCAAGGGCATTATTATGCAAAGTCGTAAGCTAAATGAAGATGAGGCTTATAAGGCTTTACGAAAGCTAGCGATGAATAAAAACCAGAAACTTATCGAAGTAGCAGAAGATGTAGTTTCGGTATCTGAATTATTAATGTAAGCACCTTTAACAGGTAGCAATTAAACGAGGCCAACGAAGGTCTCACATTTTGACAAAGACGTCATTCTTGTTGTTTACAACAAGAATGACGTTTTTTTTTGGAGAAATAAAATGAGCACAGCTGTTCATTTGGTAGAAGAAAAAATTGTAGATGACGTGCAGTCTGAGCCTATTGTCATAGTAGGTACAGGTCCAGTCGGTATAAAAGCGTTGATGACTTTACTAGCTGAGAAACCAGAAGAAAGTATTGTCATTTACGGTGATGAACCGTGGGAACCCTACAATCGCGTTAAATTATCTTCATTTCTTGCGGGCGAAATTGGCTGGGATGATCTCACGGTTTCCCAGAAAATCCCAAAATCAGAAAGTCTTATCCAACATCATAATTGCGAAGTCATAAAAATTGATCGCGCTCAAATGATTGTGTTCGATGAAACAGGCCGTAAACAGAAATACAAAAAACTCGTTCTTGCATTAGGATCCCAGCCGCATATTCCTGATATTGAAGGCACCTCTCTTGAAGGTGTTTATACATTCAGGGATATGTCGGATACACAGCAGCTAATGGCCAGACGCGCAAAGAGCCGAACTACAGTTATTGTTGGAGGAGGTGTGTTGGGGCTTGAAGCGGCCAAAGCAATGTCCAGAGATAGTACTGAGGTCGTGGTGATAGACCATGCGATGACGTTGATGCCAAATCAGCTTGATGATGAAGCAAGCGAATTAGTTAGTGAGCACATCTATTCACTTGGTGTACGTTTAAAGCTTGGTTCCGGTATCAGGAAAGTGTTAGGTGGTTCAAAAGTTACAGGTGTTGAATTACTGAACGGTAAAACGATTAATTGTGACACCGTCATTTTTTCAACCGGTATAAAGCCAAATATAGCGCTTGCCAGAGATGCCAGGTTATTTGTTGGTAAAGGTATTCGGGTTGCCGATTCGATGCAGACAAATGATCCCAGTATTTATGCTGTTGGTGAGTGTGCAGAACACCGTAACATAGTGTATGGCCTGGTTGGACCCGGCTATGAGCAGGCAAAAGTTGCCGTCGCGAATATTCAGGGTAGAAAGACAAGCTATGCAGGTTCAACTATGTCGACACAACTTAAAGTCGTTGGCTTACCTGTATTTAGTATGGGCCGTCTCGGTGAAGGCGAGAGTAAAAGGATATTTGTCCAGTATGTCTATAACAAACCCGATCTTGGTATTTATAGAAAAATAATCGTCTTTCGCAACAGAGTCGTTGGCGCTATTTCTGTAGGTAAATGGGATGCATTACATCGAGTACAGGAAACAATAACGAAAGAAAGATATATCTGGCCCTGGCAATTGAAACGCTTCACCACTTCCGGAGATTTATGGCGACTCGAAGATAGCAAGAAAGTAAGTCAGTGGCCGGCAGATGCGATTGTCTGTAACTGCATGAATGTCTCACGAGGGCAGTGTAGTAAGGTAATTAATCAAGGGTGTTCAACTATCGAAGGAATAATACAGACAACGTCGGCTTCAACAGTGTGTGGCAGTTGTCGCCCTCTTATTGCTGAATTACTTGGTGGGGGTGTAAATGCAGAAAAACTCAAAGGCTATAAATCCTTTTTGCTGTATTCCCTGATAGCTACGCTCGTTATGGCTGTCGCTGCATTTTTACCTGGCCTGATGTATAACGCATCCGCAGAAGATCTCATTAAATGGGATCTGTTATGGCGCGATGGGTCATTAAAACAGGCAACAGGTTTTACCGTATTAGGTTTAACAACGATAGCCTTACTTATATCACTAGCCAAACGTTGGAAACGTTTCTCGTTGTTTGATTATAACCTTTGGCGGTATGTACATGTTCTCTCGGGTGTATTTATCGCACTTACTCTATTTGCTCACACTGGTTTTCGTCTTGGTCATAACATGAATAGTTTGCTGATGTCGATTTTTGTCTCATTAATGCTTGTGGGGGGACTCTATGGATTGTTTATGTCGATACAACACAAGCTGGATGGCGTGTTAGTACAAACAATACGTGGCTACTTTAACTGGATTCATCTTCTTTTATTCTGGCCAGTCCCTGTTTTTCTCACATTTCATATTTACAAGACCTATTACTTCTAACGTAAAACGATGAGTGTGAGCAAACGTACATATTGGATTATCTGGTTAGCTGTAACGGTGTTGTTAGCAGTTTATCTGTTTCTTCAGATTACAGGAGAAGATAAAACGATCTATTTGCCGGGAGCAACTACGCATGGCCACTACCAAATTGAAATGGCATGTTCAGCCTGTCATGCAGACTCATTTGGTGGGGGAAAGGTGTTACAGGAAGCATGTATGCAATGTCACGGTGAAGAACTGGAAGCCTCCGATGACTCTCACCCAAAATCAAAATTTACAAATCCAAGGAATGCAGACCGAGTTGCAAAATTGGATGCAAGGAAATGCATAACATGTCACACAGAACATAAAGAAGAAATAACACTTTCAATGGGCGTGACGGTTCCTGACGATGTTTGCTTCAAGTGCCATCAGGATGTCGCCGAGGACAGACCTAGCCACACGGGTATGGGTTTTGAGACTTGTGCTTCCGCTGGGTGCCACAATTTTCATGATAATAAGGCCCTATATGAAGATTTTATGGCAAAACACCTTGATGAGGCGGATGTTAATGAATTTGTCACCTTAAAAACGCTGTCGACTTTAAAAGAGGCACAGGCGCTCGATACTTACCCTAAAGAAAAATTTCCCCTAAAACCATTATCAGCCTCTGAGACGGATCAGCCTGCAAGTATCTATCGCGATCCAAAGATTATTCAGGACTGGGCAGACACGGCTCATAGTCAGTCAGGTGTGAATTGCACGGCCTGTCATGAACAGAAAACCACAGAACAGGATAAACCCACGTGGGTAGATAAGCCAACACACGTAGTCTGTGAAAAATGCCACACAAACCAAACGAAAGGTTTTTTAGCAGGAAAACATGGGATGCGGCTTGCACAAGAGCTGAGTCCGATGACGCCTGGGCATGCGCGCAGTCAAATGGAAAAAACGGCGCATGGCAAGGAATTGTCGTGCGTGTCATGTCATAGCGCACACAAATTTGAAACAAAACATGCAGCCGTCGAGGCATGTCTGAGTTGCCACGACGACGAACATAGCGTTGCCTATAAACAGTCTAAGCACTTTGGCTTATGGCACAAAGAAACAACGGGGCAAACAGATCCGGGTACAGGCGTGTCATGCGCTACCTGTCATCTCCCTCGCAAAGAAATCAATCATGAGGGGGAAAAAAATATCTCTGTTGGGCATAACCAAAATGACAATTTAAGACCGAACGAAAAAATGCTGCGCAGTGTATGTATGCAGTGTCATGGCCTTGGCTTTTCTATTGATGCATTAGCCGACCCTGATCTAATCAAAAAGAATTTTTCTGAAAAACCTGGCGTCCACATTGAAAGCCTGGACATGGTTAAGAAGCGTCTAGGTTTAAAGAAAGATGTGGAAGGTATGTAATTTTATTAACAATCGGAGAGTAATTATGAAATCTAAAGTAGCGTTATTTTTAAATAGCCTAATCGGGTCTTCTTTAATTTTATCAGCCTGTGGCAGTAGTGAGACGACAGGTATCAGCCCACAGATCATGGCTGATTCATTACACAGTGTAATGGAGGCCGATAGGACGGTATATACCAAGTTGATCATTGGCCGTTTAGCCAAAGATGAAAAAGTCATTAAGGCATCTGAGCACTGGAAAGATGAAAAAGCACTCGTCCTACCCGCTCAAATGTTTCGTTATGGTGCTGAGCGTGTAGCAGAAAAAGGCGCACCGTTTAGTTATTCTCTCTTATCGGAGTGGCCTGTAAACAAACAAAACAAGCCAAAGACCAATATTGAGAAAAAAGGTCTGCAATTTATCGCGGAAAATCCAGGGAAGAACTTCTACGCAGAAGAAGATTTAGGCGGAACGAAATACTTCACTGCAGTTTATCCAGATGTTGGTGTCGCACCTGCTTGTGTTTCGTGTCACAACAAACACAAAGACAGTCCACGTACTGATTTTAAACTGGGTGAAGTTATGGGCGGCGTTGTGATCCGCATTCCACTTTAACGAAACGAGAACAGGAGAATCGAAATGACACCTGAACAAATTAAACTTGTACAAAGTAGCTGGGAAAAAGTAAAGCCAATTTCAGAAAAGGCAGCTGAACTATTTTATGGGAAACTTTTTGAATTGAATGCGGGGTATAAGAATCTTTTTCCTGAAGATATGGTTGAGCAGGGTAGAAAATTAATGGCGATGATCAATACCGCTGTGAACAGCCTGAACAATCTTGATGCTGTTGTGCCTGCCGTCGAAGAAATGGGCAAGCGCCACGTCGATTATGGCGTCAAGGATGAAGACTATGATGTCGTGGGTGAAGCATTACTTTGGACGCTCGATGCTGGACTTGGTGATGCTTTTACTGACGAGGTTAAAGCAGCCTGGACCGAGACTTATGTCGTGCTTTCAACAACAATGAAAAATGCAGCGGCCTCTATAGCCGCGTGATCCATGTACTTTTGTGGAAATTACCCTGTGCGCTTGCACAGGGTTTTTTTTCGCTACTAATAAAAAATGCTGCTGTTTGGTGCGTGTGTTTGAGGACTGGCGCTCTAAGAGAGCGCTTATGAAGTTTGCCGCACTATTTTGGAGCGACTAGAGTGAAAGAAATAGAGATATAGGAGCATATATTACTAAATATATTCTTACAATCAACAACTTAAGGGATTTATAATATTCCTGGCACGCAGCTTGCTCTATACAGATTAGATTTTTAATTTTCTGCCCTAAAGACGGGGTGGGGTAAAAGAAGGCAAAGGCGCCTATGTAAATACGTTTAGCGACGTATGTACATAGGCGTTTTTTTTATGTCGAGATTATTAAGTAACTAGATGAGGTTGAAACAAGTTAAATGAAAACGGAATCAAAAAGACGAATGTTTTTGCGTAAAGGGGTTAGCTCTCTTGCTATGGCAGCAAGTGTAATGATGACAGGCTTGAGTTCTTCCGTGTATGCCGAGGTCGGTGAGCCAGAAAAAGAAGAATTGAAGTTTGGTTTTATCAAGCTGACTGACATGGCGCCACTAGCTGTAGCTTATGAAAAAGGTTACTTCGAAGACGAAGGCCTATACGTAACACTTGAAGCCCAGGCGAACTGGAAAGTGTTGCTGGATCGCGTCATTGATGGTCAGCTTGATGGTGCGCATATGCTCGCAGGTCAACCACTGGGAGCCACGATTGGTTTTGGTACCAAGGCTGATGTGATTACCGCCTTTAGTATGGATCTGAATGGTAATGCAATCACCGTTTCAAATGATATTTGGAAGCAGATGAAAAAGTATGTACCACACAAAAATGGCAAACCAGTTCATCCGATCAAAGCAGATTATCTGAAGCCTGTTATTGATAAATACAAAGAAGCAGGCAAGCCATTTAAAATGGGAATGGTCTTCCCCGTATCAACTCATAACTATGAGCTTCGGTACTGGCTAGCAGCGGGTGGTATTAATCCAGGCTACTACGCACCTCATAAAGGAGATACCAGTGGAACGCTTAAAGCTGATGCGTTGTTGTCAGTGACACCACCACCACAAATGCCATCCACTATGGAAGCAGGTACCATTTATGGTTACTGCGTAGGTGAGCCCTGGAATCAACAGGCTGTATTCAAAGGTATTGGCGTACCAGTTATTACTGACTATGAAATTTGGAAAGATAATCCTGAAAAAGTATTTGGTGTAAGTAAAGCGTGGGCAGACAAAAACCCGAATACACACATCCGTGTAGTCAAAGCCATGATTCGTGCTGCACAGTGGTTGGATGCGGATAATAATAAGAACCGTCCTGAGGCCGTTAAGATTCTATCAAAGAGTCAATACGTGGGTGCAGATTACGATGTGATAGCAAACAGTATGACGGGTACCTTTGAATATGAAAAAGGCGACAAGCGTGAAGTTCCCGATTTTAATGTCTTCTTCCGTTACAACGCAACATATCCTTACTACAGTGATGCAATCTGGTATCTAACTCAAATGCGCCGCTGGGGACAGATATCTGAGAAGAAGAGTGATAGTTGGTACAAGGATATTGCCAAGAAAGTCTACCGCCCGGATATCTATGCCAAAGCTGCAAAAGAGTTAATTAAGGAAGGAAAGGTCAAAGCGGCTGATTTCCCAGACCTTGCCAAGGAAACTGGATATCGTAAACCCCAGACAGATTTTATTGACGGGGTAACGTATGACGGCTCAAAGCCGAATGAATATCTAACCAAATTCAAGATTGGATTAAAAGGAAAGGACAAAATCTAGAAATACCAGTTATAGAAATACTGGACCCCGGCATAGACTTGCCGGGGAAATTTCAAGAGGACACACATATGAACACACAAGTTATCAATCTGTTTGGCAACCTAAATATAAAGGGCCAAACAACTAAATTAATGGAATGGGTCAAAGACCCTTCAAAAGTATTTAAAACCGTAGGTATTCCGTTTTTATCTATAGTGATCTTTCTGGTTGTTTGGGGAGCGGTTGCATCGCAGATTAAAACCTCACTTGGACAGGTACCAGGACCAGTTCAGGTCTGGGAACAATCCATGACACTTTACGACGAGCATGTTGAGGAACGGGAAAAAGAAGCGTCATTCTATGCGCGGCAGGAAAAGCGTAATGTGATAAAACTGGAAAACAATCCAGATGCAAAGGTAAAAATTCGTTCTTACACAGGTAAAGACACTTTTTTTGACCAGGTGGTTACAAGTATTGTCACCGTGATTACGGGCTTTTTATTAGCGAGTCTTATTGCAATCCCTGTCGGCATTGTCTGCGGCTTGAGCACAACTTTGTATGCAGCATTGAATCCGTTAATCCAGACATTTAAACCAGTGTCTCCATTGGCATGGTTGCCGATTGTAACGATCATTGTTAGTGCTGTTTATATAACAGATGAGCCTATGTTTGATAAATCGTTTTTAACATCAGCGATCACAGTTACATTGTGCTGTATGTGGCCGACGATCATTAATACCACTGTTGGTGTCTCGTCAATCGATAAGGATCTGATTAACGTGAGCCGCGTCCTTCGGTTAGGTTGGTTAACTAATGTCATTAAGATTGTTATTCCTTCATCGATACCAATGATGTTTGCCGGTCTGCGAGTGTCTTTAGGGATAGGTTGGATGGTTTTGATCGCAGCGGAAATGCTGGCACAAAATCCTGGCTTAGGTAAGTTCGTCTGGGATGAGTTTCAAAACGGTAGTTCCAATTCACTGGCTCGCATTATGGTCGCCGTTATTGCTATTGGATTAATTGGTTTTGCATTGGACAGATTAATGCTGATGTTTCAGAGCTATGTTAGCTGGGATAAATCGGCGGTTATTCGTTAAAGCAGAATGAGGAGAATAATATGAAACATTTGGAAATTTCTCAGGTATCGATGGAATTTGAAACTCCGACTGGAGCTTTCCCAGCATTGGATAACGTTGACCTAACTATTGGTGAAGGTGAATTTGTATCATTAATCGGTCACTCTGGTTGTGGTAAGTCTACGGTGCTTAATATTGTCGCTGGCTTATACCAGGCCACAAGTGGCGGTATTATCCTTGACGGTAAAGAAGTGAACGAACCTGGTCCTGACAGGGCGGTAGTATTCCAGAACCATTCACTACTTCCCTGGTTAACAGCTTACGAAAATGTTGAGTTGGCTGTTAAGCAGGTGTTTACCGGAACGAAGTCAAAGTCCGAGATAAAAGAATGGGTTACGCACAATCTTGAACTGGTTCATATGGCGCATGCAATGGATAAGCGCCCCAGTGAAATTTCAGGCGGTATGAAGCAGCGTGTTGGCATTGCAAGAGCGCTAGCGATGGAACCAAAGGTCCTATTAATGGATGAGCCTTTTGGTGCGCTTGATGCATTAACCCGTGCGCATATGCAGGATTCGTTGATTGAGATCCAGGCTCGATTGAAAAATACAGTCATTATGATTACGCACGATGTGGATGAGGCTGTACTGCTATCAGATCGTATTGTAATGATGACCAATGGGCCGTCCGCCACAGTCGGTGATATTTTAAATATTGAACTACCCCGCCCACGTAACAGAGTTAAACTGGCGGGTGATCAGCAATATAACGAGTATCGAGCAGAAGTGCTTAAATTCCTGTATGAGAGGCAACGTAAAATAGAGCCCGTATCGTCTTCTGCTGTTAGTAAAAAAGAAAGTCCTGACGGAAGTAAGAGTGGTGAAGAGATAGCGGCATAAAGTTAAGTGGCAGGTTCTATGTGTGGATGCCAGGGATGGCTTTTTATAAATTGAGATAGTTATGCCGAATGCTGAAAATAAACAGAACTATGATAGCGGTGCAAATGATGCTGAGTCGCATAAAATAGTTGCCCAGTACCTAATTCACTTAAGGACACTAACTATTGTACGCCACATTCTACCAACTGTTATTGCAAGCCAGCAACATAGGGGGGCAGCCCTTGCTCTCCTGGAAGGAGACACGACATATGAATCGAAAGTTGGAATGCTCGAAGAAGAAATAGATTACAGACTAGCCACATTAAATTTAATAAATAGTGAATTGTCCTGCCCGATAAAAGGGCAGGAGCTTGAAAATATTGGACAAGAGTGGTTAAACGTAAAAACATGGTCTGAGGGACCTATCCTCGAGAATTACAATCTTCATAGTCACTTTATTGATCAACAGATGAGCGTGTGCTGGCGTACGGCAGAAAACGGGAATTTATTCTTTTCTCTTGATATCATAAATGAAATAGGGGGTGACGAGATAACAAACGATGCCTTGCTGGCTAGAGTTATATTGTATGAAACACCAAAACTAATCGAATTGATTGCACGTATCCGCGGGCTTGCAACGCATGCATCTGTACTCGGTCGCTGTGATAATGAGCATCATTCTCGTTTAAAGTACTTGATTCGAGAACTTAATCGGAAAAAGGAGAAGTTCCGTTTATTATCAAAATCACTCTATAAATATAAGCTCAAAGACCTTCCATCACTAATTAATTTGCAAATGCAGGATATTAAGATTGTTCAACTGATACAGCTTGTCGAAGAGAAAATTCTTCGTGAGAATGATATTGGACGGCATAACCGGGATATCTTTTCGATGGCAACCAATATTATAACGTCACATTCTGAGGTCGTTTACCAGGGGCTTGACTATATACAGAACAAAATACACCGAACGTATGAAGAAAAGCAGTTGTGCTTGTGGCAGGGGAACTTCTCGTAGCAAAATATAGTTCGACTTACAGTTTGAAGTTCGATATCAATGTTTTAATTTCATTTGACCGATGGTTGAGCTCTTTACTGGTCTCCATTAATATTTCTGTCTCTGACGTTGTGCTTTCTGCAGTTTCTTTGATCTTGGTGACATTCTTCTCAATTTCGTGCGAAACCTCACCCTACTGTTGAGCGGCATCAGGAAAAAACGGGGTCATAGAACAATTGTTACTAATATACTCAGATTCTTTGTTAAAGGTTCTTACCAGATAACATAAAGCCATGGACACAAATCACTAGGGAAGAGGTTAGATCATAATTGTTTATGAAATAGGGGGCAGACCACGGTTTTCGTGGACTACCGCAGTGTCCGCTTTTGGACGTTTTCTGCCTATTGGTTTAATAACTTCATATGTTGAGCTAAGTTCCATTTTTTAAATCGCTTATTAAATTCAGAGTTCATGCCGAAGGTGTTTTTTCCATAAGTGGAGCCAGGACAAAAAGAAATGGGCTGGGTTGTTGCCAACTCAGCCCATATTCAGGGATCACAAAGGATTAAAGTCCTGCTTCAATCTTTTCGCGAATATCACCCGGAGTAAAGATAGAACCAAAGTCCTTCCAGGTTGTTTGTAGTGTTAATTTTCCATCAGCAAATTCGAGTAAACGATCATCTTTATTTTCAAGATTTTTTATATAGACTGATTTAAATGACTCTTGCATGGCTTCCTTGGCCATGTCGTCACTACACAATGTTCTAACGGCTTCAATAACCCTCCCCAAAACCTGGTGCTCAATTTCCTGGATAGAATCTTTAGCGTCGAAGGTATTCCAGTCAATTTCGATAGCCGTTTCACCGTTATATATGCCGCCCATTTCTTCTGTAACGCCAGGAATTACCTCATTTTCGAGGTGTTGTTTCATTCTTTTTTCTTCTAATCCCATTTGATTTCTCCTTGTGTGTTTATGGGGTTCTTGTAACGGCTATGAAAACGCACTAATCGGCAAGGTGGGTTAAGCTTCGAAAAATTAATTTTTTTCAGACGATATTGATCTATCGACAATGCGTACAGTAATAAGACCATGGCCCTCCTTATCAATCGTGGTAGTTGGTAGAGATCTGCGCGTAGACATGGAATGTTATTAACCTAGTAATTTACTCAGGAATAACCGTTTTAGTATGTGCCCATCAGCCAAAAGTAGTGAAAATGAATAACCGACAGGCAAAATCCCAAACCTGAGGTGCAAAATCTTCAGTTTGCGGGGCGAAATATGGATTGAACGGCGGTACAATAGGTGTGGGTGCCGGATGTCTTTAATGGTTAGAGTTGCTTACGGCTATGATTTTAAGATGCATCTAACTCTATGAAGCCTATAAGGCTCTGGAATAGTAATGCGATTGTTTTAAATGTGAACTTTTATAAGTGTAATTAGGTCAGATTTTCATGGCGCAAGAGATAACTACCCTAACTGCTTCTGACCCGGAAGTAATCAATTGGTCAGAGATAGTACTTCCAAAAACCTTCCCCGATCTTGTTGGTAATCCCCTTGAACTTATAAAATTGCTCTCCAGAGTTTTTGGCAAAAGAAAACGTGTTGTGCTTCCCGAAGGTATGCCCGGAAAAGACTTGATCCCTAAATATATATTGCAGGAATTTCATAACATCCCGAATGGAAATTATTCAGAGAATTTATCATCGGGTTATATCAAGGGCTTCGATATTTCTATGCTTGGCGAAGCGGCAGCGGCCAGGAGAGAGATTGCATCGCATTTTACGGGCATGGAGAGTGCGCTGGATGTTGGTTGTGCTGGTGGCAAAATGGGGGGGGCGTTGGCCGATGCTGGCGTCAAAGATGTGTGGGGTTTAGATCCGTCACCTTATTTATTGAAGCATGCTTCACGGTCTTTTCCGAATATTAAATTTGTTCAGGGTATTGCCGAGTTAACCGGTTTTTCAGCCGCCAGGTTTAATGGCATCAGTGCCTGTTTTGTCTTTCATGAAATACCACCAAAAGCAGCAAGCCAGGCGTTAACGGAGTTTCACCGTATTTTAAAGCCTGGTGGTATAGTCGCTATCTCTGAGCCCTCAGAAATACAAATGCGTGAAAGTAAATTTAACCTGTTTAAGCGTTGGGGATTTAAAGGCATCTATTTTTGGTTTGTTGCACACTGGATGCATGAACCATTTGTTAAAGCGTGGCACAAACAGGACATACCTTCCTGGCTCAACCAGCATGGATTTGAGCTAGTGTCTGATAACGATAGTGTGCCAATTCGAAAAATCATCGCAAGAAAAGTTGAAAAATAAATCAGACAAAACATGACTGGTTTTTTTGGGGCGACATAACCGGTAACTGTATCCGTGTTACAGTAGCCTGACAATAAGTTCTCATCAGTTATACTCACCTCGAGTAACATATAAAGACTCATACAAGTCTACACGTCTTTTTGACCTATATACTGAATAGCTTATTCTATTCACGTTAACTGGTTTTTCGCTCGGCCAGATTTTGCTTCTTTAAGCCAGTTATGATCTTGCCTTCAATCTAAACAAGGCCCTTATTTCGTTAATGTTATGGCGCTTTTTATAGAAGCTATAGCTAAAGCCAATTAGATAAATGGACGATGAATGATATAGAAAGCAGCTAAGGATGGAGTTGGATGAAACTTAATATTTTCGGCAAGACGGCAGTAGTACTAATATCGACAATACTAGTAACTACATCAACCTATGCTGGCGACAAAAAAGGTGTGGATAAAAAAGTCTACAGCTTTAGTATTGTGCCTCAGCAATCAGCCATCAAAACCTCGAAAGTTTGGGGGCCATTATTAAAATATCTTACCGCCCAGACCGGTATTAAATTTCGACTAAGAACTAATAGAAGTATCCCCGAGTTTGAAGGTTATTTAAAAGATGAAAAATATGATTTTTCATATATGAATCCCTATCACTACGTCACTTTTCATAGCTCAGCCAATTATAACGCCGTGGCAAAGGCTAAAGACAAAAAGATAAAGGGCATTATGGTGGTATTGAAAGATAGCTCTATTCTAAGGCTGGAGGAGCTAGAAGGAAAGCAGTTGGCGTTTCCTTCACCTAATGCATTTGCCGCCAGCATGTTACCGCAAGCGTATCTGAAGCAGCAGGGTATAAAATTCACGCCGAAGTATGTTTTGTCGCACGATGCCGTATATACCAACGTGGCCAGGAAAAAATATGTATCGGGTGGCGGGGTAGTGCGTACCTTTAATAACACCAATAAAAGAATTAAAAGAAAATTACGTATCCTCTGGACAACCAAAGGCTACACCCCTCATGCGATTGCTTCGCATAGTCGTGTCCCTAAGGAGGATGTCAAGCGTGTTCAGGATGCGCTTATTTCCTTAAGTGAATCTAAACAAGGTATGAAGGTATTGAATGGTCTTAAGTTAAAAGGTTTTGTCAGCGCCCATGATGCGGACTGGGATGATGTTCGCGCGTTAAAAATAGGCGAGTAAAATGACTAGAATGTTCTTATAGGTCTAAACCAGAAAAGAATAGAAGAGCCCAGGTAAAAATGCCCGGGCTTTTTTTTATTTTGGTGGAGGGACCAGAACGAGCTATGCGAGTTCGAGGGAATGCTGCACGAATGGCGAAGCCATTCAAAGCAGTGCGGCGGCTACTCTGAAAGTAAATAAAAAAGCCCGGGTCAATATCACCCAGGCTTGTTCATTGTTGGTGGAGGCGGCGGGAATCGAACCCGCGTCCGTAAGTCCTCTGCCATCGGCTCTACATGCTTATCCTGTTCTTTAATTTAACTGGTGATTGCCCAACAGGCGGGGAACATCAACAGCGGTCCCGAATAGAGTTTAATGAATCCACCTCGGACAAGCTTCATCACGATCTTATATGGGATGACTCCGGTTATCTGCGCGTATAAGCACACCTCAGGCCGAAGGCTTTACGCTGGTTATTAAGCAGCTAAAGCGTAGTTGTCGTCGTTGGCAACTAAAGTTTTTGCAAACAGATTTACGAGGAATTTGCACCTCGGCATGCACCTCCGGTTTTGTAACCCGCGTCGAAGCCAGGTCGCCCCCAGGAAAGTACCTTGTAGGTTGTTAGTATAGCCTTATTGACAGGTTTTCAATAGTGCGCTTAACTGGATTTTATAATTCGTGATTTTTCGCGCTGCCAGTCTCTGTTCTTTTCTGTAGCGCGTTTGTCATGTAGCTTTTTACCTTTAGCTAGTGCAATTTCTACTTTTGCACGACCTTTCTTCCAGTACATTGCGGTGGGGATAAGGGAATAGCCCTTGCGTTCAACGGCCCCAACAAGCCTGTTTAATTCCTGACGGTGTAAGAGTAATTTGCGGTGGCGTTGAGGATTGGGAGTGATATGGGTTGAAGCTGTTTGCAGCGGTGAAATTACCGCGCCAAATAAATAAGCCTCACTGTCCTGAATCATGACATAGCTGTCACGAATCTGTACCTGGCCCGCTCGTAAACTTTTCACTTCCCAGCCTTCCAGCGACAATCCTGCCTCAAAACGATCTTCAAGCAGATAATCGTGCCGTGCCTTTTTGTTTAAAATAATGGTGTTGGAGTTATCACCTTTTTTTGTTTTTTTCTTACCCATTTCCCGATTATAAACGAAGCGGCCTGTTTAGACCCAATTTTGCGTAATATCAGAATTTAACCTCAATTCGAGTTGTTCGAATACGTTAAGTCAAGCCCAAGATTAGCCTAAGAATGACCAGAGTTCCCTTGAGCTGGGGGACGTTTTACCTGACAATTTGGACATAATTATAATGATGGAGGAATGTGGCAATGCCACCTAAAACATCGATCCATGGAGCATGGTCATCACGTTGGGCATTTATTCTTGCGGCGACGGGCTCTGCGGTAGGCTTGGGGAATATCTGGAAGTTTCCTTATATCACCGGTGAGAATGGTGGAGGTGCTTTCGTCCTGGTCTACTTGCTTTGTATTGCCATCATTGGTGTTCCCGTTATGATGGCGGAGATCATGCTAGGACGGCGTGGACGGCAAAGCCCGATCAATACCATGCACACCCTGGCAATTGAATCGGGGCACAATCCAGCCTGGAAGTATCTGGGGTATATGGGTGTCCTTGCTGGTTTTCTTATTCTGTCTTATTACAGCGTCATCGCTGGCTGGTCTCTGGCTTATATTTTTCGTGCAGGCGCGGGTGCGTTCACGGGGCAAACGGCGGCGGGTGTTGAAGCAATTTTCGACAGCCTGTTAGGCAACCCGGAAGCCTTGCTTGGCTGGCACACTGTCTTTATGGCCATGACCGTCATCGTTGTTGCTCGGGGCGTTAAGAATGGCCTGGAAACGGCCGTTAAATTCCTGATGCCGGCGCTGTTGATTCTGTTGCTGATCCTGGTCGGTTATGCGATTAACACCGATAGTTTTGGTACCGCCGTTTCATTTTTATTCAATTTCGATTTTTCCAATATGGGATGGGGCTCGGTCCTGACGGCGATCGGACATGCCTTCTTCACCCTGAGTTTAGGTATGGGGGCGATCATGGTATATGGCGCCTATTTGCCAAAAGATACCTCGATTGCCCGGACCACGTTTATGATTGCGGGTGCGGATACATTAGTGGCTTTACTGGCCTGCCTGGTTGTGTTTCCGCTTGCCTTTGCCAATGGACTGGAAGTTGGTAAGGGGCCGGGGCTGGTGTTTGTAACGATGCCGTTGGCCTTTGGTCAAATGACGGGTGGTGTCTTTTTTGGCACCTTGTTCTTTATATTGTTGACGTTTGCAGCCTGGACGTCCGCCATTTCATTGTTGGAACCTGTGGTGACATGGATGGTGGAAAAAAAGGGACTCAAACGGATGACGGCCGCATTGATCGCAGGTGGCATTACCTGGTTGGTGGGTGTGTTAACCGTCTTTTCCTTTCAGAAAGATTCGCCGATTATCTTTTCGTTCCAGTTTGCAGGCGATAAGAAATCAAACGGTGTCTTCGACATACTAGACATATTGACAGCAAATATTATGTTACCTGTCGGCGGTATTTTAATTGCCTTGTTTGCAGGTTGGATCATGAGCCGTGAGGCCAGCCGCGATGAACTTGAAATAGGTGATGGACATACATATAACGCCTGGAGAATTCTGGTGAGGTACATTTCGCCTGCTTTAATTGTGATTGTTATTCTGCAGTTGATTGGCTTGCTCGATCCTATTTTGAGTTTGTTTACCCCGATCGTTGATTTAGTGAGTAGTGATAACACGTGAAGAAGATAGAAAAAAGTGCGCTAGTACCGCACACACCCGAACAGATGTTTATTCTGGTTGATGATATTGATGCTTATTCTGCATTTTTGCCCTGGTGCAGTCAGAGTGAGGTTGTTGAACGTACGGCAGCTGAGGTCAAAGGCCAACTAGCGATTAGCTATGGACAATTAAATAAATCCTTTGTGACGCGTAATCTCAATACGCCACATAGCCAGATTGAAATGCAACTGGTTGAAGGTCCATTTAAACATTTGAAAGGGCTTTGGTTATTTACGCCACTTGGTAATGATGGTTGCAAGATTGAATTGAGCATGGAGTTCGAGTTTTCCAATAAGCTACTTGATATGACGGTCGGCCCCGTGTTTGGTAAGCTGGCAAATTCACTGGTCGATGCCTTTACTGAACGGGCAACAAAAATTTATGTTTGAAGAAAAAACAATGCTGGTTGAGGTTGCTTATGCGACCGTTGCGCAACAGGTGATTATCCCTCTACAGGTTAAACCGGGGACGACCTTGATTGATGCCATTCGCTTATCGGGTGTGCTCGAGCAATTTCCCGACATCGATCTTGATTCAAATAAGTTCGGTATCTTCAGCAAAATAAGTAAAGCCGATACGGTCTTGCGCGAAAAAGATCGCGTTGAGATTTATCGTCCGTTGATTGCCGATCCAAAAGAGTCACGCCGCAAGCGTGCAGAAAAGAAAAAGAACAAAGAAGAGTCTAAGAATACAGATTCAGAGAATGTAGATTCAGATAACGCAGATTCAGATAACGCAGATTCAGATAACGCCAACTAGACCTTACTGCTGCGGTCCTAGTCTTTTAAAACCTGCTTTTCCAGTTTACTGTCATCAATTTTGATCAGGGTGTCGTTTTTAAAGTATAAAGTGACAACCTGTCGCGTTGTTTTCTCACCACCAGGCTTCATTGAATAAAGATAATCCCAACGATCAGCGTGAAAGGGATCGGTTAGCAGTGGATTGCCCATCAGAAAGGTGACCTGATTTTTCTTCATGCCAACTTTCAGTTTAGCCAGTTGTTCCAGTTCAATGACATTTCCTTGTTGCACATCGACTTTATAAACAGAACAACCTGTCGTTAGCAGGCCACCAAGGGTACCACCAAGGATCCCAGTAAGGAAAAACAAGTTAATGAGAATCGTTCGCATTTAGGGCTCTTTTTACGTTATACTTCAGGACACGGGAATCATACCGGAAACGCTGACTATCTTCATCTGGTGGATTGCCTGATGATAAAAAGATGGCGATAGCAGACCACAGGAGCTTAACTTGGAAACGAAAGACCTCAAAGATGCTGGCCTCAAGGCAACAGTACCTCGAATCAAGATTCTCGCCTTGCTTGAGGATAATGCTGTGCGTCATGTGAGTGCGGAAGACGTCTATAAAACCCTGCTCGAAACGGGCGAGGACCTGAGCCTGGCGACGGTCTATCGAGTCTTGACTCAATTTGAGCAGGCAGGTTTGGTAACGCGCCACCATTTTGAAGGGGGCCACTCGGTTTTTGAGTTAAACGAAGGCAGCCATCATGACCATATTCTATGTGTGAAGTGTGGGAGGGTGGACGAGTTTGTCGATAAAGTGATTGAAGAGAGGCAACAAAAAATTGCTGAAGAGAAGGGATATGACATGACCGATCATTCGCTTTACATCTTTGGTATCTGTAGCGAATGCCAGTAGCAATACTGGTAACGCGGGTCCACTTAGTTTATTCCGAAAAGCGATTTATTATTTAGTATTTAAATCAGAAAGCCCTACACGGGAATATCATGCCTGGGCGCTTTCAATCATCTCTTTGGCGTGGGACAGGGTCTGCTCTGTGATCTTGATGCCACCCAACATCCGGGCAATTTCATCTATACGCTGCGTGTTATCAAGCGGATTGATTTGTGTCACGGTGGTTGTTTGATCCGATGATTTGCTGACCTGGTAATGTTGGTGACCTAATGCAGCGACCTGTGGCAGGTGGGTTACACAGACTACCTGACGACGTTGACCAAGGGCACGCAATTGCAGACCAACAATTTCAGCAACGCTTCCACCAATGCCGACATCGACTTCATCAAAGATTAGAGTAGGGATACGGGCCGCTTGTGCGGTGATGACCTGGATAGCAAGACTGATACGGGACAATTCACCACCGGATGCTACCTTGTTAAGTGGTTTTACCGGGGTACCGGGATTGGCGCTCACCAGAAACTCGGTATTCTCAGCCCCGTTGCTACTCCATTGTGCTTCGCCCAGATCGATTAATTCTGCTTTGAACTGACCGCCCTGAAGACTTAAACCTTGCATGGCGTCAGTAATTTTTTCACTAAGTGTAACTGCGGTTTTACGTCGGCTGGTTGAGAGTTTTTTGGCTGTTTTCAGATAACCATTCTTTGCGGTTTCGATTTGTTTTTGTAGATCACCCAGTTTTACATCGGCCTGTTCAAGATCTTCCTGTTCCTGTTTTAGTGCCGGGAATAATTCAACCAGTGCTTCAGGTTCAACTCTGTGTTTCCTGGACAGGTTATGAATCTCGGTAATGCGTTGCTCGACGTCACTCAGTCGCTCAGGATCCAGTTCCAGTGATTCGACGTAGTGGCGTAACTCACTAACCGTCTCCTGTACCTGAATAATGCTGGTGTTTAACAATTCTGCGATAGGTGCCAGCTTTTCATCGACACGGGTCAGGTCTGCGATATCGGTTGCACTTTGGGTCAGCGTCGAACTCACTGCGTGTTGTTCATTTTCATCCAGACTAGTGATGATAGCCTGAGCGGTGGTTAGTAATTGATTGGCGTTAGATAAGCGCTTGAGTTCGTGTTCAAGGTTTTCAGTTTCACCCGCTTGTAGATCTAATGCTTCGAGTTCCTGTACCTGATAACGTAGCAGTTCCAGACGGCTGTCACGATCGGTGTTGGCCTGGCTCAGTCGGGTAAAATCCCGACTCAGGTCTTGCCAGCTTTGGTAAGCTTCTGCGACCTGAGTTAATAGTGCTTTGTGATCGGCATAATCATCCAGTAGCTGGCGTTGGATATCTTTGTGCAACAATGATTGGTGTTCATGTTGGCCATGTAAGTCGACCAGCATTTCACCTAGTTCGCGTAATTGCTGGATGGTTGATGGGATCCCGTTAATAAATGCCTTCGAGGCACCTTTACGGCTAATGGAACGACGGATAATGCATTCATCCTCGCTTTCCATTTCATGCTGAGCTAGCCAGGCTCTCGCCTGAGGTGCATCACTGATGCTGAAGGAAACACTGATGTCCGCTTTGTCACAACCATGTCGAATAACCGAGGTGTCGGCGCGATCGCCCAACGCCAGGCCAAGCGCATCAAGTAAAATGGATTTACCTGCACCGGTTTCACCGGTGAGCACGGTCAACCCCGATTCAAACTCGATATCGAGGGATTCAACTATTGCGAAATTCCAAATATGTATATGAGTAAGCATGATTAGATATTTTCTACCACGTCGCTCTCGGCGTGACCGCCAGGGATGGCGGGAATGCAAAAGGATTGTCGGGAACAATCCTTGCCCATGCCTTCTGCGACAGGGCCCACCCCATGAGCGTAGCGAGTGACTTGGGTGTTCGTACATGGCCCAGGCCAGCTTCTCGACTTTCCAGTCTCACCTTCTCCCAGTACGTCGTTCCAGATGTGAATATGCGTCAACATTATAAATGTTCACTCCAATGCAGCTTTTCACGTAGCACGTGATAATGGTCGTGTCCGGGTGGATGAATGATGCGGACGCGTGTGGGTTTTCGTTCAACCAGAATCTTATCACCGGACACCAGGCCCATGTTAATTTGTCCATCACAGGTGACCTGCGCATGTGAATGGGGGTAGTCTTTTACCAGCACCTCAATTTTGCTGCCACCATCCAGGACGATCGGACGATAGCTCATGCTATGCGGACAGATGGGCACCAGCACGATAGCGTCCATGTCTGGCGCGAGTATGGGGCCACCTCCGGAAAGGGCGTAGGCCGTTGAGCCCGTCGGCGTGGAGATAATCAGTCCATCAGAGCGCATGGTATTCAGGAGCCGACCATCAATGTAGGTTTCTGCCTCGATCATCCGGGCAACTTCCCACTTGTGGACCACCACGTCGTTGAAGGCATCACTAATGCGAGGTTCTGGCTCGTTTGCATTTTCGATAGTGGCGGTGAGCATGATGCGCTGCTCCTCCACGTAGTCACCTGACATCACCTCGTCCAGCTGCTTTTCGATATGATCAGGAGAGACATCCACCAGAAAGCCAAGACGGCCCAAATTTACGCCCAAAAGGGCGATATCATGATTAACTAAGCTGCGGGCACTGTGCAGCAGGGTGCCATCGCCGCCGACGGTGATGGCCAGATCACACTTTTGGCCAATTTCATCAAAGTCTGCGGTAGCAAGACTGTGTTCCTGGATGTGTTTGGCGGTGCTGGCTTCGAGCCAGACCTCGCAGTCTCTGCTTTTTAAAAATCCGGCCAGGCGCAGCAGGGTATCGGCCACACTCGGGTCGCCATATTTGCCAATCAGCCCAACGTTTGAAAACTCCATAGTCCAGCTACTCTATTTTTATTGTCCGTTTTTGCAACGTTAGCATAAGCCACGGAAACAGGCTATGAGGTGGCCTTAGCCTTTAAAAAATTGTTCCTGAATCGATTCGGGTTCGATCTGGCTTCGATCTGGGACCGTTTTTATGGTTAGCACTCTTGGGCTCAGGCTGCTAAATTATACCTATTCGCGGGGTAAGTAATCCCCCTCAACGTTGCCAGCAAGAAGTTGATATCAGTAAGCCATGGGACAACCACGTAAACCCAAAACTAAATCCAGCTCGAATTCAGAACGAGCCGAAGCCCTGCTCAAGACCCTGATCGAGCGGTACATCCAGGACGGCCAACCCATCGGTTCCCGGGTGCTGGCAGAGAACTCGGGGCTGGATTTGTCACCAGCGACGGTCAGAAATGTGATGGCCGAGCTGGAGGAAATGGGACTTATTCTGGCGCCACATACCTCGGCTGGACGGGTACCCACGGCCAAGGGTTACAGGATGTTTGTGGACAGCCTGTTGACTGTGAAGCCTATGCAGGACGGCATTGTTGAGACCATAAAGCAGCAGCTTTCGACAACCGCCGATACCGATGGCGTGATCAATAATGCCTCATCCATGCTGTCCGAAATTACCCAGCTGACGGGGATTGTCTCGCTGCCAAAGCGAGACACTACCAGGCTGGAGCATATAGAATTTATGCGTTTGTCGGCCCGACGGATTCTTGTGATTCTGGTGGTCAATGGGCAGGAAATCCAGAACCGGATTATCGATACTGATCGAGATTTTAGCCCTGCCGAGCTTCAGGAGTCCTCAAATTACCTGAATGCCGAGTTTGCCGGTCAGGATTTGGCCTCGATTCGGTCAAAACTGTTGGTGAGCATGCAGCAGGCCAGGGATGCCATGCAAAAGCTGATGCAGGACACCATGAATATCGCAGATCAGGTGCTTAATAGCTCCCGGGATGATGATTATGTTCTTGCCGGCCAGACCAATCTGATGGGCTACGACGAGATGTGTGATATCGACAAGCTGCGAAACCTGTTTGATGCCTTCAGCAACAAGCGGGATATCCTGCATATTCTGGATGAATCCATTCACGCCGATGGCATGCAGATCTTTATTGGTGGTGAATCTGGCTACCAGGTCCTGGATGATGTTTCAGTCGTGACGACTCCCTATAAGGTAGGTGATGACGTGATTGGGGTCCTGGGCGTCATTGGTCCCACTCGAATGGCCTATGATCGGATTATCCCGATTGTCGATATAACGGCAAAATTATTAAGTTCTGTCTTGAGACCCGGTTAAATAGTCCCTATATAAGTCATGAAATTTCTCGCCGACCACCTGTGGCCGGTATTTGTGTATTTAGAGCGCCGAGTTAGATTACGGGGTTAGATTACGGAGCACCGCATGAGCAAGAAGGAAGATCAGCCCGAAGAACTGGAAGCAACAGAAGTGGCTGAAACAGAAGGCAGTGAAAATTCGCTTGAAATGGATGAGGTAGATAGGACTGTGGCTGAGTTGGAACAGAAGCTCGCCGAGGCTGAGGCCAGGGCCGAGGAGAATTTGGATAAGGCCGCCAGGGCACTGGCTGAACTGGAAAATGGACGCCGACGCGCGCAACGTGATGTTGAAAATGCCCACAAATTTGCTTTGGAGAAATTCCTGCATGACCTGCTACCGATTCAGGACAGCATGGAAATGGGATTAGCAGTGGCCCAGGATGACTCAGCTGATATCGCCAAGCTGCGTGAAGGCTCCGAACTGATACTGAAGATGTTTGCTGATCTGATGGACAAGAACGGTATTGAGACTATTGACCCTGAAGGACATCCTTTTGACCCGGAACATCACCAGGCGATGACCATGCTGGAAAGCCCGGATCATGAACCCGATACCGTAGTGAGCGTGATGCAAAAGGGCTACAAGCTTAATGATCGACTGGTTCGCCCAGCGATGGTGGTTGTGTCTAAGTCACCTGAAAACACAGAAAACAATATTGACGAAAAGGCCTAATAATATTTGCAAAGGCTTGATATCGAAGAGAATGACCTTAAATTAATAAACAGACATTATACAAGTGAATAAAGAACGCTTGAAATTTTTTGGAGATAAATGAAATGGGAAAGATTATTGGAATTGACTTAGGTACGACTAACTCCTGCGTTGCAGTGATGGAAGGTGGTTCACCTAAAATTATCGAAAACTCGGAAGGTGATCGCACTACACCATCGATTGTTGCCTTTACAAAAGACAACGAAGTGGTTGTGGGTCAATCTGCCAAACGTCAGGCAGTAACGAATCCTGTTAATACGCTGTTCGCCGTTAAGCGACTCATTGGTCGTAAATTTACCGATGCCGAAGTACAAAAAGACATCGCTATGGTGCCTTACAAAATTATCAAGGCTGACAACGGTGATGCATGGGTTGATGTTGATGGCAATAAAATGGCGCCACCTGAAATCTCTGCACGTATTCTGCAAAAGATGAAAAAGACCGCCGAGGATTATCTTGGTGAAGAAGTAACAGAAGCGGTTATCACGGTGCCGGCTTACTTTAATGACTCACAACGTCAAGCAACTAAAGATGCGGGCAAGATTGCCGGTCTGGATGTGAAACGTATTATCAATGAGCCAACTGCAGCAGCGCTGGCCTTTGGAATGGATAAGAAAGAAGGCGACCGCAAGATTGCAGTCTATGACCTTGGTGGTGGTACCTTTGATATCTCTATCATCGAGATAGCGGAAATCGATGGTGAGCACCAGATCGAAGTATTGTCGACCAACGGCGACACGTTCCTCGGTGGTGAAGACTTTGATATGCGTATCATCGATTATCTCGCGGAAGAATTTAAGAAAGACCAGGGTATTGACCTGAAAGGTGATCCTCTTGCTATGCAGCGGCTTAAAGAAGCTGCCGAGAAAGCCAAGATTGAGCTGTCTTCAAGTTCACAAACAGATGTGAACCTGCCTTATGTAACTGCCGATGCGACGGGTCCGAAGCATATGAATGTCAATCTGACACGTGCCAAACTGGAATCACTGGTTGACGAACTGATTGCCCGCTCTATTGAACCCTGTAAGACAGCACTTAAAGATGCAGGTGTTACTGCATCTGAAGTTGATGATGTAATTCTTGTAGGCGGTCAGAGTCGTATGCCGAAGGTACAGGAATCAGTAGAAAACTTTTTCGGTAAGGCCCCACGTAAAGACGTGAACCCTGATGAAGCTGTAGCAGCGGGTGCCTCGATTCAAGGCGGTGTACTCGGCGGTGAGGTTAAAGACGTACTGTTACTTGACGTTACACCACTGTCACTGGGTATTGAAACCTTAGGTGGCGTGATGACCAAGTTGATTGATAAGAACACCACGATCCCGACCAAGGCGAACCAGGTGTTTTCAACGGCGGATGACAACCAAAATGCCGTAACGGTACATGTGTTACAAGGTGAGCGTGAGCAGTCATCTGCGAACAAATCGCTGGGCCGTTTTGATTTGACGGATATTCCTCCTGCACCACGTGGTGTGCCACAGGTTGAAGTGACATTTGATATCGATGCTAACGGTATCCTCCATGTGTCTGCCAAGGATAAGGGCACAGGCAAAGAGCAATCTATCGTGATTAAAGCCTCCAGTGGTTTATCAGATGAAGAGGTCGATAACATGGTTAAGGATGCCGAGGCGCATGCTGATGAGGACAAGAAGTTCCATGAGCTGGTTGATGCACGTAACCAGGCAGATGGCATGATTCACGCCACGAAGAAATCAATGGAAGAGCTGGGTGATGACAAACTTGAAGCCGGCGAAAAAGAAAGTATTGAAGCCGCCATCAAAGAGCTGGAAGAAGTCATGAAGGCTGATGACAAAGATGCCATCGAAGCCAAGACCAAAGCCTTAACCGAGGCTTCAGGTAAAATGGCAGAACGCTTGTACGCAGAGAAAGGTGCAGCAGGCCAGCCGGGCGCTGAAGGCGCACCCGGTGCGGATGCCTCAGCTGATGCAGGTGCGGATGATGTCGTTGATGCCGAGTTCGAAGAGGTAGACGACGCCAAGAAGTAATTGCCAGCTTGGTAGTAGGAAAACGGACAGGCGTGACATTAAAAGTCACGCCTGTTTTGTATGAATAAAATTAAAACTTAAAGAAAAGATAGCATGTCAAAACGCGATTATTACGAAGTATTAGGTGTCAGCAAAGGCGCAAGCGAAGCCGAACTAAAGAAGGCTTACAAAAGCGCCGCGATGAAACATCATCCTGATCGTAATCCGGATGACAAGGGTGCTGAAGAAAAATTTAAGGAAGCCAACGAGGCCTATAGCATCCTGAGTGATCCCGAAAAAAAGGCAGCGTACGATCAGTTTGGTCATGCCGGTGTTGAAGGTGCGGGTATGGGGGGAGCCGGTGGTTTTGGCGCCGGTGGTGCCAGTTTCTCCGATGTCTTTGGTGACGTGTTTGGTGATATTTTTGGTGGCGGCAGTCGTGGCGGTGCCAGAGGCGGTTCGCGTGCTTATCGTGGTGATGACCTCCAATATAATTTAGAGCTTAATCTTGAAGAAGCGGTTGCGGGCACCAAGGTGGACATACGCATCCCAACCCAGGTGAAGTGCAAAACCTGTGATGGTTCAGGTGCTAAAAAAGGCACCACTCCGACGACCTGTACCACCTGTGGCGGTGTCGGCCAGGTACGTATGCAACAGGGCTTCTTTTCGCTGCAACAGACCTGTCCACGTTGTCATGGCAAGGGCAAGATGATTACCGATCCCTGTGGCACCTGTCATGGCCAGGGACGTACTCAAGAGCACAAGACGTTGTCGGTGAAAATCCCGGCAGGTGTGGACAATGGTGACCGTATTCGTTTGAGTGGTGAAGGCGAGGCGGGTGAGCATGGTGGTCCTTCTGGCGATCTCTTTGTCCATATGAGTGTACGTCCACACACGATTTTTGAACGAGACGGCAATGATCTATTTTGCGAAGTACCGATAAATATGACCGTCGCGGCGCTAGGCGGGGAACTGGAAGTGCCCACTTTGAAGGGGCGCGTTAAGCTCAAAATCCCTACTGAGACTCAAAGCGGCAAGCTATTTCGCTTGCGTGGCAAAGGGGTGAAATCAGTGCGTGGCGGACAACAGGGCGATTTACTTTGTCGTGTATTGGTCGAAACTCCAGTGAATCTGACTAAAAAGCAAAAGGAAATGCTTGAGCAATTCAATGAGTCACTCATCGAGGATAAGCTTGAACATAGCCCGCGGAGCTCTAGCTGGCTAGATGGGGTGAAAAAGTTCTTTGAAGACATGAAGTTTTAAGCTATTTTGCCGATTAATTATAGAGTCACAGGCACTGACTAAAAATTACACACTCTGTTTAAGGGAATGAATTGGCAGTGCCTCCAAGTGATCCGAATATTTATAGGGGCAAACAGGCAATATGGGCTTACTTGATGATCTAAAGTCTCAGGCTGACAGTCAGCGGGAATCTGAAGAGGAAGCAGCTGCACTAGCGGTCGAGCGTGAGCAGTGCTATCAGGAAAAAATCAAGCCGCGAATGATCAAGGCTTATCAGTTTTTCAACGAATTTGTTGAACACCTCAATTACATCAAGCTTGAGACCGTCGTTAAGTATCCACTGCTGCCCGGTGGCCTGCCACAACCTTTGCGGCAGGAAGGTTACAAGGTTGTTATTGATAGCTCGAAAGCATTAAAGCGAATAGATTTCGGTATGGAGTGCGTACTGGATGCCCCTGTTGAGTTTGAAATATTTGGCAAAGATGCCGTGTTGCTTCATGCCGATCGTATTGAGCGATATTCTTTCAGACACGACAGGAGGGATAGAAAAGACGTCAACCACCAACATATAGAATCTGCAAAATTTACCCTTAATGGCCCGCTTCCATTAATGGTCACGGTCGAAGCCGATGTCGAGGCGAGTCATATAAAGTTAACGTTGCGTAACTTTAGCGAACCAGGCCTTACCCGATACACGTTGACGGCGGAGCAATTCAGTGATGATTTTCTGGATCAGCTCGGTAAGTTTGTATTGCGGAAGGAAGATAAATTATTTGGTGGTGAAGAACTTTCGGAAAAAGCCAGAAAACAGTTGCGTGACAGGATGATTGTTGAAGCACGCATCCGTCAACAAGAGCTGATCGAAGCAGAAGCTCTTCGTAAGGCGGAGGAAGAAGCCGAAAAAGAAAAATCGACAAAAGAACAGCTCAAACGTGCAGTGAATACCAAAGTTGCACAGAGTAAAGATGGCCTCAAGGATATGTTCAACAAGCTGAAGAAACAGGCTGGTTTTGATTCAACATCAACAGACACAACCATGCCAGCTGCTTCTGTTGCACAAAATCCCCAAGCTCCTACACAAAAGGCGCCCATGCCACCGGCCTCTGTTGCACCAAAACCCCAAATACCTCCACAAAAGCCGCTTGCACAGAAAACAACTATGCCTCGAGCTTCTGTTACACCAAAACAACAGGCAACCGCACAACCGGCTCCAGTAACGCCAAAACAACAGATACCCGAGCCATCGGCTCCTGTTGTGTCTGCTTCTGCTAAGCCAGCTGCAACGCAAGCACCTGTACCACCAACTTCACCTAAACAACAGGCGCCTGTGCCACCCGCTGCGCCAACAATCAAAAAAACTCAGCCGCCTCGAATTTATAACGCGCCAGGCTCCAACCCGTTTTTAACACCGGATCAACGAGAAGCATCACCAGATCAGGGGACATCATCAGAGCCAAAGAAATCAAAACCAGAGAAGTTAAATCCGGAGAAATTAAGTCCAGAGCTGAAATCAGATTCAAAGCCGAAATCAAATTTAGAACTTAAATCAAATTTAGAACTGAAATCAAATTTAGAACTGAAATCAAATTTAGAACTGAAATCAAACCAGCAGTCGAAGCCGGTAAAGAATAACGCCGAAGACAAACCCCGTCCTGAATCTGCGGCCGCATCCGTCTCGTCCCCCAATCCGTCTTTAACGTCGGAGGATTTGGAGAGAGATCTGGTTAATATTATGCAACGCGATGCGATTGAAACCCCAGAACTTAATATTCCAGATGAGGAGTCTGATTCTACATCTCCCGCGGAAACATCATCACCAAATCCCTTTTTAACAACTGGGGCACCAGATATAGACCTGTTTGCAGTTAATACACAGTCGGAGGAAAAGTCTTCAGCCACGCCGCCTGCGGCCTCAGAAGCACCCACCCCTGACTCTTTAATAGAGCCTGAAGCACCAGATACAGAAGTATCTTTAAAATCACTGTTTCCCAAGACTGATAAAAACCCCCAAGCAAAATAATAAACCAAAATCGTGAGCCAAATCTCGATTGATATCATTAGGCAAAAGCGCCTATCATTCCCATTCAGACTTTACTTAATCAGAACAGGAACGTTATGACACGTATAGCCATAACCGGTGCTGCCGGACGTATGGGGCGGGCCCTTATCGAGGCCATCCAGCAATCAGAATCAGCCAAATTAACGGTTGCCCTTGAACGACCGGGTAGCTCGGTGATCGGTGCTGATGCTGGGGAATTGGCGGGACTGAACAAGCTCGGTGTGAAGCTGGTAGATGATATTCGAACCGTCGTTGATGATTTTGATGTGTTAATCGATTTTACTCGTCCTGATGTGTCTGAAACAAACCTGGAAGTCTGTCTTGATGCAGGCAAGAAAATGGTGATTGGGACGACCGGTTTCAGTGATCACCAAAAATCCTTCATCGAATCAGCCGGCAAAAAGATCGGCGTAATATTTGCGCCAAATATGAGTGTCGGTGTGAATCTCTGTTTTAAACTACTTGATATCGCTGCACGCATTATGGGCGATTACACTGATATCGAAGTGATCGAGGCACACCATCGTCACAAAGTGGATGCGCCTTCAGGTACCGCTCTACGAATGGGTGAGGTTGTCGCCAATGCCCTGGGGCGTGACCTGAAAGATTGTGCCGTTTATGGTCGTGAAGGCATCACTGAAGAAAGGGATCGCAAGACCATCGGTTTCGAGACTATTCGTGCGGGTGATATTGTCGGTGAACATACCGTCATGTTTGCCGATATTGGTGAGCGGGTAGAAATTACACATAAGGCCTCAAGCCGTATGACCTTTGCCAATGGTGCTGTGCGGGCTGCGGGCTGGATTATGCAGCATAATACAGGTGTTTATGATATGCAGGATGTGCTCGGCCTAAAAGATTAACTGGGAGATTAGTTTGGCGCCCCAAAGTTAACCAACTACCTCAAAGTCCGATAGACACCCTTATGCCTCCTACGTTACAATAGCTCCGGTCAGCAACGAAAATGCTGTGACCACTAAAGATTTCACAAAAACGGGATGTTCCAGCGGAGCTTCCCGTTTTTTACAGCCTGAATTTAGGAGGTCGTTTGAACAAACCGGCGCTGTTAGTCCTCGAAGACGGCACTGTTTTTCACGGTGAATCGATTGGTATTGATGGTGATACCGTCGGTGAAGTGGTATTCAATACTGCGATGACCGGTTATCAGGAGATCCTCACTGATCCTTCCTATGCAAAACAAATCGTTACCCTAACTTACCCCCATATCGGCAATGTCGGTACGACCCCCGAAGACGAAGAATCGACCGCAGTCTTTTCAGCCGGTTTAATTATCAGAGACTTACCGGCCATTGCCAGTAACTGGCGTAATCAGGAATCCCTGGGTGATTACCTCAAACGGAATAACGTTGTTGCTATCTCAGATATAGACACCCGCAAGCTGACCCGTATTTTGCGTGAGAAGGGTGCTCAAAATGGTTGCATCGTGGCGGGTAACATCGATGAGAAGTTAGCCATCGAAAAAGCCCGGGGTTTCCCCGGACTCAAGGGTATGGATCTGGCCAAAGAAGTCACCACTCAAAAGCAGTATTCCTGGCAAGAGAGTATTTGGGATTTGGAGCAGGGCTACACTACGCCTTCTGAGCCAGCTACCTACAAAGTCGTTGCCTACGATTTTGGCGTGAAGCGCAATATCCTGCGTCTGTTAGTTGACCGTGGTTGCGATGTCACGGTGGTACCTGCCAATACACCTGCGAAGGATGTATTGGCAATGAATCCCGATGGCGTGTTTTTATCCAATGGCCCGGGTGACCCAGAGCCTTGTGATTACGCTATCGAGGCAATCAAAGAAATTACGGATAAGGCAGTGCCGACCTTTGGTATTTGTCTGGGACACCAATTGTTGTCGCTGGCCAGTGGCGCGAAGACAATGAAAATGAAGTTTGGTCATCACGGTGCTAACCACCCGGTGCAGGATCTGGAAACGAAACAGGTTCACATCACCAGCCAGAACCATGGCTTTGCGGTGGATGAGGACAGTCTACCGGATAACCTGACCGCAACGCATCGCTCCTTGTTTGATAAATCCTTGCAAGGTGTACACCGAACCGACGTGCCTGCCTTTAGTTTCCAGGGACACCCGGAAGCGAGTCCTGGCCCACATGATATTTGTGGGCTGTTTGATCACTTTGTTGAATTAATTGAAGAGCACAAAAAGTAAAGCATCATGCCCAAGCGTACAGATATAAATAGTATTTTAATTATCGGTGCCGGACCGATTGTGATTGGTCAGGCCTGTGAGTTTGATTACTCCGGTGCGCAGGCATGCAAGGCATTAAGAGAAGAAGGCTATCGGGTCATTCTGGTTAATTCTAATCCTGCGACTATCATGACTGACCCCGAGATGGCGGATGCCACTTACATAGAGCCGATCACATGGCAGACGGTTGCTAAAATTATCGAAAAAGAAAAGCCAGATGTGTTGCTGCCGACTATGGGTGGCCAAACGGCGTTGAACTGTGCATTAGATTTAGATCGTGAAGGTGTGCTGGAAAAATTTGGCGTGGAAATGATCGGTGCCAAAAAGGAAGCGATCGATAAAGCTGAAGACCGCGATCTGTTCCGCAAGGCAATGAAAAAGATCGGCCTTAACATGCCACGCTCTGCGATTGCGCATAGCATGGAAGAGGCGTTACAGGTTCAGGGTCAAGTAGGTTTTCCAACTATCATTCGTCCATCATTCACCATGGGTGGTAGCGGTGGTGGTATTGCGTATAACAAAGACGAGTTTGTTGAGATCTGCGAACGCGGCCTCGACCTGTCGCCGACTAATGAACTATTGGTGGAAGAGTCAGCACTGGGCTGGAAAGAATATGAAATGGAAGTGGTGCGGGATCACAAAGATAACTGCATCATTATTTGTTCCATAGAAAATCTGGACCCGATGGGTGTGCACACGGGTGACTCGATTACGGTGGCACCGGCACAGACGTTATCGGATAAAGAATATCAAATTATGCGTAATGCCTCGTTGAAGGTGTTGCGTGAAATCGGTGTGGATACCGGCGGTTCTAATGTGCAGTTCGCGATCAATCCAGAAGATGGTCGCATGATCATTATTGAAATGAACCCACGTGTCTCGCGTTCATCGGCATTGGCATCAAAAGCAACCGGTTTCCCGATTGCTAAAGTCGCAGCCAAACTGGCCATAGGTTACACGCTGGATGAATTACAAAACGACATCACTGGTGGTGCGACCCCGGCCTCGTTTGAACCGACTATCGACTATGTCGTCACGAAAATACCGCGTTTCACGTTTGAAAAATTCCCGCAGGCCGAAGCGACGTTAACCACGCAAATGAAATCCGTTGGTGAGGTGATGGCCATTGGTCGTACCCAACAGGAGTCATTACAAAAAGCATTACGGGGTTTAGAAATTGGCGCTGATGGATTCAATGAGATGGTTGATCTTAATGATCCTGATGCGAAAAAAATTATTAGGGCCGAGCTACAGTCCGTCGGGCCAGAACGTCTATGGTATGTGGGTGATGCCTTCCGTGCCGGTTACACGCTGGAAGATGTGTTTGAGTTTACCGCCATCGATCCATGGTTCCTGACCTTGATAAAAGAGCTTATCGATCTGGAAGCAGAAGTAAAAGAACAAGGTTTTAAGGCGATAGATGCGCAGCGCTTACGTAAACTAAAACGTAAAGGCTTCGCTGATTCACGTTTAGCGACACTACTAGGGATAGACGAAAAAGAATTTCGTGCACATCGCATTAAGCTAGGCATCCGTCCGGTTTATAAACGGGTTGATACCTGTGCTGCTGAATTCTCTACCGACACCGCCTACATGTATTCGACTTATGAAGAAGAGTGCGAAGCTGAACCGACTAATAAAGAAAAGATCATGGTGTTAGGTGGTGGGCCTAATCGTATCGGTCAGGGTATCGAATTTGACTATTGTTGCGTACATGCTGCAATGGCCTGTCGCGAAGAAGGTTATGAGACCATCATGGTTAACTGTAATCCGGAAACGGTCTCGACGGATTACGATACCTCGGATCGATTGTACTTCGAGCCATTGACTTTTGAAGACGTGATGGAATTGATCGACCTGGAGAAACCAAAAGGTGTGATCGTTCAATACGGTGGTCAGACACCGTTGAAACTGGCGCGTGACTTAGAAGCAGCGGGTGCACCGATCATCGGTACCTCTCCGGACTCGATTGACCTAGCTGAAGACCGTGAGCGTTTCCAGCAGTTAATTGAGAAGCTTGATTTGTTACAACCACCAAACCGCACCGCGCGCGCCGAAGAAGAAGCAGTTAAGTTGGCTGAAGAAATTGGTTATCCACTGGTAGTACGTCCATCCTATGTATTAGGTGGTCGTGCGATGGAGATCGTTTATAACGAAGAAGAATTACGTCGCTATATGAACGAAGCGGTGAAGGTCTCGAATGAATCGCCCGTGCTACTGGACCGTTTCCTAGATGACGCTATCGAAGTGGATGTCGATGCTATTTGTGACGGCGAAAATGTATTGATCGGCGGCATCATGCAGCATATTGAACAAGCCGGCGTTCACTCCGGTGACTCCGCCTGCTCACTGCCACCTTATAATTTGAGTGACAAGCTGCAGGACACCATGCGTGAGCAGATGGCAAAAATGGCAAAGGGTCTGAATGTTATCGGTTTGATGAATGCCCAATTCGCGATTCAGGGTGATACTGTTTATGTTTTAGAAGTAAACCCACGTGCCTCACGGACGGTGCCGTTTGTTTCAAAAGCCACGGGTGTGCCGCTGGCAAAAGTCGCAGCGCGTTGCATGGTTGGTAAAACACTTGTTGAGCAAGGTGTGACCGAAGAACGTATTCCTAACTACTACAATGTTAAAGAGGCCGTATTCCCCTTCGCGAAATTCCCTGGTGTTGATCCTATTTTGGGACCAGAGATGAAATCAACCGGTGAAGTTATGGGCGTTGGTTCTACCTTTGGTGAGGCGTTTGCAAAAGGCCAGTTGGGCGCCGGTGAAATATTGCCAGAAGGTGGTAAGGCATTTTTAAGCGTTCGAGATGCAGATAAAGCGAAGCTTGTGCCCGTTGCGAAAAAATTGGTTGATTTAGGGTTTGAGCTGGTTGCAACGCGTAGGACTGCTAAGGTTGTTACTGAGGCGGGATATGAATGTGCGATTGTCAATAAAGTAGCACAGGGTCGACCGCATATTGCCGATATGATTAAGAACGACGAGATTAAATTGATCATAAATACAACGGAAGGGCGTCGCGCCATTGCTGATTCTTATGAAATTCGTCGTCAAGCCCTGCAACATAAAGTGGCCTACACGACGACCCTGGCAGGTGGTGATGCCATTTGTATTGCAATTAAAGAAAAGGAAAAGGGTGATGTGCTAAGCCTGCAGGAAATACATCGTGACCTGAACAAGGAGAATGTCGCATGAGCAGAACCCCGATTACAATACAGGGTGCAGAGAAATTACGTGCTGAACTCGATGAACTAAAAAGAGTTAAACGACCTGCGATTGTTCAGGCGATTGCGGAAGCGCGCGAACATGGTGATCTAAAAGAAAATGCTGAATACCATGCGGCACGAGAGCAGCAAAGTTTTACCGAAGGCCGCATTCAGCAAATTGAAGGCGTGTTATCAAATGCAGATGTTATTGATATCAAAAGTGTTGGCAAGAATGCAGGTAAGAAAATAGTCTTCGGCGCCACTGTGGATTTATTTGATGTTAATGAAGAAAAAGACGTAACCTATCAAATTGTTGGCGAACTCGAAGCGGATATCAAACAAAACCTTATTTCAATAACATCACCGATTGCTCGTGCATTGATTGGTAAAAGTGTTGATGACGTTGCCAGCTTTCAGGCACCTGGTGGTGATCGTGAATATGAGATCGTTGATGTACGATATGACTAACCTCTTTATGTAAAAGGGAACATTCGTTCTCTTTTTTCAACTATACAAATTATCTTCAAACCTCTCCTGTATAGACTCTACCTCGTCCATGTTATTAATAAGTGCAGCAACACAATCCTGATCCAGTTTCTCACCGGCCAGTTTTTCAAGAGTTTCTGTGGCCTGCTGATTGCTCCAGGCTTTTTTATAAGGACGTTCGCTGGTTAATGCATCGAACACATCAGCGACTGCTATTATACGGGCCTCAAGAGGTATATCGTTTCCACGCTTACCTTCCGGATAGCCCGTGCCATCAATGGTCTCATGATGATAGCTGGCAATGTTGCGCAGTAAATCGATGTGTTGGACATCTGTAAGCCCAAAATTGCCAATTAGATCATCAATCATTTCCCGTCCTTTTTCTGCGTGAGTTTTCATGATGCTTGACTCTGCTGCATCTAAAGAAGCTGGTTTAAACAGAATATTATCCGGAATGGCTATCTTGCCAATATCGTGCAGGGGAGCAAACATAAAGATGTGTTGAAGGTAGTCATCATTTAGATCGTATTTGTCAGCCAGGCCACGTGCAATCAATAAACTGTAACGTGACATACGGTCAAGATGGCTGCCAGTTTCCGGATCGCGTCGATGTGTAATATGGCTAGTGGTTTTTAAGGCCGCTGTCAGGGTGCTGATGTGGCTTAATTCGTTGATAACCATTAACGCAATTGTGTGACCAAATATATCTAGTTGATTCAGAATGTTTTCGGTGAACACGTTTTTTTGTTTGGAGTTATAAAATATAAATCCAAAAAAGTTGCCATTGTTAAACATGGGCAGGGTGTAACTGGCGGCGTAACCGGTGCGACCAATACGTTGGGTGTGTTCACTTTTACTATCTTCGAATGTAAGCATATTATTGATCACCCGTGGAAGCCCTTTCTCAATGATGGCTTTTAGCGAAGGTGCGTTATCAAGCAGAGTCTGGTAATTCTGCAGCGGGTTATCATCACCGGAACTGTGTAGATACGTTTTTAGCACAGTGGTTTCAGGGTCGTAAATCGCAACAGCAATACGAGCAATGTCAGGACATATTTTTTTTACTGACTCATGCGCCGCGATGAGTTTATCTCGCAAAGGCCCCTGAGTGTTTAATATTCCCAGAAAATCCTGGTGTTCGTCCATATCATATTGACCTGTTTATTTGTTTCTCTATTGACTAGTTTACACCGGGCCAACGGCTTCGTTTCAATTTATTCAACGCGAGTTGCGTATGTTTCCTTTTTTGATAAAACGGGAAGAAGATTGGTTTTGTTTTGCGATAAGTTTAGTAGTCTCGCAATTTCATTTTATCCTGATCCAGATCAAGACTTTCTCTCGGCATATCCATAATGATAGTGGTGCGATTATGTCTGGGAGGATAGTATGTTTTTTCAAAAGCACAAGAACAAATTCATCGAACGCAATGATCTTTGGTACATCGAGACACAAAGCGGCTTTGAAGGGCCATTCGATACCCGTTACGAAGCGCAGAGATATCTTTCTTTGTGTGACCGGGCGGATATCGCCAGGGTTGAATTTGCTGGATTAGAGGATAGTCTTAGTAGTAGCTGAGCATGTGCCAGGCCAATAGAGGCGAACAAAGGTGAATGACAAGAGCAACAAACCGAATCCGGCAGACAAGCAGGTGCATGCCTATGCGAGTATGCTGGAACGGGTCAAACAGGGCCTGGAAAGCACCGAAGATGATGCCGCCCGTAAACTCCACTATGTTGTTGATGCCGCAAAGGAAAAGGCCTATGAACTGGGTGAGTTGAGCCGGGAAGAGGCCGAGAAGATTGGCGAGTACCTCAAGCGTGATATCCAGGATGCAGCAGGTTATCTCTCGCAAGAAGGTAAACAGCTCGGTGACTGGCTGAAGTTCGATATTGAGCTGATGGAGGATCGCCTGGCTGATGCACTTGGCAATACCCTTGAACATGCTATCAATCCCGTCAATTTGGAATTACAGCAGCTCGCCGAAGCCGCAGCGAGTGAAAATCTCTGGTACACCGGCGAAGTGACGGGGCCCGGTACCTTTATTTGCGACAATTGCGGCCATGAATTGAACTTCTTTCATATAGCGGACGTACCAGGTTGCCCAAAATGTGACGGCACCATTTTTAAACGCGTTTCGAAATAAGCCTGCTATCTAACGTATTCCATCTGTAACTATTTGTTTTTATTGCCTAAAAGCAAATATCAGCACTTATCATATCTGGTTGCCTTTTCTTGACACCTATATAAAGTGGTGTTTAATTAAACTAGGGTTATTATGATGGATTCGGAGTGTTTGTCTAAAAATGAGCTGGCTACCAAGGAGCTTACGCCAAAGGTACATCTTTATCGTTGCTATCACTATGCTGGTAGCCGTTTCAGTGTTGCTAGCAGTAAAATATGGCATTAACACCGCCAGCGATCTTCGTCTTGAGCACAGTAGTCTGCAACTCTCCGTTGCCAGTGATGTTCACTTAATACATAAACATATCGACGAAGCCAACCGTATTATCGATCTCTTCCTGCTTTCACCGGATGATAAATATCGTCAGCAATTTTTTGCTGAGATGGAGGCTGCCAATGAGCTCATTTCTCTCACGGTTAAAAATAGCTGGGTAAAAGAGCGTGAACTTGCTGCAGACTTGACGAGTTTGAATGCGGAGATAGATAACTACAGCGATAAAATTGCCAGGTTAATGGACATTCGTGCTGACCGTAGTGCTATGTATCCGGCTATTTCGCTTGCAGAACAAAGTATGTTGCGGATTAACGATCATTTTGTGACGTCGATGAATTATGCAATAGATGAGATTCAGGGCACGGAACCTTTTGTCTTCGCAGATTATGAAAAATTCGTTGTCCTCAGAGATAAGTGGCGTCGTTTGATTATGGCGTATCGTATTTATGTTATTAATCGAACCGCTTCTTTACCTAAAGATCGATTGCCCGGACTGTTAGCTAATATTCGGTTATTTATCAATAATATTATCAAAGATATTGAGATAGATTTATTGCCAATGTTGGAATACACGCATGTTGGTCTGGAAACAGCCGAGAGCATAAGCGTCACTTATGAAAATGCAAAAAAATGGCGTGAGACATTCCTTAAAGTGCAAAATCTGGCCGACACGGACGAATGGCGCAGCGATATACCTTATACATTAAAAGAGGTTGCACCGGCTTCAGATAAAATCTATTTACGGCTAGAACATATCATTCGGTTTTTAAATCTGTCTACAGCAGAGGATCTTAAGGCGCAGCGTCAGACCAGCGATGACATTTCTATGTTTCTATGGTTGCTCCTGGCAAGCTTTTCTATCATCTTTGTGCTGGTGTATTTTGTTATTTACTCATCGTTGCTACAACCCATTGCGGTGTTGGCTAATAGTCTTAAAGATAAAGACGTAAACGATGCCAGTCCCTTTAAGCCAATGTTTAACAGTACGGAAATGAAAGAGTTCGTGTATGCGCTGAATGATATGCAACAACAAATTAATTTTCGACAGAATCAGCTCGAACATATGGCTATGCATGACGCCTTGACCAAGTTGCCAAATCGTAGTCTTTTACTGGATCGAATCAATAGCGCCATCGCAACTTACAACCGTTACGAAGATGACTTCGCCCTTATTATATTGGATATGGATCGGTTTAAAGATGTTAACGATACACTAGGCCACCTGGTTGGCGATGAGATACTTGTTGAGGTGTCTCATCGATTACGTAGCCTATTAAGGGATTCGGACACCGTTGCGCGTCTTGGTGGCGATGAATTTGCTATTATTTTGCAAAAACTGGATCTCCATGCCGTGAAAGAAACGGCGCAAAAGATAAGTGATGACCTGGAAAAAGTTTATCATATTCGTGAACATAATCTTTATTTGGGCGCCAGTCTGGGAATAGCCCTATATCCACAACATGGCAAAGATCCTGAAACCTTAATACAACATGCTGATGTGGCGATGTACACCGCAAAAAATCAAAACATTGATTATGAAATATACCGGCCTGAAGATGATACCTCTAATGTGAGACAGCTTTCGCTTCTTTCTGATTTGCGTAATGCCATTTCAAACAATGAATTGTTTCTGGAGTACCAACCAGTTTATACCTCAGATGGCACGCACGTTTCTTCTTTTGAATGTTTGCTGCGCTGGCAGCACCCAAAGTATGGCACTGTTATGCCCGATCAGTTTATTTTTCACGCAGAAAAAACTGGTCTGATTAAAAAAATAACACAGTGGGTTTTAGCTAGAGCAACCGAAAGTATTTCTATCTTGCATAAGTATGATCGAGAACTATATTTATCCGTCAACATTACTGCCTGGGACTTGCAAGATGAATCTATGCTTGATTATGTTGATGACTGTCTGAGCAATTTTCAGCTTAATTACGACAGCATCGTTTTTGAGTTGACCGAAAGCTCTATGATGAATGACAGTTTGCGTGTGCGTTCTGTGCTACATAAGTTAAACAGTAAAGGCATCCGTTTTTCAGTGGATGATTTTGGAACGGGCTTTTCTTCGCTGATTTATTTAACTCAGCTACCTATCAGTTTCCTCAAGATCGATAAGTCATTTGTACAATCAATGAATAACAATAAAAATGACGCAATGGTTGTTCGCTCGATTATCGATCTGGCTCATAATATGAATCTGAAAGTAGTTGCCGAAGGTGTTGAAGATAAGGAAACTCTGTTAGCTATTCGCGATTTAAACTGTGACATGGTGCAAGGCTTCATTTATGGTAAGCCTATGACCCTGGACAAGGTGATAAGCCTTTACCCCTCTCTAAATGGTAAACCGGATATAAAACTGATAACGTCATAACTATATGACAGGGAACGGTCGGCAACACACAATGTGGAAAAAACTTCGGATAGCCATTTTACTTTTTATATTCTTTCTGGTTGCTGCCGATACTTATATGACGAAGTATCGCGCGGTTAGTTGGGGCGAGACTCTTTGGGTTGCTATTTATCCAATCAATAACAGCAATGATCCTGCGATCGATCGTTATATAGCTAACCTGTCAAACCGTAATTTCGAATCTATCGACGGTTTTTTTCAGCGTGAAGCAAAGGAACACGCCGCTACTATTGATCGTCCTTTCAAAATGATGCTGGCACATTCTGTTCAGACACTACCGCCACCACCACCTGAACGGGGTAGCAATATGCTTCAGATAGGCTGGTGGAGTTTAAAACTACGCTATTGGGCCTATAGTCAGGATCAATCTGATTTCTCGCCACACATTAAAGTCTTTGTTATTTATCATTCCTACGAGCAGGAAGAGAAACTGGCACATTCCCTCGGTATGGAAAAGGGCATGATTGGTGTGGTGCATGCTTTTGCTCATCGGGAAATGGAAGGTAAGAACAATTTAGTGATCAGTCATGAGATGTTACACACCATTGGCGCGACGGATAAATACTCGCTGGAGACGGGCCAGCCCGTTTATCCTGATGGCTATGCGGAGCCGGACACGTCACCACGTTATCCTCAACGCTTTACCGAGCTCATGGGTGCTCGTGCCCCAATTAGTGAATCTGAATCTGTGATGCCCCGTAGCCTTCGGAGTGTGAAACTGGGCGAAAAAACGGCTCAGGAAATCAATTGGGCTATACCTCACTAGCTCTATCTGCGTGATTTGACACAATATTTAGCAATTGTACTCGTCAGGATGCCATCCTGGTTCGTTATCTCATTGATAAAGTTACATATAATTTTCGTAGTGCATGGTCGATTTATAACCATTAAAATGTGATGTGCATCGCATTTTGCTACAATGCACGCATACAAATTGTGTGCTTTAATTTCGATACCATGACAAAAATGATCACTACGTCACCAAATATTGATTGCCGCCGAAAGCGGGTAGAACGCCGTCAGGCCAATCTACGCAGCAGTTTTAATGCCTTGTTCAGAAATCGTCGCCGCGGTGATCGCCGTCGTGACCATAGTGATGAGAATAGTTATGTTGACGTGTACGGCCCTAATATATTGCTCGGAGCCGTGGCCGTGATGATTTTTTGTGTGATGGACGCTTTTTTTACCTTGATCCTGCTGCAGCACGGTGCTTCTGAGCTAAACCCCTTCCTGGCCTGGATGCTGGAGATCGACGTGATGTGGTTTTATACCTCAAAATACCTGATCACCGCTGCATGTGTGCTTTGGGTGGTGATCCATAAGCGATTCGATTTCTTTGGTTTCAAAGGCAGGCATGTCATGCTCGGTGCCATTTTGACCTATATGATATTGATTACCTACCAGGTTTCTATGTTATTGGAAACGCCCGCACTGTAAACTCGTTCCAACGTTATTCCTATTAAAAGAAGTAGTTAGCCATGCAGCAGATTTCTGAGCGAATCCTGCTGACCCTGTGGGTCGGTGGAATGTGGGTGGTGGGACCTGTCGTGACGCCCACTTTATTCAAGATGATCTCTGATCGAACGATTGCGGCTGCTGTTGCCGGACAGTTATTCACGATTATGAGTTTTATTGGCCTGTTTTGTGGGTGTTTCCTGTTAATTACTCATGCAGCTGCGTTGGGCAAACAGGTTAGTAAAAGCTGGCGCGCCTGGTTACTTGTTGCGATGTTAATGGTGATTATCATCGGCGAGTTTGTTTTATCCCCCGAGATTGTTGAAATACGCGATGCAGGCATGCCTGCTGATGCAAAGGCGCGGTTTGATATGCTGCACCGCACGGCTTCTACGCTGTACATGATGACGAGTTTGGCCGGTTTAGCCCTGGTAATTTTTGGGATTGGTGTTTCTGGTAAAGGTGTTAAAGAGCAAGCGTCTAGCAATTAAACCTTGATTTTGCTTTCATCGCTGGGACGATAGAACACGGCAACATGACCGATACGCTGGATGATATCGCTGCTGGTTTGCTGAGCAATCTGATCGATAATGTCATTGCGCGCCTGTTTATCACCTGCATTGATACGTATCTTTATTAATTCATGGATTTCCAGCGCATTGTCAATTTCGTGCATAACGTTGTCGGTTATTCCATGCTGGCCAACGATAATGACGACCTTAAGATGATGCGCCAACTTGCGGAACTGTTTAATTTGTTTTTGAGATATAGACATTACGCTATTATATATGGACCAGCATGTATGAACCAAGAAAAATAGTGACAACTTAATTATATTTAAATCGAATTATGTCTAAATCGAAAAGCAGCAGAAATTGGCTCAAGGAACACTTTGATGATCCTTATGTGAAGAAGGCCCAGGAAGCGGGGTATCGATCGCGAGCAGTGTTTAAGCTTCAGGAAATTGATGAAAAGGACAAGCTGTTCAAACCGGGCCGTAGCGTTGTGGATCTGGGAGCAGCACCAGGTGGCTGGAGTGAATATGCCCGCTCAAGACTATCTGACACGGACCTGGTCTTTGCCTTGGATATCCTGCCGATGGAGCCTGTAAATGGAGTCACCACTATCGAAGGCGATTTCACTAGCCAGGAGGTGCTTGACGAGCTTTTGCTGGCCTTGCAGGGCACCAAAATCAACCTTGTTTTATCGGATATGGCCCCCAATATCAGTGGTATGAAGGCCATCGATCAGCCCAAGGCCATGTATCTTGCTGAATTAGCTCTAGATTTTTGCCAGCAAGCACTGGTACCTGGAGGCAGTTTTTTGGTTAAGGTCTTTCAGGGAGAAGGTTTTGATGACTATCTGCGGCAGTTGCGTGACCATTTTAAGAAGGTTCTGGTTCGCAAACCCAATGCATCGAGACCGCGGTCGAGAGAGGTCTATTTGTTGGGTCAAAATTACATTGGCTAAACAAGACCAAATGCTCCTGCCGAGATGGCATAATGCTTAGCACTATACCGTTTAGGCACTATACTGTATGGTAATTATTATAATGAATTTAAACGCTAGTTAGAGGCACTATAGTGAACGACATCGCCAAGAATATTATTTTATGGGTCATCATCGCTTTTATCCTGATGATCATTTTCAAGCAAATCAGCGGCCCCGCCAATGATCAAAAAATGGATTACAGTGCATTTCTTGAGCAAGTGCATAGCAAGAATGTAGAGTCAGTTACATTTAGTGGGCGGACCATTACTGGAAATCTTCGTGATGGTAACCAGAAGTTTATTACCTACAGTGCAGAAACGGAGAACAGCGCACTGATACAGGAACTTCGGGAAAACAATGTCAGCTTCAAGGCGGAGCAACCCGATCAAGGTCTGCTAACTCAAATCTTTATTTCATGGTTCCCGATCTTTTTGATTGTCGGCATCATGATTTTCCTGATGCGACAGATGCAAGGTGGCGGCGGTGGCCGTGGTGCCTTGTCTTTTGGTAAGAGTCGAGCACGTATGCTTGGCGAAGACCAGGTCAAAATTAATTTCAACGATGTCGCCGGTGTTGATGAAGCCAAGGAAGAAGTGGGCGAACTTGTTGAGTTCCTGAGTGACCCTGGCAAGTTTCAAAAATTGGGTGGTAAGATTCCTCGTGGTGTTTTGATGGTGGGCCCTCCGGGTACTGGTAAAACATTATTAGCTAAAGCCATTGCCGGTGAAGCTAAAGTACCTTTCTTTACTATTTCAGGTTCAGATTTTGTTGAGATGTTTGTGGGTGTCGGTGCTTCTCGTGTTCGCGATATGTTTGAACAGGCGAAGAAGCATGCGCCATGCATTATCTTCATTGATGAAATCGATGCGGTTGGTCGTCATCGTGGTGCGGGTGTTGGTGGTGGTCATGATGAGCGCGAGCAAACCCTCAACCAGTTGTTGGTAGAGATGGATGGTTTTGAAGGTAACGAAGGCGTGATTGTTATCGCTGCAACCAACCGTCCAGATGTGTTAGATCCAGCTTTACTACGTCCTGGACGTTTTGACCGTCAGGTCGTCGTTCCATTACCCGATTTACGCGGGCGCGAACAAATTCTGAAAGTACATATGCGTAAAGTGCCTATCTCTGATGATGTGAAGGCAAAAGTGATTGCGCGTGGCACACCTGGTTTTTCTGGTGCGGATTTGGCGAATCTGGTTAATGAAGCTGCATTATTTGCAGCGCGTTCGAATAAACGCCTGGTCGATATGGAAGAGTTCGAAAAAGCCAAAGACAAGATCATGATGGGCGCAGAACGTAAGTCTATGGTGATGAGTGAGGCAGAAAAGAAATTGACTGCATATCACGAAGCAGGCCATGCGATTGTTGGTTGGCACGTGCCAGATCATGATCCTGTTTATAAGGTTACTATTATTCCCCGTGGTCGTGCTTTGGGTGTGACCATGTATTTGCCCGAAGAAGATCGCTATAGCCACAGCAAACAAATGCTGGAAAGTCGACTTTCCAGTTTATTTGGTGGACGCATTGCAGAAGAACTTATCTTTGGTTCCGAGAGTGTAACCACAGGGGCATCTAATGATATTCAGCGTGCAACAGAAATTGCACATAACATGGTCACTAAATGGGGCCTGTCGGAAAAGCTGGGTCCACTAAGTTATGGTGAAGACGAAGGTGAAGTCTTCCTGGGGCATTCGGTAACACAGCACAAGAGTGTATCTGATGGAACCGCTAATGCGATTGATGAAGAAGTGCGTGCTATTGTTGATCGTAACTATACACGTGCTGAGAAAATTCTGAACGATGATATGGATAAGTTACATGCCATGGCTGATGCGTTGATCAAATACGAAACCATCGATGCAGATCAGATCAGTGACATTATGGATAACAAACCGCCACGTCCCCCGAAAGACTGGGATGAGCATGACATGGATAGCGATGATTCATCTAGCAAAGGAAGCAGTAGTGATAAGAAGGATGGCAAGATAGGTGGTACTGCCTCTGAGCATTAATCCTTAATAAGTAGCAAAAATAATATACGCCCTGATCGACAGGGCGTTTTTATTTATACATTTAAATCACAATGCATTTCAAAAATAAACAACTCGATCTCTCTGCTCCACAGGTTATGGGCATCCTGAATGTTACGCCGGATTCATTTTCTGATGGTGGTCAATTCACGGATGTTGAGGCCGCTTTTACTCAGGCGCGCCAGATGGTGGAAGAGGGTGCCGTTATTATTGATATTGGCGGCGAGTCGACACGCCCTGGCGCGGCTGCAGTGGACGAACAAGCTGAACTGGATCGCGTCATTCCTGTTATCGAACGAATTGCGCAAAATCTGGAGATCATCATTTCCATCGATACGTGTAAAGCTTCCGTGATGCACAATGCGATCGATGCGGGGGCGCATATGATTAATGATGTTGCTGGTTTACGTGGTGAGGGTGTCCTGGCGACTGCCGCAAATCTGCATGTTCCCGTTTGTGTGATGCATATGAAAGGTGAGCCGCGTACCATGCAGGAAGCACCTTGCTACGAGAATGTTGTGGAGGAAGTGAAAGACTTTCTTGCTGAGCGTAAACAGGCTTGTTTAGACGCGGGCATCGATAAGGATCAAATTATCCTCGATCCAGGATTTGGCTTCGGAAAAACGGTGCAGCATAATCTCCAAATCATAAAAGGATTGCCGACACTAATGGAGTTAGATGTGCCAATTTTATTGGGTGTATCGCGAAAATCCACAATTGGTGCCATACTTGATAGGCCTGTTGACGAACGTTTACCTGGCAGCGTGGCATTAGCGAGTCTGGCCACCTGGTCAGGGGTAAAAATAATACGTGCACATGATGTTAAAGCCACAGTTGATGCACTGGGAATCGTTCAGGCAATTAAACAATCATAGTTATTTATAACCAGGGAAAGATGTATTCACATGTCTAGGAAATATTTTGGTACAGATGGTATTCGTGGAAGAGTAGGTAAAGATCCAATCACTCCGGATTTTATGATGCGCCTTGGTTGGGCGGCTGGAAAAGTATTTGCCGGGAATAATGGCAATAAAGTTATTATTGGAAAAGATACTCGCATTTCAGGTTATATGTTTGAATCTGCTCTGGAGGCAGGTTTAGCCGCAGCAGGTGCAGACAGTTTGCTGCTGGGCCCGATGCCTACACCGGCGATTGCTCATCTGACGCGCACCTTGCACGCCAATGCTGGTATCGTTATCAGCGCTTCACACAATCCTTACTACGACAATGGCATCAAATTCTTTTCTGCGCAGGGTACAAAATTAGCTGATGATGTCGAAATGAAAATTGAGGCCATGCTAGATCAGCCGATGCGCAGTAATGAGTCTGCCGATTTAGGTAAGGCTGTGCGTATTGATGATGCGGAAGGGCGCTATATTGAGTTTTGTAAGAGCGCGGTGCCTTTTGCCACTAATCTAAAAGATCTAAGAATCGTGGTCGACTGCGCAAATGGTGCAACGTATAAAGTCGCCCCCAGCGTTTTTGACGAATTAGGCGCAGAAGTTATTCCTATAGGCACCGATCCGGACGGCCTGAATATTAATGAAGACTGTGGCTCAACCAGCCCAGAATCTCTGCGAAATACGGTGCTGGAAACCCGCGCTGATCTGGGTATTGCACTGGATGGCGATGGCGATCGACTGATTATGGTTGATCACCTGGGCAATGTTATTGATGGTGATGAGCTGCTCTATGTTATTGCTCATGACCGTGTGTGCCGATCCATGATGAATGGTGGCGTCGTGGGTACCCTGATGACCAATTTGGGGTTTGAGCATGCGCTTGAGCGTTTGAATGTGCCTTTTGTCCGCGCCAAAGTCGGTGATCGTTATGTCATGGAACAGCTGTTGGCACACGACTGGTATTTAGGTGGTGAATCTTCCGGGCACATTATCTGCCTTGATCGGACCACAACCGGTGATGGCATCATTTCTGCTCTGCAGGTTGTTTCGGCCATTGTTGAGTCAGGCCGAACGCTGAATGATCTGGTTAGTGGTACGGGCATGACCAAGTATCCTCAGACCCTGATCAATGTTGAAATGGCGGAGCGTATCGATGTGGATCAGGACGACACCATCCAGTCTGCCGTGCGTGATGCTGAGTCTATGCTGGCTGACAGCGGGCGTGTATTGTTACGCCTGTCCGGTACAGAACCGCTGGTTCGGGTCATGGTTGAAGGGCAGGACGATAGCCAGGTTGAAAAAGTGGCTAATGACTTAGCCGATGTCGTTAGACAAGCCGTTAACGGCTAAATCGCCAGATCTCTCTGTTAGAAGCTTCAGCTATCCCTCTACTTCAGCCCCTGTTAAATAAGAGGGCTGTCATCCGGCTACTATGGCTAATTTCCGCCTGTTTTGCCTCACTCTGGATTGATTTATAGGGCCGCTAACGGTAAGCTTGCGCGCTCTTTTGACCCAAATACAGACTAAAAATCGGGGAAAACTATGCGTACTATTTTGATTGCCGGAAACTGGAAAATGAATGGCTCACGGGCCAGCATTAAAGCATTGCTAGATGGCCTAAAAGCAGGCATCAGCAAGGTTACTAATGCCAAAATGGCAGTTTGCGCACCCTCGATTTATCTTGCCGACGTGGCTGAACAGTTAGCGGGAAGCGATATTGGTTACGGCGCTCAGGATGTGAGCACTGAAGCAGGCGGCGCCTATACGGGTGAAATTTCAGCGTCTATGATTGCCGATTTCAACTGCCAATATATTATTGTCGGACACTCAGAGCGTCGCACTTATCACGGTGAGACCGATGAAATGGTCGCAAAGAAGTTTGGTGTGGTTCTGGAAGCCGGCATGACACCAATTTTTTGTATCGGCGAGACCCTGGAAGAACGGGAAAAGGGCATTACTGAAGAAGTGGTTGCTCGTCAGGTCCAGGCTGCTATTGATATGCACGGCGCAGCAGCGCTAGGCAAAGGCGTGGTGGCTTATGAGCCTGTCTGGGCAATTGGCACGGGCAAAACGGCATCGCCAGAACAGGCGCAGGATGTTCATGCCTTTATTCGTGGTGTGATTGCAAAAGCGGATGCAGGTGTTGCTGAGAATATCATTATTCAATACGGCGGCAGCATGAATGCTGGCAACGCAAAAGACTTACTGGCTCAACCCGATATCGATGGTGGATTGATTGGTGGAGCGTCACTCAAGGTAGAAGACTTTCTCGCAATTGGTACTTCTGCTTAAGGAATTAGGGTATTTAGTATGTTAAATAATCTTTTATTGGTTGTTCACGTTCTTATTGCGATTGGAATTGTGGGTTTGATTCTTTTGCAACAAGGCAAAGGCGCCGATGCAGGTGCTGCTTTCGGTGGTGGTGGTTCAGCAACCGTATTTGGTTCTCAGGGTTCAGGTACATTCCTATCACGTGCGACAGCCGTGTTGGCAGCCATGTTTCTTGTCTCAAGTTTGTGGTTAGCTTATCTTACAAAAGAAGAATCACAAACAGGTGATGATTTTAAAGATACCTTTAAAGTGGAAGAAACGTTACCGGCGGCTGAAGGGTCAGATGCGGCAGTGTTACCAACAGAAGAAGCGCCCGCCGAAACGCCTGTTGAAACACAGCCAGAAACAAGCTTGCCTGAATAAAATATTTGCCGATGTGGTGGAACTGGTAGACACGCTATCTTGAGGGGGTAGTGGCTTAAGGCTGTGCCGGTTCGACTCCGGCCATCGGCACCATATTTAATATCAATAAATTCTTACACTGTTCCGATTATGCAGTGCGATCGACTCCGGCCATGACCGTAGCGAAGCGTAGGAAATACTGCATGAAAGCGAAGATTTCGAAGCAGTGCGGCACCATCTTTATTTTTCGTATCCTCCCTCTTCAATAGAATATATGTTTCCCAATCCGGGCCTTAACTTTCTTTTTCCGTGCCCACTTGGGCTTAATGTAGTCGGCATGATAAAAAAGCGCACCCTTTACTCTAGATTTAGCTTCACCATGGTAAGTCCTCTTCGCGATTGTCATGGCTTCGCGCCAGGGCTTTGAATTGACATTAATGGCGTAATCCAGCTCTGTCCACGAAAATGCGCTTACATAGCGTTTACGTTTTTTATCCCAGCCTTTTTGATGCACGACTTTGCAGATAGTGTTCGGATAGTGTTTTGACTTGACGCGGTTAAGCGTCACTTCCGCAACAGCATATTGGCCAGCCTTTGGTTCACCTCGTGCCTCATGATAGATATTGATGGCAAGACAATACAGATCCTGTTTTTGCTTTTCATAGTCAATGGTATAATGTGCAGTGGAACCGACCACTGTTGATACCAGGAGAATGATGGCGATAACAACGATGCGTTCCCGCTTTGATGTGTACCACCAATAACGCGCATGCACGAACCAGCCTTTTCGGCTAGTGTGGCGGACGAAAAATAATTTTCTAAAAAACCATTTAATCATGACTGCAGTTATCGTTAGAGTTAATTACTTCTCGAATTAAAACATAGTAAACACAGCCTGATATGCTGAAATCTGTCGAGAGGATGATTAATCATGTTTAATTCTGACACCTTTGTGCTTCCGATTTTACTCTACCAGTTTTACTCTTCTGGAATACCTAACATGGCCTGTTTTAAATCTTCATCCGCTGGTGACTCACCTAGCCAAATGGATAAAACGGCGCGTTGAAAATCGGCACCGCCGATACGGGTCTTTTCTGTGCCATTAATCGTTACAGACGTTTCTTTGTTATCGATAAAATCAACAACAACGAGATCACCTTTTACGGTATCGCTGGAGAAGGCAGAATTGAATTTATCAATACTGGGCTTCAGGGCAGCGAATTGCGTTTCACTCAGATTGTCTTCAAAACCATCTGTCCAGCCGTTGGTCATTTTTTCTTTTTCGATTTTGTCGTAGAGAAAATGCATGCTGATACGTTTGGAGTTAGTGTCATTTAAAATTTTCTCGACATCTTTTGAGCTCGTACTCAAATAGAGAGCACCGACATAAATATTAAATATGAACTTGGTTCGAATACCGGCACCGTTTAGTGTTAATGCTTGCTTTGATGCTGTCTGAGTGACTTGCTCCGGAATTTCAGTATCTTCGATTTGCAGCGCAAGAACGGGACTGGATAACAATACTAAAAATGCAGAGGCAATACTAATTAGTTTCTTTTTCATCATTCTGTCCTTAGATTCAGGTTTTGGGTCAGTTTACTGTTAAGATTTTTACTCACGACAAAGTATATTTTATAGCCTGGACTGCTATTTTGTTGCAGATTATTAGTTTTAGGGGCATTTAGTGTGTTCAAACTGTCTTGTGCATCACACTCCCAACTATCCACTCCATCTAAAAGTATGATTTTTCTAGTGTAATTGATCAACTGCTAGCATTTTGTGCAGTCAATAGTGAAATTTTTTATGCCCCCAAAAATCATTTAACTGGCTGATTTATAAAATAAAATTAGAATGTGACAGACTTGACACTTTAACGAACGATCACCTAGACTGACCGACCAGTTTTGGGGTTAATGGCTCATTAATAAGCCACTTAATAGACGGCGTTATATACAAAAACAAAGTCATTTACTTACTAAATGTAAATGCACGCTGCATAAGAGGAGAGAGGACAGTAATGCTATCAAATTACTTGCCAGTGCTAATTTTTTTGATCGTAGGTGGCGGTATCGGCGCCGTTATGATCATAGCCGGTTTTGTTCTTGCTCCACATAAACCCGGTGCTGAAAAAAATTCCCCGTATGAATGTGGTTTTGAGGCCTTTGAAGACTCACGTATGAAATTCGACGTGCGTTACTACCTGGTTGCCATCCTGTTTATATTATTCGATTTAGAAATCGCGTTTATGTTCCCCTGGGCCGTGGTACTCGACAAGATTGGTTATTTTGGCTTTTGGGCCATGGTGATCTTCCTCAGTATTCTGGTGGTTGGTTTTATCTATGAGTGGAAGAAAGGTGCTTTAGAATGGGAGTAAAACCGGAATGGGAATAGAAGGTGTACTGCCGAAAGGTTATGCGACGACAACGCTAGATGCGTTGATTAACTGGGCGCGCACTGGCTCAATGTGGCCAATGACATTTGGTCTGGCATGTTGTGCGGTAGAAATGATGCACGCTGCGGCGGCGCGTTATGACCTTGATCGCTTAGGTATGATTTTCAGACCAAGCCCACGTCAATCTGATGTGATGATTGTTGCTGGTACTTTAGTTAACAAGATGGCGCCGGCGCTACGTAAAGTATATGACCAGATGGCGGAGCCACGGTGGGTTATTTCAATGGGTTCATGTGCGAATGGCGGTGGTTACTATCACTATTCATACTCAGTGGTACGCGGCTGTGATCGGATTGTACCAGTGGATGTTTATGTGCCTGGTTGTCCTCCTACGGCCGAAGCACTGATATATGGCATTATCCAGCTGCAGAACAAGATTAAAAAAACGAACACGATTGCCCGTTCATAATAAAGATAATAACGAATGTCTGATTACTACAACAATTTAGCTGCGCGTGTACGTGAACGTTTTGGTGATCGGATTTCCGATTGCCATGTCGCTCTAAACGAATTGACGGTTACTATTGATAAAGACTGTGTGCTGCCTGTCTGTGAAGCATTACGGGATGATGAAGACCTTTCCTTTGGCGAGTGTGTCGACGTCTGTGGAGTTGACTATTTAGAGTATGGTGACGGTGATTGGGAAGGCCCGCGTTTCGCGGTTGTGTATCATTTGTTATCGATTGAGCATAACCACCGTTTGCGTTTAAAAGTCTTTCTCGATGGTGAGCCACCGATTATTGATTCTGTTGTAGGTATTTGGGCCTCAGCAAACTGGTTTGAGCGCGAGACGTTTGATTTATTCGGTATTGTTTTTGATGCCCATCCTGATTTACGTCGTATCTTGACTGATTATGGTTTTGTCGGCCATCCTTTCCGTAAAGACTTTCCTTTGATCGGACATGTAGAAATGCGTTATGACGAAGAACAACAACGCGTTATCTATGAGCCGGTTAGTATCGAACCTCGCATTAATCAGCCGCGCATTATTCGCGAGGATCATCGTTATGCGGATCGCATGAATGAAGGTGAGAGTGGGGAGGATTCCGCTAATGCCTGAAATTAAGAATTACACACTCAACTTTGGTCCCCAGCACCCTGCTGCGCATGGTGTGCTACGTCTTGTGCTTGAGATGGACGGTGAAGTAATCGAACGAGCTGATCCACATATTGGATTGTTGCATCGTGGTACTGAAAAACTTGCCGAGAGTAAACCGTATAATCAAAGCATCGGTTACATGGATCGACTCGATTATGTTTCCATGATGTGTAACGAGCATGCCTATGTCATGGCGCTGGAAAAAATGCTGGATATCGAAGCACCTATCCGTGCTCAGTATATTCGCGTGATGTTCGACGAAATTACCCGTTTGTTAAACCACTTGATGTGGTTAGGTACACACGCACTTGATGTGGGCGCGATGACTGTATTCCTGTACTGTTTCCGTGAACGTGAAGATCTGATGGATATGTATGAGGCTGTGTCCGGTGCACGTATGCATGCCACTTATTACCGTCCTGGTGGTGTCTATCGTGATTTACCAGGCACGATGGAAAAACACAAATATTCTAAATATAAATCGAAAAAAGAAATCGATAAGCTAAACATGAATCGCTCCGGTTCATTGCTCGATTTCATTGAAGACTTTACTAGCCGCTTCCCAGGTTACGTCGATGATTATGAAACACTGTTAACCGACAACCGTATCTGGAAACAACGTACTGTGGGCATTGGTGTAGTGACACCCGAGCGAGCACAACAACTTGGTTTTACCGGACCGATGCTGCGTGGTTCCGGCGTTGAATGGGATCTTCGTAAAAAACAGCCCTACGAAGTCTATGACAAGATGGACTTTGATATTCCCGTTGGTGTGGAAGGCGACTGTTATGACCGTTACCTGATACGTGTTGAAGAAATGCGCCAATCTACTCGTATTATTAATCAATGCATTAAATGGTTACGTGCCAATCCGGGTCCAGTCATGTTGAATGATCACAAACTGGCACCACCGAAACGTGAAGATATGAAAGGTGACATGGAATCACTGATTCACCACTTTAAATTGTTCACTGAGGGTTATCACTTACCAGCCGGTGAAGCTTATGCCGCTATTGAACACCCTAAAGGTGAGTTTGGTATTTATCTGGTATCAGATGGAGCCAATAAACCTTACCGTTTGAAAATACGTGCGCCGGGTTATGCGCACCTTGCGGCAATGCATGAAATGTCAGAAGGGCACATGTTAGCTGACGTGGTGGCCATTATTGGTACCATGGATGTTGTATTTGGAGAGATTGATCGATGATGTTTGCACGGCGCGATAAGGATCAAGCCAAACTTGATTTGATTACGGCTGAATCAAAAGCCGATATCGATAAGTGGGTTGCGAAATATCCTGCAGACAAAAAAGAATCTGCTGTGATGGCGGCATTGCGTATCGTGCAGGATCAAAATGCCGGGTTTTTAACGAACGAATTGATCGATGCGGTTGCCGAGTATCTGGGTATGCCTGCTATTGCAGTTTATGAAGTCGCTACGTTTTATTCCATGTATGAGCGTGACCCTGTTGGTAAACACAAGATTTGTGTCTGCACCAATATTTCATGCATGTTGTGTGGTTCCGATGAAGTGGTTAGTCATCTTGAAAATAAACTCGGTATTAAGTTGGGCGAAACCACAGAAGATGGCAAGTTCACATTAAAAGAAGTTGAATGTCTGGGTGCCTGCGTAAACGCACCTATGTTGCAACTTGGTCGTGAGTATCATGAAAAGCTCACGCCTGAGAAGCTTGATAAGTTACTAGATAGTCTGGATTAATTATGAGCGAACAGGTTTGTTTCCGCACATTAGAGTTTGATCAGCCATGGACCCTGGAGAATTATCTCAAGGTCGGTGGTTATTCTGTGTGGAAAAAAATCCTCAAAGAAAAAACACCTCCAGAAGAAATTATTGAAGAATTAAAAACCTCGGCACTACGTGGTCGTGGTGGTGCTGGTTTCCCAACGGGTTTGAAGTGGAGTTTTATGCCACGTCAGGCGCCGGGACAAAAATATATTGTTTGTAACTCGGACGAGGGTGAACCGGGTACCTGTAAAGATCGTGACATCCTGCGCTACAACCCTCATCAGTTGATTGAAGGCATGGCGATTGCCGGTTACGTGATTGGCGCAACAGTCGGTTACAACTATATCCGTGGTGAATTCTGGGAGCCTTATGAACGTTTTGAAGGCGCTCTTGAGGAAGCCTATAAAACAGGGTTGTTGGGCAAAGATATTAACGGTTCGGGTGTAGACTTTGATTTATATACACATCTAGGTGCTGGCGCTTATATATGCGGTGAAGAGACGGCGTTACTGGAGTCGATTGAAGGCAAAAAAGGTCAACCACGATTCAAACCACCTTTCCCTGCTGGTTTTGGTTTATATGGTAAGCCGACCACTATTAATAACACCGAGAGTCTTGCTTCTGTCCCCGTCATTTTGGAAAAAGGTGGTCAGTGGTTCCTGGAGCAGGGCAAACCAAATAATGGCGGTACAAAATTATTCTGTGTCTCAGGTCATGTGAATAATCCAGGCAACTTTGAAGTGCCCATGGGAACGCCGTTTAAAGATCTATTAGCAATGGCAGGCGGTATTCGCGACGGACATAAATTTAAAGCCGTTATTCCCGGTGGTTCATCAGTGCCGGTGTTGCCTGCAGAGATTGCCATGGATATGGATATGGATTATGACTCTATAGCCAAAGCGGGCAGTATGTTGGGAGCGGGTTCAGTCATCGTGATGGATGACACCACATGTATGGTTAGAAGCCTGGCGCGCTTGTCACATTTCTATTTTGAAGAATCATGTGGACAGTGCACACCTTGTCGTGAAGGTACCGGCTGGTTGGCTCGCATGGTTCATCGCATTGAACATGGTCAGGGTCGTCCTGAAGATATGGAATTATTAAATGATGTGGCCAACCGAATTGGTGGTCGCACTATTTGTGCGTTAGGTGATGCAGCGGCTATGCCAGTGCAAAGTTTTCTTAAACATTATGGTCATGAATTCGAGTACCACATCGAACATGGCAAGTGCATGGTGTAAGTGACGAGATGAGTGATTTGCTAAACATAGAAATCAACGGTGTGAGCTTGCAAGTGAAGCCGGGCACGATGCTGATCGAAGCAGCTGATGATGCAGGTATTACTATTCCGCGTTTTTGTTATCACAAGAAACTCTCCGTAGCGGCAAACTGCCGTATGTGTCTTGTTGAAGTTGAAAAGGCACCGAAACCGTTACCTGCCTGTGCAACGCCCGTTACTGATGGTATGAAGGTGTTGACCAAGTCACCGCTTGCAATTGAAGCGCAAAAGAGTGTGATGGAATTTTTGCTTATCAATCATCCTCTAGACTGTCCCATTTGTGATCAGGGCGGAGAGTGTGAGTTACAAGATATCGCGATGGGCTATGGTCAGGATGAATCTCGTTTTCATGAACAGAAACGTGTTGTTAAAGATAAATTTTTAGGCTCGCTTATTTCAACCGATATGACACGTTGCATTCACTGCACACGCTGTGTTCGTTTCGGACAGGAAGTGGCCGGCATCATGGAAATGGGTGCGCCAGGTCGTGGTGAGCACACAGAAATCAGTACTTATATGGAACGCGCTATCGGTTCAGAGATGTCAGGTAATGTTATTGACCTGTGCCCGGTTGGTGCGCTGACCTCCAAGCCTTATCGTTACCACGGTCGTTCATGGGAAAATACCAGTCACGATGGTATTGCACCCCATGATTGTGTTGGTTCGAATGTTCACGTAGAGACTCGCCGCAATCAGGTGATGCGCGTTTTGCCAAAAGAGAACGAGGCGATCAACGAAGTGTGGTTGTCTGACCGCGATCGCTTTAGTTACCTGGGTCTGACAAGCGGCGATCGCTTACTGCAACCCATGGTCAAGCAGGATGGCGAGTGGAAAACAACTGATTGGCAAAATGCATTAAATTACGCGATTGAAGGACTGCAGCGGGTGAAAACGGCAAACAGTGCCGAGAACATAGGCGCGCTGGCATCACCGAGTAGTACCACAGAAGAATTGTATCTTTTACAAAAAGTCATGCGCGGGATTGGTAGCAACAATATCGATCATCGCTTGCAACAATTAGATTTCACCGATCAGGACAAGATGCCGGCATATCCATGCATGGGTCAGTCAATAACTGATCTGGAAAGCATCAATGCGGCGCTATTAGTCGGTTCGTTTATCCGAAAAGACCAGCCTATCATTGCACACCGTTTGCGAAAGGCGAATAAATCAGGTGCGAAGGTTAGTGTTATCAATAGTGTTGATTACGATTTCAATCTGGATCTTTCTCAGCGCATTATTACTCGCCCTGATGATATAGCGATGCAGATGGCCGGTGTGCTCAAAGCCTTAGCTGAAGCATCTGGTAAGTCGATCCCCGAAGCGTTGGCAAGCAGCGTAAATTCAGTTGCTGTTACCGATGAGCATAAATCTATTGCGTCTGATTTAAGTGACGCCGAAAAAGCAACGCTCTTGATTGGTATTCATGCCATTGCAAATCCGAACTTCTCTGCAATTAGAAGTCTTGCAAATGCGATTGCAGAATTATCTGGCGCGACCTTAGGTTATTTAACCTCGGGTGCCAATAGTGCAGGTGCCTGGTTGGCGGGTGCTGTGCCTCATCGTGCACCAGGTCAGCAATCTACCGATGGCGAACATGCCATGCAGATGATTACCAATGATATGAAGGCCTATGTGTTATTGAACATGGAGCCTGAATATGACTGCGCCAATCCAAATGAAGCCTTAAGCGCAATGAATAGTGCAGACTTTGTTGTCTGCATGTCACCTTTTGCGACCAGCACCATGCGTGAATACGCCGATGTGATGTTACCTGTTGCACCCTTCACTGAGACGTCCGGGACCTTTGTTAATGTCGAAGGACAGTGGCAAAGTTTCACTGGCAGTGTTCCACCCATGGGTGATGTACGGCCTGGTTGGAAAGTATTACGTGTGATGGGTAATTTCCTTAAACTGGATGGATTTGATTATCTCACTTCAGAGGATGTACGTGACGAGCTGGATGGCCTTACCCGTGATCTTAAGATAAATCCACGTAGCGAAATAACCACGATTAATCTTGATTCCGGTAAATCTGAATTGATACGAATTGGCCACATCCCTTTGTATTCCGTCGATTCGCTGGTACGCCGTTCCTCTGCGTTACAGGCAACCGATGATGCGTTGGGTGCAATGATTGCGCTGAATAGTGTTACGGCTAAAAAGCTGGGTCTGGATGGCGGCCAAATGGCGGTCGTCATGCAAAACAATAGCCGGGTGAATTTACCTATATATATAGAAGACGCCATTCCCGATGACTGTGCGTTTATTCCCACCGGCGTCACCGGTAGTGTCGAACTCGGTATCAGCTATGGTCCCGTTGAAGTGGCGGGGGGTTAACGAATGGATTTCTTAACTCAAGCCTGGGATTGGTTCCACGGAATGTACATGTGGTGGATGCCGCTCTCCGGTATTTTGACTATTACTATTCCTCTGTTTTTGGCCGTTGCCTACACTACCTGGTTAGAACGTCGAGTGATTGGTGCAATGCAGGTCCGCATTGGACCAAACAAAGTTGGTTGGAAAGGTCTGCTACAACCAATTGCGGATGCGGCAAAGCTGGCATTCAAAGAGATTATAATTCCCAGTGGTGCCAACAAAGTACTCTTTATTATTGCGCCGGTGATAACACTAGTTGCAGCGGTTGGGGCCTGGTCAGTGATTCCTTTTGATGCGGAGTTGGTCTTATCAGATGTTAACGCCGGTTTGCTTTATGTACTAGCCGTTACTTCAGTCGGTGTCTACGGTGTCATTATCGCTGGTTGGGCATCGAATTCGAAATATGCCCTGTTAGGTGCAATGCGCTCCGCGGCACAAATCGTTGCCTATGAAATTGCGATGGGTTTTGCTTTAGTCGGTGTGCTGATGGCAGCAGGTAGCATGAACCTGGGTGAAATCGTTTTGTCACAGAAAGGGGAACTCGGTTTTTTGAACTGGTTCTGGTTACCATTGTTTCCATTATTCCTTATCTATTTTATTTCAGGTGTAGCAGAGACAAACCGCGCACCCTTTGACGTTGCTGAAGGTGAATCTGAAATCGTCGCCGGTTTCCATGTGGAATATTCAGGCATGACCTTTGCGGTATTCTTCCTCGCAGAATACGCCAACATTATTTTAATTTCGGCTTTAGCCTCGATCATGTTCCTCGGCGGCTGGTTGTCACCCTTTGAAGGTGTGCATAACTTCCTGTGGTTAGGCATTGATATGCATGCATTAACAGCATGGATTCCAGGTATGATCTGGTTCTTTGCCAAGATATTTGTTTTCATCTTCCTGTTCCTCTGGTTCCGCGCGACATTCCCGCGCTATCGTTATGACCAGATTATGCGTCTGGGCTGGAAGGTCTTTATCCCAATTACGATTGTCTGGATTCTGGTTGTCGGCTTTATGGTATTAGGCCAGGTCTCACCATGGTGGGGGGCAGTAGCATGATGCAAGGCTTAAAACGATTCTTTAAGAGTCTATTCCTGTTTGAATTGCTTAAGGGTATGTCTGTTACGGGCAAGTTTCTATTTGCACGTAAATTTACGCTGCATTATCCGGATGAAAAGGCACCGATTTCCCCAAGGTTCAGAGGGTTGCATGCGTTACGTCGTTACCCAAATGGTGAAGAACGTTGCATTGCTTGCAAATTATGCGAAGTAGTATGTCCTGCGTTAGCCATTACGATTGAATCAGAGATGCGTGACGATGGTACCCGGCGTACCACACGTTACGATATTGATTTGACCAAGTGTATTTTTTGTGGATTCTGTGAAGAATCTTGCCCCGTTGATTCAATCGTTGAGACGGGCATATATGAGTATCACGGCGAGGAAAAGGGTGATCTGTATATGACAAAAGATAAGTTGCTGGCAGTTGGCGATAAACATGAGAAGGAAATTGCCGCTGCACGTGCTGCAGATGCTTCTTATCGATAACGAACACAAACATAATTAATAATTTAGGATAAAACGAAGACAATGACAGGTGTGCAATTTTTATTTTACGCATTTGCGACGATGATGGTGGTCAGTGCCTTGATGGTGATTACTGTTCGTAATCCTGTGCGCTCCGCCTTATTTCTTGTTCTGACGTTTATCAGTTGTTCTGCAATTTGGTTAATGCTTGAAGCTGAATTTTTAGCGATCACCCTGGTGCTGGTTTATGTTGGTGCGGTGATGGTGTTATTCCTGTTTGTGGTTATGATGCTGGACATTAATGTCAGCCGATTAAAAGAAGGATTTGTGCGATATCTTCCAGTTGGTATCGGTGTGGCGGGTTTGTTGGGTGGTATGTTGACCTGGTTGTTGTACCACGTAGAAGCAGCAGACCTTAAAACTAAAATGCGTACTATGTATCCACCACCCGCAAAGCCCGCCGATTACAGTAACACCGAAGAACTGGGTGAGGTGCTGTACACCGTCTATGTATACCCGTTTGAAATTGCAGCCGTCATTCTGTTAGTGGCTATTGTTGCTGCCATTGCATTGACATTCCGTCGTCGCACATCATCAAAATATCAGAATCCTGATCAACAAATATCGGTTAAGCGAGATGATCGCTTGCGTGTTGTGAAGATGGATTCGGAACAGAAGAAATAAGGCGCGCTGATATGATTACATTAACGCAAGTGCTTATCCTCGCAGCTATCATGTTTAGCATTAGTGTGGCCGGTATTTTCCTGAACAGGAAAAACCTGATTATCTTATTGATGTCGATTGAATTAATGCTGTTATCAGTCAATATCAACTTTGTTGCCTTCTCTTATTATATGGGTGATCTGGCAGGGCAAATCTTCGTATTCTTTATCCTGACCGTTGCCGCAGCAGAAGCCGCGATTGGTCTGGCTATCCTGGTGGTGCTGTTCCGTAACAAGCGCACTATTAATGTCGAAGATCTCAACGAGATGAAGGGGTAGGGCAGTGTTTGAGAATATGCCAACTATTTATCTCTGGATCGTTTTAGCGCCGTTGATCGGTTCTATTGTTGCGGGTCTGTTCGGCAAAGTCATTGGTCGTGCGGGTGCGCATTGGGTCACCATTGTTGGTGTCGGTATTTCATGTCTACTGTCTTTGGTCGTATTCAAGCATCATGTAATCGATGGTGCCTCGACCTACAATGCTTCTGTATATACATGGTTGATGACAGAAGGCATCAAGTTTGAAGTTGGGTTCATGATCGACAATCTCACTGCCATGATGATGGTGGTGGTGACCTTTGTGTCATGGATGGTACATATCTACACCATTGGCTACATGCACGATGATCCTGGTTACCAGCGTTTCTTCAGCTATATCTCTTTATTCACCTTCTCGATGTTAATGCTGGTGATGGCCAATAACTTCCTGCAGTTGTTCTTTGGCTGGGAAGCCGTGGGTCTGGTCTCTTATTTATTAATTGGTTTCTGGTTTAAGAAAAGCACAGCAACCTTTGCCAACCTGAAAGCCTTCCTGATTAATCGTGTTGGCGACTTCGGTTTTATCCTGGGTATCGCAGCCGTGCTGATGTACTTCGGTAGCCTGGACTATTCGACCGTATTTAATAACGTCGACAAAGTCGCTGCACAAGAAATAGAAATCTTTGATGGCATGCCCTGGTCGGTCATGACCTTTATCTGTATTGGTTTGTTTATTGGTGCCATGGGTAAATCAGCTCAGGTGCCATTGCACGTATGGTTACCTGATTCGATGGAAGGCCCAACACCTATTTCTGCATTAATCCATGCGGCAACCATGGTAACCGCTGGCATCTTTATGGTGGCGCGGATGTCGCCGTTGTTTGAACTGTCGGAGACTGCATTACTGTTCGTTATGTTCATCGGTGCAACAACGGCCTTATTTATGGGTTTCCTCGGTTTGGTACAAAACGACATCAAACGCGTTGTCGCATATTCAACATTATCGCAATTGGGGTATATGACAGCAGCACTCGGTGCCTCCGCCTATGCCGCAGGTATTTTCCATCTTATGACACACGCCTTTTTTAAAGCGTTGTTATTCCTGGGAGCTGGTTCGGTTATTATCGCGATGCATCATGAGCAGGACATGCGCAAGATGGGCGGTTTACGCAAGTACATGCCGATTACCTGGATTACTTCATTAATAGGTTCGCTGGCATTAATTGGTACGCCTTTCTTTGCTGGCTTCTATTCAAAAGATTCGATTATTTTAGCGGTTTCTCATTCAAGCCAGAGCAGCTGGGTTCAGACTTATGCACATTATGCCTTGTTAGCCGGCGTGTTCTTTACCGCTTTATACAGCTTTCGTATGTACTTCATGGTATTCCATGGTAAAGAACGGATGGATGAACATACGCGTGAGCATCTCCATGAAACGCCCTGGACGGTGACATTGCCATTGATTGCGTTAGCAATACCTTCTGTGATTATCGGCGGTATTTTTGTTGATGACATGGTGTTTGGCGACTTCTTTAAGGATGCTATTTTTGTAGCGCCTGCACATGACGTACTAGGATCGCTGCCTAAATATGACTGGCTTAGTATGGTCACACATGCGGTACCGTTCTCAATGCCCTTTATCCTGGCCTTGTCTGGCGTAGTCGTTGCCTGGTTCTTCTGGATGAAGCGCCCGGATATTCCTGACGCCATCGAAAACAAATTCAAGTGGCTGCATACATTGTTGGTTGAAAAATATTACATGGATCATTTGTATATCAAGTTGATAGCACCCTTTGGTCGTTGGCTTGGTGACAAGTTATGGCAGTGGGGTGATGTGAAAATTATTGATGGCACCCTTGTTAATGGATCAGCTAGAACCGTCGGTTATATTTCGTCAAAGATACGAAACATACAAACCGGCTTTTTATATACCTACGCCTTTACCATGATTATTGGTCTGGTCGTTCTCATCGCAGTCTTTGTTTATGGCTGGGACAAAATAATAAGTACATTAGGTTAGAACATGTTTGATACTTGGCCTTTACTCAGTTTAGTTATATGGACTCCGATTGTCGGCGGTATGCTGGTGCTTGCTACCGGTGGTGACAAGAATGCTAACGAGGCACGTGTTTTGGCGCTGGTTGTTTCTATCGTTACGCTTGCGTTATCAATCCCACTTTATACTGAATTCAATGTTGCAAACGGTAGCATGCAGTTTATCGAGCATGCTGAGTGGATGAGTCTTGGCGATTTAAATATGTACTACCACCTGGGTGTGGATGGTATTGCCATGCCGTTGATTGTGTTGACGACGTTTATTACTGTTATTGTGGTTATCGCAAGTTGGGACGTTATTAAATATAAAGCGGCGCAATATATGGCGGCCTTCCTTATCATGGAAGGGCTCATGATTGGTGTCTTCTCTGCGATGGATGCCGCCTTGTTTTATGTGTTCTGGGAAGCGATGTTGATTCCGATGTTCCTGGTGATTGGTGTATGGGGTGGCCCTAATCGAGTCTACGCGACCATCAAGTTCTTCCTGTATACCTTCCTTGGCTCTGTATTCATGTTGGTGGCCTTTATTTACATGGCCAACAAAACAGGCAACTTTGAAATTCTGCAATTGCATGATTTAAAGCTGACTATGACAGAGCAGATCTTAATTTTTGTTGCTTTCTTGCTCGCATTTGCCGTCAAAGTTCCAATGTGGCCGGTGCATACCTGGTTACCAGATGCACACGTTGAAGCACCAACGGGTGGCTCGGTTATCCTGGCTGCAATCATGTTGAAGCTGGGTGCCTACGGCTTCCTGCGTTTCTCTTTACCGATCACACCCGATGCATCACAAGAGCTAGCATGGTTAATGATTACCTTGTCATTGATTGCGGTGGTCTATATCGGATTCGTTGCTTTAGTGCAGCAGGATATGAAAAAGCTCATTGCTTATTCATCAATCTCACATATGGGTTTTGTCACACTCGGTTTCTTCATCGTTTGGACTATCTATAATAAGCAGACCGAAGATACGACTATGATTATCACCGGCATTAATGGTGCCGTAGTACAAATGATCTCGCATGGTTTTATTTCCGGCGCGATGTTTCTGGTCGTGGGTGTAATGTACGACCGTGTTCATAGTCGTCAAATTGCAGATTACGGCGGTGTCGCAAATACCATGCCGACCTTTGCTGCCTTTGCCGTATTTTTTGCGATGGCCAACGCAGGCTTACCCGGTACCTCAGGTTTTGTTGGTGAATTCCTGGTGATCATGGCTGCGTTTAAAGCCAATCCGTGGTTTGCATTCCTGGCCGCATCAACTTTGATCGTTGGCGCAGCGTATACATTGTGGATGGTAAAACGTGTGTTCTTTGGTGAAGTTGCCAATGATAAAGTTAAAGACCTGAAGGATATTAACAGCCGTGAATTCTTCTTCCTGTCTGTGCTGGCCATTATGGTTCTGTTCTTTGGTTTATATCCAGCTCCACTACTTGAAGTGATGGATGCGAGTGTAGAAAACCTTGTTCGTCATATTCTTCAACCGAAAATACCGCTATAGGTCTCGTTATGGAATTAATAACTAGCTATATATCTTCTACCATGATGAATGATCTGACGATTTCACAATTGCCATTAGCCCTGCCTGAGATTGTCATGTTATGTATGGCATCACTTGTATTGGTTGTCGATTTATTCTTAAGTGATAAAACTCGTGGTGGTACCTACATACTGTCCCAGTTTACCTTAGTGGTACTTGCAGTCATCACTGTGATGACCTTTGCACAGGACAAAAGTATTGCCTTTCATGGTACTTTTGTACGTGATGGTATGGGTGATCTGCTTAAGTTCTTTGTTTACCTGGTTACCTTTACGCTATTTTTGTACTCGAAGTCTTATCTGAAGGCCCGAGATATGTACAAAGGTGAGTATTACGTACTTGGCCTGTTTGCCGTGCTTGGCATGATGGTAATGATTTCAGCGCAGAGTTTCCTGACTGTTTATCTTGGGCTGGAACTGTTATCACTATGTATGTATGCATTAGTGGCGTTGCAGCGTGATTCTATTATCGCTTCGGAATCAGCAATGAAATATTTTGTACTGGGTGCGATTGCCTCCGGTATGTTGTTATACGGAATGTCCATGATTTATGGCGCAACAGGTTCGCTTGAGCTTGCCACGATCAATGCTGAGGTCATGAAAAACAGCGATAATATTATTTTAATATTTGGACTGGTCTTTTTACTTGTTGGCGTCGCCTTTAAATTAGGAGCTGTGCCATTCCATATGTGGCTCCCGGATGTGTATCAGGGATCGCCCACCGCAGTAACCATCTTTATTGGTAGTGCACCTAAGATAGCCGCCTTTGCGATGATGATGCGCTTACTGGTCGATGGGTTACATGGCCTGCATGTGCAATGGCAGGATATGCTGATCATAATGGCGATTGCTTCATTGGCAATTGGTAATATTGTTGCGATTGCGCAAACAAATATAAAACGTATGCTCGCCTACTCAACCATCTCACATGTTGGTTTTATTATGTTAGGTGTACTGACAGCAGGCAAGGAAGGCTACGCAGCATCGATGTTTTATACCATCGTTTATACGCTGATGGCACTCGGCGCTTTCGGCATGATTATGTATATGTCACGAATGGGATTTGAATCAGACAAGCTTGATGACTTCCGTGGATTGAATCAACGTAGCCCCTGGTTTGCACTCATTATGTTGATTATTATGTTTTCTATGGCAGGCGTTCCACCCTTTGTTGGTTTCTGGGCCAAGCTTTCAGTTCTCAACGCTGTAGTGGGCGCGAATATGACCTGGCTTGCGATCACCGCAGTTGTGTTTTCTGTTATTGGTGCGTTCTACTATTTGCGTGTTATTAAGCTGATGTATTTTGATACGCCTCAGGACACATCGGGAATTGAAGGGGCGTCCGATATCCGGGTTATGTTGAGCATTAATGGTCTGGTGATTCTTGGGTTGGGTTTATATCCCGAGTTGATAATGGGATTAGTGACAGGCGTTCTATAGATTCGTAGATCTTAGATTCATAGTTCTTAGATTCACAGACTTTTTTAGCTAATGTTAGCCACGGTAAAAAAGCTGTAGTCGTACCAGTATTTCAGTTCTTCCTCTGAACTCATTTTCTCGTTCAAATAATAATTGTGGTTGAATATCGAGAAACAGATAATCTTTGTGTATGTTGTTTCGATATAACGCATTCACCAGGTAAGTCGTGGCATGTGTAGTGGGTTCATTCTTACCGAAGGCACCGATCTTGTAGGTTATCGCGCGTTTATGACTCAAGGTGTGGATCAGGCTAAATGTCTGACTCATCTCGTAATAATCAAACTCATCGGTGTATCTTAGAAAAGAGTTACTGCGAAACAAAAATGCGTCACTAATTGCGCGATCCCATCGCATTGTGGTGTCCGAGCCAAATCCTGTTGCGTCATCGAACCAATAGAGTGTTTCATTAAAGGCGACATTCCAGTTTTCGAAACTTATATCTCTATTAGCCCTTAGCTTAAAATATAAAACGAGCGGGGAGCGTATCCTGAGTCCTATCGATGGCCTTATTTTCCATTTTCGGAACACACTCTCGGCGCCTTCGATTCCAGTAACGTAAGTTCTTTCTTCACCTGTTTGTGTTGATGACGCTTCGCCAGTTTCTCTTTCTAGAGCGTTCCGCTCTTCATCACTCTCACTGGCGATAACCAGCTTTAGTTTTTTCTGGGTTTTAGGGAGACGCAACTTTAAGCTGATACGGCCATCGAATTCAGCCCCCTGGCCTTCGGGCCATAGTGATTCCAGCGTTATGCGCAAATAACTCCCTGTGCTTTCATCGACTGATGTGCTGTCAGTAAAAAAGTTGTCAACACCTTGCGTATATTGCTTGAGCCGGTTAGATATAAGTTGCTGATGGCTATCCAGGAATGAAAAGAAGGGAGGGGGCAGCTGTTCATCTTCTTCATTAATTGCTTCGGCCGTTTCTTCCTCGACGATAGCATCTTCGGTCAATAACATTTCGTTGACAGGTATTTCGCCTGGCGCAATTGGCACCATTGGCGCAGTGGCTTGAGGTGTTGCCGAGGTGTCCTCGGTTAGAAGCATTTCAGTAACGGGGATATAACTCTGGACGGCGGCATCATGTGGGACAGTTAGGTCTTTAGCTATTACCCTCCAGGGGGACAGCAGCAATATCGGAAATGCAAGGCCAATAACAAATTGCGTGGATTTCATAGTGTCACGATATCGCTATATGCGGCTTTGTTCAATTCCTAATCGCTAACTTGTACGATGTAAAAAAATCTATTGCTGTCATGCAAATAATTGCTCAAATATCAAACACCCGTATAACCAACCAGTACGCTGTGGTGATGGCTACCTTAAATGCTGATTATCTGTGACGAAATAGTAAGGTTGAATTGGTATAATTTGTCTCGTTATTGATGTCTGTTTAAGCAGCTAGTGACGCCCCCCACCTTGTTCACGGACAGAACTCAATATATTGTTTGTTCCAAAAAAATAATAATCCAAATTTTCGGAGATATAAATGAAACTCAAAATTAAAAATGTAGTAACCGCAGGTGTACTTTCAACTGCAATGTCACTGTCTGTATTAAGCACAGCGACGGCAGCTGAATGGGGATATGAAGGCGAGTACGGTCCAGAAAGCTGGCACTTGATTCATGGTAATGAACTATGTGGTTCAGGTACTCAGCAATCACCAATCGATATCAACCCAAGTCTAACAGCTTCAGCAAAACGGGGTGATCTGGAAACAGATTACGATAGTGTTGCGCTCAATGTTGAAAACAATGGTCACACCATTCAAGTCAACATGGCACATGGCACCTGGCAGCACCATAAAGACGCCAACAGGCAAATATTATCTGCTTCAGTTCCACTTCCATGCATCAAGTGAGCATACGGTAGATGGTGAGCATGCCGCGCTGGAAGCCCACTTTGTGCACATGAACAAGCAAGGTCAACTGGGCGTATTGGGTGTCTTCATCAAGCCTGATCACAGTGGACATGGTGATAATGCTGCTTTAGCCACTATTTTGCATGACGCCGAAGCGACTGTTAGCAAAAACCCAGTCTCTACTCCAATCAATATTGACCTGATGTTGCCAGACGATGAGATCGAAGACTTCTGGCATTATGATGGTTCTTTGACAACACCGCCTTGTTCAGAAGGTGTGAAGTGGTATGTTGCGAAGAAACACATCCATGCTTCAGCGCATCAAATCGAAGAAATGGCTGAGTTGTTGCATCATCATAACTATCGCCTAACCCAGCCATTAAATGGTCGTGTTGTAAAAAGCGCTACTGAAAGAAGATCCAGAAGGTAAAGGCTTGCTCGATAAAAAACCGCCGTTTATCGGCGGTTTTTTTTCGCCACAATTTAATCCGGCATGTACCGGTCAATCGTATATGCATCAGGCATGTAGTGGTTAAAAATAGACCATATTTACGCACTATATGTGCGCAAATGCACCATTCTTAGGTGGCAGGTGTGCTTACTCGTTCATATTATTAAACGTGGTTATGCTGGCGTAATGAGATTGAATGGTGATAATCCCTAAATTCAGGCACAGTTAGCAGGTGAATAATTATTAATAAAAACCACTAACTATAATAAGGGGTTCAGGATGGATTACGGATTAATGTTTGCGATCGGTTGTGCGATCGTTGCAATTCTATATGGTGCTTACGCCATCACGTCGATCTTAAAATTATCGGAAGGTAATGAGGACATGCGCCGTATTTCAAAGGCGATCCAGGATGGAGCTTCGGCATATCTAAAACGTCAGTACATCGCGATATCTGTCGTGGGTGTCATACTATTTATATTAATTCTTGTATTGCTCGATGCTGCAACGGCAGCTGGTTTTCTGGTTGGCGCGGTGCTATCGGGTGCGACCGGCTTTATCGGTATGAACGTATCAGTCCGAGCCAATGCGCGTACTGCCGAGGCGGCACGAGGTGGTTTAAATAATGCGCTGAGTGTTGCTTTTAAAGGTGGTGCTATTACCGGTATGTTAGTGGTTGGGCTTGGACTGCTTGGTGTAGCCGGTTTCTATGCCGTGCTGTTACAAATGGGGGTCTCTGATCCTCTGCATCCACTGATTGGTTTAGCTTTTGGTGGTTCTCTGATTTCTATTTTTGCTCGACTCGGTGGCGGCATCTTTACTAAAGGTGCGGACGTTGGTGCGGACATTGTGGGTAAAGTAGAAGCGGGTATTCCGGAAGACGACCCTCGTAACCCAGCTGTAATTGCAGATAACGTGGGTGACAATGTCGGTGACTGTGCGGGTATGGCGGCAGACTTGTTTGAAACCTATGCGGTGACCGTTATTGCGACAATGCTGCTTGGCAGTTTGTTATTCTCCAACATGGGTGAGCAAATCATTCTGTATCCACTGGTGCTCGGTGGTGTGTCTATTATTGCATCGGTAATTGGTACCTTTTTTGTTAAGGCCTACGAAGGCGGTAAAATCATGAACGCACTCTATCGTGGTTTAGCGGTTGCCGGTGTATTGTCTGCGATTGCCTTTTACTTTGTTACCAAAGATATGATGGGTAATTTTGAAGGCGGTTACATGAATTTATATTATTGTGCCCTGATAGGTTTGGCACTTACTGCGGCGATGGTAGTGATTACCGAGTATTACACCGCCACGGAGTATAGTCCTGTACGTCACATTGCTGAGGCATCGATGACGGGTGATGGCACTAACGTAATTGCAGGCCTGGGGGTCTCAATGAAATCTACCGCAGCCCCTGTTCTTGCTGTCTGCGCTTCTATCTATTTTGCACATGACTTTGCCGGTCTTTATGGCATTGCGATAGCGGCAACCTCAATGTTATCCATGACGGGTATTATCGTTGCACTGGATGCCTATGGCCCGATTACAGATAACGCTGGCGGCATTGCTGAGATGGCAGGGCTGGATGAGTCGGTACGAAACATTACAGATCCACTGGATGCGGTTGGCAACACGACCAAGGCCGTTACCAAAGGTTATGCGATTGGCTCGGCGGCATTGGCGGCACTGGTCTTGTTTGCAGACTTTACCTATGGACTGGAAAAGGCGGGCATCAAGGTTAATTTTGACCTGTCGGATCATGAAGTCATTATTGGTTTGTTCATCGGTGGCTTAGTACCGTATCTGTTTGGTGCCATGGCGATGGAAGCGGTGGGGCGTGCCGCAGGTGGTATTGTGAATGAGGTCCGTCGTCAGTTTAGAGAAATGCCTGGCATTATGGACCATAGTCAGAAGCCGGATTATTCTCGTGCAGTGGATATGCTGACCCGTTCGGCAATCAAGGAAATGATTCTTCCTTCCTTGTTACCGATTGCCGTGCCTATTTTAGTCGGCTTGATACTGGGACCGAAGGCGCTGGGTGGTTTACTGCTAGGTACAATTATTACCGGTTTGTTTGTCGCTATCTCAATGACCACCGGTGGTGGTGCCTGGGACAATGCCAAGAAATATATTGAAGATGGTAATTGTGGTGGTAAGGGTTCCGATGCGCACAAGGCAGCGGTGACCGGCGATACCGTGGGTGACCCGTATAAAGATACTGCGGGTCCTGCGATTAACCCTTTGATCAAAATTATTAATATCGTGGCATTGCTGATCATTCCTGTACTTGCCCTGTTGTATAAATAAGGCTTCATAAAGTAGAACAACCCGGTTGGAGTTATCTTCAACCGGGTTTTTTTTGCACATGGAGAAGGTGAAACCGGAACGGTTGAGAAGCTGGCCTTGGCCATGTGCTTATGTCGCGAGACGAGCACAGGGAAGTGCGAGGTACGAGCCCATGGACGGCCGAAGCGACGTGTGCAAGCTAATAAGCGATGATCAATATGCTATAGTCTTGGGAGTTAATTTAATGAATATGGCATTTAAATGAAAAGTTTGTGGAATGATAGGGATGCACAACAGTGCGAAGATGAACTGGCGCTGAGAGTCTATAGTTCTAGATTACTGGGATGTAACCCTGAGCTTGTCTTGCATGGTGGTGGGAATACCTCAGTCAAAATTACTGAAAAGAATATTCTCGGCGAGGAAGAAGAGCTTCTATATGTAAAAGGTAGCGGCTGGGATCTTGCGACTATCGAAAGCGCGGGGTTCCCAGCCGTCAAATTAAACCACCTGGTTGCTCTGGCCAAGCTTGAGTCCTTAGGTGATCCGCAAATGGTCAATGAATTAAAGACCAACATGACCAACGCCTCTTCGCCAACGCCCTCGGTAGAAGCAATTTTGCACGCCATACTTCCTTACAAATATGTTGATCATACCCATGCTAATGCCGTCGTTACTATAACGAATACACCAGATGGATTGGCTCGCATTCAGGAAATTTATGCTGATACGATGGTTGTTGTTCCTTATGTGATGCCCGGTTTTGATTTGGCTCGTGTCTGTGCAGAAGAGTTCGAAAAGCAATGCACTGATAATACCATCGGCATGATACTAATGAATCACGGAATTTTTAGTTTTGCTGATAATGCAAAAGCATCTTACAAAAGAATGATTAAGTTAGTGACACAGGCAGAAGACTACATAAAGAAACATAATGCCTGGGAACTTGATGTAAAAGCACCAGCTATTTCAGTGGAAGTATTGGTTTCAACCGAAACAGCTATACAGATTGCTACGTTACGCAAACAGCTGTCTGACATTAAACAAAGCCCTATGATTCTAACAACGACTCGCAATGATGAAGTTAGTCATTTTATGGAACGTGATGATCTCGGTGTTATTTCCCAACAGGGCCCCGCAACACCTGATCATGTTATTCGTACCAAACAGTTGCCGATGTTAGATAATGAGCTGGATGAATATGTCGAGAATTATGAAAAGTATTTCAAGATTCATTCTGAAAACTCTAATATTCCCGTAGAAATGCTGGATCCTGTGCCGCGTGTGATACTGGATAAAAAATATGGAATGTGTACAGTCGGAAATACGATTAAAGATGCAAATATTGTTCGAGATATCTACCAGCACACTATAGAAATCATTCAACGTTCTACCTTGCTTGATAAATTTCAGGCCTTGCCATCACAGGATATTTTTGAGGTCGAGTATTGGGATCTGGAGCAGGCAAAGTTAAAGAGTGGTGGTGCGAAACCTGAGTTCAGTGGTGAAGTTGCTTTGGTCACCGGTGCTGCATCCGGGATAGGCAAAGCCTGCGTTGACTCATTATTGGCAAGAGGTACGGCGGTGGTGGGTCTGGATATCAATCAAGATATTTGTACGCTCTATAATTCAGCCAGTTATTGCGGTATCCAGTGTGACGTAACGTCTAGCGAGGCGATCGCCGAAGCATTGCAGCAAACGGTTTTGCTGTACGGTGGTCTGGATATGCTGATTCTGAATGCCGGTATTTTTCCTCCATCATTAACAATAGAAGCGATGGACAAAGCCGCCTGGGATAAAACACTGGATATTAATCTCAGTGCCAATATGGTGCTTATGAAGCAGGCCTATCCACTATTAAAATTGGCACCGCGTTATGGTCGTGTTGTGATGATCGGCTCGAAAAACGTGCCTGCACCGGGCCCTGGTGCTAGTGCCTATTCCGTTTCTAAGGCTGCGTTGAATCAATTAATGCGTGTTGCGAGTTTGGAATGGGGTGGTGATGGCATTCGTATTAATACTCTACATCCCAATGCTGTATTTGATACAGCGATCTGGACCGATGAAATTTTGAGTGCCCGTGCAGAGTCGTATGGCATGACGGTCGATGAATATAAGGCTCGGAATATTCTGATGACAGAAGTAACGAGTCATGATGTTGCTGAACTTGCGGCCGAGTTATGCGGTCCTTTATTCGCCAAAACCACTGCAGCACAAATTCCAGTCGATGGGGGCGATCAGCGAGTTATTTAAGCGACAGTGATCAAAAATATACAAAATTATTATTTTTAATAATGCTAATTGCTTTATTATGATGGCAGTCAATGCAACAGATTTTCAACGCTAGTCTTTTGGACTGGTGAGATAATATAAAAGGGGAAAAGCATGAAAAAATATCTTTCGATTATGACCGGATGCTTAATATTATCATTAAGCCAGCCAGGGTTGGCTCGTGATGACATTGGTGACTACTCCGTTAGCAACGTCCTCCAAACTGAGCAAGCGAAGAACAAATTGGGTGGAAATATAAAATTCTATTTTGGTAACCAGAAGCACGGTAAAGTCAAAAAACGTTTTGGGGTGTACAGTACAAATAAGAAAACCAATGCATTTGGTAAGTCCGACCAACAGGCATGTGAACACGCCTTTTTATCTGCGATGATCCAGTTAAAACAAAAGGCTGAAAACTTAGGTGGAAATGCAGTTATCAATATCAAGTCGAATTACAGGGGCAATCTGACCTCGAGTAATACCACTTTCAAATGTGGTGCTGGCCAGGTGATTGCGGGTGTTGCCTTGCAAGGTGAAGTTGTTCAGCTGAAGTAAGCTAGCAACAATTGGCGCCAGTTCAGACTCAAACCCACAGGGCCATTGACGGATCCGTCAGTGGCCTTTTTTATTGGTGCTGATGGAGCAGAATTCGTATAATCTCTCAATGCTACAGACCGCTATTATTACCCTTATTATCGCCTCCCTGATTACGGCAAATTTGCCGTGGTTTAGTGAGCGCTTTTTCCTGTTTTTCAGTCCTCCGGGGGGCCAGGAAAAACGTGTCTGGATGCGCCTTGTTGAGTGGTTGGTCTTACTTCTTCTTTTCCTTCTGGCTGCCCTTGGTCTGGAAAAGAAGCTCATGGGCGATGTTTACAAGCAGGATTGGGAGTTCTATGCGGTAATCACCTGTTTGTTCATCGTGTTTGCCCTTCCTGGCTTCATATATCGGCACGATCTGAGCCCACATTTTGAAAAACGAAAGCGGCGCATCAAATAACTCTGCAAAATGCAATAAATGGTGGTTTTTGCATATACTCTACCTAATATAACCACCTTCTAATGTAGTGTTAATTTATTTTATTCTTATTTTGATCTGCTATATTATGCATAATGCATTAAACATGGCATTTCACAGATATGCAGCTACGCCAAAAATTCTTTTTAGTCCTGACTCTGCTTACCGCAGTGCCTCTGCTTATTCTACTATTTGGCGTTGTAGAAAGAATTGAATCCGAGGTCCGTACTCAGACCGAGAAAGAACTCCATATCACATTAGACAAGATGGCCGATGAGATTACCCTCATCCTGGATAACCAGAAATCTATTGCTCGCGGGCTGGCACACGTCCCGGCGGTCCGGCAATTTGCAGCCTATGTAAATAAACCTATTGGTGGTGCGATAAGAGCAGAGGAATATCAACGCCGAGCTGATGAGATGGAGCAATTTTTCATTAATTATGCCCACGTTGTTGGCACTATTCAGGCGCTTCGTTTCATCGATCCTCAGGGCAAAACGCTGGTGAAGGTCAAGGAAGGTAAGCCTGTTGAGCCCAAACAGTTCGATAAGAAATACAAGCGCCTGTATGTGGCCGATCAATCCAGTAAGAGCTTTTTTAAATATACGGTTGGGGCCGATCAAGACGTGGTCATGTCAGACTTCGAACTGGGACAGGTCACAATTGAAGCAGATTTTTGTCCGGCGATGGTGCGCTACGCCGCGAGGGTTAGGGATGAGGTCGATCGAGAGGAAGGCCTGTTGGTCGTTAATATGTGGGGCACACGACTTGATTCTACAGTAGAGGCCTCACTCGGCGGTTATCCGGGTAATGCCTTCGTAGTCGAGATGAATGATGGCACTGTACGCGATGGAATTTATCTCTACCACCGTGAAACTAACAAGCGCTTTGGCAACCAGTTGAAGTCACAACATCGCTTTACTGGCGAGATTACTGCGCAAGAATGGCAGCATATAAAGGCCAATCAGGAACGAGGGTCTATGTATCTTGATGATGGTCGAATGTTGTTTTTCCGCACTTTATCACCCTTTGAATCACGTCCCTTGACTACCTGGTTGCTCCTTATTGAGGCTGACAGCAACACGGTGTTTGCACCTATTGAGAACATGCGACGCTCGATTTGGTTACTGCTTGGATTGTTATTGGTGATCAGTCTGCTTATTTCTGTCTGGGCTGCCTGGCAACTCGCTCAGCCTGTTCATGAGCTGGCCGATGTCATTACTCGCTATGCCGATGGCGATCATAGTGTTCGTTATCACGATAAACGCAAAGATGAAATTGGTATTGCAGGCAAGGCATTTAATTATCTTACCTCGAGCCTCGAGAAGGCTGAGCGGGGAAGAGATAAAGCCGAACAACAGGCACGCCAATCTGAACGTTTAGCCTCTGTCGGGCAAATGGCCGCGGGTATAGGACATGAAATTAACAATCCGCTTATGAATATCATGTCCCTGGCCGCACTGGTCGAAGAGTCAGTAAAAGATGATGAACAGGCTAAAAGCGATTTGCAGCTTTTGTTAAAAGAAGGCCAGCGATGTGCGCGTATTGTGCAGGGTATTTTAAGTTTTGCGCGTGAAAACGAACCGGACTTTCGTGAGTTCAATATGTCTGAACTGGTTGATGAAACGCTCAATCTGTTACAACACCGGATTGAATCTGCTGATATCACTGTCGTGACGGAGCAGGAACATGATCTCTTTATGGTGGGAGATATGAACCAGTTACAACAGGTTCTAGTGAATATCATTCTGAACGCGGTGCAGGCCTCAGAGGCCGGTGGCACGATTCATATCAAGTCGCATAAAGAGATCGATTATGTGGCTGTTGAGATTATCGATACTGGTGCGGGTATCCAGCCCGATGCCGTTGCCAAAGTATTTGATCCTTTCTTTACCACCAAGAAAGAAGGGGAAGGAACCGGTTTAGGATTGTCAGTGAGTTACGGCATTGTTAAGCACCATGGCGGCACTATTCATATAGAAAATAATCAGGAGGCGGGTTTGCGCGTTGTCATTCTCTTGCCGCTGCATGCCTCCATCGAAGATAGCCCCGAAGATAACCCCGACGACACCCTATTGGAGGCCAGTCATGTCACCTAGTCCAACGCGTATTATGTTTATTGATGATGACGCCGTTACCTGCCGCATAATGAAACGTAATTGTGATAATGCGAATTATGCCTGCGAGGTTTTTCAGGATGCCAGGGCATGTCTGACTAAGTTTAAAAAAGAGGGCGCGGAAATAGTTATTACTGATTTGCGCATGCCTGGTATGAGCGGCTTTGAGTTGCTGAGTGAATTGCGGGCAGTGGATGAGGATGTGCCTGTGGTTGTGATGACGGGTTACTCGTCGGTGGAAAATGCGGTGGAAGCGATGAAACGCGGTGCCAGTGATTTCATCAAAAAACCATTTGATTTTGAAGAACTCAAGATCATGCTTGAACGGACATTAAAGTCACGTCACCTGCGTAATGAAAACAAGCTACTAAAAAGGCGCATAGGCCAGAAGAGAAATCGTTTCGGAATGATTGGTGATACACCGGTGATGCGCACTTTGTTTACCACGATTGAGAAAATTGCCGAGGTAAGCTGCAGCGTTATTTTGACCGGTGATTCAGGTACCGGGAAGGAATTGGTTGCTAAAGCATTGCATGATTTTAGCCCGCGCAGTGAGAAGCCTTTTGTCGCTATTGATTGCGGGGCCCTCAGTGAGACACTGCTCGAAAGTGAATTGTTTGGTCATGAGAAAGGAGCGTTTACTGGCGCAACTCAACGTAAATATGGTCTGATGGAACAGGCGGACGGAGGAACGCTGTTCCTGGATGAGATCTGTAATATCACCGACACGATGCAAATCAAACTGATGCGTGCGATTGAAGATCGACGCATCATTCGTGTCGGCGGTACAACACCTATCCCTGTCGATGTGCGAGTCGTTGCGGCGAGTAACCAGGATTTAGAAAAAATGGTCGAGGAGGGGCGGTTACGTCATGACTTTTACCATCGCTTGAATGTCGTCACCGTACGGGTTCCTTCGCTAATTGAACGCCGTGAAGATATTCCTGCACTGGTTGATCACTACATCAAGGAATTTGCCGATCGTTACCAGCGAAGCGTGAAGGGTTTTGACAGCATTTCGCTACAGCGGATGTGTGAGGCCGACTGGAAGGGAAATGTGCGTGAGCTTAAGAATGCGGTTGAACGTTGCGTCATCCTGACAGACAGCCCACTACTTACCTGGGAGAACGACGGCCAGTTAAGCGATGAGGAGCTGTTATCCGCAGCGAGATTCTCAGAGAATGAATTCGTCTCACTCGAAGAATTAGAGCAGGAATACATAACCCATGTGCTCAAATGCTGTCGTGGCAAGAAGACAAAAGCAGCCACGGTTTTAGGTATAGACAAGACAACATTGTGGAGAAAATTACGCCGTTATGAAAATGATTCAGAAACAGTGTAATTTACAATATGACATTCTCTTGTTTGGTGCACATTGCAATAAAAAAACCCATTAGAGTGTGCTAATTTTGCCGAAAAAACGTTCTAACCGATTGATTAACCTTAAAAATAAAAAAAACCTAGACTTTGGAATGCATATTGCTGTATCTATGCATATGTACTCGCGAGTAGTACTAATTCGTAAACATAAGTTGTAAGAAGTAAGCCTAATTATTAGGAGGAGATTAAAAAATGAAATTAGTAAGTAAAGTTGCTCTAGTCGCTGCAGGTCTTGCGATGGCTGCTTCAGCCCAGGCTGTTGATCCATCTAAGAAAGCCAAGAATGGTTATAACCAGCAAAAAGTGGTTTACCACGTAAATAACATCCATACCGCTACAGGTGCACTTCGTAACGTTAAAAATCACCTGAACGCTTTAGGTGATGAGAACGTCGAAGTAATCGTTGTAACTCATAGCTCTGGTGCTTTCGCTATGGTTGATGGCGCGATGGGTAAGAAAAACAAGAAAGGCAAGGTCTATAGCTTCAACGACCAAATTGCTGGACTTGCTAACCGTGGTGTTAAATTCACAATCTGTGCAAACACAATCCGTGGTAAGAAGATCCCTAAGGGTAAGATCAACGAAAACGCTGAAGTAATTCCATCAGGCGTTGCTCACGTTGCTCACCTGCAGCAAAAAGGTTACCTGTACGTTAAGCCATAAGGTTTAATTTTCAGTAGTCTTAAAGACGGGTGCTTCGGCACCCGTTTTTTTTTGTTTTAATTATTTATCTTATTTATCTTTATTTCGCTTCGCTGAAGCGAGTAACTTTCTTTTTGCGTGCCCAAAAAGAAGGTAACCAAAGATCAACACAGGGATGTGCTTACATCGTGAAGGCCATGGATGGTCGAGAGCGATGACTTTCTTAAGAGGTCGCTCCACACTTCCCTATGCTCCCGCGACATAAGTACATCCATGTACTAAACCCCGCAATCGCTAGCCATTCTCGTGCTTATGAATATGCTCGGGCGGTCAGTTGACGGGACATTCTTGTCCCGGCAACTGACGCTCGGCGTGGCCCAGGCCAGCCTCTCGACTTCCAGTCTCACCTCCTCCTGCCTCGCCCCTTCGGGCGCAGCCTGCGCTCATTCAACGCACGAGAATAGCGATGGCATGGGGAGGGTTCCAATTAGCTAGCGTTGTGTCGATTTATAGGACGGCGTATCTGTCTCAATTACGAGCACCCCCTCTCCCCCATGGGCTGGTGTGTGAGTTTTAGTGTTTTTTGAAGACATAAAATAAGCGCGAGGCAGGACGCCGAGCCCGGTTTTGCTGAGCATGGAGGAGGTGAGACCGGAGGTCGAGAAGCTGGCCTGGGCCATGCGAATCAAAACCGGACCCACAAAAAACACTAAAACTCACTGCTTACACCAGCATCGGGGGTGTCTTTTCTTTTGGTTACTTTTCTTTGGACGAGCAAAGAAAAGTAACTCGCCCAGTGGGGCGAAAAAACTATATATAAACTCGATTCCTACCACAGTAGGAATAACAAGAACGAAGCGGATGGAGAACAAATACCAGAGAATAAAAAAAGGCGTACATAAAAATGTACGCCTTTCGGGGTTTCGCACGGGAGAAAGCGTGTGCGAAAGCGGTATTACTTAATTGCGGCTTCAGCTACGTCCTTTTCACCCATATTGTCGACCCAGCTCAACTTGAGCTTGTCGCCTTTTTTGGCATTCTTTAAACGGAATGACAAAAATGGGTTTTTAGATACACCTGGGCCCCACTGGCATGTAAGTACTGTCTTGCCGTTATGCTGGCAGGTCAGCTCTTCAATGAAGTGAGCAGGGATCTTTTTACCTGTTGCCTTATCTTTACGAAGACCGGTTTCCATTTTATGGAATACGATCGCCTTTACCGTTGCGCTGCCGCCATCGGCCCACGCTCTGATTTTCATCTTCTTTCTTTTCTTAGCCATGGTTGTAGTCCTCTTGAATCTTGTTTCTGTCCGTTAACCGCCGCAGCCGCCTAAAGTAACCTTTACAGGTTTCTTAGCAGTGAGTAGTTTGCCACCTGCTTTAACCACGGCAATAACATCAGATGTTTTACGCATCTTGATGCGGCCGGTAATAAAGCCATCGATCGCACTAGTGGTGATGTAGCTTGAGCACAATGGGTTGGCATTTACAGGTACAAAGATAGATATTTGCTCTGTCTTTGCTGCTTTACTTTTGACAGTAACAGAGACAACAGCACCATTTTCTGCGATGTCAGGGGCTTCAACCGAGATATCTTTGCTATCTACGGCCTTATCGCCACCGGTAATAGCTTTCATGGCGTCTTTCATCGTTGTTGCATTAAATGCATTTTTTGGCCATGCAGCCAGGACGGTACGTGGGCTAAGCAAACCAGCACTGGTTGCTATCGCGATAGTACCGGCCGCCATGGTGGCCTGTAAAAATGTTCTACGAGTCTGGTTCATCGAACGGCTCCTTAAATATTTCGTTCTAACTTGGTAATGTATTTCTCTCCCGCATATCTTATACAGCAATATTTGTACCAGTTGGGAATATTATTAAATAACATTGAGTTATATTAATAAGGGGGAGAATAATCGTTATAAATACTGCAAAATGCAATCAGTCATACTGCAAATACCCCTGATCACCTTAGTTTTCTCTAAGGTAACCGCTGTTACTGAATCTATATCGTCCAAAACAATCGGGTACTAAAATTTTTCTTCGCCTTATCTTAACCATATCTTCACGATAAATAATATTATTGTTGATTCCTTGTAATACATTGATCACGTGTTAGAATGCGCGCCTCTATTGCGGGGTGGAGCAGTTTGGTAGCTCGTTGGGCTCATAACCCAAAGGTCGTAGGTTCAAATCCTGCCCCCGCTACCAATTTTAGGATCAAACATCATTCAGGTTTGGTCCGGGTAACTGGTGATTTTGGCATGGCATGCTATAATGCCTTGCAATTTTAAAGTGTTACAAAGTGGGCCTCTAGGCCCACTTTTCGTTTACGGGGAAAGATTATGGGGCCAATGGAAGAACGCGTACAGCGCCTGTTGGAATCCACAATTAGCTCACTAGGGTATGAGCTACTGGGTGTCGAGTACCTGAGCCAGGGCAAACATAGCCGTTTACGGATATATATAGATGGTCCGGATGGTATTGGCCTGGAAGATTGCACCAGGGTGAGTCACCAGGCGAGCGGTGTGCTGGATGTAGAGGACCCTATCAAAGGGCAGTTTGCGCTTGAGGTGTCATCGCCAGGTTTGGACCGACCGCTGTTTAAGCCGGAGCACTATGCACAGTACATCGGGCGTCAGGTGAAGCTACGAAGCAGGTTACCCGTTGAGGGACAAAGAAATTTTAAGGGCGAGATAATCGCCGTAGAGCAAGACGATATATATATAGTTGTGGAAAATGGCGAGGAACTTAAGATTGCCTGCCATGAGATTGAACAGGCTAATTTGATTCCGGAAATCTAAACCAGCCGCTCAGTGAAGCGGATGACGATGAGGCTAGTACGAAAATGAACAAGGAAATATTGCTGGTTGTCGATGCCGTCTCTAATGAGAAGGGTGTCGAGAAAGAAGTAATTTTTGGTGCCATTGAAGCGGCGCTGGAAATGGCAACCAAAAAACGATATCCCAATGATATTGCAGTGAGAGTGTGCATCGATCGCGAGACTGGTGGCTACGATACTTTCCGTCGCTGGGAACTGGTTGAAGACGATGAAATGGAATTTCCTGAACGCCAAACAACCATCAGTGCTGCACAGTATGAAGATGCTGAAGCACAAGTCGGTGATTTTACTGAAGAGCAGATCGACTCGGTAGCTTTTGGACGCATCGCTGCACAAACTGCTAAGCAAGTCATTGTGCAAAAAGTGCGTGAAGCAGAGCGAGCCAAGGTCTTTGTTGAATACAAGGATAGGGTAGGCGAGTTAGTGATGGGTGTGGTCAAACGTGTTGAACGTGGAAACGTCTATCTTGATCTCGGTGGTAATGCCGACGCTATTGTTCCACGCGAAGAAATGATCCCGCGTGAGTCCGTACGAAGCGGCGATCGTATTCGTGGGCTACTTAAAGAAGTAAACGAAGAAGTGCGTGGACCACAGTTAATGGTTAGTCGTACTGACCCTCGATTCTTGATCGAGCTGTTCATGATTGAAGTGCCTGAGATTGGTGAAGGTTTGATCGAAATTATTAATGCCTCTCGCGATCCTGGTTCACGCGCCAAAATTGCGGTGCAGAGTCATGATGATCGCATTGATCCTGTTGGTGCCTGTGTCGGTATGCGTGGTTCGCGTGTTCAGGCAGTTTCAAATGAACTGGCTGGTGAGCGCATCGACATCGTACTCTGGGATGAAAATTCGGCGCAGTATGTGATTAATGCTATGTCGCCAGCTGAGGTTGAATCCATTGTTGTAGATGAAGACTCGACGACCATGGATATCGCGGTAAGCGAAGAGCAATTGTCCCAGGCGATTGGTCGTGGCGGTCAAAATGTTAAATTAGCGAGTGACTTAACCGGCTGGACGCTCAACGTTATGTCTGAGTCTGATGCGGATGCCAAATCAGAAGCAGAGAATGAGAAAGTACTTAAAAGCTTCATGGATGCACTTGATGTGGATGCCGAGATTGCTTTGATCCTGGTGCAGGAAGGTTTCTCAACCATCGATGAAATTGCCTATGTGCCAAAATCGGAGATGCTGGAGATTGCAGAATTCGATGAAGACATGGTCGAAGAGATTCGCGGCCGCGCCAAAGATATTTTGCTGACCAAGGCGATCACGAACGAAGAAGAAATTTCTGAGAATCCGCCTGCAGAAGATCTATTGAACATGGAAGGTATGAGTACTGAGCTGGCCAACAAGCTGGCAAAAAATGGCGTTGTGACCATGGAAGATTTGGCAGAACAGTCCATTGACGATCTAATTGAAATTGAAGAAATGGACCAGGAGGCTGCTGGCGCGTTAATTATGATAGCGCGTGCGCCATGGTTTGAAGAGTCTGAAGCTGAAGAGCAGCAACAGGCGAGTGAGTAAACCGAAAAAGGTTAATTAAGTTTTATGGCTGAAGTCACCGTTAAACAATTTGCAGAAGTCGTTGGTATCTCAATCGACCGCTTGATGGAACAGCTCAAGGAAGCGGGCGTGTCCGCGGCCGATCCTGATGCAATGATTTCTGATGATGAGAAGATGGAGTTGTTGGGTCATCTGCGACGCAAGCACGGCGATGACGAAAAAGAGAACGCTAGCGGTAAAAAAATTACCCTGAAGCGCAAGTCGTCATCAGAATTAAGAGTCTCCGGTTCACAGGGTAAATCCAAATCGGTCACTGTCGAGGTCCGCAAAAAACGTACCTATGTAAAGCGTAGTGTTGTTGTAGAAGAAGAGTCCAAGCGCCAGGAAGAGGTGCAGGCGCAACGTGAAGAAGAGCAGGCGAAACAGACCGAGATAGATCACAAAGCCAAGCGTAATCTGGAAGCAAAAGAAGCAGAAAAAACCGCTGAAGAAGAAGCACGCAAAAAAGCGGTAGAAGAAGCTAAAGCGGAGAAAGAAAAGGCAGACGAAGCCGCTAAACTTACAGCTCAGGATGAACTCACCAAGAAGCAAGCCGAATCTGAGAAAGACGCTCGTGGTGCGGGCCGTAACAAGAAAAAGAAAAAAGAACAGCCAGGTAAACCTGGTAGTGATGATCGAAAGACACGTTACGGTCGAAAAGAATTACATGTCAGCGCAGAGATGACTGGGCGGCGAAAGAAGAAAAAGCCATCCAGAAGATCCTCAATAGAACAGTCGGGAGAGCATGGTTTTACCAGACCAACTGAGGCAGTTGTGCATGAAGTCTCACTTCCTGAGACAATAACCGTCGCTGAATTAGCGCAGAAAATGTCAATTAAAGCGGCTGAGGTCATCAAGGTGATGATGAATCTCGGCACGATGGCCACGATTAACCAGATGCTTGATCAGGAAACAGCTCAAGTTGTGGTTGAAGAGCTGGGCCATACTGTAAAACTGATTAATGACGATGAGCTTGAACGGTCGATCGTTGCTGATTCTGATGATGAAGGTGAGGGGACTCCACGTGCACCTGTTATCACGATTATGGGTCATGTTGATCATGGTAAGACCTCTTTACTGGATTACATTCGTAAAAGCCGCGTGGCCTCGGGTGAGGCGGGCGGCATTACACAGCACATTGGTGCATATCATGTCGATACGGCAAACGGTGCGTTGACCTTCCTGGATACACCTGGACACGCAGCCTTTACAGCGATGCGTGCACGTGGCGCAGACGTTACTGATGTCGTGGTACTGGTTGTTGCAGCCGATGACGGCGTTATGCCCCAAACTAAAGAAGCGGTGCAGCACGCGAAAGCGGCAGGTGTTCCGTTAATTATTGCCGTAAATAAAATGGATAAGCCTGAAGCTGATCCAGATCGTGTTAAGAATGAATTAGGACAAGAAGAGGTTATCCCTGAAGATTGGGGTGGCGACACTATGTTTGTAAATGTCTCTGCGCATACAGGCGAGGGTGTTGAAGAACTACTTGAAGCTATCCTGTTGGTTACCGAGGTGCTTGAACTTAAGGCCGTTCATGAAGGCCCAGCTCGTGGCATCGTGATTGAATCACGTCTGGACAAAGGTCGTGGCCCGGTTGCATCTGTATTAGTGCAACGAGGCACCTTGAAGAAAGGCGATATGCTATTAGCCGGTTTTGAATACGGACGTGTGCGTGCGTTAATGAACGAACATGGTCAGCAAATAGAATCAGCGGGTCCTTCCATTCCAGTCGAGATATTAGGTCTGTCTGGTGTGCCGAATGCGGGTGATGAGGCCACTGTTGTTAAGGATGAGCGTAAAGCGCGTGAAGTAGCCACTTCCCGTCATGGTAAACACCGTGATGTGAAGTTAGCACGTCAGCAGGCAGCTAAACTTGAAAACATGTTTAACAAGATGACAGAAGGTGATGTCAGCGTGTTGAATATTGTATTAAAGGCCGACGTTCAGGGCTCAGTTGAAGCGATTAGCGATGCATTAAACAAGCTATCTACTGAAGAAGTAAAAGTGAATATTGTTTCTAGTGCGGTTGGTGGTATCTCTGAGTCAGATGTTAATCTGGCTGTGGCATCTGGTGCCATCATGATCGGTTTCAATGTCCGTGCTGAGGCCTCGGCCAAGCGCATGATTGATGAAGAGGGTGTCGACCTTCACTATTACAGCATCATCTATGAATTGATCGATGAAGTGAAATCCTCTATGACTGGTATGCTGAAGCCAATGTTCAAAGACGAAATTATTGGTCTTGCAGAAGTCCGGGATGTCTTCCGCTCACCTAAGTTTGGCAGTATCGCAGGTTGTATGGTGATCGACGGTACGGTTAAACGCAGCAATCCTATTCGTGTCTTGCGTGACAATATTGTGATCTATGAAGGTGAGTTAGAATCATTGCGTCGCTTTAAAGATGAAGCGAATGAAGTCAAAATGGGTACGGAATGTGGTATCGGCGTTAAAAACTACAATGACGTGCAGGCTGGCGATCAAATCGAAGTCTACGAGCGGATAGAAGTTCAGCGCACGCTTTAATGTTGAATATCCGAAAACGTCCGATTCAAATACGATTTTAATCAAAATATTAACAACTAGCACAACACATGCCTAAAGATTTCGAACGCACTCGACGTGTCGGCGAACAACTTCAGCGAGAGTTGGCGATACTTATCCAGCAAGAGGTTAAGGATCCCCGTGTCGGCATGATTACGGTCTCTGGCGCCGAGGTGAGTAAGGACTTTGCGCATGCAAAGATATTTATTACCTCGTTAAACGAAGAGCATGGACACAAAGAAACAATTAATGCTCTGCAACATGCAGCCGGTTTCCTGCAATATGAATTGGGCAAACGCCTGCAATTAAGAACTATTCCCCGCCTGAAATTTGTTTACGATGAATCTATCGAACGCGGCACTAACTTGTCCGCACTGATTGACTCTGCCGTGAAGCAAGACCAGGAAAAATAGTTTAAATCAATATCAGAGGCTAACTGGAAACATGGGACGTAAACGTCAACGCGGCCGCAATGTAAATGGCATCTTACTGCTTGATAAAGGTGTGGGCATGACCTCAAATGCCGCGCTCCAAGAAGTGAAAAAATTATTTTTTGCCAAGAAGGCAGGGCATACAGGTTCGCTTGATCCTCTGGCTAGTGGTTTATTGCCACTTTGCCTGGGTGAAGCGACCAAGCTGTCGCAATTTCTACTGGACTCCGACAAGGTATATGAAGGCGTCTGCCAGTTGGGCAGCAAAACCACCACCGGTGATGCCGAAGGTGAGGTGATTGAGACCAAACCTGTCCCCAAGTTTGATGAACATTCGCTGAAAAAAGTCTTTAGCCAGTTTCTGGGTGATATCGAACAGATCCCCCCGATGCACTCGGCGATTAAGCAAAATGGCCAACCGCTTTACAAGCTGGCCCACCAGGGCATCGTGGTTGAACGAGAGCCTCGGCCAGTGCATATCTATGAATTAACCTGCCTGGAAGTGCATGAAGCCAGTTTTAAATTCAGCTTGCGCTGCTCAAAAGGCACCTATGTTCGGACACTGGCCGAAGACATGGGTGAGGTCATGGGCTGTGGCGCCCATTTAACTGATTTGCGCCGTACGCATGTCGGCCCATTTGATCTTGATGCGGCGGTAACCCCGGAAGAATTGACCCACATTGCCGCTGATGAGGGGCACCAGGGTCTTGATAAGCTAATGATTCCTATCGATAAAGCACTGGAAAACTGGCCGGCGGTGCATTTAACCGAGAATTCAACCTACTACGTGAAGCAAGGTCAGCCTGTTCAGGTCGCCAAGGCTCCCACCAGTGGTTGGGTGCGTCTGTTTGCCAATAATGACCATTTTATCGGCGTTGGCCAGATTATGGACGATGGCCGGGTTGCTCCCAAAAGGCTGTTAAATCTGGGCTAAGGGTGTGATTTACAACAAAAGAGATGTTGTGTACAGGCTGATGCGCGGGTAAAATACGCGCTCTTTTTTGACCGTTATCTATAGTAGCAGGAGAATGTAATGTCACTGAGCACCGAACAAACGGCTCAGATAGTAAAAGATTATGCGCGCGAGCCAAATGATACTGGTTCAGCAGAAGTGCAGGTCGCTTTATTATCCGCACGTATTAATGATCTTTCAGGTCATTTCAAAACGCATATTCATGACCACCACTCACGCCAAGGGCTGTTGAGAATGGTAAGTCAACGTCGCAAGTTACTTGATTATTTGAAGAACAAGAACGTGCAACGCTATCGCGATTTAATCGGAAGTCTCGGACTTCGTAAATAAAAGGCAAAAGGCCCTCTATGTCATTACCCGATCCTATAGTCAAAGAATTTCAGTACGGTAAACACACAGTAAGAATCGAAACAGGGCAAATTGCCCGTCAGGCCGATGGTGCGGTCATGGTCCACATGGGAGACACCGTGGTCCAGGTTACTGCGGTTGTAGAAAAGAAAGCGGCACCAGGTCGTGACTTTTTCCCGCTGACTGTGAATTATCAGGAAAAAACATATGCCGCCGGACGTATTCCAGGCGGTTTTTTACGTCGTGAAGGACGCCCTTCTGAAAGCGAGACATTGACCTGTCGATTAATTGACCGTCCTATCCGTCCGTTATTTCCCAAAGGTTTTACCAACGAAGCACAGGTCATTGCCACGGTAATGTCACTGGATACTGATGTCACTCCAGACATTGTTGCCTTGATAGGTACTTCGGCGGCGTTGGCATTAAGTGGCGCGCCTTTTAATGGACCGATTGGTGCGGCGCGTGTTGGTTATAAGGATGGCGAGTATTTGCTGAATCCAAGCATGACTGACCTGGAAGACTCGGATCTGGATCTGGTTGTGGCGGGCACAAGTAATGCTGTATTGATGGTGGAATCAGAAGCCAAATTGCTGTCTGAAGAAGTCATGCTAGGCGCGGTAGTATATGGCCACGAGCAGCAGCAAGTAGTTATCAACGCAATTAATGAGCTGGTCAAGGAAGTCGGTGTTACTCAGATGGAATGGACAGCGCCTGAAAAAGACATGGCGCTTGCAGATGCGGTGAGCAGTGCCTGTGAAGCTGACATTAGCGCGGCGTACAAGATTCATGAAAAAATGGCTCGCTATGATCGCATAAGCGAGATTAAAGCCGAGCTCAAAGAGAAAATGCTGGCTGAAGATGGTTCCAACGAGTCAGATTTAATGGATGCACTGGAGTCTCTAAAGAAAAAAGTGGTTCGTGGGCAAGTTATTGCCGGTGAAGCACGTATCGATGGTCGTGACACCCGTACTGTTCGCCCGATTACAGTACAAGTTGGTATTTTACCTCGCGCCCATGGTTCTGCTTTATTCACCCGTGGTGAAACCCAGGCTATTGTTGTAACGACGCTGGGTACTGAAAAAGACTCAAAGATTATTGATGCCCTGGAAGGTTCGTACCGCGATCCATTCATGCTGCACTACAACTTCCCTCCATTTTCTGTCGGTGAGACGGGACGCACCGGTAGCCCGGGTCGTCGTGAAATCGGTCATGGTCGTTTGGCTCGCCGTGGTGTTGCAGGCGTGATGCCTGATCTGGAAGGATTCCCATACAGCATTCGTATCGTATCTGAGATTACAGAATCCAATGGTTCAAGCTCGATGGCCAGTGTCTGTGGTAGTTCCCTGGCCATGATGGACGCAGGTGTCCCTGTTGCGGCACCGGTTGCAGGTATTGCCATGGGTCTTATCAAGGAAGGCGACAAGTTTGCCGTCCTATCTGACATTCTGGGTGATGAAGATCACCTGGGTGATATGGACTTTAAAGTGGCGGGTAGCAGCGATGGTATTACTGCCCTGCAAATGGACATTAAGATCGACGGCATCACCAAAGAAATCATGGAGATAGCCCTCGATCAGGCGAAAGAAGGCCGGATGTTTATCCTTGGTGAAATGAACAAGGTGTTAGACAAGCCACGTGAAGAAATGTCTGAATATGCGCCACGCTATGTCACTATGAAGGTTCATCCTGACAAAATCCGTGATGTTATCGGTAAAGGTGGAGCGACTATTCGTTCGATTACTGAAGAAACGGGTTGTAGTGTTGATATCAAAGACGATGGCAGTGTTAAGATTGCATCAAATGACTCAGCCGCAGCAGACAAGGCTCGTGCGATGATCGAGCAGATAACCGCAGATGTGGAAGTTGGCAAAATCTACGAAGGCCGTGTCGCCAAGCTGATGGATTTTGGTGCATTTGTAAATATTCTGCCCGGCAAAGATGGCCTGGTACACGTCTCTCAAATCTCTGAAGAGCGTGTGGAGAAGGTCAGCGATGAGCTGAGCGAAGGCCAGATGGTCAAGGTGAAGGTCCTGGAGATAGATAAACAGGGTCGTATCCGTCTATCTATGAAGGCTGTCGAAGCCGCTTAATAGACAGATATATCGAGTATTTGTGCGAGGGTCGCTCCCGGCCCTCCATGGCCTCCGCGACATAAGTACATCCCTGTACAAAAAAAGGCCCCTCATTTCGGTGAGGGGCCTTTTTTGTGCACGCAAATTGCATTATTTCTGATCAGAGCCAGTCAGAGCTACTCAGACCAGTGGCTGATTGAACAGATTCCACCTTGAAAACTAAGGGGTTTAGTATGCAAAGAGCGTTTATCCAGATAGGTGTATTTTTGAGCGCCTGGCTGATCATGAGTTGCACTATCGTGGCAGGCAAAGCACCACCGGATGATATGAAAACGATTGATTCAGCGTTTGTCTATGGTTATGTAGAGTCTGATACAGACGTTATCGAGAAAGTCGATTTTGTCGAGTATGGCAAGATATATATCCCTCCATTCCGCAAACCTGCGCGGGTGCTGGTGTTTGATAATGGCATGTTTATGGCGGAAAATATTAAACCCGGTAAATATGTGATTGCTGGATTTCGCTCCGATCGCAACCATTACAACATGGCCAGTAGTCGACGCCAGGCTTACCAAAATGTTTTCCGGGTTGAGCCAGGCGAAATGGAATACCTCGGCTCATTTAATGTGCGAAAACTGCACGGCCCAAAAAGACAAACCGAAAATTTTAAAGTGATTGCAATTCAGCGACCGGGTGAGCGTGATGTTTTGAAACATTTATATCATGTGACTGAAGGTACGGCCTGGCAGGATAAAATCGCAAAACGTCTCAAGCAGCTTCGACAGTTCTAAAATCAAGCCTCTGAAACGGCGCTGATGTGACCATGTAGTAGTTAAAGGAGCTTTACATTTTGTTAACGTTTCTAATTGCTAACGTTTCTAGGTCGCTCTCGGCCTTCCATGGCCTCGACCATATGTTCCAGACATGGTCTACCTCGTCCATCCATGGACTCGTCCGCGAACTGAGTACATGGCCCAGGCCAGCTTTTCAACCGTCCCGGTTTCACTTTCGCCATGTACTAAACATTGGCCCTGACCATCTTTTCGAATGAATTGATGAAGGTATTGATACACTTCTTATCGATTGAAAAGGCGAACTCGATGCTTTGTGTGACATTGGTATTTTCCACTATATAACCGGTCACCAGTATTTCATCGTCCATATAGGGTTTGAAGCGGATAAAACTATCGGCCTGCAGGTCGGTGAGTTCAGCTTCGCCTTGTAGGCGTTCTGCTACGGTGCGTATCTTGGATAGAAAATATTCATCGTTATCAAAGCTAAATTCTCGCTTACAAATAAAGCCACTGGAATTGACATGAATCTCGCAGCTGTATACACCGCTGCCGAGATAATCGAGATCAACAAAGCTAAGTTGTCTGGAGCTGTCTTTTGTATTGAGTTTTAATGTTTTTTTACTGTTAGCCATGGACGAATATTTTTATCACTTTGATTATTTTAATATATCGACAATTTTGCGGGAGACTTTATTAAATCTAAGCAAGTGACCTTAAATTGATAGTGTGATTAAGCCATGTTTATCGACTGGTACCACGATCGTACCATGACGATAAATGTCGATATCTAGCACAGCACCCCTGCGTAATTTTTTTGCCAACCAGGAGGAAGCGGTTTACCGCGTTTCTGATTCTTTTCCAGGCCAGGAGGCAGTCCTTTTGATTTGTTGTTTTTTGCGGCAACGGGATTAACGAGAAAAGCCATAAGCGTGGCGAGAATAATTAATTGCGTTTTCATATACGGAGCTTTTTTATGTGCCATGTCAATAGTAAGTTCTAGCATGGGTATATCATCCTGACAAACGAAAGGCTGTGATCAGTTACCCTGTTTTAGAAAACGAACAAAAGTAACGGTGCTTACCACCAGAATTGAGGGTAACGTCGTGTTGCAGGGATATTATTCGTGAACAAGGCAATCACCAGCATGATGATAGCACCAGATAAAACAGGTGTGAGTACATAAAGATATCCAAGCGAATGGATTTGTTCACTGCCAATGACCGCAATAAGGGCTGTCGCACCGGCGGGTGGATGCAAGGTACGGGTGATGTGCATCACTGCTATGGTGAGCGAGACAGCCAGTGCCGCAGATAAATAAACAGGTTCAGGCAAGACCTGATAAACCGAGACGCCGACAAGCGCCGCGATAATTTGGCCGCCGACCATGTTTCTTGGTTGTGCGAATGGTGACAATGGAATGCCGAAAACAAGAACCGCCGTCGCACCAAATGAGCCTATGTAGAAAAGCAGCGTCGTTCCTTCGTAATGAAACCAGCGCCCTAACAAACCAATGGCAGCAATCCCGAGAAATCCGCCAAGCCATGAAACGATGATCTCAGTTAGTGGAGCACGGGGAGGGCAGGTTTTGCCACCCTTCATTTTTCTAAAATAATTTTGCATGGCTTATTGTGTAGTTGTTTGTCTTGTTATGTATTTTCATCATACGCCTAGCATCGGTAAGTTTTTAATGCGATGGTACGTTAATGACAACGAAATACAATGCTTTAGCTCACTAACGGGTATGTCTTCGTTCTCATCAAAAACAATCGCTCTATTGCCTTCAAATTTGAATTTATCACCGTAAATCTCTTTGAAGGTATCGATCAGCTTAGTTTTGCAATGAAAATACATTGCGTATTGGTTCGGGGTCTTTTCCTTCCAGTCCATCCTGATCGTGCTTCCGCTTTTTGTGATATAGCTTGGCTCTCCCCATTTCAGTGTTTCCTCTAAAATATCTACCCCTTTTGTTTCTAACGCCGTATCCAGAACCAATTGACGAAGAAGCATCATTTTTTTACGAATGTGCCTGGGATATTTATTGAACATGTTCGCAACTTCTGAGTTTTTAATTTTGTCCATGTTCGCTAATTATACTTTTTTATTTATTCGCCCTGTTTTCGACGAGTTCATCGACGACACCGGGATCGGCGAGGGTGGACGTGTCACCCATGCTATCAATATCGTTTTCTGCAATTTTTCTTAAGATACGACGCATGATTTTTCCTGAACGGGTCTTGGGTAAACCGGGGGCCCATTGAATGATATCGGGTTTGGCGATGGGGCCAATCTCACTGCGGCATAAATCAATGAGTTGTTTTTTTAATTCATCGCTGGGTTCGATACCAATGATAGGTGTAACGTAGGCATAAATGCCCTGGCCTTTAATGTCGTGTGGATAGCCAACGACAGCCGCCTCAGCAATGCTGTCGTGTAACACCAATGCGCTTTCCACTTCGGCGGTGCCCATGCGATGGCCTGAAACATTTAACACATCATCCATACGGCCAGTGATCCAGTAGTAACCGTCCTTGTCTCGCTTGGCGCCGTCACCGGTAAAGTAATAACCGGGGTACTGACTAAAGTAGGTTTCAAAGAAGCGATCATGATCACCATAGATGCTGCGCATCTGGCCTGGCCAGGGGCGAGTCATAATCAAAGCACCTTCGGCTTCCATTTCTTCGATAATCTTACCCGTCTCGGGATTAACAATGGCAGGTACGACACCAAAGGTGGGTGTTGATGCTGATCCTGGTTTCAATTTTGTTGCGCCGGGTAGTGGGGTGATCATGTGGCCACCGGTTTCTGTTTGCCACCAGGTGTCGACGATTGGACAACGTTCGTTTCCAATAACCTTGTGATACCACTCCCAGGCTTCAGGATTGATCGGTTCACCGACAGTGCCGAGTAAACGAATCGAGGCACGGGAGGTTTTCTTAACGGGCGCATCTCCTTCTCGCATCAATGCACGGATCGCAGTCGGCGCAGTATAAAAAATACTGACCTTGTGTTTGTCGCACACCTGCCAGAAACGTGAGGCATCGGGGTAGTTGGGCACGCCTTCAAATGAGATCGTCGTTCCGCCGTTAGCGAGTGGTCCATAAACTAAATAAGTGTGTCCAGTGATCCAACCCACGTCGGCAGTACACCAATAAATATCACCTTCCTGTAAGTCAAAGGTATATTTTGTCGTCATCGCGGCAAACAAAAGATACCCACCCGTGGAGTGCAATATGCCTTTGGGTTTGCCGGTAGAACCCGAGGTGTAAAGAATAAACATCGGGTCTTCGGCGCCCATGTGTTCCGGCTCACACTCGGCTGAGGCATCGGCCATAAGTTCGTGATACCAGACATCGTGTTTATCATTCCAGTCGATGTTACCGCCAGTCCGTTTTACGGTTAAAACAGTATGCACGTTGGGGCAACTGGCGACGGCCTTGTCGGTATTAGCCTTTAGCGGTACTGGCTTGCCACCACGCACACCTTCATCGGCGGTAATTACAATGTGACAGTCTGAGTCTAATATACGACCTTTTAATGATTCGGGTGAGAAGCCACCGAATACAACAGAGTGAACGGCACCAATGCGAGTACAGGCCAACATCGCATATGCTGCTTCCGGGATCATCGGCATGTAAATACAAACACGATCGCCTTTTTTTACGCCGCGTGATTTTAAAACGTTAGCAAGTTTACAAACGTGTTCGTGCAGGTCTTTATAGGTGATGTTTTGACTGTCATTGGGATCATCGCCTTCCCAGATGATCGCGGTTTGATCGCCTCGGGTGTCTAAATGACGATCGATGCAATTATAAGAAACATTTAGTTCGGCACCTTCAAACCATTTGATGTGTAAATCACTCTTGTTATAACTCCAGTCAGATACGGTGTCCCATTTTTTGTACCAGCTAATAAATTTATCAGCTTGCTCCGCCCAGAAACCATCGGGGTCATCTACCGAGTGTTGATACATCTCTTGGTAAGTCTCAGCGGTGATGTGAGTGTTGTCGGCAAAGTCAGTGGGGACGTCGTAGATTTTGCCTTGGGTTTTGCCCTGGATTTTATCTGGCATCGGAAAGCTCCTTTCCTAAATATATTTTAATTTATTTTGATTATCGTCACGTCATCTTGCATGAACGCGTAAGCAGTTACCTATTATGCTGAAATTTGCAGGCTCGTGCCAATAACGAAAATCACTTATTACTGTATGGATTCTGTTGGTCTGGATGTTGCATTGATTAAAGCATGAGCACATTAAGTTGTGCATCAGGATGAGGTAAGGCTATGTTTTTCAAAAGAAATGATCCCATTGATGAGGATGCAGAACAGGTTGGTTACGTCACATCTGTACTAAATGTGTCACTATTTAGGCTCTTTGAGTTGGCCTATGAAGACTGGTTTGGTGAGTCGGCCAGTGAGGGATGTTTGGAAGCAGCTTATATGTCCTACGTTATCCTTGGCACTATGCCAATCTGGCTTAGAAACTATGTCCGCAAGACAACGGCACTCTGTGATGAGGCTGGCATGTATGTACCGCGTGCAGCCGCTTTGCCGCTTTCCAGTCCCTTGTTGAATGTCGAAAATGCGATTATTTCGCTCGGCTTGATATTGATCGTGTTGTTGTCGGTGTGAACGGTTAACATCGTATTTGCCGAAGTAATATCAGTTATTCCACGAGACATTACTCTTCTAGTCGACGCCGTGCTGCCTCGATGGAATTGATATAACGCTGAATCGTTGCCGCAAATGACATACCCAGATTTACAAAGCTACAACCAAATTTGCGGCCCTCTGCCTGTTCACCTTGTTTGAAAGGCAGGATGTTACAGATCTCCAGATTGATTTGTCCATGGCCGTGTTCAGGAAGTTCCAGTTTGCATGCGCTGAGAACAATGCCTGTTTCAAGCTTGAGATCCTTGTATTCATCCTGAAGTGAAATACCGCCTGCACTGATGTCCAGTACCTTATGCTTTCGGTAGCTGCCATCTTCCTGTTTGATTTCACAATAGGCGGGTATACCCAGAGGGATCCGTACTCGAAAAAATTCACGGCGTTGTACCCATAAGATGCTATCGGGAATGGGTATCGCGAAGACCGATTCGCCATGAAGCTTGGCCTTGGTGATAGAGTCGGCAGTGAATTGGCAACTTACACCATCAAAGTCGGCTTTAAAAATAATACGATCAGCTGCCAGTAGTTGCGCGTTTAAACTTTCTGAGGGGCCATAGTCTAGCGCTATCAGGTCCATATCTTTGAGGACATCGACCACCATGGTGTTCATAGATTTTGAACCGTTGCTGAAGGTTGCGGTTACGGCACAGTGATTTTTGCCAAGTAAACGTATTTTGGCAATCACCGAAATCGGGTTTTCCAGCAAGAATTGCTGTTGTCCCTCAGCGCTATCTTGGCGCTCTTTGGCTTGCCGTTCCTTTTTGGAGCCTGTTGGTTTCTGGTCTTCCATATATGTTTTCCAGCAATCTGATCTACTTTTGCATCCCTAACCCTCTATATCGGACGTATGTGCAAATTCCTCAGTCCTGATGGCGTTCTGTGCAGGTATTTTTGCCAATGACCAATTTTTAAAGGCCCATTGCCAAAGGCTGTCTGGGTCTGTGTTGAGCAGGTCTTTAGGTGGCATTTGCCCCAAAAGCCCCAATGCCTGGTACAGATCTGTCAGAATCTGCTGTTTGTCTGAGGTCGCATTCAGGGCTGGTGCCCGCTGTTGTTTACTGAGTTTTGCCCCATGTTCGTCGATAACGACCGGGTGATGGGCATACTCCGGATGGGGATGGCCAAGTACTTGTTGCAGGTAGATCTGGCGGGGGGTGGAATCCAGCAGGTCCGATCCCCTGACGACCTGGGTGATGCCCTGCAAGGTATCATCGACGGCGACGGCTAATTGATAGGCAAACAGGCCATCGGCTCTTTTCAGGATAAAATCACCAATCTCCCTATCGTTGTCAAAATGACAGGGGCCCTGAACAGCATCATTGAAGGCAATAGCGCCTGATGACATTAATACCCGCCAGCTACGCGCTGGGCGGCCATCTGGCAGCCCGTCACGGCAGGTGCCAGGGTAGATACCCAGTTTGCTGGCTTTGGAAATCTCCTTGCGACTACAGGCACAGGGGTAGAGAAGTCCTTTTTCAGATAAGGACTCAAGCGCCTCAAGGTAATGCTCGCTGCGCTGGCTTTGGTAAGAGATAGCGCCATCCCATTGGAAGCCAAAGCTCTCCAGGGTTCGGATAATGGCATCGCCAGCGCCTGCCTTCTCACGTGGAGCATCAATGTCTTCAATGCGCAGCAACCACTCTCCGTCCATGGCCCTTGCCTGGCAGTAACTAGTAACTGCCGATACCAGTGAGCCAAAGTGTAGTGGCCCTGTTGGGGAGGGAGCGAAACGACCGCGATAAGCAGGGTGCGCCTTTTTGTCCTTAATGTTGCTCATTCAGGTCAATCAAACCAACTCGTAAATTGCTCCTGGGGTTCCCGGTCCAAACGGTACTGATTGACGGGGTGGCTTAGGTCAGCATAGCCCAGTGCCATGCCACAAATCAGTAAGTATTGGGTATCCATGCCCAGAATATCGCGCACGGTTTGCGGATAGTCGGCGAGGGAGGCCTGAGGGCAGGTGGCCAGGCCGTGACCTATGGCTGCCAGCATGACATTCTGGATAAACATACCCATATCGAGCCAGGAGCCCTTGTTCAGCGCGCGGTCGACGAAGAAAAATAACCCAACCGGTGCGCCAAAAAACTGGTAATTGTTTTCCCAGGCTTGTTGTTGCCGAGCCTTGTCATTCTTAGCGATCCCAAGAGCTGAGTAGAGGGCCTTGCCACATAAAACCCTGCGCTTTCGATAGGGTTCTTTCCATTCTGAGGGGTAATAACTGTAGTCAGGCTGTGGTTCAGAACCACTATTACGGGCAGCTAGCAGGGCATCGCTAATACGTTGTTTGGTACTACCCCGCGTGACGGCGACGCGCCAGGGCTGAGTGTTGACCCCTGAGGGGGCTCGTGCAGCGCTATTGAGGATTTGCTCAATATCGGCGGTGGCTACGTCCTGAGATGTATAAGCCCGGGTCGACTGGCGTGCCTCTATAGCATCGATGATGGACTCTTTGGCATCCATAAATGACTCCTGTGATTGCGTATATTTATTAAAGTAGCACACCCGAAATGCCGACTCCTCAGTTAGGCGTCAAACAGTTAAAAAACCTAAATTTTCGAGTGTAAGCAAAGGATTAGCATGTCAGAAGAACGAGTCGTCATTCATGGGATAAAAGAAGATGGAAGCAAATTGCGTCCCAGTGACTGGATCGAGCGCCTTTCTTCAACCCTGGCCAGTTTTGGGCGGGATCATCGACTCCAGTATTCGACCAGCGTGAAACCCTGCATGATTGAGGGTAAGAAATGCCTGGTGGTGGCTCGCTGCCTGGAGGAAAGTAATCCAGAGGCATATGCCTTCGTCATGTCTTTTGCGAAGAGCAACAACCTGAAAGTACAGGCAGATCGCAGAGATGGCGACCGTGCCCTGGCATGTCCTGCCGCAATTGGCTAGGAAACAGCCTGGATTTGAAAACAGTCTGCCAGGGAACGTCTAATTTCAGGTAATGGCTTAATTTAAGATAATTATTTAAGTTCTTTGACGTTCCCGAATCTCATCCAGACTCTTGCAGTCAATGCAAAGGTTGGCTGTTGGCCTGGCTTCCAGGCGGCGTACGCCAATATGAATACCGCATTCTTCGCAATAACCATATTCATTGTTTTCCAGCATCTCCAGAGACTCATCAATCTTTTTGATTAACTTACGCTCACGGTCACGTGTGCGTAGTTCCATCGTAAATTCTGATTCCTGAGTTGCACGGTCATTAGGATCGGGGAAATTAGCCGCTTCGTCTTTCATGTGGCTCACAGTACGATCCACTTCTTCCATGAGTTCCTGTTTCCAGCTTAGGAGCAGTTCACGGAAGTGTGCGGACTGAGCCTCATTCATGTAGTCCTCGCCGTGTTTCTCCTCGTAAGGGATGAATGCATTGAAGTCGCTGCTACTTCTTTTGGTTGCAGCTTTTTTGACAATCTTGTTTTTGGCTGCTGAAGTGCTGGCTGCCTTGGCGGCCTTCTTTTTAGCCGGTGTGGTTTTGGCTACTTTCTTTTTAACCGCTTTTTTAATAGGGGCTTTTTTTGCCACAGTCTTTTTCTTGGCCACTTTCTTTTTGGCGACAGTCTTTTTCTTGGCCACTTTTTTCTTTACGACCTTTTTCTTAACTACTTTCTTCTTAGCCGTTTTTTTTGTTGCAGCCTTCTTCTTTGAAGCCTTTTTCTTGGCAGCCATTCAGCGCTCCTGCTTGTCTGTTGTGCACATTGGGGGATTGCGCCCCAGAAATTGGAAAGCCAGCTATGTTAATGCAATCTTTGTAAAAATCTAGCCTTTTTTGTCTCAAAATGACGGAAAATTGCTCATGGGTTTGGTGAAACCCGCTTTCCCGATATTCGAAGTAGGACTTCTGACTCATTCACAACGCTTTCCTCCAAGGACTAGCTACAGGCGTAGTTAACAGATCTGGTTATGGATAACGAATAATCTTCATGACGAGCGAGTCGGGTTTGGGCACAATAGCACCTTTCGGCGAACAGCCAGTTGTAAGTATAGAAGGTGTGGTGATGAAATTAGAGGCTTTATTGTTTGATGTAGATGGGACGCTAGCGGATACCGAGCGGGATGGACATCGTGTTGCATTTAATCAGGCATTTGCTGGAGCAGGGTTGGACTGGGAATGGTCAGTAGAGCTGTATGCAAAATTACTCGCGGTCACTGGTGGCAAGGAGCGTATTCTTTATTATCTTGAGAACTTCAATACGGAATTTAAGCGGCCAGAAAACTTAAAAGATTTTATTTCCGGCTTGCATCAGTCTAAAACCAGGCACTACACCGATTTATTAAATACCGGTGCTATTCCATTACGGCCTGGTGTCTTACGTTTGTTAACCGAAGCAAAAGCGGCAGGTCTGCGTTTAGCGATCTCAACCACAACGACACCGGCCAATGTTAGTGCGCTACTAAAAAATACCCTGGGTGAGGATGGTGAATCCTGGTTTGAAGTGATCGCGGCAGGGGATATCGTGCCTGCGAAAAAGCCAGCGCCAGATATTTATACTTATGCAATGGAACAGATGAATCTACCACCCGAAGCGTGTATCGCATTTGAAGATTCTGAAAACGGAATACGTTCATCGCAAGGCGCGAAGCTTAAAACGATTATTACCGTCAACGGTTATACCGAGGAACATGATTTTGATGGTGCCGTTATTGTGCTGGATAGCTTTGGAGAACCAGATGCATCTTTCAAGGTGCTCAAGGGTGACGGTCACGATAAAAGTTATCTGGATATTGAACTCGTAAAACAGTTGCACCAACAAAGCTGATTATCTTTATGCCTTTTAACTCAAAACGTTCTTCACAAATACAACCGTTTCATGTGATGCGTTTATTGGCGCGTGCCAGAGAGCTGGAAGCGCAGGGGCGAGACATTGTGCACATGGAAGTGGGCGAGCCAGACTTTAAAACACCGCAGCCCGTTATCGATGCAGCACAAGCCGCGATTGCAACAGGCAATATGCATTACACTCCTGCAACTGGTTTGCCTGCACTTAAACAAAAAATATCAGAACATTACCAGAAGACCTATCAGGTAACTGTTGACCCGAAACGTATTGTGATCACGCCGGGATCATCGGGTGCATTATTACTGTCACTGGCCTGTGTGGTTGAGCCGGGTAAAAATATATTAATGGCTGATCCCGGTTATCCCTGTAACCGAAATTTTAGTTATTTCTTAAATGGTGAGGTTCGTGCAATTAATGTTGATGAAAGCACTAACTATCAACTTACGGCTGAGCTAATAGATAAGCACTGGGATGAGAATACAGTTGGCGTTATTTTGGCGTCACCGTCTAATCCGACGGGAACCCTGGTTCCGTCTGTAGAATTACAGGCCATGGTTAAAATTGTCGACCACAAAGATGGTTTGATCTTCATGGACGAAATTTATCACGGCCTTGTATATGGCGAGCATAAAACCAGTTCTATTCTGAATTTCACAGACAATGCTTTTGTGATAAATAGCTTTTCAAAATTTTATGGCATGACCGGTTGGCGAGTAGGCTGGTGTGTTGTCCCTGAGCCATATCTGACCTACGTAGATAACTTCGCACAAAACATATTCCTCGCCGCGCCGACGCCTGCACAACACGCAGCACTTGCCGTTTTTACGCCAGAGTCGCAAACAATACTTGAAGAGCGTAGAAAGGCTTTCGAAGAACGACGGGATTTTTTGTTGCCAGCCTTAAGAGCGCTAGGATTTAAAATAAAGTCCGAACCACAAGGTGCTTTTTACATTTATGCTGACTGTAGTGAATTAACGGGTGACAGCGAGCAATTCTCGGAACAGCTTCTCGAAAAGGCTGGTGTAGCGATCACCCCGGGTATGGACTTTGGTGATAATGGTTTTAAGCAACATGTTAGGTTTGCTTATACATCTTCACTGGAAAAACTTCAGACCGGTGTTGAACGTATTGCAGAATTTTTAAAGTAAAAACTTATTTCTGCTCTATTTCTGCTCCATAGGAAACTGCTCAACTCTCATTGCCGTAGCACCTGCAACTGCAACCGGCATCACGATAAAATTAAACATTGGCATCATGGTGCCGATGGTGACGGCGCTACCAAAGCCTAATGTCAGCATGCGTTTTTTGGAAATCTCTTTACGAATTTCACTGAATGTTAATCCGTAGTTGCCCATAGGGTAGTCTGAGTATTCGAGGCTGAACATCCAGGAGCCAAAGATAAACCAGACCACGGCGATCAGTGGTGGAAAAATAAATAACAGTACTAGTGACAATAGAATTAACGGTATGGCCCACATGAAATAATAAAGCCACTTTTTTAATTCGCTGAGCATGATGACGGTAAATTCGGCCATGATGTTTCTGTCGCTGCCAGGAGGGGCTTTTCCAGTAATGTGTTGCTCTACCTTGGCGGCGAGGTAACCGTTGAACGGTGCGCCGACAACATTGGCAACAAACGAGAAGGTGTAGAACATAACCAGCAAGGCGAGTAAGTAGTACATAATTTCGAGCACGACGCTAACCCAGGCGAGCCAGTCGGGCAAGTCCTTAGGGATGTATTCTTTAATTAAGTCATCGACGTATCCACCCAGTGCCATAATCAGTATGGCGAAGATAATGATGTTAATTAATAACGGGATAACAACAAATCGTTTAACGCCGGGTTTGAATATCAGGGACAGGCCTTGAATGAAGTATCCGAATCCACTTGTCGTCGTTGCCATTCCTTTTCTCTCCCCCGTTACTGTTACTACAATATTTTTATTGAATGTTATTGCGATCGTTGCTTTGCATAGCCATGCATCGCCAGCAAGGCGCTGCCATAGGCCGCTTCAGTATACTCGCTTTGCACTATTTCTGTCTGACAATAACGGGAGCGCATCTCTGTCCAGACTTTATTCCTGGCGCCACCTCCAACCGTTCGGATTGAAGTTGGATAAGGGGCGCCGAGCTCGGCCAGTCGTTGATAAGCCTGATGTTCGATTCGGGCAATGCCTTCGAGTAGTGCCTGAAAAAACTTAACGTCATCATCCGGGCGTGGGGTTAGCCGTGGCGCATATTCAGGATCGTTGATCGGGAATCGCTCGCCGCTGCTGTTCAGTGGATAGTAGTCCAGGCCAGTATCGTGTTGTGGGTCGATCTTTTTGCTTAGATCTGTCATTTGCTCATCGGTGAAATAGTTGCGCAGGACGGCACCACCTGAGTTGGAGCCTCCGCCTACTAACCAATGTTCTCCAAAAGGTTGGCTATATATGCCATAGCGCTCATCAAAGATGGGTTTGTCGCTAATGACTTTAACGACCAGGGTTGAGCCCAGTGAGGTTACGGCATCCCCGACTTGTTGAATGTCGGTTGCGAGAATCGCGGCATGGGAGTCTGTCGTTCCTGCAACGAGCTGGGTCGATGCTGAAAAGCCATATTTGCTGACGGCGTCAGCCGAAACAGGGGCAATGACTGTACCGGGGGGATGAACCCTGGGGAGTCGTGCCTGTATTTCAGGTATTCGCTGAAACCAGTCGGGCCATTTTTTTGAGAAGGGGTCGTAGCCGGTTTTCAGACAATTGTTCACATCACTGTGTCCTGCCAGGCCCGTGAGTAAAAAGCCTAAATAGTCAGCCTGGTGCATGGCATAACGGGCAGGCGGTTCCTCGTATTCCCCTTCGTACTTTAAGAGCCACATGAGTTTTGGCAAGCCCGCACTGACGGTCTGTACGACAGTGTTGTCAGTTAGGGTTTGTAATTGTTTCACCTGCTCCTGGGCACATGCATCGTTATACATCAATGCCTTGCTGGTGGGGTGCCCCTGAGCATCGGCAAAAAGCACGCTGCCTGATGTACCGTCGATGGCGATAGATTTCAGGTTTTGGAGTGAGGTGGTAGCAGTCAGTTTTTTTAGAACAGTATCCAGTACATCGGCCCATATTTGAGGGTCTTGTGATATCTGGTTGACCGAGACGTCAGGTGCCGGTAGCGGATGGGATGCTTCGGCGACGGGTCTGGCTTGCGGGTCAATTAAACAGGCGCGGATACCCGAGGTGCCGGCATCGATGCCCAAAAAGAGCGGTTGATCAGTTTGGTTCTGGCCAGGAGGTGGGCTCAAGGCAAATCGACAGGGATGGGCGGTTGCCAGGTTGGGTCTCTGTGCTCGCAGACCACAGCGGTGTAGATTCCCCCCCGAACATTGAAGTCGGCGGTGAGTCGCATAAAGCGGGGTTGCGTGGCCTTCACCAGGTCATCCAGTATTTGATTGGTTACCGCCTCGTGAAAAGCGCCTTCGTTTCTGAACGACCAGACGTACATTTTCAATGACTTAAGCTCAACGCAGCTTTTGTTGGGGACATACTCGATTTCGAGCTCGGCAAAATCCGGCTGGCCAGTTTTTGGACACAAACAGGTGAATTCTGGCACATCAATGCGGATGGTGTAGTCCCGTTCTGGCATCGGATTGTCGAAGGTCTCGAGTTCTTTGCTAGGTTTGCTAGAGGTATATGTAGTCATGGCGGGAAGATAACGGAATTGGTGTCTAGAGTTCAAGTCGTATTTGCCTGAGCTCAAGTTGTAATTGGAAGCCAAGTCTTAAAAAAATTACAAAGTTGAGTAATGTCAATCTTGTGTGATCTAGTGACGATCGAGTACATTAGTCGCCCATGCGATTACGTAAACTCAAACTAGCCGGCTTTAAGTCTTTTGTTGACCCCACCACGGTTCACTTCCCCAGTGATCGGATAGGCGTTGTGGGTCCAAATGGTTGTGGTAAATCCAATGTTATCGATGCTGTGCGCTGGGTAATGGGTGAATCCTCCGCCAAACAGTTGCGTGGTGACTCCATGTCGGACGTGATTTTTAATGGTTCGAATACCCGTAAACCGGTCGGTCAGGCCTCGGTCGAGATGGTCTTTGACAACAAAGAAGGACGTCTCGGTGGTCAATGGGCCAATTACAATGAGATATCCGTTAAGCGGACCGTAAGTCGTGACGGTCAGTCCAGTTATCATTTGAATGGTGCCAAGTGTCGTCGTCGTGATATTACCGATATTTTCCTGGGTACAGGGCTTGGGCCACGCAGCTACGCGATTATCGAGCAGGGCACTATCTCGCGAATTATCGAAGCCAAGCCTGAAGATTTGCGGGTTTTTCTGGAAGAGGCCGCAGGCATTTCAAAATATAAGGAACGCCGTCGCGAAACTGAAAACCGTATCCGTCATACCCGCGATAACCTGGATCGACTAAATGACCTGCGCGAAGAACTGGAAAAGCAGTTAAACCATTTGCAGCGTCAGGCGAAAGCAGCAGAAAAATACAAAATCCTGAAAGAAGAAGAGCGCGTTCTCAGCGGACAACTGCAGGCCTTACGTTGGCAGGGGCTGAATGAAAAAGCGCAGGGTATTGAATCAACCATTCGCGATAAAGAAACAGAGCTGGAAGCATCACGTGCCAAGCAGCGCAGTATCGAGGCGGACATTGAAAAGCAACGTGAAGGGCTGGCGGAAGCGAATGAACTATTCAATAAAGTACAGAGTCGATTTTATAGTGTTGGTTCAGATATCGCGCGACTCGAGCAGTCTATTCAACATACTCGTGAGCGAAAGCAACAACAGCAAAATGATCTTTCGCAACTGGAAAAAGATCTGAGTGAGGCGCGGTCTCATCTTGATCTCGATCAACAGCGTATTGCTGATCTACAGCAGGAACTGGAAAAAATCGAGCCAGCCTTAGAACAGGCCGAGTCTGCAGAACAGGCAGCGGTAGATGCCCTGCATCAATCAGAGAAAGCGATGCAAACCTGGCAACAGCAATGGGAGCAGTTTACCCACCAGGCAGCAGAACCTGCACGAGTGGTAGAAGTTGAAACGGCACGTATTCAGCAGCTTGATATGCAAAAGGCGCACTTGTCTGAGCGCAAACAAAAACTTTCTGATGAACTTGAGAAACACTGCGATCCCGAACTTGAGAAAGAACTGTCAGAACTGAATACAGACCTGGACAGCAAAAAGAAGACTCTGGATGAAAAACAAACCGACTTGCAGTCGACACAGGAAGAAATTACCAAGCTGCGTGACTCATTAAGTGAGATAAATGTTCGCTACGATGATGAGCAGGAAAGTTTACAGGTGCTTCGTTCTAAACATGCCTCCCAGCTTGCGGTACAAAAAGCAGCATTAGGTAAAGAGCATGAAGGTGTTAAAGAGTGGTTACAAAATGAGGGACTTGAACAGGCTAAGCGTCTTGCCGAAGTGCTTGAGGTTGAATCTGGTTGGGAAGTTGCGGTTGAATGCGTTTTAGGCATGCATCTCGAAGCAGTCTGCGTTGATAGTCTTGATGCCCTGTTTAACAAAGTTAAAGTCTTTAGTGAAGGCCAACTGACATTAATTGAAAATGCCCAGTCTTATGAACAAACGCCACATAGCAAGGCACAGTCACTTAGTAGCAAGATCCGTTCGGGTGGACCTTCTTTGCCTCAAGTTGATGGTGTTTATGCAGTAGATACATTGAATGAAGCGCTAGCATTGCGCCCTCGTCTAATGAGAACCGAGTCGGTGGTGACAAAAGATGGACTGTGGTTAGGCATTGGCTGGTTGCGCGTTATTAAGCAAGAAGAATCTCATAAGGGTATTCTACAGCGCGAGCAAGAATTAAAGCAGCTCGAAAACAAGATCGACGAACTTGAAAAAGAATTTAATCAACTTCAGGTGGAGCGTAATGAATCCCAGGATAAGTTGAAGCAATATGAGCTACAACGTGATGTCTTGCAGCAAGCATTGCAACAGATTAATGGTTCATACAATGAAGTGAATGCGAAAGTGAGTGCACTGAACTCTCGCTATGAGCAATCATTGTCACGTATAAAAAATATTGAGCATGATCTTTCTGAACTGGGCTCCCAGATTGAAAGTGCCGAGCAGGCCATAACTCAGTCGAAACAAAAAATTGTGAATGCAGAGAACCTGATCACCGGACATGAAAAACAACGTGAGCAGTTAATCGAGCAACGCGATACTTTGCAAGGTGCTTTGCATGAGGCGCGCGCTAAGGCTGAGTCGTCTCGTGCAAGTGCTCAGGAAGTTAGATTACGCGCGGAAGCGATTCGCACTGAGTTGAATTCGATTAAAAAGGCCCTGGAACGCACAGACGGTCAGCAAACACAGCTGACATCACGCCGTGAGGAATTGCATGGTGCGGTAAAAGCTGCAGAAGAACCGCTAAACAACATGTCAGCAGAGCTGGAAGAGTTTTTGGAAGCTCGGGTTAAGATTGAAGCAGAACTGGGAACATCTCGTGATAGTGTTCAAACTATTGAGAACACACACCGCGAACTGGATAGTGCGCGTGTTAAATCTGAAGAAGGCGTTCAACTGGTAAGAAGTAAGCTGGAAGAAACCAGGATCGGTTGGCAGGAAATCAAGGTACGACGTCAGACTATCCAGGAGTCAGTGCAGGCTGCAGGTTTTGAGATTGAAACTCTTTTGAAAGAATTACCGGAAGAGGCAATAGAATCAAACTGGCAGGAATCACTTCAGTCTGTAGAACGCAAAATTCAACGCTTAGGTGCAATTAACCTGGCAGCGATTGACGAGTTTGAGCAACAATCAGAACGTAAAGTTTACCTGGATGCTCAGAATGATGATCTTGTTGATGCACTAAAGACATTAGAAGATGCGATAGAGAAAATTGATCAAGAAACAAAGAACCGTTTTCAGGAAACCTTCGAAAAAGTAAACAATGGTTTCCAGGAATTATTCCCACGGTTATTTGGTGGTGGTAAGGCCTATCTGGAAATGACCAGTGATAACATTCTTGATACAGGTATCACTGTGATGGCACGGCCGCCAGGCAAACGTAACAGCACTATTCACTTGTTGTCAGGTGGAGAGAAGGCTCTGACAGCCGTTGCTTTGGTGTTTTCAATCTTTGAATTGAATCCTGCACCGTTTTGTATGCTTGATGAGGTGGACGCGCCACTTGATGACGCCAACGTTATTCGTTATTGCGAGATGCTTAAGCATATGTCTGATCGTATTCAGTTTATCTTTATTACGCATAATAAGATTACAATGGAGATTGCCGAGCATCTTACTGGTGTAACAATGCATGAACCAGGAGTATCACGACTGGTTGCTGTTGATGTGGATGACGCCGTCAAACTGGCAGCCGTTTAATGTATAACTTGTAATAGCACACTCATAATAAGAGCCTCGTAATGGACACGCTGCGCATATCATTACTTGTTGTTGGAATTCTGATTATTACCGGGATTTATCTTCTCACCCGGCGACAACTCGATGCAGATGATCGCAGTATTAAAATTACACCGACGATCCCCTGGTCGAAGTTATTTTCAAAACTAAATACTCAAATTCAAAAAATCTTTGTAACACTATTTTCGTCTGTGCGCTTTTTGCTAGCTAAGTTATCGTGGCCTAAATTTAAACTGGCCAAGATAAACTTGCCGAAATGGGAACGCCCAATATCTGATAAAGCTTCTCCGGCATTTGACACTGTGGGAAATCAGGAAGAATTAACAGATGAAGATCTTGACGGTATTGAATCTATTGTTGCAGACAGGAAGCAAATAGTATCAAACGCAGAAGACGTCACTCTGATTGTAGAATTAACCAGTGATCAGATTGCCCCGGGTGGCGAACAATTGTTTATACCGGTCACTATCGTTGATCGACACGGACGTAGCTTCACGGGTGAGAAAATCATGTTTGCCGCAGAAGAATGTGGTTTTGTGTTAGATGATTCGGGTATATTTTATCACGAAGCAAAAGATCAACAGGGATATGAACAAAAACTACTGGGGCTGGCGAATATTGTCGAACCCGGTACCTTTGACGAAGAGCAGATGCACACATTTGACACACTCGGGTTAGTTTTATACCTGCACTTGCCTGCGCCGATTGAAGCGCGAGAAGCTTTTTCGAGTCTAATCGACAAAGGGCGCAACTTGGCCGAAGTGCTGCAAGGACAACTCTGTGATGAAACGCGCAGTGTGCTGACTAATCAGACCATTGGTCACCTGAAAGAAAAAGTAGAAGCCTTCCGTTTCAAACAAAAAATGACACAAATTAAACACCACCATAAGCCATAACGAATGGCAGTGTCAGACAAAAAGCGTGCTCTCACACTTCGTGATGAGATTAATTATCATAATCATCGTTATTATGTGCTGGATGACCCTGAGGTTCCGGACAGCGAATACGATCGATTGCTGCGTGAATTGCAGGCGCTGGAAGACAAACATCCTGAACTAATTACCAATGATTCTCCGACGCAACGGGTTGGTGCTCAGCCCTTATCCTCTTTTTCTGAAATAAAACATCTTCAGCCAATGCTGTCGTTAAATAATGCCTTCGACGAGGGTGAGGTTTCTGACTTTGATCGGCGGGCAGCTGAAATCTTAAACAAGAATAAGTTAAATAAAGAAAAAACAAATACAGATAATATTGTTTATGCCGCAGAGCCAAAGCTCGATGGCCTGGCGATCAGTTTGCTTTACGAGAAGGGGCTACTCATTCGTGGGGCAACCCGTGGTGATGGTCTTAAAGGCGAAGATGTTACTCAGAATGTGCGAACCATTGATGCGATCCCTTTGAAACTGTTGGGAAGTGATTATCCTTCACGACTTGAAGTCCGCGGTGAAGTAGTGATGACAAAATCTGGTTTCAATAAATTAAATGAAATACAACAAAAAAAAGGCGAAAAGGTCTTTGCCAATCCGCGCAATGCAGCAGCGGGTTCCCTTCGACAGTTAGATTCGAGAATAACCGCAACCCGACCCCTTATGTTTTATAGCTACGCGGTAGGTTTGGTTGAAGGTGGCAAGATCCCTGATACGCAGACCGATGTGCTTGCGCGTTTGAAGGACTGGGGGTTGCCAGTCAATCCAGAGATTCAGCGTGTGACAGGCGCTGCTGGCTGTCTGGATTACTACCGTATGGTTGGGGGAAAGCGCGATAGCCTGGATTATGATATCGACGGTGTGGTTTATAAGGTGGATAAACTGGCAGAACAAAACCAAATAGGTTTTGTCTCCAGAGCGCCACGTTGGGCCATTGCGCATAAATTTGCCGCACAGGAAGAGATGACAAAAGTGCTTGATATTGACATTCAAGTGGGCCGCACTGGTGCGTTGACACCGGTTGCGAGGTTAGCCCCCGTTTTTGTTGGTGGTGTCACGGTAACCAATGCGACCTTACATAATCAGGATGAGATTGAGCGTAAGGATATTAGAAAAGGTGATACTGTCATTGTCAGACGTGCAGGTGATGTTATCCCGGAAGTTGTTTTGTCGATTAAATCGAAACGAAAAAAAGGCGCCCGGAAATTCAAAATGCCAGATGAATGCCCGGTGTGCGGTTCCGAAGTCCTTCGTTTAGAAAATGAAGCTGCATCGCGTTGTACGGGCGGTTTGTTCTGTGACGCGCAACGTAAAGAAGCAATCAAACATTTCATCTCGCGAAAAGCCATGGATGTAGATGGTTTCGGCGACAAACTGGTTGAGCAGCTGGTCGATGAAGACATGGTGCATGACTTGTCTGATATATATCACCTGAAACTCGATATGCTTGCCAAACTTGATCGCATGGCGGAAAAGTCTGCACAAAATGTTTTAGCTGCGCTCGAGAAAAGTAAAAACACGACACTCGAGCGGTTTATTTTTGCTCTGGGTATTCGTCAGGTGGGCGAGACGACCGCAAAAACACTGGCCCAGCATTTTGGTAGCCTTGAAAAAGTCATGGCTGCTACTGAAGCACAGTTAATTGAAGTGCCTGACGTTGGGCCAGTGGTCGCAGAAAGCCTCGCACATTTTTTTAATGAGCCGCACAACACAGGTGTGATTAAAAAATTACGCAAAGCGGGTGTTCATTGGGTTGATGTTGAAGTTGATATTAATAAACCTCAACCACTTGCGGGGAAAATATTTGTTGTAACTGGCACGTTATCAACTATGAGCAGGGATGAGGCAAAGCAGGCACTACAATCACTCGGTGCGAAAGTGACAGGCAGTGTGTCTGCTAAGACAAGCTGTGTAGTTGTTGGTGAGAATCCGGGTTCAAAGGCAACTAAGGCCGAGTCGCTGGGTGTTGAAATGCTGGATGAAGATGCTTTTACTGCGCTGTTAAAAACAGCGCAGTAAAAGCGTTAGTTCTTTTTTTATAACATTTTTTACCAGCGCTAGTTACTTCCCCAGCAACGCATTGCGGAAGGTGCAGCACCCGTAAATCCTTTTTGGGCCAGCTGATTGAGTGTGAAGCTCGTACAGTCGGCATCATTGGCCTGTCCATTTATGGCCGTGAGCGTTACCGTATAGGTGGCGGCCGCCAGGTTGGTATTCACCTGGTAGTTGACCAGGCTATTGGTTATCCCGGCACTTACGACGTATCCAACATAGGTCAAGTTATCAGAGCGGTACTCCTGTAACTCACCACCTATTCTTGTCAGTGCATTGATCGCTTCCGTTCGCCGATTTTTCGTCATTTGGCTTTGAAAAATGGACCCGGTGATGCCGGCAATAATCCCAATAATCGCAACAACGACTATCATCTCGATCAGTGTAAAACCGCGTGCGCTTGCAAGTCTATTTTTCTTTGTCATTAAAACCAGTCCTCAAATATTCAATTATTCATCCTGACGCCAATATGATTTCACGTAAGAGACATTGATATCTAATCCATCCAGTTTTTCAGGACCTATTAATACAACGCCGTCTGAACCATCTGGTGGGAACAAGACGGTAGGCTCAGGGGGAATGCCACCACGCGTTAATGGGTTCGAACGGTCCGCGGCTCCTATTGTGCCGTCATCATTCAAGTCTAACGATGGAGTGGCATCGGTTAGATTCACCACGTAAGCCCTGGCTGTTCCCTGACTGGGAGCACATGAGTTACTGGAGATGGCGGCAACCGGTGTAAAGGTAGTGAACAGTATTTTGTTATCTACCGTGACGGAGGAGGCCAGTACTTTTTCACCTTCAAGGGTGCCAGCAGGTGTAACCAGGCGGATATACCAGCCTTGACTATCATTAAAGATGGTTTCAGCCGCAATTAGATCCGTACCGGTAGCTTCACCCAACACATTGGCCGTCGCATCATACAGATCGGATTCCGTATAGGCTGTGTAGTCAGGCAGTGCGTCTGCATCCGCTCCATCAGCGGGTAGCGCATACACATCACTGTCCTTGATCATATAGAACCGATCCTCAGTCTTATCATTAAGAGGATGGGAGCGATAACCTGAACCAATTGAGACAGTCAGCTTCAAACCCTGGCTTGTGCTTTTCTTGTCATATAACAAGGCAACATCGGGTGGATAATAGAAACGACGATTATCTGCTTCATCCGCCCCGCCAAGGCTGGCTAGCAGGCCTCCGGTGGCAAGATCCGCAGCACCGGTATTTGCATCGTTATCTAGATCAATGCGCCAGACGCGGGCTCCCATATCGCCGACATACATGCGGTCAGCGATGCCGTCAGTATCAATATCAATGACAGTGACATCTGATGGAATACTGTTGGTCATTTCAGTCAATACCAGGTCTGCAGTTGCGTCTGATGAAGCCCACCACAAACGCTGGCCGGTAGCGGCATCAACAATGTAGATGGCGCGCCCAATATCATCATCGGCTGGTAATATGGCATTGTCCTGATCCGTATCATAACCACCGGCAAAAATAAGCACATCGCGTTCTACCAATGCGCTACCGTCACTTAATTTGATTTTGGTAACAACAGGGCGTGACCAGGTCTGACCTAGCTCAGCAAAATCTCCGGTACCACCATCGATCTGCCAAAGTAGTTTTGGAGCATCACGGTTGGTGACATCCAGGGCATAGTAGTGGTTACCGCCACGGCGCATGCCGGCATAGAGATAGACATGCTCATCAGCTTCGATTGTGCTGGCATCTGACATAACAACACCGTTATTATTTGCATCCTTATGCCACACGCTGATAGGGCCATCCATGCCGTAAGGGTGGGGCACAGTAGAAGAATTTGTAAAAGTGGTATCAAGGTTCACTAGTAGTTCTTTAGGCATGAAGGCAAATTTCTCACTACCATCGCTGGTATTAATTCCGTGCACAAAGCCTCCATTAGTTCCTGAATATAAGGTAATGTCAGGATTGGCATCATCACCACCATAAGTCACTAATACTGGTTTGCTGTGCAAAGGATCACCTATGGCTCGGCGAGAGTCATCTATCAATCCATCTTCATCTTCATCTAGAACGTCTACACCACGCGACCATTTTAGTAAGTCAGTGCGGTATGGAACAGTCATGGCAACATCACCTAACAATGTCCCTGTTAAGTCAGCATTGTCTTCGTGTAGTTTATGTGCGTCCAACGTGAGATCGACGTTCGCGGGTGCTGCAGCCCCTGTATAGGTGTACAGATTACGAGTGGTAGTGAGTAAGCTAGCAGCACCACCTTTATCAACAATCTCACCATCAGGTGCATCGGCATCCAGAGTCCAGAAACTACGTGCACTTGCTGAGAAGAAACCCGTATTGGCATCTACTGCTGGCGCACTGTTGGCGTCAATAAGAATATTATTGTCACCACCTAGCTTGTAATGTTTAACATTACCTGGCCATTCGGGTGAGCCTGTGGGACGGAATACCGCAAAGTACAATTCATCACGATGGGTCAGCCGGTTGAAGGCATTCACTGTTACTGCGGGTGCCACAAAGGTTGTATTCACCGCGAGTATGTCAGTCAGGATAGAGGTAAAGGCAGTCGATAGTTCTGTTGCCGACTCAGCAGTGTGATACTCACCGCCACCTTTTCTCGCTGTATCGCTAAGCAATACCTGATCCGTGTGAAAACCAATGGTGTAGGTAATGACATTCTGTTTGTCATTCATCGCGTTAAGATCTTTCTCATACATGTACTCGGCCATTTCATCTAGACAATTACCGCTACAGCTACTTCCAGTAACACCTGCAATCTTGCTATCGGCGCCTGTGTCCGATACAGGTTGGCCGTCAGTCAGAATGACAGAGAAATTCTTTTGACATTGAAATTCCATGGGGGTTTTGTATTTGCTGGTATTACCCGAATCAAGGACACCCGTATGATTGGTACCCGGTGAAGAGCTATCACCGTAGTCAACAGAACCACTGGTCCAGTATAAATAAGATTCATATTCAGTCTCTGAAAGTGGCGTAACACCACTGGCATTTAGTCCATTCGCAGTCGTAATGAGAGTAGCGCGATTAGCTGGCGTCAGCTCCTGCATAGGTTGTAGGAAATAGCCACCTGAACCGCCGCTATCAAAACGCATCAGACCGGCATTGATACCAGAGGTACTGTTGATTAAAGAATCAAAGGTGTCTTTAACAATTTGTAAACGGGTTGTTGTGGTGGTGTTACCCGCTCCCCAGTACCAGTTCATGTACTTGCCTGAATATAGGGTGTAGTTGGTGCCGGTAGATGGCCAACTAACAGCACCCGTGCTATCGCTTCTCCATGGGCCACCATTGTTCTCATTAGCTGGATAAGGTTTCGTCGTATCCAGACCATCGCCATAACCAGTATCACCTGGCGCATTAGGTGTATCGGCTTCGCATTCAACACTGTTGGTGTGATTACGACTACTAAGGGTACTCCAGTAATCGCTGCTGGATCTTCTCCAGCCGCTTCCTGGACGATAGCGAGCCAGTCTGCCAACGTAATAACCTGTCCCAAATTCTGCAAGTTGCGATGAAGAGTCATTACATTTATTTGCTGCAGCATCTATATAGCGACTGGTGCCACAGGATGGTGGTGTGCCAGAGGTACTCCAGTAAATACGATCGGTTCTGCAAGATCCCACAGTCGGATAAGTGCCGTTAGGGTCATAGGTTCCGGTAGTTAGCGTCACACTGGTACCCATACTACCCGAGGTGTCGATAATGAAAAGGACATTGGGTCGCACAGTACTGACACCCGAATTACCACCTACATACACTTCGGTATCATCGGCCAATGCGGATGTCGATGGAAAAGACACCCATATGGCTGTTATTAGTGTTAACCCCATCTTTTTGATAATACTTTTCATATCTTGCCTCACTTCTATTAATTCCACGCAATCATGTCTGTGGGTACTACAAAATTTCTTTACGGACGTCGTTACCAAACAATTTTGTTTACAGTGTTTATCTTCGGATCATAAATGACAGTAATGGCATTTTTTGCCTTGCTCGGGACATTGCTAAAGGGAACTTCTTTGCCATTAAAAAAAGCCTTGGTGTTCGGAGAGAGTTGCAAACGAAGTTGGGGGCAGGTATCACATTTTTTAACGAGTACGAAGCCGTTGGTTTTACTGCCCACTACCGTGATCTGATCTGCTTCAACGGCATCTTCATTAAGGATGATTTCGGCGTAACTGGATTTAGCCATGAATACCAAAAGCATAATCGAGAGAAAAAAACTGATTCGTAATAGTTGCATGGTATTCACCTTTGTCTGGAATGTAGGGAATGAAGTCATCATGTATGTCTCGTTTTGTTTAACTACCGGGGGCCAGGTGTTTGATCCCCTGGGTAATTCGGGTACGGGCACCGGATGCGGGCTGATCTGCAGTTGATACAATATCAAAGGGATAACCAACAAAGGTATTGAGGCTATTTCCCGTCATATTTTCCGCCGGCCCAGTTAGTCTTGTTGCTGTTGTAGAGGTATAGTATCCCACTGAGAAATCTGTATTTATATTTGTCGCTTCAGCTGCTGCTTCAGCTGCTGCTATTTCCGCTGGAGTTGCACCAGGTGGAAGCGCATTCAGGTCTACTCCGCCATTGGGGCTGGCATTAATGGCCTGTATAAATATCGTATCGTCACCCAGGGTTCCTGCAATAGCTGACTCTGCTTTCTGGAAGGTACTCATCATACTTTGTGAGTTAGATGACATCTGTCCCTCCAGGGTGGCCATTGACATGGTATGCACGCCGAGTGCGGTCATTACGGCTAACATGATCAAGCAAACGATCAAGACTATTCCTTGTTGTTTGCGATGTGGGTAATTGTTTTTTAGATACATAATCTTTGCCTCAATATCTTTGTGTTCTGCTGTGCGTTAGTTATAAACGTTAAGTTATTGCCGGTTACGCAATACAACGGTGCTGGTATAGACCCGGTTGATGCGTCTGTCGTTTAGATTGACTGTTTGGTCGAGAATGGCGTGTGTTGTGGCTAGCTGGGCTTTTGCCGTTTCTGTCGGTGTGCTCACTAACAGGCCAAAGCGGACGCTTACTATTTTCTCACGTTCAGCATTGGTGACATTGTTCCAGGTAACATACTTGTTTGCGGTACCGTCCGAGCTATTGTCCGTGTCAACACCATAGAGAATTTGCAGATTCTCAACTCGCTCAACAATGACGTCTGGATTTGCTGCACCATTACCCAGGCAAGCGAGATTATTATTAACATCGATAAAGTAATTGTTGATCGCGCACTGTCTATCATTTGGAAGACCGTTAATTAGACATGAATTTAGTGGTGTGGCCTGTCCCAGGCAGTCAGTGGTTGATTCATACTGGATTGAAATGGTGTCATTTGCCGCAGCGGCACCACCATCAGTGGTGTTAGCCGCGATAAAAGCATCGGTAAAAAAATCTTTCTTGGAACCGGCCATGTGTAAGTCCTGAGTCAGGATATCTACCGCAAAGCGACCATTTTCCTGCTGACGTGCCAGGGTGTCCTGTAGGGCATAACCTCGTTTGCTGGTGACATAAAGAGAGGTCACCGCTAGCATGACGATGAGAGAGATCGCCATGGAGATCATTAATTCAACGAGCGTGACACCGTGTAGTTTGAACGGAAATTTATATTTCATCATCATGGCCTAAAGATTAACGACATATTTTTATTAACAACGGCATTTGATTCCCTGTTTGTCCAACTGACGGTAATTGCTCGAAAGGGAGTCACATTGCAGGCTTGGGCTGCGCCAACATTGTCAGTGCATTGAATGGTGAATGAACCTGCGGGTAGTCGTGTGTTTGCATCACAGACTGCGATAAACGCGTCAAAAAGAGCAACGTCCTGGCTTGTGCAAACCGCCGCTGCAACGCCGGGTTGATCCTGACAAAAGGGTTGTGGTGGTTGGTCACAGTCAATATTCCCATAATCTATCGCGGCATAATTCGCTAGACTGACAGCCGGTTGATTGGCACGCATGCGTTCAATGAAATCATTCGCGACGATAGTGGCTTGTGTGCGTTTTTCAGCATTGCTATTGCTACTTATACCGGTGGTTTGCAAGCCCGCCAGTCCGAGTAAGCCAATGGTGAGAATAACCATGGCGACCATGACCTCTAGCAAGGTCGCACCCTTATTGATATGTCGGGGTTGATGTTTTATCAGGGAGTGCATGTTCCACCTCCTTTTGTAGTGCTTGGTCGACCCGTGCGACTGACGGTAATTTCACGTGCGCTGGCCGTTCCATGACTATTACACAAAATGAATTGCCCCTGGACATTGCTAAATCCATTTGCACGATAGGTAATATCATTCACAAGTGCGGCGGAGGCCTGAAGAGCATTACTACCCATGGCGGCGCCATATATTTTTAGTACTTCTTCGCCGTTATCAACCTGTGCAGGGGAATCGTTGTCGGTATTGACGAAAATGATCCAACCACTGTTCCAGTCCAGTCCATTATTACAGGTTGCCCCATCATTGCTTTTGCACATGCTGATATTGGTACGTCGCTTTACAGCTTCGCTGCGGGCAATGTTCAGGGCGCCCACGAGTGTGTTGGTTTCGGTGATGAGCCGATTACTATCGCTATAGGAGGTAAGGCTTGGCACGCCAATACCCAGTAACAAGCCGAATACAGCCAACGTTACTAGGAGCTCAATCAGGGTAAATGCTTTTTGTCTTTTCATACCCCTTTGTTTCGGTCAGGCTGTACTCGAGATTTAATTATTAGCGATAAGTGGCTCTAAATTCAGAGTGAGCGGTATTCTTGTAACTTATTGTAATTTAAGAAATTAACGGGTGATTGATATGTAACTATGATCATGATCACACATTTTTTGTTAATGTCGATCTGTTTGGCTTTGATTAGTCGGGCTTAGCGGTTAAGCCTTTTTATGCTGGGATTGGTTTTGTTTTCGATTTTTCTGGATCTCTATTCTGGGCCCATGTTCCGGCCCAGAAGTGTGAGATAAGATTTTATAAGGAGTGGGTTATTTTAATTTGATATCGATCTTTGCCTTACCGCGAAGTCCGGCCACATAGTCTTGAATGCGTGTTTGCTGGATGATACGGGACAGCTGTTTTTTTGATTGCTCAAGGGTGGGTGGTTCTTTTTTGCGTACATCATCCAGTTTGATAATGTGCCAGCCGGCCTCCGACTTGACGGGTGTTTTGCTGTATTTACCTTTTGTCATTTCTGAAATAGCTTGTGCGATAGCCGGTACGCCTCTTAACGTTGCCAGATTGAGCCAACCAAGATCGCCACCTTTGCTTGCTGACGGGTCTTGCGATTTTGCTTTAGCAACATCTTCGAAGTTATTGCCTTTATCTAACTCAGCAACAATGGCTTTTGCTTTGTTTTCGCCATCGGGATCAGAACTTTTAATCAGGATATGACGTATCTTGTATTCTTTCATATCAAGGTTTTTGATTTTTTCATTATAGAGTTTCTGGAGCTCTGCATCAGTGATGGGTTCGCCCGCCTTCGACTTTTTCAATAAAGCTTTGCTAAATAATTCCCGGCGCTGGAATTCTGCGAGATAGGTTAGTTCAGGATCCTTATCGAGCTTTGTTTTTTTGACTTCCTGTTGAATGATTTCCCGATCGACTAAATCAGCCAGGGCTGCTGCCTGGTTATCAATTTTTTGTTGAGTCATAGTTTGTAACAACTGGATGTGCATATCGAGTTGTTGACGCGTGATTTTAACGCCATTGACGGTAGCAACAACCTCGCTGGCATTGACCTTGCTTGCCATGACATTGTTGACCAGTAAAGAGGCCGATAGTAATAAAACGATCTTAATAAGTGATTTCATTTTTCTTTCCACATTGTTGTGCTGAGCCATTATGGCAAAACACGTTTAAAAGGTTTAACCGATACAGAATGATACACGCCGGCATTCACATAAGGATCTGCATCAGCCCACAGTTTGGCTTCTTCCAGCGAATTAAATTCAGCGACGATCATTGAACCTGTAAATCCAGCAGTACCGGGATCGTTGCTGTCAATCGAAGGGAAGGGACCCGCGATAACCAGACGTCCCTGATTCTGTAATGTGTTCAGACGTTCGATATGAGCAGGGCGGACACTCAAGCGTTTTTCAAGACTGTTTTCATTATCGGTGCCGGTGATGACATATAACATTTAGCTTTCCTTAACTTCTTTGATATGTCGGGATAGATAAATAGTCTGAATAACAACAAACAATACGGTTAGTCCCAACAGGCCAAATAATTTAAAGTCCACCCAGGTATCAAAATCAACATTCTGTGCAACTATTAAGTTAATAGCGCCCAGAACAACAAAAAATATGATCCACATGTAACTGAGTCTGTCCCAAATGAGTTCGGGCAAGTCAACAGACTTGGACATCATACGTTTTACAATATGACTGTGACCAATAAAGTGACTAGCAAAGAAGACAACTGCGAATAACCAGTTAACGATGGTCACTTTCCAGATGAGGTAGGCTTTGTCTTGAAAATAAATGGTAGCGCCGCCGAATACCATCGCCAGTACCAACACTGCAATGTGCATTTTTTCGACCTTGCGATTTTTAAACCAGTTGATAGCTACCTGCATAACTGTCGCCGCCATCAGTACAGCCGTGGCATACACCATTGCCTGCACTTCACCTAACGGTTCTTTGTAATAGTTGAAGGTGATGTAGAAAAAGACAACGGGAAAAAAATCAAATAATAACTTCATAGCAATAATCTTTAGTGTAGTGTGGGTTGGTTAGTTAATTTGTAATAGGTCTGCATGACATTTTTTACATGCTCAGGGTAATCAATAATATCCATTTGCTGCATACCTTCAGCAAAGAATCCAGGGGCATCGTCGGGCAGGCGAATGATCAGTTGCTCAAATACTGTCTCCATACGTTGGGGGTCATGTGAACGCGTCGCTATAATCGCCTGATTCATATTGATTATACGCCAGGGGCGTCCAGGGTTAGATTTGTCCAGATCTGCTTTAATGTCCGCTGAAAACATATTGACTATGACATCGATCACATCGGCTAGTTCAGCCAGTTGTTGTGGATCCTGTGTATGGTTTGCCGTGTTGGATATCGCATTTGCGACGAGTTCAACATCCTGCATCACAAGTTGCTGCCTGGCGAAATGTAGTGCTAAGGGTATGGAGAGTTGCTCAAAAATTCCAGAGGACTCATCACAGTTTAGCGTTTGTGCAATTGCACAGAGTTTACCTAATAGTCCCATACAATAGTTTGGGAGTTCACTCATTTCCTGTTCGAGCAGGGCGTTTTCAGAATCGTTCGGATTGTCGAAGGTCTCAATGATGCTGAAAAGTTGTTGCATGCTGTCATTGAGTGCGGCGGGAGATATATCATCTGACATTTCCTGCCCTGATATTTCCAATCCGGCCGTGTTTTCCAGACAGCATCGCATCGCATCCGCGAAGTTTTCGCTCATGCTGTTTACGTCAATATCAAAAAAGCCACTCATTGGCTGGAACCTATCATGTCATCATCCTCAATGGTGTCGAAATGTAGCATAGACGCCATTTCAAAGACAGATTGACAATATTCAGATACACTAGGTGGCTTATGATGGACTTGTACGACTTACACACCCATACCACGGCCTCGGATGGCTCCCTCTCTCCTGTTGAGCTGGTGGCGCATGCCAGTGAATGCGGTACCGACGTGCTGGCGGTGACCGATCACGATATTACCGATGGTATTTCAGAGGCGATTGTTGCTGCCAATGATGCCCAGATCACCTTTGTGCCGGGTATCGAAATTTCGGTGACCTGGCTACACCAGACTATCCACGTGGTGGGGCTTCATATTGATCCCGAAAATATCGAACTGCAGAATGGTATTAAGAAGCTGCAGGATTATCGAAATGAGCGGGCAGAAAAGATTTCACTCAAACTGGAAAAAGCCGGCATCCCCGGTGCGCTGGAAGCGGCCAGGCGGATAGCAAAAGGGAAAATTCTCAGCCGGACCCATTTTGCCCATTTTCTGGTCGAGCAAGGGCTTGCTCCTTCGATGAAGCAGGTCTTTAAAAAATACCTGGTGCGAAATAAACCTGGCTACGTTTCGGATGAGTGGGCTGACCTGGAAGAAGCCGTTGCCTGGATTCGGGCCTCCGGTGGTTTGGCGGTGATTGCTCATCCTGCTCGATATCAACTGTCAGCCAATAAAATGCGCCAGATGCTCGCGGCCTTCCGTGATTGCGGTGGTGTAGCTATCGAAGTGGTTTCCGGAAGTCATGGCGCCAGTGATATCCAGCGCTTTACCCATGTCGCTGAGTACTTTGGCTTGTACGCTTCACGGGGTTCCGATTATCACGGTAAGGAAACGGCCTACGCAGATCCAAGGCGTTTACCCGCATTGCCTGAAGGCTGTCGACCCATATGGACTCATTCTGACTGGTATGCTGCAAGTTAACCCAGCCGGTTAACTCAGCTTAGCGTAAGTTGTCATGAGTCAGTTCTTTGAAATTCACCCAGAGAATCCACAACCTCGTCTGATTCAAAAAGCCGTTGATCTTATTCGTGGCGGCGCCGTGATCGCCTACCCAACTGATTCTGCTTATGCCCTGGGTTGCCACATAGGTGACAAAAAGGCACTGGAGCGAATCCATGCAATTCGTCGCGTTGATGCCAAGCATAATTTCACTTTGGTGTGCCGGGATTTATCTGAGATTGCGACCTACGCTAAGGTCGACAATGCGGTATATCGTTTCTTAAATGCGCATACGCCTGGCGCTTACACCTTTATATTAAAGGCCAGCCGTGAGGTTCCTCGGCGACTCTATCACCCCAAACGCAGGACGATTGGTATTCGTGTGCCAGATAACAAGATTGTGCTTGCCTTGCTTGAACAGCTGAACGAGCCCTTGATGAGCTCGACCTTGATTCTACCGGATAAAACCTTGCCCATGACGGAGGCCTATGAAATACGTCAAGAGTTAGAGCATCAGCTGGATCTGGTTATAGATGGTGGTCACTGTGGCCTGGAACCCACCACTGTTGTCGATCTAACCGAACACGAGCCCAAAGTGATTCGTGTTGGCTGCGGCGATCCGACACCATTTATGGAAGAGTAAGCGAAACCAGCATGAGTCCGGTATAATGCACGAATCTGTACCAAACCATCACGGAGTTTTCATTGGCTAACTTACCCCATCAACAACAGCGGGTTCTCTCAGGTATGCGTCCGACGGGAGCCTTGCATCTAGGTCACTACCATGGCGTTCTCAAAAACTGGGTTAAACTTCAGCACGAGTATGAGTGCTACTTTTTTGTTGCCGATTGGCACGCCCTGACCACACACTACGATGATGTTGCCGTGCTGGGGGAAAGTGTCTGGGATATGGTAATCGACTGGCTGGCTGTTGGGGTCAACCCTGGTTCTGCCTGTATGTTCCTGCAATCTCAGGTGCCCGAACACGCCGAATTACATTTGTTACTGTCCATGATTACGCCACTGGGCTGGTTAGAACGTGTGCCTAGCTATAAAGATCAGCAGGAAAAACTCAAGGAAAAGGACCTGGCGACCTATGGCTTCCTTGGATACCCATTATTACAAAGCGCAGACATACTTATATATAAGGCGGGCCTGGTCCCCGTAGGCGAAGATCAGGTTGCCCATGTAGAAATGACCCGTGAGGTGGCCAGACGATTTAACCATATCTACGGTCGTGAGCCCGGTTATGAAGGCAAGGCCGAGGCGGCAGTGAAGAAGATGGGCAAAAAGAATGCGAAGCTATATAACGAGCTGAGGAAAAAGTTTCAGGAAAAGGGAGATGAAGCCGCTCTGGAAACCGCGCGCGCACTACTGGACTCTCAGCAGAATATTACCCTGGCAGATAAGGAAAGACTGTATGGCTTTCTGGAAGGGGGCGGTCGCGTGATCCTGCCTGAGCCTGACGCATTGTTGACTAAGTCGTCAAAGATGCCGGGCCTGGACGGACAAAAAATGTCGAAGTCTTATCATAATACGATTGCACTCCGGGAAGCTCCGGACAGCATTGCCAAAAAGCTCAAGACCATGCCAACTGATCCAGCGCGGGTGCGGCGCAATGACCCCGGCGACCCTGATAAATGTCCGGTATGGCAATTTCACCTGGTTTACTCTGATGAAGAGACGAAAAGCTGGGTTAAGGAAGGCTGCCAAAGTGCAGGGATTGGTTGTATCGACTGCAAAATGCCGGTTATTGAGGCGGTGTTAGAGGAGTTGGCGCCTATTCAGGAGCGGGCACGAGAGTTCGAGGAAGACAGGGATTTGGTGCGTAATATCATTCATGAAGGGAGTGAAAAGGCCCGTGACGTGACCCGTCAGACGCTGATAGAAGTGCGTGCGGCAATGGGTCTGGAGTACTAAGCTTTTCACAGATAATGGCTCGTAACTTATTGATTTTTAATAACTAAAAAAATACGGCACAGGTGGGACAAAGTTGCCCAACTAGCGTAGCATAGGCACACATGACAGAAATCGATCAGCAAAGCGCACCGGAACAGCAAGAAATGCCCTTTGCCGTAGTAGAGGGTGTGCCCTACACCAGTCTCCCGAAAGATCTCTATATTCCGCCCGATGCACTGGAAGTATTCCTGACCGAGGCCTTTGAAGGCCCGTTGGACTTGCTGCTATATCTGATCAAGCGTCAGAATCTCGATATTCTCAATATTCCGATTGCTGAAGTTACGCGTCAGTATATGGAATATGTGGATATCATGAAGGATGTTCAGCTTGAACTGGCCGCTGATTATCTTTTAATGGCCGCTATGCTTGCCGAAATTAAGTCTCGAATGTTGTTGCCTCGACCTGTTGAAGACGATGACGAAGGTGACCCGCGTGCGGAGCTGGTTCGTCGATTACAGGAATACGAGCGTTTCAAACAGGCGGCGGAAGAGTTGAATGAGCTGCCTCGTGTTGAGCGGGATCTCAATCCGGTTGAGGTGGCTGTGCCTGATCGCAAGGTTGTGAAGTTTCCACCCAGGGTAGAAATGAAAGACCTTGTGTATGCGTTACGGGATGTATTAGTACGTGCCGATAATTTTACGCATCACCATATTGAAATGGAGCCATTGTCTGTTCGTGAGCGGATGTCGGTTGTTTTGCAAACGTTAACCTGTGAAAATTTTACCGACTTCTCCGAATTGTTTAATCCGGAAGAAGGTAGAGCAGGTGTCGTGGTGACGCTGCTTGCGATCCTGGAGCTGGTTAAGCAATCATTGATTGAACTGGTTCAGGCAGAGTCGTTTGGACAAATACATGTGAAAGCGGCGGGTGGTAAATCAGCCGCCAACGACGCGCCAGTAAAATTAAGCGAAGTGTAAACAATAACTCAAATTTTTTAGAAAATTAAAAATAGCATAGAAAAAAGATAATGGACGAGAAGAAGTTAAAACCTATTTTAGAATCCTTGATCATGGCGTCAAGTAAGCCCATGAGTCTGGATTTCATGCAGTCGGTCTTTGATGACGACGATGTTCCCGATAAGAAAACTTTACGTAAGGCGCTGAAAATGCTGGGTGCAGATTATGACAAGTCCAGTGTTGAGCTGAAAGAAGTCGGTACCGGCTTTCGTTTTCAGGTGCGTAAAGATTATTCTGAATGGGTATCCAAACTCTGGGAAGAAAAACCTGCGCGCTATTCTCGCGCTTTATTAGAGACGCTGTCATTGGTAGCTTATAAACAGCCCATAACACGTGGTGAAATAGAAAAGATTCGCGGTGTGAGTGTTAGCACGCAGATTATGAAGACCTTGATGGAACGTGAGTGGGTAATCATTGTTGGTCATCGTGATGTTCCTGGTAAACCCGCCATCTACGCAAGCACCAAACAGTTTCTGGATTATTTTAATATCAAGTCGCTGGATGAGCTGCCACCATTGGCAGAGATTAAGGATATTGACAAGATTAATGGCGAACTTGATCTGCCTGAACCAGATGCAGAGGGTGACGTTAAGGCTGAGTCTTCTGAGAAAATGTCAGATGAAAAAACGACAGAAGATGAAACCGTTTCTGAATCAGCCAATGAATCAGCCAGAGATTCTTCAGAAGCACAAAATGATGAACAAGGTGAAGCTGTTGTGAATCTTGAAGTAGAAAAAGAAAATGCCTCTGGCGATGCTGACGTGGCCGAAGCCATGACAGCAGAGCAATAAATTAGTAAACGACCTTCCTCCTTTTCCTTATCTTATGGACGAAAAACTTCAAAAAGTATTAGCCAATCTTGGCTATGCATCCCGTCGTGAAATAGAACGCTGGATTACCGCAGGGCGCATCTCGGTCAATGGTGAACAGGCCACTCTTGGTGATCGTGTTTCATTGCAAGACAAGATCATGGTCGATGGTCGTTACGTGCAACGAAAGGAAGAGCAAAAGGCGACGCGTGTTCTGGTCTTAAATAAACCCATTGATACTGTTTGCACAAGCAGTGACCCTGAAGGTCGGCCCACCGTTTTTACTTTATTGCCGCGTCTCTATCATGAACGCTGGATTGCAGTCGGTCGGCTCGACATAAATAGTACCGGTTTATTATTATTTACTAATAATGGCGAGCTTGCGAATCGCTTGATGCACCCTAGCCATGAGGTCGAAAGGGAGTATGCGGTGCGTGTTTTGGGTCAAGTTAGCCCGGAAACGATAAAAATGCTCGAAACAGGTGTAGAACTTGATGACGGCACCGCAAAATTTGTTACAATTTGTGACGCAGGAGGACAGGGTGCCAATCATTGGTATCATGTGACCTTGAAAGAAGGTCGCAATCGTGAGGTAAGACGTTTGTGGGAAGCTGTTGGCCATAAGGTCAGTCGTCTACACCGAATACGTTACGGGCCTGTTCAACTGCCGCGCTCGATAAAACCGGGCCGTCAGGAGGAATTAGATTCAAGCACAACGGATTTGCTACTGGAATTTGTTGGACTGCCAAAACAAGAGCCACAAAATAATGAAAAGGCAGTTACCAGCAAGCAACGTCGTGGCAAGCATCAAAAGCGACGAAAATAAAAACTAGAAATGCTAAGCAAAAGTCAGTGTCGTGACACGGAAAACGTCCTAAGTAATACCCAGAATAAAATGGAGCAGGCGCTTACTACTATTGCGAAAGCTAACGGGAGGTGTCTTATGCGTATATCAACGCTCGCTATAGCCGCCCTCGTGTTGTTTGTCGTCAGTGTACCGCTATATGCCGATCAGGCTGCAGCTGAACAAGTTTCTGTTAAGCAGGATTTAGGTGTTCAGGAGCGGTTCTTAAATCTACCAACACGCGAAGGTGTGACTGTTCCGACCTGGGTGATTTCACCCAGGCCGGCCCAGGCTAGTGTTGTGTTGTTCGCAGGTGGTGGTGGCAAGCTTAAAATCTCAGAGGATGGTATTCGCAAGAGAGGTAATTTTCTTATTCGTAGTCGAGATTTATTTGCCGAACAGGGTTTTGTCGTTTTAATTCCAGATGTGCCTTCTGATCAGGGTGATTTACGTTCTTTCCGTATTGGTGAAGATCATGCCTATGATGTTAAGGCCATGATTGCATGGTTGCGACAACATAATCCAGGCAAGCCAGTTTGGTTGATTGGAACAAGCAGAGGCGTTCTCTCTGTTGCTAGTGTCGCGGCAAAAATTTCATCTGAGCAAGGTCCTGATGGAATTATTTTATCTGCAAGTGTGACGCGTCCGAGTAACGCAGGTGCGGATTCCCTACAGGATGTTGAGCTTGAAAAAATCATGGTGCCAACGTTACTGGTGCATCATGAACAAGATGAATGTTATGTAACCCCTTTTGAAGACATCCCCGAATTATTTAATGATTTCAAACAGGTTAAGTCAAAACAGATCAAGTCATACCGTGGTGGAGAAAACCTGGGCCATGAATGCCGTTCAAAGAGTTATCATGGTTTTAAAGGAATTGAAGGTGCAGTTGTTAATGATGTGAGTGATTGGATACGTGCTCACTAAGTATCTTTGATAAGGCTTCTTCATTAAATATCTATACTCAACATATTAGGCCCTATATCCCACCAGGCATCGAATAGTGTTAAACGTCGACCAGGTTTATCATAAACTCTCTAAATACTATGGCCGTCAGCATTGGTGGCCTGCCAATTCACCTTTCGAGGTAATGGTTGGCGCTATTCTGACTCAAAATACCAGCTGGACCAATGTTGAAAAAGCAATTATTAATCTCAACAAAAATAAATCTCTGTCCTGCCGTAAGATCATCGAACTGAGCGATGAAAATCTTGCTGAGCTGTTAAGACCGGTGGGTTATTTTAATGTTAAAGCCCGGCGGTTAAAAAATTTTTGTAACTGGTATCAGACCAGCAGCTGTCCAGAACAAGCCAATACGGAATGCTTGCGTAGGGAACTGTTGTCGATCAACGGGGTAGGGCCAGAGACAGCAGACGACATATTGCTATATGCCTTTGACCGTCCTGTCTTTGTTATTGATGCCTATACTCGGCGTCTGTTTTCAAGACTGGAGTTGATAGAGGCTGACGAAGGTTATGAGTATCTACGCCTCTGGTTTGAGACAAAGCTAAAACGTGTCGAAAATAAAGTAACGTTATTTAATGAATATCATGCGCTGATCGTGCAACACGCCAAAGCACATTGCCGGTCAAAGACGCCGTTATGTGAAACATGTTGTTTGAAACGATCTTGCGCGTATGCGAAGGCAAACAGGAAGTTTTAAGGCTAGCCTGCCTCGCGCATCTGGTGTTTGGAACGTAAGGTAAAAGGTTTTAATGCCTTGGGCAGGTTGACGAAGTCACCCAGGAGCACGACGACCTTGTTGATATCACCAGAAGCGATTTTCATCAAATATTGAATATTCTTTTCATCTTCAAGTGCATCGTTAAAGTCACGCAAGATATACACGCCAAAATGTTTACTGCTTTCAATATGAGAGAGCAATTCTTTGGCTGGGCCGGTACGAGGAATTTTAATGTGAGAGGCACCAATGCGATGCAGCCCCTGTTTGTCTTCCCACATGTAAAAGGCCTTGTTACTAAAGCGGCTCAGCTGGGTAAACAGGTCGGTGACTCTGTCTGGATCGTAGGTTTCAACGCTGACAATGCGAAAATTCGCATCAAGCATTTGATCAAGTTGGTCCAGATAATTCATAGAAATGCCTCAAAATGTGAGAGTAACCTTACATTAGATCGCATTCTAACGAGAAAACTTGAGCCAAACCGGGAAATATGTGAAATATTTCAAAAGTTTACAATTGTTAAAGTTTTGAATAATTAGCCGTTTCGGCCGCCAGTGTGGCTATGTACTTGATTTCTACCGGCTTTTTTAGCCTGATAGAGGGCAGCATCGGCACGGTCAAATAGACGGCTGGCGCTGTCACGGCGTCCCAGGCTGGCAACGCCAATACTGACTGACAGATCCAGATCTTTGCCATCAAAGACAAAAGGGTAGGTCTGGACCGCATTTCTAATCCGCTCGCCTACCTGACGGGCACCTTCGACATCGGTTCCAGACAATAGCAGGGTAAATTCCTCTCCACCATAGCGGAACAACATGTCACTGGTGCGCATGGTCTCCTTGAAGCAGTTCGCCATGGATTTCAGAATGGCATCGCCAGCGCTATGGCCATAGGTGTCATTGACCCGTTTGAAGTGATCGATATCGATAACAAGTAGCGATAATGCGTTGTCATGTCGATGTGATAATTCGACTTCTCTTTCAAGATTACGATCCATCGCGGCTCGATTGCTAATTCCTGTCAAACAGTCCATTTGAGCGGCCTGTAGTGCTTTTTGATAGGAAATAGCGTTGCGCAAAGGATAAACGAGGTGATAAATGAAGTTCTCAAGTGACTCCATTTCATCTTCGGCGAATTTTTTGTTGCGGGTGAATTTCATTTCACCAAGGTTATCGCCAGCAATACGCAGGCGATATGCACAGCTGTGGCGCTCTGTTTTTCCAAAGCTGTGTTCCAGATTTAGATCAGCAAAATTGTACTCCACGCCTGCAAACGACACGGTGTCGCGGATAGAGTCGATGAAATATTCGAGGATGCTCTCTACTTCCAGTGATGTTTGCAGCAGTCCCGCCAGCTTTAACGTACGCTGCAATTCGGGGATATCAAAATCCTTAATATCTACTGATGGTTCAGTCGCTGTGTTTTTTGGTAGCGACTCTTTTCGATCTGTAAATGTATGAATAGCCATATTCGTGCTCTTTTGTTGTGTAATAATGACCATGCGAAACTTGTGCCAAAATTGACCAACAATCAGAGAAATGATTATTTAAATAAAAACAAAGAGTTAGAATGGCTAGGTGAGGCTGGGTCTGCTTATCGTCAATTTTTCGTCAGTTTTTGGGCGGCAGGTTCCCAGGTGAAATGCTTGCCGTTTGGCCAGGAATGGCCGGGATCCATGAAATAGAGCAGGGTATTTGCTGCTGTTTCAGGTGCGGGTTGTAGACTGGGATCTTCACCAGGAAAGGCCTGCCGGCGCATGCCTGTGCCCATTGGGCCAGGGTCGATGCTGTTAACGTGTATCTCCGTGTTGGATTCCCATTCGTCGGCAACAGTTTGCATCAGGTTGATACAGGCTGATTTGCTTATGGCGTAAGTCCCCCAATAGGCTTTGCCATGCACCGCGAGCTGATCACTCACGTAGATAACCGATGAGCGACCGGCCTTGTTCAGCAGGCCTGAGCAGTGTTTTAGCAACAAAAAGTTTGCGGTGAGGTTGATGTGCAGACTGCTTGTCCACTGATCAATATCGATATTAACGACTGGGCTGTGTTGTCCCAGGGTAACGGCATTCAGGACCATGCCATCCAGTTGTCCAAAGTTGTCTTGGATAGCAGTAGCCAGTTGTTGATAGTCTGATTCCACTGCCTTTCCCAGATCCATTGGCATAATGGCAGCTTGTGGATTGCCTTGCTGTTCTATTTCGTCATAAACCTTTTCGAGTTTCTTTTTTGTTTTGCCGAGGAGAATAATCGTTGCCCCATGGTTGGCGAAGTTGAGCGCCAGGCTACGGCCAAAACCATCGCCGGCACCGGTTATCAGGATGACCTTGTCTTGAAGGGCATTTTTGGCAGGGGCATAGTCGGCGATTGAAATAGAATCAGCGATAGAATCAGTAATAGAGTTTTTAGACATAGTGATATTTGCAACTTTAAGTGTGGTAGTAAATTAGCTTTTGCTCAGGTAGTCCTGATGAATAAGCTCTGATGTTTGATGGCCACTTAACACTGCAGACTCGAGTGTCGCAGGGTAAGCTGATTTTGTGAAATCACCGGCTAACCATAAGCCATCAATCTTTGTTTTATTTTCAGGCCGCAAGGTGTTGATTCCAACCCGGCTGCTGAAGGTGGCACGTTTTTCTCGAATAACCATTGTAGAATCGGGGTCTGGCCAGTGTGGAAAACATTCTGCCAATTCATTTTCCACTGTTTTGATTAATTCGTCATTATCTTTTTCCATGTGAGGCCCGGGGCCACTGATGACGACCGCTATCAAACCAGGTTGTCCTGCTACACGCCGATCGATGATCCATTGTGAGGTCATGCCAATTAGCGCCTGCACAGGGTGATCGGGTTTGATGCTTTTAGGATATTGTAGATAGACCGTGACAATGGGGTTGTAACCAAAGCCACTTAGATTATATGCAATGTCGTGGAGAGCGGGATGATCTTTGACTAACGGTAGGCAAGCAGTGGGCGGAATAGCCAGAACAACATGGTCTGCCTCATAGCGTTCTTTGTCACACAGTACGCTGGTAATGTGTCGCTGTTCAATGGTGATTTCGGTGACACGTTTACTGAGGTAAACATTGCCACCATGCTGCTCTATAAAATCTAGCGCTGGATCGGGTAGTAATGCGCCGAGGTCAACACGGGAAAGGATAAGGTCGGCATCATTGTTTGAGCGACAGAAGGTGTCGTGCAGGACCTGGATAAAAATACCTGCAGAGGCCTCATCGATCGTTGTGTTTAGGCTGGCGAGACAAATGGGATCCCACAGCGCATTAATATTAGTGGCTGTCTGGTTTTCTTTTTGCAGTAATTCAGCAACACTGATGTCACTAGTATCTGAACCATTGCGGGGCATGATGGAATTAGTGAACAGTTTAAAACCAAAGACCAGTGCCCTCCAGCGATCATAGAGGCTAAAGCCTTTTGCTCGTAGTAGACCGACAAACAAATTTAAGGGCGTGATCAATGACGGCAGCTGAAGATTGAATTTATGCCCGTTTTTTGAAAGCAAATGTAAATCAAGATTTTTTCGAACAAGTGAGTCGTTCAGTGAGATGCCCAGTATTTTTAGCAGTACGAGGGTTTGTCGATAGGCACCTAGCAGAACGTGCTGGCCGTTATCAACTGGCTGCTCATTAAAGGCAACACGACGGGCGCGTCCACCTAGTTGACGCGCCGACTCTAACACGGTGACATGATAACCAATGCGGCTTAGCTCGACCGCACAGCTTAGCCCAGCCCAACCCCCGCCAACAACGATGACGGTCTTTTTTCTATCCTGTGTGGGCATGTTGTTTTAGCCAGCGTTTATGACGTTTGTTTTCTTTTCGTTTGACCTTCCATGCAATCCACAGCTTTCGCAAAGGCGGCAGGCTGATACGTTTGGTTAACACCTGACAATCATTATTAGCGATTTCATTCAATAGCGTGTGATATATCTCAGCCATGATGATGCCCGTTCGTTGAGTGAAACGATCCGATTCGGGGAGTTGCTCAAAGGCTTTTTTGTAATACGACTCGGCACGCTCGACCTGAAACGCCATTAATTTTTGGAAAGCCCCGGTATGTTTTTGTTTACGCAGGTCTTGCTCGGTTACACCAAATTTTTCGAGCTCATCCTGGGGTATATATATTCTATCATTTGAAATATCGTCATAAACATCGCGAATGATGTTGGTCAACTGGAATGCCATGCCTAAGTCATTGGCGTACTTTAATGTTTGGCGATCCTGGTAGCCAAAAATCTCAGCGGATATGAGTCCGACGACGCTGGCTACGCGATAACAATAAAGGCCCAATTCTTTGAAATTGCTATAGCGTTGTTGTTGCAGATCCATACTCATACCATCGAGTATTTCCTGGAAATATTCTTCGGGTAGATTAAATGCATTTATTATCGGTTGTAGCGCCCGCGTTATTGGATGTTGGGGCTGACCTGCATACAGATTTTTGATTTCGCTATGCCACCAGTTAATTTTAGTACTTTTGATGCTGGGATCCGCTTTTGAATCGACGACATCGTCTACCTCGCGACAAAAAGCATAGACGGCAATGATGGCGTCGCGTTTGTCGTCCGGTAAGGACAAAAAACTGTAATAAAAACTGGAACCACTTTTCGCAGCTTTTTCCTGGCAATATTCCTGGGGTGTCATCTGAAAAGCGTCATTCGGTTTGCGTTCTATTGGTAATGTTTAGCAGGATCTTAGCATGACTGTTCTCCGGGCGAAAATAAAGACTGCCGAACACAATTTTTAGCCAGTTTGTTTTTGTCAGGGTAGGGCGAGCAAAAACATTATTTCTGGTAGACAATTTTTCACAGACCGCCAGAGCACTGAGGATAGTGAGTTTCATCACCCATTTCAGACGGCCCTGTAAATGATGCGTGAGGCGAGCTCCCGATGTCAGCATGCTAGCCGCACGTTCCAGTTGATAGTCAATTAACTGGTTCATGTTAGTAGAATTAGTTTTTTGCTGGATGTTTATTTCAGTCACATCGAACTTGTTCATTTCATCGAAAGGTATATAGATCCTGTCTCTTTTTTGATAATCCTCGCTGATATCCTGTAGGAAATTAATTAGCTGTAATGCTGTACAGATTGAATTTGAAAGTGCTTGTGTGGTGACATTGTATCGACCATGTAATCGCAATATTAATTCACCCACAGGGTTAGCAGAATGCTGGCAATAAAAAAGTAGTTCATCAAAATTGGCAAATCGTTTTTTGTCGATATCCATTTTGAAAGCAGTAAGCAGATTTTCAAAAGGTAGTATGGATAGCTGATATCTGGTTATAGTATCCGCTAATGCAATGAAGGTTGGATCATCTACAGGTTTGCCTGCGGCGATATCCGCGAGCATAGTGGAGAAGCTGTCCAATTTTGCATGTCGTTGGTCATCAGATATATCGCCTTCATCCGCTATATCGTCAGCTCGCCGGGCGAAACTATAAATCGCTGCGGTAGCATCCCTATGCTTTTTTTCAACAATCCGTGAAGCAGTAGGGAAGTTTTCGTAGTGCGTACGGGCAAGCCGTAAACATTCTGAATAGGCATTTTTTATCTTGTTATCTTGCATAGCGTTTGAATTGCGTATAATAATGCGATAGATAAATTAAAGAGGTTATTATGAAAACATTAAAGCAACTTGTACTGGGAATCATTATCGGTACACTTCTGGGCCTCTGGTTCGGTATTAATATAGGTAAAGATAAACCCTGGTACAGTAATCCACTTGAAGAACGCAGCGTGAAAGACAAGATTAAATCCAGTATTGGTGAAGGCGTCGAAAAAGCAGGTGAAAGCATTGAGCAACTTGGCGAAGACATTAAAGGAAAAATGAAGAACTAGTGTTCTTCTATGACTTCTTGATCAGGCAAACTAACCGATTCGGTTTGCCTGACGGCTGTTTCAATTTGTTGAGGCTCATTAAGATCTTTGCCGGTAGAGATGCCGAGTTCTGTGAATTTTCGCGCGCCGGGTAATACACGAGCATCAAAAGAGCCGACTGCGCTATTGTATGATTTGAGGCTGCCTTCAAGACTACGCCCCAATTTTTGCAAGTGTTCAGAAAAACTATTAAGTCGGCTATATAAGTCCTCGCCTACTTTGCGAATAATCTCTGCATTTTCTGCTAACTGCTCTTGTCGCCAGCCATAGGCGACGGCGCGAAGCAGGGCGACAAAGCTGGTTGGTGTGGCGAGGATAACTTGTTGGCGCAAGGCATCTTCCAGCAGATTTTTATCGTAATCTAAAGCAGTACTTAGAAACTGATCGCCAGGTATAAATAGCACAACGAAATTGGGTGCATCCTTAAACTGCGACCAATATGATTTCTGACTTAACTCAGTGACACGTTGACGGACATTTTTTGCGTGTCGAGTCAGGTGTGCCTTTCGGCTTTCATCATCCGAGGATTCGATTGCGCTGAGGTAGGCATCAAGGGGCGTTTTGACATCAACAACAATCTCACGTTGGCCAGGCATTTTGACAATCATATCCGGGCGCAAGCGTCCTTCTTCGGTTTCAACATGTTGTTGTTCATAGAAGTCACAGTATTCAACCATGCCAGCCAGTTCAGCGAGTCGTTTAAGTGTCAGTTCACCCCATTGACCTCGCACTTCTGGCCGGCGCAATGCTTTAACTAAATTTTGGGTCTGATCTTGCAGATTTTGCTGTGTCCTTGCCATTGATTCTAAATGTGAGTTCAACGCACCATAGGATTCTTTGCGATCTTTCTCTATGGTTTGTATCTGTTTGTCGGTTTTTTCCAGTGCGTCACGGATAGGTTTGACCAGATTCTCGATGGCTTTTTCACGGTGTTCAAGATCACTGGAGGCTTTGGTTTGAAACTGCTTCAGGTTTTCCTGTGCCAGTTTCAGGAAAGTTTCATTGTTGTGTTTTAGTGCTTGATTGGATAAAGCGCTAAAAGAGTCACTGAGTTGTTGGCGTGCCTGTTCAAAGGCCGCTAACTTTTCCTGGTGGTTGCGGAGTTCAAGTTCGAGTTTGGTTTTTAATTCGGTATTAAGGTTGTGCAGCAGTGAATTTTTTCGCTGATAAATGATCGTACTAATAAGCGCACCCAGAATGATACCACCAAGTGTCGCGAGGGTTATCGTTAGTTGCATATCAGTTAGCATTATTCGTTTCTAACCCGCATTTATTATTTGTCGATTTTATCCAGTTAAATATTTCATTCGGATGATCTACATATACATCGGCGTTCCAGTTATCAGGATTGTCGGTCATTTCAATATAACCATAATTAGCCACCATGGTTTTCATGCCCGCTGCTTTTCCTGCGACGATATCACGTTCAGCGTCACCTATATATAGGCATGATTGAGGCTCTACTCCGCATTGTTTGGCGGCGTGCAGCAGGGGGGCGGGATGAGGTTTGCGTTGTTCCAGCGTATCTCCGCTGACGATGCTGCAGGCCCTTTGGGTGAGCTCATGGGATGCCATAAGTGATGTCATTAATGGCTCGGTAAGCCAGCCCGGTTTGTTGGTGACTATTCCCCAGTTTATATCGAGCTGATGAAGTTTTGTGAGCAGGGCCTCTATGCCGTCAAATAACTGAGTGTGTAATGCTATATCTTGTAGATAGAAGGCAAGCAATTGCTGTCGTAAGGGTTCAAATTCAGGATGAGTGTCCAGTAGACCAAAACCAAGTTCGATCAATGCCTTGCCGCCATGAGACACCACAGGGCGGATTTTTTCTAATTCAAGTGTTGGACGTTGATGTGCTGTCAGTGTTTGATTTAGCGCGTGAGCAAGATCGGGGGCTGTATCCGCGAAAGTGCCATCTAAATCAAAAAGAACGGTTTGTATTTTGTCGTTCGACATTTAGTTGACGAAGGTCACTCAACTCTCTGGCTATCAATTTTCTGGCAGTGCATTAGGTAATTAACGTCAACGTCATACCCCAGACTGTAAGTTTTTGTGAAGGGGTTGTAACTCATACCAGTGATTTCATTCACGCTTAATGATGCCTGCCGTGCCCAGTTTGATAGCTCTGAGGGTTTGATGAATTTTTGATATTCGTGGGTGCCTTTTGGCAGCAAACGTAACAGATACTCTGCACCGACAATCGCGAATAAAAAGGATTTAGGATTTCGGTTCAGTGTTGAAAAGAATACGTGTCCACCGGGTTTAACTAAAGTCATACAAGCATTAATAACGGATGCAGGTTCAGGGACGTGTTCGAGCATTTCCATGCAGGTGACCACATCAAACTGGCCAGGATGCTGTGCTGCGAAGCTCTCCGCCGTGCTTCGGTGATAATCAACTTCGACACCGGATTCATGCTGATGCAGGCGGGCGACAGCAAGCGGGGCTTCACCCATATCAATGCCGGTGACCGAGGCACCGTGACGAGCCATGCTTTCGGCAAGAATACCGCCTCCACAGCCAACATCAATGACCTTTTTACCACCCAGCTTCGAGCGGCGATCAATATATTCCAGCCGTAAGGGGTTAATTTCGTGGAGCGGTTTGAATTCGCTATCGGCGTCCCACCAACGTGAGGCTAGCGCCTCGAACTTGTTGATTTCTGCCTGATCGACGTTGTCTTGAGCGGCGTCGCTATTTGCATTTTGCTGTTGTGCATTCATATGCCAAGGATAGCGAAATATGGGCCTGCCGATAAGAGAAATCTTGGGTTAAAACAAAATTAAGTCCGGAGAAAGATCTTCGCTTTACGGTTTGATTTTTTGTCGCCATTGCTGGGCCAGGCTAGTTAGCTCTTTAATATCAAGCGTTAACAGTTCGCGATTTTTTAATAATTGCCGACCGGCCACCCATACATCCGAGACCTGTTGTCGATTGCTGGCGTAGACTACATGAGAGATGGGATTGTACAGGGGTAGTGACTCTATAGTATTAACCTCGATGGCGATTAAATCTGCGGCTTTATTTTTTTCAATCGAGCCAATCTGTGCGTCTAATCCCAATGCCTTAGCTCCGTTGAGGGTAGCCATTTTTAAAATAGTGGCGGCATCCCCGGCCTCGGCATCTTGCGCGACACCTTTAGCCAACAATGCAGCGGTACGCATTTCACCAAACATATCGAGGTCATCGTTGCTGGCCGCTCCATCCGTCCCGATGGCGACATTAATCCCTGCTTCATTGAGTCGCTGTATAGGGCAGAAACCACTGGCCAGCTTAAGATTTGATTCAGGGCAATGAACCACGTGGGCACCTGCCGCTGCGTAATTGCTAATTTCCTCATCATTAAGCTGTGTCATGTGTGCACTGATCAAGCGTGGTGTCACGAGCCCAAGTTTTTCAAGGCGCTCGAGAGGACGCACCTGGTATTGCTTTTTTGATTGCTCAATCTCATCAACCGTTTCATGTAAGTGGATATGAATAGGGATATCCAGCTCTTCTGCAAAGGTTGCAATCTGGGTAAGTGGTTCATCGCTGACGGTGTAGGGACCATGCGGTGCAAACATGGTTTTGATTAACGGGTGGCCACGGAGCTGGTCATGTAGCTTTATACCTTTTTGTATGTATTCATTGGCATCCTGTGCATAGGCCGATGGAAAGTCGATGCTGATCAGACCAATTGAAGCTCTAATACCAGACTGTTCGGCGGCACGGGCCGTACTTTCTGGAAAGAAGTACATGTCTGCAAAACAGGTTGTGCCGCCGCGTAGCATTTCTGCGCAGGCAAGCAGGGCGCCGTCATGGACAAACTCGCTACTGACCCACTTTTGTTCGGCTGGCCAGATGTACTCTTGTAACCAGGTCATCAAGGGCAAATCATCGGCATAACCACGCAGCAGATTCATAGCGGCATGGGTATGGGTGTTAACTAATCCAGGCGTGACAATGTGATTGTTTAGATCATGAGACTGGCGTGGCTGATATTTTTGTTTTGCTTCGGTGATCGGCAAGATGTCCATAATTCGACCATCCTGGATAACGATGCTGGTGCTTTCCCAAATCGTTTGTTCAGGAATAACGGGGATCACCCATGCGGCATTGAGCTGTAAATCGACGTCCATGTTTTGGAGTGTGTGATAACGCATTTACAGTTGCAAGTTTTTCCTTGATTCAACACAATCGGATGATGACAAAACTTTATGATTCGATCCGTCCTATCCGTTGGGATAATGATCAACTTGTTCTCATTGACCAACGATACCTTCCACAGCAAGAAATATTGCTCCGCTATGACGATATTACGTCGGTTGCTCATGCCATCACTGATATGGTGGTGAGAGGCGCGCCTGCGATCGGTATCACTGCAGCCTATGGCATTGTGTTGGCCGCGCGCGATCAATACGCTAATTCTCCTGAACAGTGGAAGACCAATATTAAGCCCGACCTTGAAGTGTTGGCTGCCGCACGTCCCACAGCGGTGAATTTGTTTTGGGCAATAAAGCGCATGTCGAAATGTATCGAAGCCGTATTGGGCGACCCATCTGATGTTCTTTTGGAAGAAGCGCATGCCATTCTTCAGGAAGATATCGAAGCCAATTATAAGATGGGCGAGCTTGGAGCCAGCTTGCTAACAGGTAAGAATAAAGTTATCACTCACTGTAATGCCGGCGCTCTGGCGACTGGTGGTTATGGAACAGCATTGGGTGTGATACGCACCGCCTATGAGCAAGGTAAAATCGAGGAAGTCTTTGCGGATGAAACCCGGCCCTGGATGCAAGGCGTGCGCTTGACCGCGTGGGAATTACACAAAGAAGGAATTCCCGTAACCTTAATGGCCGAAGGCGCGGCGGCGATGCTGATGCACCAGGAAAAACCGGATTGGGTGATCGTGGGTTCAGATCGGATTGCCGCCAATGGAGATGTCGCCAACAAAATTGGCACCTATAGCCTGGCCGTGAATGCAAAGCGACATGGCGTAAAGTTTATGGTGGCGGCACCGACTTCGACGATTGACATGGACACAGCCTGTGGCGATGATATTCCTATCGAGTTTCGCTCGGAAAGTGAATTGCTTAGCCTGGCGGGACAGAACATGGCACCTGAAAACGTTCATGCATGGAATCCGGTTTTTGATGTGACTCCTGCTGAGCTAGTTGATGCCATCGTGACGGAGCGTGGTATAGTGGAAAAACCAAGTGCTTCAAAAATAAGTGATTTAATGTCCAGTTAAAAATCTTGAGCATACAGTTCAAAGAAATAAAGTTAAAAAACCTGTAAATACAGAATTAAACTAGCGGAGACAATATGCCAGACACCCAGACCGGACAAGAACGCAGACATTATTTGAGAAGGGATGCGGATAGCATGCAGGATGAGATTAGCCTGATCGATCTTTATCGTGTGCTCGCGAAAGGTAAGAAAATTTTGCTGGCTACGATGGTAGGTGTTGTGGCGTTGAGTGTGGTGTATCTACTCTTAGCATCAAAAGTCTATCAGGTCTCGGCGATGGTATTAGAACCATCAGTAGATCAACTGGTATTGACGAATCGCACGGTTGTAAACCCTAATATAGATGCCACGAACTCCAAAGCCTTATTCGAGACAAAAGATATATTTGAGAAATATAAGATCGCTGTAAAAAGCAGCGAAACCTGGACCTTATTTGTTGAAAGTCATCCGGATCTTATTACGCAAAAGAAGGCGACAGAGTCAGGACACGAGTCAATCCGTAATCCTCTGTCACTTGCCGAAGATAAAGAGTACCCCGGTCCGCATATACTGGTTGAGTATGAGTCGAATGACAAAGAAAAATCGGATGAGGTTTTAACGCAGTATTTGACCTTTGCCAGGGGTTTGTTAGTAAAGGGCCTGATTAAAAACCACCGGCAAAAAATTGAACAGAAGATAGCCGCACTTGAATTTAAGATAAAAGCTAGCCGCACACATGAAAAATTCAAACGGGAAGATGAGATCACCCGGCTTGAAAGTGATCTTGCAATAGCTAAAAAGCTGGGTATAAAAGAAAATCGAATGATGACCTTACAGGACAAATCATCTCTAACTGTGGTTGCAAGTAATATGGATATCCCTCGATATTTGCGGGGAGCGAGAGTGCTAACGGCGGAGCTCGATGTGTTGAAGAGTCGAGTCTCAGATGATGCCTTTATCAAAGATTTACGTATATGGCAGCAAGAAGTTAGCCGGCTGAAGTTAATTAAGTACTTGCCGGAGCAGTTTCAACCCTTCATTTTGGACGGTGCCATTAATGAACCGAAGTCTCCAATCAAACCCAAAAGAAGCTTGATGTTGGCACTGTCAGTTGTGCTGGGTCTGTTCCTGGGGATATTTGCTGTATTTTTCTTCGAATTCACCAAAAAAGCCGGTCAGTCAGACGGGTAATTTTCACCTAGCAATCCATAAATGCCTTCTCCCGCCAGATTTGTTTGGTCTGGGGGGTGCTCACCATGATACAATCGACGGTCTTATGGTCTCTGAGTGCGTCTGAAGAAATAGTCAAATGGTAGATTTTGCAAAAGAAGTACTGCCCATCAACATCGAAGAGGAGATGAAGCAGTCTTATCTCGACTATGCGATGTCGGTGATTGTCGGGCGTGCGTTGCCTGATGTCCGTGATGGCTTAAAACCTGTTCATCGTCGCGTTCTCTTCGCTATGCGTGAGTTAGGCAATGACTGGAACAAGGCCTACAAAAAATCTGCCCGTGTTGTCGGTGACGTTATCGGTAAATATCATCCTCATGGTGACTCAGCCGTTTACGACACTATTGTCCGGATGGCGCAGCCCTTTTCTTTACGTTACATGCTGGTTGATGGCCAGGGTAACTTTGGTTCGGTCGACGGCGATGCCCCTGCCGCGATGCGGTATACCGAAGTACGCATGTCGAAGATTGCCCATGAGTTGCTGGCCGATCTTGATCGTGAGACCGTCGATTTTGTTGCGAACTATGACGAGTCTGAGCATGAGCCTGAAATTCTGCCGGCGCGGGTACCTAATTTATTAGTCAATGGCTCGACGGGTATCGCCGTGGGCATGGCGACAAATATTCCGCCACATAACCTTTCTGAAATAACTGATGGTTGTCTGGCACTGATCGATAATCCTGCAACCTCGATTATTGACTTGATGCAAATTATCCCAGGCCCTGATTTTCCAACCGCAGGTATAATTAATGGTGCACGCGGCATTGCTGAGGCTTATGCTACGGGACGTGGGCGTATTTATGTGCGTGCGCGGACAGAAATTGAAATTAATGAAAAGTCAGGCAAACAAAAGATCATTATTAATGAGCTGCCTTACCAGGTAAATAAGGCGCGTTTACTTGAGCGTATTGCCGAGCTAGTTAAAGACAAAAAGATTGAAGGTATTACTGAACTACGTGACGAGTCAGATAAAGATGGCATGCGCGTGGTCATTGAATTACGTCGTGGTGAAGTGGCAGAGGTGTTGTTAAACAATCTCTATCAGCATACCCAAATGCAAAATGTGTTTGGTATTAATATGGTTGCATTGGTTGATGGCCAACCACGCTTACTGAATATTAAACAAATCCTTGAAGCCTTTATCCGTCACCGCCGCGAAGTAGTGACACGCCGCACGATTTATGATTTACGCAAGGCAAGAGAACGTGCACACATTTTAGAAGGTCTGGCTGTTGCGCTGGTTAATATTGATCCCATTATCGTGATGATTAAAGCGGCGGCATCACCGGCTGAGGCAAAAGAGAAATTAATAGCCGCTGCCTGGGAGCCAGGTGTAGTTGTACAGATGTTAGAGCGAACAGGTGCAACAGCTTCGCGTCCCGAAGGTCTGGCTGCAGAATATGGTTATGTAGAAAAACATTACCACCTTTCTGAAACACAGGCACAAGCCATTCTTGATATGCGTTTGCATCGTTTGACCGGGCTTGAACAAGACAAGATTATTAAGGAATACGAAGAGTTCCTGGTGAAGATTGCCGACTTGCTGGATATTCTGGGTTCTGGCGATCGTTTAATGCAGGTTATTCGTGATGAGTTGCTGGAGATAAAAGAACAATATGGCGATGAGCGCCGTACTGAAATTATTGCCAGCCAGGAAGATCTTTCTATAGAAGATTTAATCACCGAAGAAGATGTGGTGGTGACGCTGTCACATGAAGGTTACGCCAAATCACAGCCGGTTTCTTCTTACTCCGCACAACGTCGAGGTGGTAAGGGTAAAGCTGCTACGTCGGTTAAAGAAGAAGATTTTATCGATAAACTGTTTGTTGTAAATACACATGATACGATTTTGTGTTTTTCAAACTGGGGTAAAGTTTACTGGTTGAAGGTATACGAGTTGCCACAAGCAGGTCGTACAGCTAGAGGGAAACCGATTGTGAACCTTCTTCCGCTGAGTGAAGGCGAACGCATCAATGCGATGCTTCCAATACGCGAGTACAGTGAAGAACAATTCGTATTCTTTGCGACACAGCAGGGTACGGTTAAGAAAACACCGTTGAAAGACTTCTCTCGGCCTCGTTCTTCTGGAATCATTGCGATTGAAATGCGCGAGGGTGATCATCTTGTTGGTGTGGAAATTACCACGGGCAATCAGGATGTTATTTTGTTTAGTAGTAGCGGCAAGGCGATTCGTTTTAACGAAACTGATGCGCGCTCAATGGGACGTAATGCAGTCGGCGTTCGCGGTATTAAGCTCACGGGTGGCCATAAAGTTATTTCGTTAATTCTTGCTGAAGAAGGTTTTGTGCTGACCGCAACTGAAAACGGTTTCGGTAAGCGCACCAATGTTACAGATTATCCTGTTCATGGACGTGGCGGTTTAGGTGTTATCTCTGTACAGACTACCGAGCGAAATGGTTTGGTGACAGGTGCTGAACGCGTAAGCGAAGATGATGAAATCATGCTAATTACTAGCGGCGGTACGTTGGTGCGTACGCGCATTGATGAGATCTCTGTCATGGGTCGAAATACTCAGGGAGTGAAACTCATCAGTCTTGATGATGATGAAAAACTATCCGGCATTGAGCGTATCGCTTATGTCGAAGAGACTGCTGAAGATAACTAGTCATATTTGATCTGGTTTTGTGTTGTTCTGATTTTGTATTGTTCTGGATACACGCATCTAATTTTAATAAATAATTGAAGGAAGTGAACGGTATGTCACGTTGTTTTAACTTTAGTGCTGGTCCTGCGATGTTGCCAACGGCCGTGTTGGAAAAGGCGCAACAGGAAATGTCTGATTGGAATGGCACCGGCATGTCGATCATGGAAATGAGCCATCGTGGTAAGGACTTTATGTCTGTTGCGGCGAAGGCAGAAGCCGATCTAAGAGAATTAATGGGCATCTCTGATGACTATGCCGTGTTGTTTTTGCAAGGCGGCGCAAGTGCCCAGTTCGCGATGGTACCAATGAATCTGCTTAAAGATAAAACGTCAGTTGATTATGTCAATACAGGCGCCTGGTCAAAGAAAGCGATTGCCGAGGCAAAACAGTATGCTGATGTAAACGTTGTAGCCAGTAGTGAGGCTTCTAATTTTTCTGATATCCCGGCCTTTGATAGCTGGAAGTTGGATCCAAAAGCGGCGTATTTTCATTACACACCGAATGAAACGATTGGTGGTGTTGAGTTTCACTGGATACCTGAGACGGGCAATGTGCCGATTGTGGCGGACATGTCTTCCACTATTTTGTCTCGCCCCATTGATGTAAATCAGTTTGGTATCATCTATGCCGGCGCACAGAAAAATATCGGTCCTGCTGGTTTAACACTTGCCATTGTTCGTAAAGACTTAATGGGGAAAACATTAAAAAATACACCGAGTACGTTTGACTATCAGAAATTGACAGATAACGATTCAATGTTAAATACACCGCCGACCTATGCCTGGTACCTGGCGGGTCTCGTCTTTGATTGGGTTAAGCAGCAGGGTGGCCTAAAAGCGATGGCTGAGATCAACAAGCGCAAGGCGGATAAGCTTTATGCAGCAATTGATGATTCAGGCTTTTACGCTAATCCGGTCGCAAAAGACTGTCGTTCGTGGATGAATGTACCGTTTACACTTGCTGATGCTGAGCTGGATAAGAAGTTTCTCGAGCTGGCCGATCAACAAGGTTTGAAAACGCTGAAAGGTCACCGTTCGGTAGGGGGGATGCGCGCCAGCATTTACAATGCAATGCCCGAAGAAGGTATTGATGCGCTCATCGCGTTTATGGGTGAATTTGAAAAACAATACGGTTAAAAAGGCCGAAATAATGCAGAAAATTTTAACACTAAATAATATATCGGTAGCCGGCCTGGAAAAATTACCGCGTGATAAGTATGAAGTTGCTTCAGAAATCACGCACCCGGATGCCATTTTATTACGCTCATACAAAATGCATGACATGGATATTCCTCCCAGTCTTAAAGCAGTCGGGCGTGCCGGTGCCGGCGTGAATAATATTCCTGTCGATAAATTATCCGAGCTTGGTATTCCAGTGTTTAATGCTCCAGGTGCAAACGCGAATGCGGTGAAAGAACTGATACTTGCAGGTATGTTGCTGGGCTGTCGTAATATTGCTTCTGCCTGGGACTATGTCCGAAATTTGAAAGGTAATGATGCTGAGCTAAACAAATTAGTTGAAGCAGGTAAAAAACAATATGGTGGCTTTGAGTTACCCGGACGTACGTTAGGTGTGATTGGTTTAGGTGCGATTGGTCGAAGTGTTGCCAATATGGCACTAGATCTTGGAATGAATGTTGTTGGATTCGATCCTGGTATCACTGTGGAAGGCGCATGGCAGTTATCAGCCGATGTCGAGAAGGCGGCTTCAGTTGAAGAAGTATTATCCAAGTCTGACTTTATTACGTTCCATGTTCCGCTGATAGATGCAACACGGAATATGATTAATGCGGAACGACTTAAGGTTTTAAAAGATAACGTGGTTATTTTAAATTTTGCCCGTGATGGTATTGTCGATAACGACGCGGTTAGCGCTGGAATTGAGTCAGGTAAAATTTATGCTTACGTCTGTGATTTCCCGAACAACATGCTGATTAAACACGAAAGAGTTTTTTGTCTGCCGCACCTGGGGGCATCCACTGTTGAGGCCGAAGATAACTGTGCGATCATGGTCGCTAATCAAGTGAAAGATTATTTAGAAAACGGAAATATTCATAACTCGGTAAACTTCCCGGAAGTTAAGATGGCCCGGAATGAAAGCGGTCATCGCTTGTGTATAGTGAATAGCAATGTACCGAATATGTTAGGTCAAATTTCTACGGCGTTAGCAGATGCTAATCTTAATATTGTTGACATGCTGAACAAGTCCAAAGGTGATGTGGCCTATACACTCATCGATGTTGATCAGGCTGTCACCGATGATACGGTTGAAAAAATAAGTGCTATTGATGGTGTCTTGGGAGTTCGGGCAATCTAACTAATATCAATGTCAGACAAACTTGTACAGCTTAGAGAAAAAATTGATTCACTGGATGAACAACTCCAGCTGTTGCTTAATGAGCGTGCAAAACTAGCGCAGGAAGTTGCGCATGCAAAAAATAAATCTGATGATACAAACTTCTATCGTGCAGAAAGAGAAGCACAGGTCCTTGATGCAGTAAAGCAGCGTAACCAGGGCCCCCTCAGCGATGAAGAAATCGCTCGTTTGTTTCGAGAAGTTATGTCTGCCTGCCTGGCGCTTGAGCAAGTGATGAACATTGCTTTTCTTGGTCCAGAAGGAACCTTTACACAGGCCGCGGCGTTAAAACACTTTGGTCACTCGGTAAACACGTTACCGATGGCAAGTATTTCTGACGTGTTTCGTGAAGTGGAGTCGGGTAATGCCTCTTATGGTGTGGTGCCTATTGAAAATTCAACCGAAGGCGTTATCAATCACACACTTGATCAGTTCATGAGTTCAAATCTCAATATATGCGGCGAAGTGGAATTACGCATTCACCATCATTTGCTTAGTAATGAGAAGTCATTGGCTGATGTTAAGTGTGTCTACTCTCACCAACAGTCATTAGCGCAGTGTCGTAAATGGCTTGAGACAAACATGCCTAATGTTGAGCAACAGAGTGTTAGCAGTAATGCTGAGGCGGCTCGACTCGCGACAAATGAAAAGAATGCAGCTGCGATTGCCGGTGAAATGTCGGCAGAAATATATAAACTTAATATTTTGGTCAGCAACGTAGAGGATGAGCCAGATAACACAACCCGCTTCCTGATTATTGGCAAACGCGCCACGCCTGCTTGTGGCTCGGATAAAACATCAATGCTCGTTTCGACGCATAATAAATCCGGCGCCTTGCATGGCATTCTTGCACCGCTAGTTAATAATGAAATTTCCATGACACGGATTGAATCTCGGCCTTCACGTCGTGGTATGTGGGATTACGTGTTTTTTATCGACGTTGAAGGTCACCGCGATGATAAGCATGTCGCAGCCGCAATCAAGGAACTTGAAGAAGAGGCCAGCTTTGTAAAAGTTCTGGGTTCTTACCCCTGTGCTGTTCTTTAAGGGCTTACGAGAAAGGATTGGCGATAGTGGACTATTGTGAATTAGCAGTACCCGGCGTGCGTTCCCTGCAACCTTATCAGCCGGGGAAACCTATTGAAGATTTGCAACGTGAATACGGTCTTACTGACATTATCAAGCTTGCATCGAATGAAAATCCTCTTGGCCCCAGTCCACTCGCTGTTGCTGCCATAAAGAAACAGTTGAATGAATTGTCACGTTACCCCGATGGAAATGGCTTTGAACTCAAGACTAGCTTGTGTTACCAGCTTTCAGTGCCAGCTCATAAGATTCAGCCAAATCAAATTACGTTAGGCAATGGCTCCAATGATATTCTTGAGTTTGTTGCTCGCACCTTTGTTCAGCCCGGTGAAGAAGTCATCTTTTCAGAATATTCTTTCGCAGTCTATCCTCTGGTTACCCAGGCAGTGGGCGCGAAAGCACAAGTCGTCCCTGCGATAAACTGGGGACATGACCTTCAGGGGATGCTTGCAAAGATTAACGACAAAACCAGGCTTATATTTATTGCCAATCCCAATAATCCTACCGGGACCTGGCTAACAAATACCGAAATAACAGTTTTTCTCAAGCAAGTGCCCGATCATGTTTTAGTTGTTCTTGACGAGGCTTATTTTGAATATGCGCATCATCCTGTTAGTGAGATCGCTGATTTTCCAGATGGTATTAGCTTGTTAGCTGAATATAAAAATCTGATCGTAACCCGAACTTTTTCCAAGGCCTATGGACTTGCTGGTTTGCGCGTTGGTTACGGTGTATCGAGTCAGTCGATTGCTGATTTGCTGAACCGGGTTCGGCAGCCTTTTAATGTGAACAGTCTTGCACTGGTGGGAGCTTGTGCAGCGTTAGATGACAACGAACATCTGGAAAAGTCGATTCAGCTAAATAAAGCGGGTTTACGGCAGCTCACTAAGGCATTTGATTCGATGTCGCTCTCTTGTATTCCCACCGCGGGTAATTTTATTAGCTTTGACCTGGATCGAGTAGCTGCCCCGGTTTATCTGGCGTTGTTGAAGCGCGGTGTCATTGTTCGTCCAGTCGCAAATTATTCGATGCCAAACCATTTGCGCGTTACAATTGGTACTCCGCAGGAAAATGAGAAATTTATCAACGCACTAAGTGACGTACTGAAGAAACAAGATCAGAATAAATAATGTCGACATTAAATATTAATAAACTCTGCGTCATTGGCGTAGGCTCTATTGGCGGTTCCGTCGCCTGTGCCCTGCGTGCTGCTGGATGCGTAAATACCATCACAGGAGTTGGACGTGACACGAAAAATCTTGAGCGGGCCAAATCACTGAAGGTGATTGATGACTACAGCGCTGATATCAAGATAGCCGTTGCCGGTGCAGATGTGGTGCTGGTAGCGACACCGTTAGGTTCAATGCAGGCTGTCTTTGAACAGCTCGCATTATGTGTACCAGCGGATTGCGTCATCACTGACGTTGGTAGTGCCAAACAGCATGTCATAGATGTTGCAGGAAAGGCCTTTGGTGAGTTGCCTATGAATTTTGTTCCTGGCCATCCTATCGCGGGAACGGAGAAAAGTGGTGTTGAGGCCGCATTCGCAGAATTGTTCCAGCAACGTCGGGTTATTCTTACGCCTCGACCCGAAACAAATAAAGAAGCCATCGAGATTGTCAGGCAAATGTGGTTGGCGTGTGGCGCAGAGTTAGTGGAAATGGAGCCACAACATCATGATGAGGTGCTTGCAGAAACCAGTCATCTACCACATATGCTGGCGTATGCATTAGTCGACACCCTGGCGAGAATGGATGATAACAAGGAAATTTTTGAATTTGCTGCCGGTGGGTTTCGTGATTTTACGCGTATCGCCTCAAGCGATCCGCAGATGTGGCATGACATATGTGTTGCCAATCGGGAACAACTTGCAAAGGTACTCCACGCCTTTAACGACGATCTCCAGCGTTTAACAAAGGCTGTAGAAGAAGCTGACAGCGAATTTTTAAAAGAGACATTCACTCGAGCGAAGAAAGCTCGCGATCAATTTTGCGGATAAATAATAACAGTCATGAGTGCTAGTGATAACAGTTCAGAAACAATAAAATTTATTGTCTCTCCCGGTGGTAAGTTAAAAGGCGCAATGCGCGTCCCCGGCGATAAGTCGATCTCTCATCGTAGTATTATGTTGGGAGCGCTGGCCGATGGTGTGACTGAGGTCGAGGGGTTCCTTGATGGTGAAGATAACCTCGCTACCCTGAATGCCTTCCGGGCCATGGGGGTTAAAATTGAGGGGCCCGAGAAGGGTAGGGTTGTTATACACGGCGTGGGTATTGATGGCCTGCAGGCGCCGACAGAGGATATCTATTTAGGTAACTCCGGTACCTCGATGCGTTTGCTAACAGGTCTATTTGCAGCGCAAAAATTTGACACTACTTTAACGGGAGATACATCGTTAACAACGCGCCCCATGCGGCGTGTTACCGATCCGCTTTCAACAATGGGTGCGAGCTTTGAGACCAGTGAAAGCGGCACACCTCCAGTAAAAATTCATGGCGATCAGCGCTTATGTGGAATCGATTATGAGATGCCGGTGGCGAGTGCTCAGGTTAAGTCGAGTTTGTTGCTTGCCGGCCTTTATGCCAACGGGCAGACGTGCGTAACGGAGCCTGCACCTACCCGCGATCATACCGAGCGTATGCTCAGGGGATTTGGATATCCGGTGCAAACGAATGGCAATACAGTTTGTTTGCTAGGCGGGGGTCGATTGACCGCGACAAAAATTGATGTGCCGGCTGATATCTCATCGGCTACCTTCTTTATGGTGGGCGCCAGCATTGCACCTGGATCTAATATTATGTTGCGACATGTCGGGATTAATCCGACTCGAATAGGTGTCATCAACATATTGAAGTTAATGGGCGCCAACATAAAATTAAGCAATGAATCAGAAATTGGTGGTGAGCCGGTTGCAGATATTCATGTACAAAGTGCGTCGTTGAAAGGCATTAAAATACCCGAAGATCAGGTTCCATTGGCGATTGATGAATTTCCGGCTATTTTTATTGCGGCAGCCTGCGCTGAAGGCGAGACTATTTTAACTGGCGCAAAAGAATTACGGGTAAAAGAAAGCGATCGTATTCAGGCTATGGCTGATGGTTTAACCGAACTGGGCATTGATACCGAAGTAAAAGAAGATGGTATTGTGATTCAGGGCGGCGAATTATCGGGTGGCACTGTTAATAGTTGCGGGGATCATCGAATAGCAATGAGCTTTACGATGGCAGGCTTAAGGGCGACGAGCCCCATTACCATTCTGGACTGCGCGAATGTAAGTACCTCCTTTCCCAGTTTTGCCAAGCTCGCCGAGCTTACCGGTTTAAAAATTTGGGTCGGAGAGTGATGATCATTAAACAAGGACAACATTAAGCATGGATATTAAACCCGTTATCTTATCCGGTGGCTCAGGTACTCGCTTGTGGCCGTTATCGCGTAAGCTGTATCCCAAACAATTGTTGCCGTTGGTCAATGATCAGAGTTTGCTGCAAGACACGATAGAGCGTGTTCAAGGGATACCTGCTGTTACACCAAATGTTTTGGTTGTCTGCAATGAAGAGCACCGCTTTATGGTGGCAGAGCAATTACGCCAGTTAAATGTTGGTAGTGATGCAATCGTACTTGAGCCAGAAGGTCGTAACACAGCACCAGCGCTCACGTTGGCGGCTGAAATTCTGAATGCCAAAGATAAAGATTCTGTCATGTTGGTGATGCCTGCCGATCATGTTATTCAGGATGTGACGGCATTTGAAAAAACGGTGTCTGCTGGCGCCGCATTGGCCGAGCAGGGTTATGTGGTCACTTTCGGCGTCGTGCCTGACCGACCTGAGACGGGATATGGCTATATTCAAAAAGGTGACCAGATTTCTTCTTCAGAGGGTAATGCGATTGCTCGCTTTGTTGAAAAGCCTGACAGTAAAACAGCCGAAGAATATCTGGAATCAGGTGACTATCTCTGGAATAGCGGCATGTTTATGATGAAGCCGGCTATCTGGTTGCAACATATGCATGACTTGAATCCAGCCATTCTTGAAGCCTGTAAAACGGCCATTAACAAAGGTGAACAGGATAATGATTTTTATCGTGTCGACAAGGATGCTTTTTTAGCATCGCCAAGTGATTCTATCGACTATGCTGTGATGGAAAAATTAACAGCCGCAGAAGATGGACAGGCAGTGGTACTTCCCTTGCAAGCCGCGTGGTCAGATGTTGGTGCCTTTGATGCTTTATGGGATATTGGCGAAAAGGATGCAACGGGTAATGTCACTCGAGGGGATGTGGTCACTGTCGATGCTGAAAATTCAATGATGATCAGTGAGACGCGTTTGGTCGCCGCGATTGGTTTGAAAAACACCGTCGTGATTGAGACGGCTGATGCGGTTCTGGTTGCAGACAAGTCCTGTGTGCAGAATGTGAAACAGGTTGTGGACTGGCTCAAAGATCAGGAACGTGAGGAGCATCTGATTCATCGTCGTGTATTTAGGCCGTGGGGCAGCTATGAAGGTATTGATGTGGGTGAGCGACATCAGGTGAAGCGTATTATCGTTAACCCCGGTGCTGCACTGTCACTGCAAAAGCATCATCACCGCGCAGAACACTGGATTGTTGTCAGCGGCACAGCAAAAGTCACAAGGGGTGAGGAAACCTTTATCGTCTCTGAGAATGAATCAACCTACATTCCTGTTGGGACGAAACATCGTTTAGAAAATCCGGGCACTATTCCGCTACACATGATTGAGGTTCAGTCGGGCAGTTATCTGGGCGAAGATGATATTGTTCGTTTTGACGACCAGTATGGTCGTGCTAAGTAGATCATTTAGTAAGTCAATTATGAGCAGATGAATGTCTGATATCCCTGTTATCACTGTCGATGGGCCAAGCGGTTCTGGTAAAGGCACCATTAGTCGCCAGATTGCACATCAGCTTAACTGGCATTTTCTCGATAGCGGGGCTTTATATCGTCTGGTTGCGTTAGGTGCGATGAAAACCGGGATCGAGCTGGGGCAGGAAGCTAGTGAAGCCAGGCTTGCTGACTATGCCAGACAGCTCGATGTGCGATTTGTCAGTGAGGACCCCGCCGAAGAACCCGTTATTTTACTGGATAATCAGGATGTTACCGGTGACATTAGGACTGAAATCTGTGGTAACGCGGCTTCAAAGGTGGCTGCTTTGCCTGCAGTCAGAGAAGCCCTGCTGCAGCGTCAGCGTGATTTCCAGCAATTGCCCGGTTTAGTGGCCGATGGCAGGGATATGGGGACGACCGTTTTCCCCTCGGCCAGGTTGAAAATCTTCCTGACCGCCAGTGCCGAGGAAAGGGCTAAAAGACGCCATAAACAGTTGAGGGAGAAGGGAATTGATGTTAATCTCGCCGCCCTCGTGAAGGATATCGCAGAGCGTGATGAGCGCGACGGGTCCAGGGCTTCATCGCCGTTAAAACCCGCTGATGATGCCGTTATCCTGGATACTTCAGTGATGGGTATTGATGAGGTAATGGCAAATATCACTAAGTTGATTGCAAGGGTTGATTAGCAAGGTGATGCCGGATACGAGAACTAGCACGATTTAAGTATGAACTTGGTGGTTCCTGCTCCTGAGACAAACAGGCGGAACTAAACATTAACTAACTAGCGGTCTGTGGGCCGTGAGAGAGACCGATACTAATCGTATCCTTCTAGTCTCTCGTCAACAAGTTGGGCATGTCCCCGACAAGGTAAGTAAAATTATGAGCGAAAGCTTTGCTGAATTATTTGAAGAATCCCTGGTAAAAACCAAAATGGTCCCAGGGGCTATCATTACAGGTACGGTTGTATCTGTGAATAGTGACTTTGTCATTATCAATGCAGGTCTAAAATCCGAAGGCGTTATTCCCGTCGAGCAATTTAAAGATGACTCCGGGAACGTTAACGTAGAAATTGGTGATGCAATTGATGTTGCGCTTGAATTGGTTGAAGACGGTTTTGGTGAAACCCGTTTATCTCGTGAAAAAGCCAAACGCGCCGAAGCATGGACACGTCTTGAGGCTGCGAGTGAAGCAGGTGAGACAGTTATGGGTATTATCACAGATAAGGTTAAAGGTGGTTTCACTGTTGATTTGGGTGATGTACGTGCTTTCTTGCCTGGTTCATTGGTGGACGTGCGCCCTGTTCGAGATACCAGCTATCTTGAAGGTAAGGAATTAGAATTTAAGGTCATCAAGCTCGATCAACACCGCAATAACGTCGTGGTTTCACGTCGTGCCGTTGTAGAGGAAGAGAGTTCAGAAGAGCGCGAAGAACTGATTGCGAACATGCAAGAGGGCAGCATGGTCAAGGGTATCGTTAAGAACCTGACAGACTATGGTGCGTTTGTTGATCTGGGCGGTGTCGATGGTCTGTTGCACATCACAGATATGGCCTGGAAACGTGTTAAGCATCCAAGTGAAATCGTAAATGTCGGTGACGAGATTGACGTTAAGGTTCTCAAATTTGATAAAGAGCGCATGCGCGTATCTTTAGGCCTGAAACAAACAGGTGAAGATCCATGGGCAGATATTGCACGTCGTTACCCTGAAGGCAAACGTCTGTTTGGTAAAGTGACCAACATTGCTGACTATGGTTGTTTTGTTGAAATCGAAGACGGTGTGGAAGGTCTTGTTCACGTATCTGAGATGGATTGGACTAATAAAAATATTCATCCTAGCAAAGTTGTTCAGCTTGAAGACGAAGTTGAAGTTATCGTGCTGGATATTGATGAAGAACGTCGCCGCATTTCATTGGGTATGAAGCAATGCCTGGATAATCCATGGGAAGCCTTTGCTGCATCACATAACAAGAGTGAGAAAGTCAGCGGTCAAATCAAATCAATCACCGACTTTGGTATCTTTATTGGTCTGGATGGCGGTATTGATGGACTTATCCACTTGTCTGACATCTCCTGGCATGAAGCGGGTGAAGATGCGGTTCGTAACTATAAGAAAGGTCAGGAGCTTGAGGCAGTCGTCCTTGCTGTTGACCCTGAGCGTGAGCGTATTTCACTGGGTATCAAGCAACTTGAGTCGGATCCATTCACTAACTTTGTTGCAGCTAACCCAAAAGGTACTATTGTTAAGGGTACTGTTGTTGAGATTGACGCTAAGGGTGCGACGATTGACCTTGGAGAGGAAATCGTCGGTTATCTACGTGCTTCCGAGATTACTCGTGACCGGGTAGAAGATGCTCGTACTTTGCTGAATACAGGTGATGAGGTTGAAGCCAAGTTCATGGGTGTCGACAAGAAGAACCGTAGCATTAACCTGTCCATTAAGGCGAAGGATAATGCGGACGAAAAAGCAGCAGTTAATGACTTTAATCGTGGTTCTGGAACAGCAACAACGACATTAGGTGATATACTGAAAGAACAGATGGAAGGTAATGAGTAGTTAAATATCTCTGACTAGGGGCCGATGGATCTATTAGCCCCTATATCAGGAAGATGGAGACCTAAGCATGACAAAATCCGAGCTTATTGAGATTCTCTCACAGAAGCAGAAACAGCTAGCCTATAAAGATGTTGAGCTGGCGGTTAAAACGATGCTGGAGCATATGGCACAGTGCCTGTCCAGTGGTGAGCGAATTGAAATACGAGGATTTGGCAGCTTTTCATTGCACTACCGGCCACCACGGACCGGACGCAATCCCAAGACGGGCGATTCCGTGGAGCTGGCGGCAAAATATGTTCCGCATTTTAAACCCGGTAAGGAACTGCGCGAACGTGTCAATGAGAGTATGAGTCGGGTCGAAATTACTCAATAAACAGTCTTAGAAGTATTGATACACCGGCATGAGTGCCACATACTCATGTCGGTGTTTTTCGTTTACGGTAACGAAAATCGGAAAAATGCTCTGAGAAAGATCTGGTAAAGACATGGAGAGAGGTCAATGTCGAAAATTCTATATGCCATTGCTATCGCGCTGATCGCCCTGTTAGGCGTGATTTTTGCCATCCTTAATGCAGAAACCGTCCAAATTAATTACTATTTCGGCTCGAAAGAGGCGCCATTATCACTCGCGATTATCCTGTCGATGTTATTAGGTGCAATTTTAGGGTTGCTTGCCAGTCTTGGTTTGATACTCAAAAATAAACGAGAAGTATCAAAACATAAACGCATGTCAGACGTGGCCGAAAAAGAAATAGCCAATTTGCGTGCGATACCGATTAAAAATCAACACTGATGTTTTCTGATCCCGTCACGTATCTTTTTTTGTTGTTACCTGTTGCTGCAATTTCAGGTTGGGTGATTGGTCGACGTAACAAACCCAATATACCGGTTGGCGCTACCTCAGAAATCCCTATCGATTACATTAAAGGTTTAAACTACCTGTTAAATGAACAGCCTGATAAAGCGATTGATGTTTTTATTCAGATGCTGGATGTTAATAGTGAAACGGTGGAGACTCATCTTGCTTTGGGAAGTCTATTTCGGCGTCGTGGAGAAGTTGATAGAGCCATTCGTATCCATCAAAATCTTATTGCACGCCCGACCCTTAATGCAGAGCAGAGAATGCAGGCTTTGAATGAATTAGGCCAGGACTATATGCGCGCAGGTTTGCTGGATCGCGCAGAAGCCTTATTTAATGAGTTGATCGAATCCGGTCCTCACACCATAAATGCTTTACAACAGCTAATGGATATTTATCAGCAGGAAAAAGACTGGGAGAAAGCCATTGATACGGCACGAACGCTTGCCTTCAAGAAGGGTAGTTCCCAGGATAATGTGATTGCCCATTATTACTGCGAGATGGCAGAGCAGGATCTTCGCAATAATGAAACACAAAAAGTTCTCAAACTCATTAAAAAGGCATTATCGACGGATCGAAATTGTGCCCGTGCGAGTCTGCTTGAAGGTGATGTCGAATCAAGGTTAGGGCACTACAAGTCGGCTATAAAAGCTTATCGACGTGTTGATGATCAAGATCCGGATTATATTCCAGAAATATTGGCGCCACTAACACGTTGCTATCGACAAATTGATTCGATCGACGAAATGATTCAATACCTTCGAGAGATACTTAATCGTCGAGGTGGTATCTCCGTGATGCTATGCCTGGCAGAACTGCTGAGAGAACGTGAGGGTGACGCGGAAGCTGCTGAGTTTATTACATCCTATCTGGAACGAAAGCCATCGTTAAGAGGCATGGACAGGTTGATTGACCTTGCACTGTTGCATATCAAGGATCCTGCGCGTGATAAACTTGAAGCTCTTAAAAGTGTGACATCACAATTACTGGTAAACAACCCAGTCTATAAATGCGATGTTTGTGGCTTTCACGGAAAAACACTCCACTGGCATTGTCCTAGTTGCAAACACTGGAATACGGTTAAACCGATATTAGGCGTGGAAGGGGAATAATGTCAGATTCAAAGATTATTGTTGCTCTGGATTATTCAGATGTGAGTAGCGCGATGAACTTCGTCGATTCAATTGACCCGATGAGCTGCAAGCTGAAAGTAGGCAAAGAGCTTTTTACTCGCACGGGCCCTGAGTTTGTAGCCAAATTAGTCGAAAAAAACTTTGATGTCTTTCTGGATCTGAAATTTCACGACATCCCCAATACGGTTAAAGGCGCCTGCCATGCCGCGGCTGATCTGGGTGTGTGGATGCTTAATGTGCATGCTTTGGGTGGTCGAGCCATGCTGCAAGCTGCTCTTGAGGGCATCGATAAATCCAACCACAATCCTTACCTTATCGCGGTGACCGTCTTGACCAGCATGGATGATAGTGCTCTTGCTGAAATTGGGATAAACAATAGTCCTGAAAAACAGGTTTCATTACTGGCTGAGTTAGTGCGTTCAGCTCATCTACACGGCGTCGTTTGTTCTGCTCAGGAAGCATCTCGTCTACGTGTCGAAAGCGGTGATTCTTTCCTGCTGGTTACGCCGGGTATACGCCCAGAATCGGCTGATATTGGCGATCAGAAGCGGGTTATGACGCCTATTAAGGCAATGGAAGCTGGTGCAAGCTATCTGGTCATTGGCCGTCCTATTACACAAGCATCTGATCCTGCTAGCGTTTTATCCGAAATCAACCAACAGCTAACCTGACCTGAAACGTAGGATTTTCCCTACGCGACTTTCAGATTTATCCGATAGTGAAATTGTCTTCAGGTGTGGATAATTGCCTCACTTTTAAACAATCATGAACTATTAAGGAGACGACATGAAAGTCACAAAATTACTAGGGAAAGTAATCTTAATCACTTCATTGGTTTTTGCATCAGGCTGGGTCAACGCGGCACCGGTTAACGTTAATACGGCTGATGCACCAACTTTGGCAAAGAATATCAATGGTGTAGGCCCCAAAAAAGCACAAGCCATTGTTACGTATCGCCAATCAAATGGTCCGTTCAAATCGATCAAAGATTTGGTTAAAGTGAAGGGTATTGGTCAAAAAACAATCGATCGAAATAAGAGTAACCTTCTATTCAGCGATGCATCGGCGAAAGTAAGCCAAAAGAAAACAGCCAAAAACTAGAAGATTAGTAAATGGCTCCAAGGAAGGCGCCTTCGGGCGCCTTTTTTATGCGTGTTCTTGTATTGAACGATTGCTTTGCTAAACTGATTGCAGTTGTTCAACGCGTGAACGCATAAAATTATGATTAGTGATGAATTGAAGTACCATTTGCTGAAGCTACTCGAGAGCGATCCAAACCTGAGCCAGCGAGCTATTTCGAAGGAGATGGGCATTAGCCTTGGCAAGGTTAATTATTGCCTGCATGCACTTATTGATAAAGGTACGATCAAGGCAAAGAATTTTTATAAAAATAAGAATAAAACGGCTTATACTTATTATCTTACGCCGAAAGGGCTCGAGGAAAAGGGCGCAATTACCTTCCGCTTTTTGCAGTCAAAGATTTCTGAATACGAAAATTTAAAAACTGAAATCGAAGAGATTAGAAAAGAGGCGTCAGCGCTTAACGCTAACAAAAATAGCTGAACGCTTTAACCGGTATTAACGAGTACCTGTAATGAGGAACCCCATTGTGAGTAGTAAAGAAAGCCGAAAAGACTTGAGTTCAAAAGATATAGACTCAAAATCCTGGTATCTCATTTATACCAAGGCTAAGGGTGAAAATGTGGCTCAAGAAAATCTGAATCGACAGGGGTTTACAACTTATTTACCACTGATAAAGAAAAACAAACGGATCCGAGGCAAGTATTGCCCAATTATCGAGGCATTGTTTCCGCGGTACCTGTTTATACAACTCGATAAGGAAACGGATAACTGGATGCCGATTCGCTCCACCATCGGCGTCTCAAATATGGTGCGTTTTGGTGCTGCGGCTGCGCAAGTCCCTCAGAGCCTGGTTGATGAATTACAACTTTTTACCGATGAAGACGGTGCTCGCCCCGAAGTAGAGAAAAAGTATGAAAAAGGTGATGAGGTTGAATTTATCGAAGGTGCCATGTCAGGCTACCGGGCCATATTTGAAAAGTACGTCAGTACCGAACGAATTGCCGTATTACTGGATATCGTTGGCAAACACACTCGATTACTTGTATCACGGCACAATATCCAGATAGCCTCCTGAAATATCCCTGTTAAGTTCAAGTCATTTCACCATCTTTATATATAGTACATGGTAAGATGCCGGCTTCGATTAACCTGTTAGTAAACCGATGAGCAAAACAAACCCACAGATCCTATGCGTTGACCTGGATGGCACACTGGTGCTAACGGATACCTTGCATGAATCCCTGATTTTGTTATTAAAGCACAATGTCCTTCTTGTATTTTTGTTGCCACTTTGGCTATTAAAAGGAAAGGCATACTTTAAAGATCAAATTGCAAGACGTACGAAATTATCTCCAGAGTTTTTACCGTATAACGAAACCGTCATCAACTACGTTAAAGAACGTAATAAAGAAGGCGTGAAGTCTTATCTGGTGACGGCTAGTCATCAATCTGTTGCTGATAGTGTTGCTGATCACCTTGGGATATTTTCCGGACAGTTCGGTAGCGACGCACAAAACAATTATAAGGGTAGTAATAAAGCGCAGTTTTTGAATGATCGATTCGGGCAGGATCAGTATGAATATATTGGCAATGATACGGCTGACTTGCCTGTCTGGAAAAACAGTGGTCGGGCCATTGTCGCGAGTCAGAGCGAGTCTTTACTGCGAAGGGCTCAATCAGAAAATGACAATACCAGCCAGTTAAAAAGTAATATTAAAACAAATCTGCGATCCTACCTGAAAATGATGAGGATACATCAGTGGGTAAAGAATCTTCTTATTTTGCTGCCGTTATTGTTATCCCATTCAATAACCGACATCGATAAAATATTACTCGCATGTTATGGCTTTATTTTGTTTTCATTCGCCGCATCCGGCATTTATATTTTTAACGATCTGACCGATCTGAACCATGATAGGGCACACCCCAAAAAGTCAAAGCGTCAGTTGGCCTCGGGAGAGGTGCCTGTCGCACATGGTTTTGTAATGGGCTCACTTTTGTGGTCAGTTTCGTTGATTATATCTTTCATCTATTTTGATTTATTGTTCCTGTTCATTATTGGCTACATCATTCTTAATTTTGTCTATTCTATTTACCTGAAGAAACTAGTGCTGATTGATGTCGTCGTGCTTGCCGGTTTTTACACACTCCGGATTATTATCGGCTCGGTAATGACCAGCGTTGCTTTATCATTTTGGTTGTTGACGTTTTCACTTTTCGTATTCTTTAGTCTTGCGCTAGTTAAACGTTATCTGGAAATAACGATTCATACTAAAGAAAGGTCAGAGGTTAAAGGGCGTGGTTATCACCGTGAAGATGATATTATTACAATTATTCTTGGCGTGGCAAGCGGGCTAATGTCTGTGTTAGTGATGGCGCTATATATACATGATCCACATACACAGCAATTGTATACTAACTCAAACTGGCTCTGGTTAACGATTCCTGTTTTATTGTACTGGATGAGTCGTCTTTGGATGTTGGCGCATCGCAGACAAATTGTTGATGATCCGATTCTGTTTGCACTAAAGGATGTAGAAAGTTACATCACGGCCGCGATTTTGGCGTTTGGTTTTTATATGGCGATATAATGAAAATAGTGTATAAGAGCTGGGGTAATCTACAATCCCCGTTGCATATTTCCGTCAAGCCTCGAACCTCATTAAGTAGTCTGGAGAGATTTAATAATGAAGACTATGTTCTATACGGTAATGGTCGGAGCTACGGTGATGTTTGCCTGAATGCGGAATCAGGCCTGATTGACACAAAAAACCTTGATCGGTTTATTGAGTATGATGCAGATGGTTCGCGTGTAACCTGCCAGGCAGGGGTGCTGTTAAATGATCTGTTAAAATTTCTTATTCCTCGAAACAAATTTGTTACTGTTTCGCCGGGCACTGCATACGTAACTATCGGCGGTATGATTGCGAATGACGTGCATGGGAAAAATCATCACCTTGTTGGCAGTTTTGGTAATCATGTCGAGAGTTTTCAATTACTGAGAAGCGATCAAGGCGTAATCACATGTTCTGAAAATGAAAACAGTGGTTTATTCCGCGCGACAATTGGTGGTCTTGGTTTAACTGGGATGATTTTGTCGGCAACGTTAAAGTTAAAAGATATTAATAACGCCTGTGTTGATACTAAATCGATTGCTACGCAAGGTTTGGCTGACATGGTTTGTTTGTTTGATGAGCCAAATACTGATTATGAGTACACGGTTGCCTGGCTGGATCTTCATTCTAAGAAACTCAATGGTATTTTTTCTTATGGGAAGCATAATGAGGCTGTTACCAATTGTGGAAAAACGCAGGAACCAAAAAAGGTTAATATAACGGCGCCGAACTGGCTATTGAACAGGCATAGCAATTCACTATTTAACAAGCTGTACTATGCTAAAAATCGTTTTTCCTCCTCTACGAAACAACATTATCAGGCCTATTTTTATCCACTGGATAAACTGGAAGACTGGAATCTACTATATGGAAGGCGTGGGTTTTATCAGTACCAGTTTGTAGTGCCATGCAGTGAATTTGGGACTGTCTTTATTGAGCTTTTGAATGTAATGAAGAAATATGGCCAAATGTCATATTTGACAGTATTAAAGAAATTCGGTGAAATTAAATCACTTGGCATGATGTCTTTTCCCCGTAGTGGATACACCCTGGCGATGGATTTTCCTAATTTTGGGGTAAGTACGCTGAAGATGTTCGAGGAATTTGATAGAATCGTTTTTTCTGCAGAGGGAGCTATTTATCCAGCAAAAGATGCACGGATGAGCAGTGATGCTTTTGCAAAATCATTTCCTCAACTGGAAAAATTTATGACCTATAGGGATAAAAAATTCAACTCTGACTTCTGGCGCCGTGTAACAGCTAATGATGGATCGGTTACACATGTCTAATCTGGTGATTCTTGGGGCGACGTCAGCAATTGCGGAACAGGTGGCACGATTGTATGCCAAGCATGAGCAGCACATTTTGCTGGTTGCGCGAAATCAGGATGCCTTGTCGATTGTAGCGAATGATCTGCTTGTTCGTGGGGCAGGAAAGGTTGATACGCTAACCTACGATTTTTCTAATTTGGAAAATATCGAAAAACTGGTTGAAGAGATTGCTGTTGTAATGGGCCGCATTGATCTTCTTTTTGTCGCCTATGGCACTTTGCCAAACCAGTCTGAATGTGAGACCAGTATCGAGCTGACACAAGCCGAGATTAATCTTAATTATTTGAGTGTTGTATCCGTTCTGACAGGACTCTCCCAGGTGATAGTTAAACAGGGTGCAGGTACGATAGCCGTAATTTCATCTGTTGCGGGAGATCGTGGTCGTAAAAGTAATTATATCAACGGCACTGTTAAAGGTGCTTTGACGATCTATTTGCAAGGACTTAGGAACGCACTTTCAGACAAAGGTGTGCATGTGTTGACTATTAAGCCTGGCTTTGTAGATACACCGATGACAAGTGATTTCAGTAAAGGTATTCTCTGGGCGAAACCCGAAAAAATAGCAAAAGATATCTACAAAGCAATTAAAAAAAGAAAAGATGTTATTTACACGCCCTGGTTTTGGCGTTGGATTATGTTGATTATAAAATCAATCCCGGAAAGAATTTTTAAAAAAATGAATTTGTAAAGGTTGGTTATGGAAAGAATTATTATCCCCGGCGGTGCAGGGTTAGTTGGACAGAATCTTATTATTCAGTTAAAAGAGGCCGGTTATACCGATATTGTCGCGATCGATAAACACCCTACTAACACACCGACGCTGAAGGAATTACACCCGGATATTAACGTTATCCAATCTGACTTAGCCAAGGATACGGATTGGCATGGCTCTTTTACACAAGATGCCATTGTGATTATGTTACAGGCGCAGATTGGCTCAAAAGAGGCGGATGATTTCGTGCTGAATAATATCGTTTCAACAGAAAAAGTGTTAGCACGCGCTAAAGAAGTTGGTCTGAAATATATTGTTCATATCAGTTCATCGGTAGTGGAATCAGTCGCGGACGATAATTATACGGACACCAAAAAACAGCAGGAGGCACTGGTTGCAAAATCAGGAATACCTCATTGCATTTTAAGGCCAACACTCATGTTCGGTTGGTTTGATCGTAAGCACCTTGGTTGGTTGTCCAGGTTCATGAATCGGATCCCCGTATTTCCGATACCCGGAAGTGGTAAGTATATGCGTCAACCACTTTATGTTCTGGATTTTTGTCGCATTATTGTTTCTTCGGCAAGTCGACGGCCAGATAATCAAGCGTATAATATTACCGGTCGTGAAGAAGTGGATTACATTGATATTATTCGTGAGATTAAAAAGGCCACGGGTTCCAAAACGTGGATTATAAATATACCTTACTGGTCATTTTGGGTGTTACTAAAGACGTATGCATTATTTTCTGCAAACCCACCTTTTACAACGGAACAACTCAAGGCCCTGCTAGGTGGGGATGAGTTTGAGTTGATCCCCTGGTGGGAGATATTTGAGGTTGAGTCAACCAGTTTTGAGCAGGCGATTGATGAAACGTTTAATCATCCTGAGTATTCAAAAGTCATTCTGGATTTCTAATGAGTAAAGTAGCTGTCATTGGGGCTGGGCCGATGGGATTGGCTTGTGCACTTGAATTACTTAAACGCGGCCATTCTGTCGAGATCTACGAAGCCGACGATCGTGTTGGCGGTATGTCAGCACACTTCGATTTTAATGGCTTGAGTATTGAGCGTTATTATCATTTTATTTGTATGCCTGACACTCCCCTTTTTGAATTGCTCGATGAGCTGGAATTAAGCGATAAATTGCGCTGGCAAGAAACCAAAATGGGATATTTTTATAATGGCAAACTTTATGATTGGGGTAACCCGATCGCATTATTAAAGTTTACGCCACTTTCGATTTTACAGCGTCTGCGGTACGGCTTGCATATGTTTTACTGTACCAAAATCAAGGACTGGTCTGGTCTTGATGGTCAGGAAGCCACTGCCTGGATTACAAAGTGGGAGGGATCTCGTACCTACGATATTTTGTGGAAAAAACTGTTCCAATTAAAGTTTCATCGCTTTACCGGAAATCTCTCTGCATCCTGGATTTGGGCGCGTATCAGAAGAGTGGGGCAATCACGTAAAAGTATTTTTACCGAGCAAATGGGTTATCTTGACGGCGGCTCGGAAACCTTATTAAGGGCTTTTGAGCATAAGATTTCAAGAGCCGGAGGAAAAATTAATTTAAACAGCAAAATTCAAAAAGTCGTTATCGAAGATGGCAAGGTCAAAGGTCTTAACCTTGATGCCAGCTTTGTAGATTGTGAACAAGTTATTAGCACCATTCCTTTGCCCTTTGTTTCACAGATGATTCCGGACCTTCCAGATGACATTAATGCTAGTTACAATAAAATCGATAATATTGGCGTGGTGTGTGTGTTGCTAAAATTAAAGAAAAAGGTGACAAAAAATTTCTGGTTAAATATTAATGATGAAAAACTCGAAGTGCCAGGACTGATTGAGATGTCGAATCTCCAGCCTTTTGAACACAATATTGCTTATATTCCTTTTTACCTGCCTATCGATACAGAAAAATATCAAAACAGTAATGAACAATTCGTTGCTGAAGCAAAAAAGATCGTCCAGACAGTCAATCCGGATATCGCCGATGAAGATATTGTCGATGCTCATGCCTCACGCTATGGGTTTGCGCAACCTATTTGTCCGCCAAAATTCAAGCAAACATTGCCACCTATTTCCGGTGTCATAGATGGACTGCATATTGCCGATACTTCCTATTATTACCCCGAGGATCGCTCTATTTCCGAAAGCATTGATCTTGGCAAGCAACTGGCACGGCTTGTCATATAATTGTCATGATTCGTAAGCATTTCTTAAGCAAACAATTTGTAAAATTTCTGATCGTGGGTGGGTTCGCTGCGGCAGTTAACTTTGTGTCGAGAATATTGCTATCAGATATGATGAGTTACCGCTGGTCGATCATTGTTGCGTACATAATTGGCATGTTGACGGCCTATGTTTTATCCAAATTCTTTGTTTTTGAGAAAAGCGGCAGAAAACCAGTACATGAGCTCTATTACTTTTCGATGGTGAATTTACTGGCTGTCTGCCAAGTCTGGGGGATTAGTGTCTTGCTGGCGGAATATATCTTTCCAAAAACTGGATTTGGTTTTTATCCAGAGGAAATTGCGCATATAATAGGCCTTTCTGTGCCCATCTTCACCAGTTTTTTGGGACACAAATATTGGTCATTTAAACCTAAATATGAGAAAGAATAAATATGAAAGTAACGATATTTGGAACGGGGTACGTGGGGTTGGTTACGGGCACATGTCTAGCCGAAGTCGGCAATGATGTATTATGTGTCGATATTGATCAGGCGAAAATAGACTTGTTAAACAATGGCGGCATTCCCATTTTTGAGCCAGGACTGGAACCGCTTGTGCAGCGAAACAAAGCACAAGGTCGTCTGAATTTTACGACTGATATTCAGCAGGGAGTCGAACATGGATTATTTCAATTTATTGCGGTTGGTACGCCACCTGATGAAGATGGTTCGGCTGATTTGCAATATGTTCTCAGTGTAGCTGAAAGCATTGGTACACATATGAACGACTATCGCATAGTTATTGATAAATCAACCGTGCCAGTCGGAACGGCGGACAAAGTTACAGAAAAAATTAATGATACGTTAAGCAAAAGAAATGAGACCTTTGACTTTGATGTGGTCTCCAATCCAGAGTTTTTGAAAGAAGGCGCGGCAATCGAAGATTTTATGAAGCCTGATCGTGTTGTTATCGGCACCGATAATATTCGAACCGCTGAATTATTGAAAGCGTTGTATGCACCGTTTAACAGAAATCATGATCGACTTATCGTGATGGATGTTCGTTCCGCTGAACTAACAAAATATGCCGCGAATTCATTGCTGGCAACAAAGATCAGTTTCATGAATGAATTATCGAATATTGCAGAATTAACGGGAGCTGATATTGAGAATGTACGCATTGGCATAGGATCCGATCCACGTATTGGTTATCACTTTATCTACCCAGGTGCGGGATATGGTGGTTCTTGTTTTCCAAAGGATGTTCAGGCCTTAGGTAAAACGGCAAGAGAGTATGGGTACGCAGCTGAATTACTAGAAAGTGTTGAGGCCGTGAATGGCCGACAGAAAGAGGTAATCTTTAACAAGATTCAGAAACATTTTAATGGAGACCTAAAAGGCAAAACCTTCGCCTTATGGGGACTATCATTTAAACCGAATACCGATGATATGCGAGCAGCATCGAGCAGAGTCTTGCTTGATAAACTCTGGGGTGCCGGTGCGAGCGTAAGCGCTTATGATCCTCAGGCTATGCATGAAACCCAGCGAATTTACGGTGATCGGGATGATTTAAAACTCTGTGATAATCCAGATGAGGTGCTTGAGTCTGCAGATGCACTCATTGTTTTGACCGAGTGGAATGTTTTTCGTAGTCCAGACTTTACAAAAATTAAAACAGCCCTTAGCAATCCTGTGATTTTTGATGGCAGAAATGTCTATGATCCAGATAATATGAAGGAGTTGGGCTTCAAGTATTATTCTATTGGCCGAACGGCTGTTTAGCATGCAAGGACATTGTGGATGAAAAAAATCAGAAAGGCTGTTTTCCCTGTAGCGGGTTTAGGTACGAGATTTCTACCTGCGACTAAGGCCAGTCCAAAAGAAATGCTTCCGGTTGTCGATAAACCACTTATTCAATATGCGGTTGAAGAGGCAGTTGAAGCAGGTATTGATCAAATGATTTTTGTGACGGGGCGGAGCAAACGCGCGATTGCCGATCACTTTGATAAGGCTTATGAGCTTGAGCATGAGCTTGAGGCAAAGCAAAAGACAAAACTGCTGGAAATTGTTCGTAGCATTGTTCCTGATAATGTCTCATGTATTTACTTACGCCAGGCTGAGGCTTTAGGTTTGGGGCACGCGGTGAATTGTGCACTACCAGTTGTGGGTGATGAACCCTTTGCGATTATTTTGGCTGACGATTTAATTGATGGGCACAATAAGTCGTGCCTTTCTCAGATGATCGATGTTTATGAATATCATGGCCGGAGTGTGTTGGGCGTCGAGCGTGTGCCACAGGAAGAGACCAACAAATATGGTGTTGTTGATGCGAGTCAACTAGATGATCGGGTTTATAAAATCGACAGTATTGTCGAGAAACCTGCGCCAGAAGATGCACCCTCAAATCTAGCCGTTGTTGGGCGTTATATATTAACCCCCCGTATTTTCAAAATGTTGGCAACAACAGGTAAAGGTGCAGGTGGTGAGATTCAGCTAACCGATGCGATTGCAGATCTGCTCAAAGAAGAACAAGTACTGGCTTATGAATTCGATGGTAAGCGTTATGACTGCGGTAGCAAGCTGGGTTATCTCGAGGCTACGGTGGAATATGCTTTAAAACATGACGAACTTAAAGATGACTTTAGTGCGTATCTCGGCCGTCTTACTAAGGAGTTATCAGGGTAGGGCAAAAGGAACTGTCACTGGTGAGAGCTCACCATAAATAGAAAAAACCAGATACATCGCTGTATCTGGTTTCTTAGTTTTGGCTCCACTTTTGTACGCTATGGCCGGGTTCGACCACTTGTTCTGTAAGTGGAACGCACTCAATTGGAAATATAATTAGATTGTGCGTTTACCTGGGACCTGTCACTGGTGAGAGCTCACCATAAACAGAAAAACCAGATACATTGCTGTATCTGGCTTCTGATTTTTGGCTCCACTTTTGTACGCTATGGCCGGGTTCGACCACTTGTTCTGTAAGTGGAACGCACTCAATTGGAAATATAATTAGATTGTGCGTTTACCTGGGACCTGTCACTGGTGAGAGCTCACCATAAACAGAAAAACCAGATACATTGCTGTATCTGGCTTCTGATTTTTGGCTCCCCAGCCCGGGCTCGACCACTTGTTCTGTAAGTGGAACGCACTCAATTGGAAATATAATTAGATTGTGCGTTTACCTGGGACCTGTCACTGGTGAGAGCTCACCATAAGTAGAAAAACCAGATACATTGCTGTATCTGGCTTCTGATTTTTGGCTCCCCAGCCCGGGCTCGAACCAGGGACCCAATGATTAACAGTCATTTGCTCTACCAACTGAGCTACTGGGGAATAAGGGCGGTATGGTACGCATGCCCCTGCTTCTGGTCAACTCGAGTTTAGCCCCGATTTGCATATTTTATGGAGTGCCACATTTTATCGGTTTGTTCCCTGGTAACGTTTTACTCAGGCGAACACGTCCGGTTTTGCTCAAAATCAGGGCTTTGGCCCTGTCTGGCACCGCAGGATTGCACACGGTGAAGGTGCCGTTGGTTTTGGTAAATCCCATCGGGCGGTAAGCGACGTAGTGACGCGACCCAAAGGCCCGATATTTCAACTCTGTAGCCGCAGGTAGATGAGCCTGCGCAGATACAAGCCTTTCGTCATCAGAACGGCGCCGATTGTGGTTGTTATCGACAAAAACGATCCAACCCTGGCTCCATTCACCCTTTCGACTGCAATATTCACCATCATCTGACTTACAAATCACGGCATGCTCGTTTTCTTTAATGGCAACGGAGCGTGTCAGTTCCAGGCTGCTTCTTAGGTTATTTACCTGAGCGGATATGCGGTTATGGTTGACGAGGTTGGCCATTACAGGAATGGTGATACTGAAGATAATGGTGCTGATGCCCATCGTTACAAGTAGTTCCAGTAGTGATAGGCCACGTGGCATAGAAATAGACATAATTAGCGCCCTCCCTGGGCTGATATTGTCTTGTTCTATGGATGTTAGTGCTGAGGTTTAAAGTTAGACATCCGTGTCTACCCCCCACATCCATGTTGCGTATAAGATAATGCAGGGGACAAATTAAGTCTGTCAGACAACGCCGCGTGTTTGCGTAGGGGTTTCTTTACAAATTGGATGAATCCCTGTGCAAAGTTAAATCTGGGTGCAAAGTTATATTCCGGCGTAGAGCTATATCAGGTGCAGAGCTATATTTTGAGCGCTGTGGCGATACGATCCAATGCGGCTGTCAGCATTTCCATGCTCGTCGCAAACGACAGGCGCATATGGCCCGGGGCCCCAAAGGCCGAGCCTGGTACCAGTGCGACCCCTGCATGCTCTAGCAGGTATTCAGCTAATTCCACATCAGTATTGAACTGGTCAGATGCCTCAATAACGGCCTTGAAACTGGGAAAACTGTAAAAGGTGCCGGTTGAAGGCAGGCAGACCACCCCGTCCATATTCTGTAGCCGGGCGACCACCATGTCGTGGCGTTTTTTAAACTCAACCAGCATTTCCTGAATGCACGCCTGGTCGCCGGAAAGCGCCTCTGTTGCTGCAGCCTGTGAGATAGAAGCAGGGTTTGAGGTACTTTGCGACTGGATCTTTTTCATTGCCACGATCAGGTCTTTTGGGCCTGCGGCATAACCGATACGCCAGCCGGTCATGGAATAGGCCTTTGATACGCCATTCATCACGATAGTGCGGTCGTAGAAATCCGGGCAGACATTGAGGATGTTGTGAAAGGCCTCCTCAGTCCACATGATGTGTTCATACATATCGTCTGTGGCGATAAGGATGTCGGGGTGCTGGTTAAGTGCTTCAGCGAGGGCCGATAATTCGGCCCGGGTATAGGAACGACCAGTTGGGTTCGATGGGCTGTTGATCACCACCAGGCGCGTTTTGTCCGTGATCGCTGCCTCGAGCTGTTCGGGGCTGATGCTAAACCCGTGCTCCATGTCACCTTCAACGATGACAGGTTCGCCGCCAGCCAGCAGTACCATATCTGGGTAGGATACCCAGTACGGGGCAGGAATAATGACCTCATCGCCAGGGTTGAGGAGCGCCTGACACAGGTTGTAGAAGCTTTGTTTGCCACCACAAGAAACCAGAATTTGTTCTGGGGTGTAACTTAAGGCGTTATCCCTTTCAAACTTATTTATAATGGCTTGCTTGAGTTCGGTGGTACCGTCAACAGGCGTGTATTTGGTCATTCCTTGCTCAATTGCAGAAATGGCCGCCTGTTTGATGTGCTCGGGGGTGTCAAAGTCGGGTTCACCCGCACCGAGGCCAATAATGTCTTTGCCTTCTGCGCGTAATGCGTTGGCTCTGGCTGTCACAGCCAAAGTCGGTGAAGGTTTTACGCGCTTAATGCGATCAGCGAGTTTGATGTCCAACTGCAATGCTCCTAAAAGGAATTGTCCCCGAAGGCGTGTAATATACTGGAAAGTCATGGGTTACTGGAAGAGATGAATAAAGCTTTTGAGTTAGTTTCTGAGTTTGAGCCGCAAGGTGATCAACCAACTGCCATTCAACAACTTCAGGAAGGCCTGGAGGCTGGGGAGGCCGGACTTACGTTGCTTGGGGTCACGGGCTCGGGTAAAACGTTTACCGTAGCCAATGTTATTAACAATCTACAGCGCCCCACGCTGATCATGGCCCACAATAAAACGCTGGCCGCCCAGCTCTATGGCGAGATGAGGGAGTTCTTTCCCAATAACGCCGTCGAATATTTTGTCTCGTATTATGATTATTATCAGCCAGAGGCCTATGTTCCTTCTTCCGATACTTTCATCGAAAAAGATGCCTCAATTAATGAGCACATTGAGCAGATGCGCTTGTCCGCTACTAAGGCGCTTTTGGAACGCAAGGATACGATTATTATTGCCTCCGTATCTGCCATTTATGGCCTGGGTGATCCCAAATCCTATATGAAAATGTTACTGCATTGTGTGAGGGGTGAAACCATCAACCAGCGGGATATATTGCGTCGTCTGTCTGCACTTCAGTACACACGCAACGATGTTGAGCTCCGGCGAGGCAATTATCGAGTGCGGGGTGAAGTCATCGATATTTATCCAGCCGATTCCGAGCGGGATGCCGTCAGACTCGAGCTATTTGATGATGAGCTCGAAAACATTAGTTACTTCGATCCGCTGACAGGTGAAGTTATAAAAAAAGTACCTAGAGTTACCATATATCCCAAGACGCACTATGTGACACCACGCGAGAATATCCTAAATGCTATTGATCTGATAAAAGAAGAGCTGAAAGAAAGACTCGAGCAACTCGAGAGTAATAATAAGTTGGTCGAAGCACAGCGCCTGCGGGAACGAACGCAATTTGATATCGAAATGATGATTGAGCTGGGGTATTGCTCGGGAATTGAAAATTACTCCCGTTATCTTTCTGGCCGCCAGCCGGGCGAGCCACCCCCAACCTTAATAGACTATCTGCCTGATGATGCTTTGTTGGTTATTGATGAATCCCATGTTTCAGTCTCGCAGATAGGGGCGATGTATAAGGGGGATCGTTCCCGTAAACAGAACCTGGTGGAATATGGTTTTCGCTTACCCTCTGCGCTGGACAATCGGCCACTAAAATTTGATGAGTTTGAGAAGTTAACACCTCAGACGATCTACGTGTCGGCTACCCCCGGCAAGTATGAACTGGAAAAAGATCTGACCATCGTTGAACAAGTCGTGCGACCGACCGGTTTGATTGAACCCGTTATCGAAGTGCGCCCTGCTTTAAGCCAGGTCGATGATCTTTTGTCCGAGATTCGTATTCGGGCTGACAACGGTGAACGAGTATTGGTGACTACTCTGACTAAACGTATGGCAGAGGATTTAACCGATTATCTCAGCGAACATGAGGTTCGCGTCCGATATATGCACTCAGATACCGATACGGTGGAGCGAGTTGAAATTCTCCGTGATTTACGTCTGGGCGAGTTTGATGTGCTGGTCGGTATTAACCTATTGCGCGAAGGCCTCGATATTCCTGAGGTCTCTCTGGTGGCAATACTGGACGCCGATAAGGAAGGCTTCCTGCGGTCCGATCGTTCTCTGATCCAGACTATTGGTCGAGCGGCTCGAAACGTAAAAGGAAAATGTATCCTCTATGCAGACAGGATTACCGGCTCCATGCAACGGGCTATGGAAGAGACCGAACGCCGTCGGGAAAAGCAGATTGCCTACAATTTAGAACATAACATTACACCTAAAAGTATCATTAAATCTGTATCCGATGTCATGGAAGGGGCCTATGGCGCCGTCAATTCACGCAATCCAAAAACCTATGCGCATATCGGAGAAGACACCGCTGATTATTCGGCGCTCAGTGGGCGAGAACTCACCAACAAGATCGCACAGCTAGAAAAACAGATGTATGCCCATGCTCAGAATATGGAATTTGAAGAGGCGGCACAGGCCAGGGATGAGGTGCTTCGATTACAAAAACGCCAGCTTGAGTTGCTGGAAGTCTAGGATTTTATTCAGCTTTACAATGTTCAAGTGTTGAACTATCTTTTGTTCATTGGTTGAACGGGCTCTTATGTAAGTTACTAGTGGTAACACCTCACTGCTAGCTAGGTTCAACTGCCGTCGAATAACGCCACACAGATGTTGTGAAATAACACGACAGGGCGGTAGCGTGCGTGCCTAGAGTTGATTCATAAGAAATGTATCTGGGGAAGAATGCCAAGGTGTGGAGAGAAGATATTAATAATAGTCCTACTCAGCAGTAACATATAAATAAGGTTCTGTGTATCCCTCCTTATTTTACGACAAAATATCCCGAGCAATAAAATGAAAATTATCCCTGTAATCTCATCCGACTGCTTAGACACCAGTTTTAGGATACCCTCTCGCGGGCAATACTCGAGACAGCACCTTGCTCTGGCAGAAATGCTGCAAGGGCTAGATAACATTATTTATGGTAGAGAATAGCCGATGAAATTCATGGTAACAGGTGGAGCAGGCTTCATCGGCTCAGCAGTTGTTCGCCACCTAATCCAGGACCTAAACCACGAAGTCGTCAACGTCGACAAATTGACTTACGCTGGTAACTTGGAATCCCTCGAATACGTATCAGAGTTACCAAACTACGCATTTGAACAGTTCGATGTTTGCGATCAGGAACAAATGGCTCGAGTGTTGAGTAAACACCAACCTGACAAAGTTATGCACCTCGCAGCAGAATCCCACGTGGATCGTTCAATCGATGGACCTGGGGAGTTTATCAGAACTAATATCGTTGGAACTTATGTCATGCTGGATGTAGTGCGCCAATACTGGTCACGCCTCCCTGCAGAGAAAAAAGCAGCATTCCGCTTTCAGCATATCTCAACAGATGAAGTTTATGGTGATTTGGAAGGTACGGCTGATCTCTTCACGGAAGAGACAGCCTATGCTCCAAGCTCGCCCTATTCAGCCTCAAAAGCCAGTTCTGATCACCTTGTTAGAGCTTGGAACAGAACATATGGGTTACCAGTCGTGATCACAAACTGCTCCAATAACTACGGCCCCTATCAGTATCCTGAAAAACTGATACCGCTTATGATCCTTAATGCACTTAGCGGCAATTCACTTCCCATCTATGGTAAAGGTGAACAGATTAGGGATTGGCTATATGTGGAGGACCATGCCAAGGCGCTGGTCAAAGTTGTTTTGGAAGGCAAAGATGGTGAAACCTACAATATTGGCGGCCACAATGAAAAAACTAATATCGAGGTAGTCAAAACATTATGCCGCATTCTTAATGAACTGGTACCAAACAAACATGAGGGTATTAGTCAGTATGAAGAATTGATCTCTTATGTAGCAGACCGCCCAGGCCATGATATGCGATATGCTATTGATGCATCAAAAATGGATAACGAACTGAACTGGATACCCGAAGAGACCTTCGAAACTGGCATAACAAAAACAGTTCAGTGGTACCTGGGCAATAAAAAATGGTGGCAAAGAGTGCTCGATGGCAGCTATCAGGGCGAGCGACTGGGCCTGGGAAATCAAAAATGAAAGGAATTATTCTTGCAGGCGGCGCAGGTACACGATTACACCCAGTTACGCAGGCCGTCTCAAAGCAACTTCTTCCAATCTACGATAAGCCAATGATCTACTATCCGCTTAGCATACTCATGCTGGCGGGTATACGCGAAATACTTATTATCTCAACACCACAAGATACACCACGTTTTGAACAACTCTTTGGTGATGGGGACGCATGGGGGTTGCATATGAAATATGCAGTCCAGGAGACTCCGGATGGCCTCGCACAAGCCTTCCTAATTGGTGAGAAGTTTATTGGAACTGATCCGTGCGCCCTGCTCCTGGGTGATAACCTCTTCTTCGGACATAACTTTCAACAATCCGTCCAACATGCCGCAGCAAAACAAGATGGAGCAACTATATTTGCTTACCCGGTCCATGATCCTGAACGTTACGGTGTAGTTGAGTTTGATCAGGAAGGAAGAGCTATCACCATAGAAGAAAAGCCACAACAGCCTAAATCACGTTATGCGGTCACCGGTCTTTACTTTTATGATAATAGCGTTGTTGAAGTTGCCAAAACCATTAAGCCTTCAAAACGCGGTGAACTGGAGATTACTAGCGTCAACCAACACTATCTGGAGCAGGGGCAGCTTCACGTCGAGGTCATGGGACGAGGTATGGCCTGGCTGGACACAGGCACACACGAATCACTGCTGGAGGCAGGGCAGTTTGTCCATACGTTGGAAAAACGGCAAGGCTTGAAAATAGCATGCCCAGAAGAGATTGCCTGGCGAAATGGCTGGATCAATGATGCTGCGCTAACCGTTTTGGCTAACAAATTGACGAAAAACACCTATGGCCAATATTTAAAAGACATTCTACAGTACGAAATTAAGTAAAAATAGGTGGTTTTGATTCATGAAAATATTTTTCACGAGATACCTAAAGAAATAATTACGTACAACCTTGAGGTTGTCGAGTAGCTTGCGCTTTTTAGAAAAACAGGTATATACGATTTTGACAAATGTAAGCAAAAGTATGATTTTAACTGACGGAGAAATTAATGTTTAAGAAAGACGAATTAATATCTGATTCATTTATAATCGCGGAGGTTGGGCAAAATCACCAGGGTGATTTAGATATAGCAAAGAAGTATATAAAAGATTTTTCTGAAACTGGCGTTGATGCCATTAAGTTTCAAACGCGAAATAATAAATATCTATTTTCTGAATGCGCATACAATAAGCCATATAACAGTGAGAATGCATTTGCAGATGTGTATGGTTTGCATAGGGAGAAGTTAGAGTTAAAACCAGAGTGGCTTCCTATATTGAAGGATGAGTGTGAAAAATATGGCGTCAAATTTATGTCTACACCATTTGATGAGCCAAGTTTGGATTTGCTTAGTGAAGTTGGTGTTGATATTTTAAAGATCGCATCATTTGATTTGGGCAACCTGCCATTTATAAAGCGAATAGCTAAAAAGAAGATACCTGTCGTTATAAGTATCGGTGGTGGAAATATTGATCAAATTCGGTCAAGTGTTGAGTTATTGTTGGAAGAGATTGATGAGGTTGCTGTATTGCATTGTGTGTCTGAGTATCCGTGTGAAATAGATAGAATTGGCCTTGATAATGTTGATGTATTAAAAAACGAATTTCCAGAATGTGCAATTGGTTTATCAGATCACTTTAATGGAATCATCACTGGTCCAATTGGTTATATGAAAGGGGCGCGAGTATTCGAGAAACATGTGACATTAAATCGTGCATGGCAAGGAACAGATCATAGTTTCGCATTAGTGCATCACGGATTTAGAAATTTTGTTCGTGATATCAGGCGTGTTCCTCAAATGTTTCCACCCAAACCAGCTGAAGAACTTGGTAAAGAAAAGGTGTTTCAGAAGCTAGGCAAATCCATTGTTGCATATTCAGATATTCAAGAAGGTCAAATTATCGGTATAGATGACTTGTCGGGTAGAATTTTTGGTGAGCAGTATATTCCTGTTAGACAGTCAAACGCTGTTATCGGAAAAATTGCAAAGAAGAAAATTTTAAAAGGCGAGCCACTTAGTTATGATATGTTAGGGTGATTTGGGGTGACATTTTCGTATGACAAAAAGTTAATAACTAACGATATAAAATCTCTTGTTGTTAAAATCAAGTTGGTTGTTTTTGATTTTGATGGGGTCCTTACTGATAACCGTGTTTGCATATCACAAGATGGAACTGAGGCGGTTTCATGTTGGCGCAGTGATGGTCTTGGATTATCGAAACTGAAAAACCTAAAATTGCCTATATGGGTAGTCTCGACTGAGAAAAACCAAGTTGTTAGTGCGCGATGTAAAAAGTTGCAGATTGATTGTATACAAGGGTGCGAGGATAAACTCACTGCTTTAAAGCAATTAGTTGAACAATATGGTTGTTCGCTTAATGAGACTCTTTATGTAGGTAACGACATCAATGATATTGATTGTTTACAGTCGGTAGGACTCCCCATTGTTGTTGCTGATTCTCATCCTGATGTTTTTGAGTTTTCAAAATATACGACACGCAACTCAGGTGGTCGTGGTGCAGTCAGGGAAGTTTGTGATCTTATTGAATTTGTATATGGGGAAAAGGTTAACATTTAGATGAATGATTCGATGTTCTCAGTAGATGGACGCATTATTGTCGTTACTGGTGGTTTAGGGCAGCTTGGTGTGCAATTTAGCAAAACATTGCTGGAGCATGGCGCAAGGGTTGTAGTTCTTGATCCCTCTATTGATAAAATGGAATTGCCTGTTGATTTTCAGTCATATCATGATAATGGCAACCTCTTGGCGATGTCGTCTGATGTAACACAACGAAAATCATTAGAAGATGCGTTGACAGCCATTTTAGAGAAGTGGGGTGCTGTACCATACGGCTTAATCAATAATGCTGCGCTTGATTCTCCTCCAAGTGCTCCACCAGAAGAGACAGGTCCCTTTGAGACATTTCCTACTGAATCCTGGGAGCGTGTCATGGATGTTAATGTAAAAGGTGTATTCCATGCTTGTCAGGTCTTTGGTGCTGAGATGGCCAGAACAGGCAGAGGTTCAATCATAAACATAGGATCAACCTATGGAATGGTTTCACCAGATCACAGAATCTACGAATACAAAGCAGAGAAATCAGGGCTTCCATTCTTTAAACCTGTTGTCTATTCAGCCTCCAAGTCCGCTTTGGTTAATTTTACAAAATACCTTGCTGTATACTGGGGGCAAGCGGGCGTACGTACGAACCTGATGGCGTTGGGTGGAGTCTTTAACCATCAGGATGAGGAGTTCCTAGAAGGATATTGCGCAAGGGTACCGATGGGACGTATGGCCAATGAAGATGAATACAACGGAACAGTAATTTATCTTATGTCAGATGCATCCTCCTATGTAACTGGTGCAACAGTCATGCTCGATGGTGGTTGGACAGCTTGGTGAGGAGAGAATATGAGTAATAAGTTTCAATTGCCAGAGACAATTCTTAACTGGATTGATGGCAAAGAAATCCCTGCAATAGGTGGAGAAACATTTCGTAAGTTGTCTCCTCATAGTGGTGAAAATATTTGCAAAGTCGTTAAATCTAAATTACCGGATGTAGAAAATGCCGTTAAAGTTGCGACAAAAGCGCAGACTGAGTGGGCGGAGACACCTGCAGTACAGCGTGGGCATATTCTACACCAGGTATGTAATGCGTTAGAACAAAGCCAGGAGGATATTGCCCGTGTTGTAGCATTGGAAACCGGGAAGTCTTACAAGGAGGCCTTTGGCGAAACTGGCGGTGCAATTGCTCTCGGGCGATTTTATGCCGGGGAAGGCCAACGTCTTTATGGGCGTACAACAACCAGTGGTGTAGAGAACAAGTATGCTTCGACGGTGCGTCAACCCTGCGGTGTAGCAGGCTTAATCATCGCAGCCAATACTCCTATTGCCAATGTTGCCTGGAAGGTCTTTCCTGCATTGGTATGTGGCAATGGTGTGATTCTGAAAGCTGCAGAAGATACACCGGTAACAGCATGGATCTTTGCAAAAATAGCCCATGAGACAGGACTACCCGCAGGTATCCTGAATGTCATTCAGGGTAATGGTGTTGAGGCGGGCGCTCCCCTTGTCGAGCACGAGGGTGTGGATGTAATCAGTTTTACCGGTTCAACAAAAGTCGGTCGTTGGATTGCAGAAGTAGGGGGTAAACGACTTGCAAAGGTTTCATTGGAACTTGGCGGTAAAAATCCGCTTGTTGTCTGCGACGATGCTGATATAGATAACGCAATTAAATGGGTTTGTCTTTCTGCATTTAGTAATGCGGGGCAACGATGTGCATCCGGAAGTCGTATAATTATATTCGACTCTGTCTATGACGATTTTAGTAAACGTCTTATCGAAGCCACAAAAAAACTTAAGATTGGGCCAAATGATGATGATGACTTAGGTCCTGTAATAAATGAATGCCAGTTAAATAATATGCTCGAATCTATAGATAGAGCTAAAAGTAATGGGGTGAATGTTCTGGTCGGTGGACACCGCATGTCTGGTTCAGAACATGTCCATGGATTTTATATGGCGCCGACCATCATAGACGGAGTTACACCTATGGATGAAATATCTACTTGTGAACTCTTTGGTCCCATTGCCACGCTTTATAGGGTTAAAAATTTTAATCAAGCATTGGAAATGGCAAATAACTCTCCCTATGGTTTGACCGCTTGTATTCATACACAGAATTACCATCGTGCGATGCAGTTTACTCATAAAGTAAAATGCGGTGCGACAGTTGTAAATGCAGGCACCTATGGTAGCGAGCCTCATATGCCGTTTGGTGGGCTGAGACAATCTGGAAATGGTAGTCGTGAGCCTGGTACCGAAGCGTTGGATATTTATTCCGAGCTAAAAGATATATACATGATTGTTGATCCACAACAAATTTAAAATAACAAGCATATCCGTACAAGAGTAATAAGGAATAACTTAATGAATACCTTTTATCATGTTAGTCAAGCTGATTTTCAACGTGTACTAGAGATGGAACTTTCTCCTGTTGAAAAAGCTCGTATTTTTGCCACGCTTGCACGGATTAATACTCTTTATATGATTGCCAAAGCCGGTTCAGGCCATATTGGCAGCAGCTTTAGTAGTATGGATATTTTTTCCTGGCTCCAGTTGAATGTGTTAGAGGAAAATGATGTATTCTTTTCATCCAAAGGGCATGATGCCCCGGGTCTGTACGCAGTTCTGATCGGTATGAAAAAACTGGATTACGATAATATTCACAAGTTGCGACGTTTGCATGGTTTACCTGGACATCCTGACATTGGTACTCCATGCATGGAAACCAATACCGGCTCATTAGGCATGGGGATTTCCAAAGCCAAAGGTATGATTCGAGCCAATCGTTTGGATGGAAAACAAGGGCGTGTCTATGTTTTGACTGGTGATGGAGAATTACAGGAAGGTCAATTCTGGGAGTCGCTCCCGGGTGCGGTGAATGGTAAGTTTGATGAAATTACCGTGGTCATCGATCACAATAAAATCCAGTCCGACACATGGGTGAGTAATGTCAGCGACCTGGGCGATCTAGAAGCTAAACTAACCAGTTACGGCTGGCATGTTAGTCGATGTAATGGCAATAATCTGGAAGAAATATCTGCCGCAATAGATTCTGTAAAAAAAGTAAAAGGGAAACCGCAGGTAATTATAGCTGATACGATTAAAGGATCTGGTGTTTCGTTCATGGAGGCAACAGCGATCCCCAAGGAACAAGAGTTTTATGGCTTTCATAGCGGTGCACCTTCCCCAGAAGATTATGAACGGGCTGCACAGGAGTTGATTGCTAAGGCGAATGAAATGTTAATTTCTAATGATCAACCTGAACTTGATATTGTGAGAGTAGAGAGAGATGCTCCAGTATCTCAGCAAGAGAATATTCAAAAGCTGATTCCAGCCTACGAAAAAGCGTTGCATGAACTTGGTGGTAGTAGAGAAGATATTGTTGTATTAGATGCTGACCTTATGATCGACTGCGGCCTGCTTAGCTTCAGAGATAGTTATCCAGAAAGATTTATTGAATGCGGGATTGCCGAACAAGACATGATCTCTCAGGCTGGGGCATTGGCACTAAAAGGTAAGCTGCCGGTCTCTCATAGCTTTGCTTGCTTTCTGGCACCAAGAGCGAATGAACAGATTTTCAATAACGCGTCAGAATATACCAAATGTATTTATGTTGGCTCGCTGGCAGGTTTGCTTCCATCAGGCCCAGGGCATTCGCATCAGATGGTTCGCGATATCTCTGCATTAGGCGGGGTACCAGGTTTAACTCTTGTTGAACCATCATGCGAGGCTGAAGTTGCAATGGTGCTTGAATACGCGGTGGAGAAGAATCCACAAAGCACTTACATCCGGCTCGTATCAATTCCCTGTGAAGTACCGTTCGAGTTGCCGCAAGAATATAAACTTGAAGAAGGTAAAGGTATTGCGCTGACTGAGGGAAATGATGGCATCATCTTCTCTTACGGACCAGTCATGTTACCGGAAGCATATAAGGCGGCAAAGATACTTAAAAGTAAACATCGATTCGCTTTCAAAGTCGTCAATCTACCCTGGTTAAACCGTATTGACGGAGATTGGCTGAAATCAACCATTGGGGATACCAGTCTAGTTTTCACTCTAGATAATCACTTGATTGATAGCGGTCAAGGTCAAAATATTGGATCGCTACTTGCGGAGAAAAATATTTCACATAACATTAAATTTACTCGACTTGGACTGAATGGTATACCTGAGTGTGGAAGAAATGATGAAGTTCTCCAATATCACAAGCTTGATGCACGCTCATTAGTAGAAAGAATATTGGCTGGAAAATAAATTGATAAGTCAATTTCACCCATTAGTTACATTAGGCATGCCAGTATATAATGGTGAAAAATGGCTGGAACAGGCAATAGAGTCACTTGTAGAACAGGACTACCCTAATAAGGAAATATTGCTCATTGATGATTGTTCGTCTGACAGCAGTTGGGATATTTGTAAAAAATATGCCAGCAAACATGAGTGTATTAAAATAGAGAAAAATGACAAGAACCTGGGTGGTATAGGGAATTACGAAAAAGTTCTGCGTAAAGCGCAAGGCGATTACTTTGTTTGGACTAGCCAGGATGATTATTGGGAGAAATATTTTGTCTCTAAACTTGTAAGTAAATTGCAGGCTGACCCTGAAGCTGTTATTGCGATGGGAAGAACTGTCTGTCATACAAGTGATGACGAATATGTTGGCGAAGTTTCTCTGGTAGAACCATCATATTCCGGTTTTGAAGGGTATTTTAAACAGGCATTGCGGTTGATGCATCCAGTCAAGGATGGTGTTTTGCTTAAAAATAATTTATTTTTACATGGCGTCATTAATGCCAGCAAATTAAAGAATGCAGATAAATCATTCCCGGGAATGATGGTGGTAGACAGACATTATTTATTACAGTTAGCTCTTAGTGGAAAATGGTTATTTGTTGATGAGATTTTATATCATCGTCGTGTCCATGAGAATATCTCTCGTCGAGCGAATGATCCTATCACTACGTCTCAAGCTACGTGGTACTTCCCACTGACGGGCATATTTAAAATGCTCTACTCGGTTGTTGTTGCTCAAATTGTGCCGCTACATAGAAAATTATATGCATTACCAATTGTCATTGTATATCTCATTTCGCAAATACCATTCATGATAAATCGAATCATGGCTAATTTACTTCCAAACAACATCTATAGGTATGCCCGAGAATTATATCGTACTGTCAAGACATATTATTTTAAAATCCACGCTAGAGGCGACAAGTTGTAAGGTTGTATTTTGACTGATGCAAAAATAAACATTATCGGCACAACACAATGCTTCTCGAGTTATATGAGACTATTTTTTTACTTCTAATATTGCGCATAAGTTATATGTTTTCTGAGCTATGAATTAATTTGGAAATTAAACAAACATTTTTTGATGTGGTTCATTTGCTTGCGCCAAAAATATATGAAGACAACCGCGGTTTCTTCAGCGAGAGTTACTCTAAAAAGAGTTTTTTTGAATTAGGGATTGTTGGCGATTTTATTTTAGAAGGGCATTCTTTCAGCAAGCAAAAAAACACTGTACGTGGGTTGCACTATCAATTACCACCATCTGAGCAGGATATCTTAGTACGAGTGGTTTGCGGAGCCGTGATGGATGTTCTGGTGGATGTACGGAAAAATCAACCAACTTTCGGCCAGCATATAATTACCGAGTTGTCCGAAGAAAATAAACATCAATTATACATTCCTGCGGGATTTGCTCATGGATTCCTTACTTTAACGGATAATGTCCACATGATTTACAAGATGACAAAATATTATTCACCTGTTCATGATAGAACAATTCTTTGGAATGATCCGGAAATTAGCATTCCCTGGAATATCGAAAACCCAATTATGTCGGCTAAAGATGAGAGTGCGGTGCAACTTAGCCAGGCAGATGTATTTGTTTAATAAGCAATTAATATTACTTTCAGTCCTTAAGTAATAATTACTGATCATTAACCATAATGCTTTAACAGCGATTGTTGGAGAAACCTAGAATGAAATGTAGAGTTTGCGGTGAAGAAATAGAAAAATTTATGACCTTTGGGCGGATGCCGATTGCTAATGGCTTTTTAGAGCCAGCTCAATTCGATGGTGAGTATTTTTTTGAGTTGGCACCAGCCTTTTGTGAAAATTGTACAACTTTGCAAATTATCGAACAACCTGAGCCTGATCGTATGTTTCATGGTGAGTATGCATTTTTTACGCGAACTTCAAAGAGTATGGTTGAGCATTTTGGTAATTATGCTCGTTGGGTTATGGGCTCCTATATGGATGGCGATGATCCGTTTGTTATTGAATTAGGTAGCAATGATGGTGCTATGCTGGAAAATTTTGCCAAACAAAATATCCGTCATCTAGGCGTCGAGCCAAGTGGCAATGTGGCTAAAGAAGCACAAAAATATGGGGTGAATTCAATTGTTGATTTCTTTGGTCCCTCTCTTGTTGACAAGATTCTTTCTGAATATGGCGAGGCTGATGCAATTATAGCGGCAAATGTAATGTGTCATATACCGGATCTTCATGGTGTGGGTGAAAGCGCAGCTAAGTTACTTAAACCCAAAGGCGTATTAATATTTGAAGATCCTTATCTCGGTGATGTGATTGAGAAGACATCATATGATCAACTTTATGATGAACATGTTTACGTCTTTTCCGCTGGCTCTGTATCTAATATATTTGGTAGACACGGATTAGAACTGATTGATGTGTTACCTCAGGTCACTCATGGCGGCTCTATGCGTTATGTGTTTGCAAAAAAAGGACAGCGCGATATTAGTCCAGAGGTTAATAAACAATTATTATATGAGAAAAAGCTAGGCCTGGATAAAATGGAAACATATGATAAATTTCGTATAAGTTGTGAGAAAAACAGAGATGATTTGGTAAAAACCCTTAAGGAAAAGAAATCTGAGGGTGCAAGAGTAGTAGGGTATGCGGCTACTTCCAAAAGCACAACAGTACTAAACTATTGTGGTATAGGACCGGAACTTATTGAATATATATCGGATACCACACCAATTAAACAGGGTAAATTTTGTCCTGGCAGTCATGTGCCCGTGAAAGCTTATTCTGAATTCAAGGATAATTATCCTGATTATGCTGTATTGTTCGCGTGGAACCATGAGAAGGAAATTATGGCAAATGAATCAGGCTATGCGGCAGCCGGAGGAAAATGGATTATGTTTGTTCCTGAGGTAAGTATAAAAAATTGAAAATATATTGCAGCTATCCAAGGGCTCAGTACCTCGCACATCAAGCTGATATAGATAAAGCAATAAAGCGAGTTCTTGACTCAGATCGTTATATTCTTGGTGAAGAAGTTAGCGCTTTTGAATGCGAATTTGCTGAATGGCTGGGCATTAAACACTGTGTTGGAGTTAACAGTGGCACAGATGCACTATTTTTAGCGCTTCGTGGCCTGGGGGTTGGTTTGGGTGATGAAGTTATTGCGCCTTCGTATACTGCTGTACCCACCATTTCATCTATTGGAATGACGGGAGCAAAACCCGTTTTAGTTGATGTAAACCCTCTGCACTATACAATTGATCCTGAAAAGGTTGAAGAAGCAATAACGCCTCATACAAGTGCAATAATTGCTGTTCATTTGTTTGGTCAACCTGCAGATTTAGAACACTTAAAAAGTATTGCACTCGATCATAATCTCAAGCTGATAGAAGATTGTGCGCAAGCTCATGGTGGTAAGTTTAATGATGCGCGGCTAGGTACTATAGGCGATGTAGGATGTTTTTCATTTTTTCCGACGAAAAATCTAGGTGCATTGGGTGATGGTGGAGCTATTGTTACTAGAGATGATAAACTAGCCGAACGTATAATTAAAATCAGACAGTACGGATGGGATGATAAAAGAGTTTCTCAGGAACAGGGATGGAATAGCCGGCTTGACGAAATTCAAGCGGCAGTGCTTAGAGCAAAGTTGCCTTATCTTGAAAATGACACAGAGCGAAGGATAGCGTTGGCCGCTCGGTACGATGCGGGTTTAGCAAGCTTACCTTTTAAATTACCTTCCCGTCGAAAAAACAGTCGACACGTATTCCACCTATACGTTCTACAGTTAGAAGAACGAGATGCGCTTATATCTCATTTATCGGAGCATGGTATTTACGCTGGAACACATTACCCAGTAGTGGCACATCAGATGCCTGCTTACAGTGGGTTAGAGTATGGAGGTGAAGGGCTTCCTGTGAGCGACTCACTTACAGAGCATGTTGTCAGCTTGCCAATGTATCCGGAACTTACAGACTTAGAACAAGGCCAGATTATTTCTACGATTAGAGAGTTTTATTCAAAATAAAAAAAATAAATTATACTGTTGAGATGAAGTGACGTTTATTTCTGGTTAGGGTTTTTCTGTATTGATCCTTGCTAAATAGTAGAATTAGTCTCTGTTGGGTTCATATTATAAATATTTAATTTAATGCATATCAGACTTGTTAGTCCTTAAAAAAATATATGACGTTCGCATGAACGTGAACCAATATACCTTTTAAAATGCATTATGATGTAATTATTATTGGCGGCGGAATTCTTGGTCTGGCGACTGGTTTTCGTCTCATGCATGCTCGACCAAACACACGTTTGCTGATCCTTGAAAAGGAACAGAATCTTGCGCAACATCAAACTGGCCACAACAGTGGTGTCATTCACTCCGGACTTTATTATAAGCCGGGTTCATTGAAGGCAATTAATTGCAGGAATGGTTACAAACAATTACTTGAATTTTGCCAGGATGAAGAGATACCTCATGATATTTGCGGGAAAATCGTCGTTGCAACTACGGATGAGGAGTTGCCAAGACTAAATGAACTTTATCATCGCGGAATGGCGAATGGACTTGAAGGATTAAAATACTTACAGCCATCTGAAATTCGAGAATTTGAACCGCATTGTTCTGGCATAAAAGGCCTCTTTGTGCCTCAGACTGGAATAGTTGATTATTCACTTGTCGCACAAAAATATTCTGAAAAGCTAGCTGAAATGGGCGCGGAAATTATTTTAGGTGAACGCGTTGTAGATATTCAACGTAAAAGCAGGCAAATTGAGATCATAGGCGAATCAAAAAGTTGGACGTCACATGCTACGGTTGTATGCGCGGGCCTGCATTCTGACCGGTTGGCACGAAAAACTGAACTTAATCTGCCGCTCCGTATACTTCCGTTCCGAGGCGAGTACTATAAATTAAAGCCATCAGCTCAAACCTTTGTGAAAAATTTGATCTATCCGGTACCTGATCCAGCTTTTCCCTTTTTAGGGGTGCATTTTACAAGAATGATTAGTGGTGATGTAGAGTGTGGTCCGAATGCGGTACTAGCTTTTGGACGCGAGGCCTATCGTAAAACTGAATTCAATTTACATGACACCTGGGAAACACTCACTTGGCCAGGTTTTCGAAGGGTTGTCACAAAATACTGGCGTGCTGGTTTGGGGGAATATCACCGCTCTATTAGCAAGCAAGCTTTTGTTAGCGAGCTACAAAAACTTATACCTGAAATTCGATCGGAACATCTTGTAGAAGGAGGTTCTGGAATCCGGGCTCAGGCATGTGATCGCCGTGGTCATCTATTGGACGATTTTGATTTTCGAATAGATGGTAACGTTATACATGTATGCAATGCACCTTCACCAGCTGCGACAGCATCATTGTCTATTGGGCAGACTATAGCGGAAAAAGTTATGCCGCTCTTGATATGAATTATTGGCATTATAAAAAATAATTCAGCTTTGCCTTTATCGATTTTGTAATTGACTGGCCCTGCTTTTAGGAAGCCAGATAATTAATACAAACAGAAAGAACATATAGTGTCGGTTTTTATCCATTGACCTGTGGGCAGAATGACTTGATTTACAAGCCCTGCAAAGCAAACTGAATATAGAAAACCAAAAGACTGCTTAAGAATATTTAATGTGACAACTTACATATTAACCAAATGACGAGGCATGGGCGATATGACTAATAGTGTCGAAAAAGCTAAACCATTTTATATCTGGGAAGGTGTCTATGATACCTTTAAGTCTGCGAAAGAAATGGCTAAAGGTCCAGGTTTTGAAGGTGAGGTTTATCTTAAACGATCTCTGGCTGCAGCAAATGAGTGTTTTGATGCACTTAAGGCTAATAAATCAATTCCACAATTCCATAAGCAACGTAGTACGTTATTACCAATTACTGTTGCAATGATGCTGAGTCACAATGATCGAGTACGTATTCTTGATTTCGGGGGTGGTCTTGGTATTGGGTATATGACGCTCGTTGAAAGCATACAACATGATCTGGACAGGGTTGACTATACAATAGTAGAAAACCCTGAAGTTTGTGCTGTCGGTGAAAAGCTTATCGCTGAGGTAGCATACATATCAACTTTACCATCACCCGTCTCATTTGATGTAATTCATGCCAGTTCATCGTTGCAGTATATTGAGAATTGGCAGGATTTGTTAGCCAGGTTTGCATCACTTGGCCCTGAGTATATTTTGTTATCTGATGTATTTGCTGGAGATATAACCACCTTTGTGTCATTACAAAATTATTATGAAAGCAGGATTCCTCATTGGTTTTTGAATCTGCAGGAACTATTGGATACTCTGGATAAACATGGTTACAGCTTGTTAATGAAAAATTATGCAACCTCCCGCAGGTTGGATGTTGAAGATGATTTGCCGATGGATAATTTCTCTGAAAATCAGCGGTTGTCTCAGAGTCTTCACTTGCTGTTACAAAAAAAATCATGATCAATGCTTTTGATGAGCTTAATGGTAAGGTGGTAGCAATAACTGGTGCCAGTGGTTACATCGGGTCTGCGCTTAGTAATGCATTAACAAAGCATGATGTGGAAATATTATCTGTAAGTCGGCAAGAAATTGTTTCCAGAACAGGCGATAAGTCCATTAAGGCTGACGTCCGAACTCCTGATTGCTGGATTGAGTTAGTTGAGCAGGCTGATGTCATTTTTCATCTGGCAGGAAATACCAGCGTTTATGCTGCAGCAAAAAATCCGGTTGATAGTCTGAATTCAACAGTTTTACCGATTACTCATCTGGTGAGCGCTGTAAAGAAGGTTAATAGAAAACCAAGAGTTGTGTTTGCTTCTACTGCCACTCTCTATGGATTAAACGAGCAGTTTCCTATTACAGAATCAACAGAACCAGAACCAATTACAGTATATGATTTACATAAATATTTTGCAGAACAACAATTAGCCTTAGCATCTAATCATGGGCTTTTAGAAAGTGTCTCATTAAGACTGGCTAACGTCTATGGTCCAAGTGCCAATGATTGCTCGGCAACTGATCGTGGTATTTTGAATAAAGTTACAACTGTGGCTATGCAGGGTAAAGATCTTACAATTTATGGCGATGGTAATTATCTGCGAGATTATGTCTATATTGATGATGTGGTAAACGCATTTTTACTTGCTGGTCAGGCGCCAGGTATTCAAGCGCGCTCTTTTATTGTCGCAAGTGGAGTCAGTAATACTCTTAAAGAAGCTTTTGAATTAGTGACTGAACAGGCCGCTATTGTGACGGGAAAAAAAGTCCATCTTAACTATGCTGCCTGGCCAGCCGGGGCTGACGCTATAGAGTACAGAAATTTTAAAGCATCAAATGACGGGCTTGTTTCAGCAACAGGTTGGCAGCCTACGATCACCCTGGAAGAGGGGGTTAAGTTGTTGATTGCAGAATATATGAAGAAGTAACAATTTTATATGATTTAGTACGCTCAGAGCATTATCCGCAGCCCATACTATATCGTTAAATATTTTGTCGGAGTAAAACAGCATGCTATTGTCTATTGATGAAGTTAAAAAAATTGATTTCCCCTGCCATGTTGATGGCGATGGCGAGTTGGTGGTAATGGAAGGGCAAACAAATCTTCCATTTGCTATTGCTCGCGTGTTCGTGGTGAGGGCTCCAGAAGGTGCTTTTCGTGGGCAACATGCTCATAGATTGTGTAGTCAGTTATTGACATGTCCTAATGGGCTTGTCGAAGTCGAATGCACTGATGGAGAACACTCATCAAGTTTTATTCTTGATCATCCAAATGTTGGTCTGTTGGTACCTCCGAGCATATGGTCGAAGCAACTATACTCAGAACCAGGAACGGCACTTACCGTATTATGTGACAGGCCATATGAAGCAGAAGACTACATAAGAGACTATCAGGAATTTTTGGAATACCGCAATGATTTAAAAAAATGAAATTATGCTTTTATAGGAGAATACTTGAATGAAAATTGTAGTTACTGGTGCTATTGGTCATATTGGATCATATGTGATTCGCGATCTAGCTGTGCAATTCCCTGAAGCGAAAATCGTAATGATCGATAACATGATGACACAACGTTTTCCTTCTTTGTTCAATTTGCCCGCATTAGGCCAATATCAATTTATTGAGGCTGATGTTACTAAGCTCGATCTTCATCCGCTATTGGAAGATGCTCATGCTGTTATTCATCTTGCCGCCATAACGGATGCTGCCGGTAGTTTTGATAAAGCTGAGCAGGTTGAGGCAAATAATTATCAATCGACCGAAAAGGTCGCGGCGGCTTGTGTGGACACAGGTACACGATTAATTGCATTGTCATCGACTAGCGTGTATGGCACGCAAAATGATGTTGTTGCAGAAGATTGCTCGCCCGACGAATTAAAACCACAGAGCCCATATGCTGTTACCAAATTAAAAGAGGAAGAATTAGTATCAAAACTAACTAAAGAAAAAGGATTAAAAGCCTTATCTTGTCGGTTTGGCACCATATTTGGTGCGTCACCTGGTATGCGTTTTCACACAGCAGTCAATAAATTTTGCTGGCAAGCAGCGATGGGGCAACCTATTACTGTGTGGAGTACAGCGTATGATCAAAAACGACCTTATCTTGACCTTTTTGATGCATCTCGGGCCATTTCATTTATTCTACGTAAAGACCTATTCGACGGCAGAATATACAATGTGCTAACCCACAATGCCACTGTGCGTCAAGTTGTAGATACGATTCGAGAGTTTGTACCTGATTTGGAAGTTTCTTTTGTTGATAGCAAAATCATGAATCAATTATCTTATGAGGTATCATGCGAACGATTTTTGTCTGAAGGGTTTAGTTTTGCCGGTGAGTTACGTCGAGGAATTGGGGAAACAATTTCACTCCTACGGCAAGCTAATAAATAGAGGTAATAATCCAGGCTGTTGAATCGTTATTAGTTTGACAGGACCGATATTAATCCTCTGCAAGGCCGAATATCTCTCGGGAAACCAGTAGAATACTAAGCGAAATATTATTTATACAGAAATAGCGAAATGACTACAGCCAATAAAAATAATGAACCTAAAGTTTTAGCCGTCATCCCTGCGCGAGGTGGCTCAAAAAGACTCCCCAGAAAAAATATCATGAACCTGAATGGCAAGCCGATGGTGGCTTATACAATATCAGCAGTCCGGGATGCAAAATCAGTAACGGATTGGCTGGTATCATCTGAAGACGAGGAGGTTATTAAAGTTGCAAATGATTTTGGGGCCCCTACGCCATATGTAAGGCCTCCTGAATTGGCAACGGATACAGTTAGAAATGTTGATGTCGTCCTGCATGCGCTTCAGTATATGGAGCAAGCGAAAAATATTACCTACGATATAATTGTTCTATTGCAACCTACTGCTCCTATTCGAAGTTCATTGCATATTGATCAGGCAGTAGAACAATTATGGAGCAGTGATCTTCCTACTCTTGCAGCGGTGAAAGGACCATTTCAAAAGAGGGATCCAATCCTTAAACGTGTTGATAATGATGGGAGTCTTGTATCATATTGTAATGATGCAGACTTAGATCCTAGGGAGCCATTTTATATCTACAATGCTGCGCTCTATGCAGTGAAGCGAGATTATTTTGTCAGGGAAAAACGATTTACTAGTGATAAGCAAGTACCATTTGTGATGGATAAGTATCACTCGGTTGATGTCGATGAATATGAGGATTTGATCGTAGCAGAAACATACCTTAAAGCAATGAATACAAAAGAGGAAACTTAAGTGCGAAAACTAGAGGGAGTTGTACCTGTACTCTTAACACCATTTACAAGTGACGGTGAAGTTGACGAATCAGCATTGACACGTTTGGTTGATTACCTTAACGGTAAGAATATAGGCGGGTTCTGGGTTCTGGGTACCGGCGCTGAAGATATGGATCTAACTTTTGAACAACGTTTGCAGGTTGTTGAAACTGTAGTGAAGGCAAACGCAGGGAAGGTGCCCCTGGTCGTTGGAGCTGGTTTTTTTGCGATGCGTGATTCAATTAATTTCATTAAAGAGACCTCGCACTTAGACTTTGATGCTTACCATGTTATGCCATATCACCCATTGCTCAGTCTCGATAGAATCGAATGGATGTACAAAGAATTAGCGGATTTTGCGCAAAAGCCACTCTGGATGTACACAAGTGCAAATTGGTGCAGGTTCATACCGCCTAATTTTGTAGAGCGAATGAAAAATTATCCTAATATAGCTGGTGTCAAGTATAGTACTAGTAATGCGGTTCATACTGAGAAAGTAATAGGCATGGCTGATGATAACTTTCAGGTGTTAACTGCTGTTGTGCGAACATTTTACGCTAGTCTTTGCCTTGGTGTTATAGGTGGAACAACCGTTGAGGCATGTCCTTTTATTGATCCAATTGTTAGCTTATATGAAAAGTTTACATCTGGGGATAAAGCAGGGGCCTTGGTGGTTCAGCGAAAACTAAACAGAATGCTTGAGTTAATGCCGCAGAAACCTGGGGTTGATAATTTTCTTCGGGTAGCAGAAGGAAAATACATTTTGAGTAAAAAGGGGATTTGCGAAGAATTTATGAGTGGTTATTATAGAGAGCTGTTTCCTGATGAGAAAAGTGAAATCGACAAATTGCTTGAGGAGAATTCGTGGATTAACAAGTAATGTCAGTGCTTGCGAAAAATATTACCTACAATATTTTAGGTCAAGGTATTGTAGTGATGCTTGGTTTTGTTGCGGTTAAGTTTATTTATAGCTCTTTAGGCGCGGATGCACTTGGCATTATTTATTTTAGTTTTTTAATAAATTCAGTTTTATTCGGGATACTTGAAAAAGGAATATACAGTACAACGGTTCGAGAAATATCAAAAAACATTCATACGGATAAAGAATACTCGGAAAAGCTAATTCAAACGGGTACCATGATTACCTGGGGTGCCTTTTTTCTATTTGTAATTATAGTCTACCTGCTAGTGCCGTTGTTTGTGGAGAAGTGGATTACTTTTTCATTCATGAAGCAAGAAGAGGTAGTAGTATCACTTCAAATATTAGCATTATCGTCACTTGTCGCATTTCCAACATCCTTTTATGCCAGTTTGCTGCGCGGTATCCAGAGAATGGGATACACCAACATTATTGATGTTGTTTTGACGGCAATTCAACAAATTGGGATATTGGTTGTAATAAATTACTCAGGAGATTTTATACATGTCGTTATTTGGATAGCGACTAGCTATATGTTGAAGTTGGCTGCGTATTTTAGTGTTTGCACGAAATTTTTTACGATCAAATCATTTCTTCCGATATATTCAAAAACCGTCATCGAAAGAAACTCGAAATTCACTGTTAATATGATTTATATGTCTATTTTAGCAATGATATATAAACAATCAGATAAGCTGGCGTTAAGCAAATTGCAACCTGTTGGGGTGCTTGGGTATTATGGGTTTGCTTACAATGCGATTTCTAAAGCAACCATGCTTACCATGTCAATTTCTAATGCGGCCTATCCATCATTGTGCGAACTAAGTGAGGAAGCAGACAAACCAAAACTTATGGAGCGATATCGTGTTTTGCAGGAACTTATGCTCTTCATTAACGTACCGATATTCTTTTCTATCGTGTACGCCTCACTCCCGTTGTTTGAATTTGTGTTTGATAGTAATGTCTCTGAAAAGCTTTTTTATCCGACCATTATTTTATGTCTGGGCTTTTATATAAATGGCTCCCTAAGTCTTCCATACAGGCTCGTACTGGCAAAAGGCAAGTCTGAGATAGCAGTTAAGCAAGATTTGTATGCTCTGTTGTTTATATTACCATTTGTTATATTTCTTGTTTTCCAGTTTGGCATTACGGGTGCGGCTTCTGGTTTATTGCTGTACATGATCTTTGGTTGTTTTTATATGATACCTAGACTTTATCGTGAGTGCATATTTGAACGGTCCGGTGAATTTTATATTTTACTAATTAAAATGCTAATTCTGGCGTTTATTTCTTATGGTTTGATTTTTGTGTTTATGTATAACTTTTATGCCATGGAAGTAATTAATATCCTGGTTGCATATTGTATCGCTAGCATATTATTTTTAATAATGTCATTCAGCAGCATGTCTAAAGTTCTGAAGAAAAAATTGGTTGCGCAATTAAACTCCGCAAGTAAGTTTATATTGCGATAAATGATTAATTCTTGCCGCGCGCAATTTCCTCAAAGAAATGCGCCGTATAAGTCCATAAAAATAAGTAGTTAGTCTTATTTTGCCCATCTATTAAAGGCATATTTCGCGCATTACTAACCCGCCTGTAAGAATTTGGATATTTCTGATGACGTGCACGGTTTGTTAACAACAACACATAGAAATAAATATATATGAAAAATACTATAGCATTTTTGCCTCGTAACCAGTTTCATACAAATGTGTTTATTAAGATCGGCGAACACTTAAACAAGAAATATGGATTTAATACAACCATTATCAGAGAGCTGGGTGATATTGATGATGTTAATGTGTTTGAATACGAGAAACAAATAGAAAAGATATTTCATTCTGTGGATATTAGTTATGAGAGCATGGAAGAACTAAGAAAAAAATATCCAGATATTGACTTTATGAGGGCGATTTATAGCGAAAGAGAGTTTAATTATTTTCCTGAGTATTTTGGGTATGATGGCGTGAGCCATGAGTCTCAAATGAGATATTTAGTTTCATGCTTTAAAGTATTTGAAGAATGGGTAGAGAGTAATAATATTACTGCGGTGGTATCTGAGTTATTAACAGGGTTGCCTGACAGTATTCTTTACGGGATATGCAAACATAATTTAATTAGATACATATCGGTGCGCTCATCAAAAATGATAGCAGGCACTATCATTTGCGATAAGTATTATGACGAGCCATCGAGATTTATTGAGACTTATGAAAAATTTAAAAGCAGCGGAGTTCCTGAAGACATCAAAAAGAAGGCAAAAGAGCATATCAATGAAATAATTGAAAAGAATGAAGCTCCGGCATATATGAAGTTAACAAAGAAGAGATTTAAGTTATTCACAATACAACGGATTAAAACGCTGTTTCGCAGGATAGGAAAAGAGAAAATTCATACCAACAGCATTTCTTTATTTCAGCACCCAATATTAAATCCCGCAAGATATGCGCTGCACCGATTTATAAATATACGTAAAACAAAAAAATCATTAGCTAAATGGTTTTCAATAAGCATTAAGGAAGGTGAAAAATATTTCATCTATCCATTACATTATGAGCCCGAAGCATCGACGTTGATTCGTGCATTTCAATTTTCCGATCAAATGTGTGTAATTAAGCAGATAGCGAGAGTTTTGCCGCTGGGAGTAAGGCTGGTAGTAAAAGAGCATAAGGGTAACCAGGGTTATAGGAAGAGTGATTTCTATAAAAAGTTATATTATTTGCCAAATGTTTTACTTGTGCCGCCGGATTATAACGGAAGAAATCTGATAGAAGATAGTTTGGGTGTCATCACCTTGACTGGGAGAATGGGCTGGGAAGCGATGATTTTAGATAAACCAGTTATTGCTTTTGGAGAAACATTCTGGACATCATTTAAGAGGGTGATGAAGCCTGAAACTTGGCGAGATTTAAAAGATTGCATTCATGAGATTGTCAACAAAGACTATAACAATATTTCATCCAACGACAAGACATTCAGTGATGATGATGATTTAGTGATCTATGCAGCCGCTTATATTTCATTGATTCATGATGCAAATTTTGTTTTAGGCACAGACGATTTGTATAGCAGTAAGAATGTGGAAAGCCTGGCAAGCATGTTAAATAATGAAATTCTAGCACGATAGCGCTTTCAAGTAATAACCCATAAGGCCTGAAGCTAAATGAGAAAATTAAAATTCACAATAATTACTGATGTCCCTACACCTTATAGAGCGTACTTTTTTAATAAGACATATGAAGAGCTTCGTGATAGAGGGATAGATTTTGAAGTAATGTTTATGGCAAAAACTGTTCCAATACGATATTGGGAAGTGGATACTAGTAAATGGAAGTATAAATACAGGATTGCAAAGGGAGTTCATCTTCATATTGGCGCGAATAGTTTTCATCTTAACCCTGGTGTGATTTGGGAGTTATTTATAAGACCTCCGACTTGGGTGCTTATTGGTGGGGCATGGAATATGCCGACTAGTTTTCTGTCTATTTTTGTTGCGCGGCTATTTCATAAATCGAGCTGCAATACGATTTTATGGTCAGAAGCAAATAAATACTCAATGACGCATAAAAAAGGTTTTACAGCAAGTTTTAGAAGGTTGGTCGCTAATTCTGTAAGTATGTTTGCGGTTCCGGGGCAGTTAGCTACTGATACATTACTTAACGAGTGGGGGCTAAAGAAAAAGAGGCATTTTTTATTGCCTAATCTGATTGATGATAAAAAATATAGGAACATAGACAGGAATCATGGGGCAAATGACTCGTTCTTCAGGGATTTAGGTTCGTTTATATCCAAAGATAAAGATGTCGTGTTAATTTGGCCGGCAAGATTGCATGAAACAACCAAAGGTATACACAACTTTCTAAATACAGCAAAAGAAATTCTTAAAAATAGCCACCTTAAAATACTGATAGCAGGTGATGGCCCCGATCGAGATAAATTGCAAAAATGGATAAGTGAAAATCTGCCTGATAATGTATTGTTGCTCGGGCAAAAATCAGAAGATGAAATGTTGAAATTATATTCGATATCAGATGTGTTATTGCTTCCATCTTTAAGAGACCCGAATCCTTTATCTGTTATTGAAGGCTTATGGTCATCTTTGCCGCTATTGATTTCCAGTCATTGCGGGAATTCAATAGAGGCGGTAAAAAAAGAGTGTAATGGGTGGGTGATCGATCCACTATTACCAGAATCAATAAAAACTGCAGTGAGTGAATTAAAGTCTATGACAAAGAATCAGCTGAAAACATATGGAGAAAATTCATTTAGAATTGCCGAGGAAAAATATAGTTCAATTTTGTCTATAAAGAGATTTTTCGAACAGTTGCTTATGGAGAAGCAACAAATGGAAACAAATTAGATTTTTTACAGTTTGTTTGAATGTGTTTGTATTTTGTGCTCTCTAGAATATACCGGGTTTAAAAGTCACCTGCTTAGTTTTATAAAATTGAGTTCCAAGTGCTTGAAATAATGTGAAGAGATGTATGGCGATCAAATTAGATGTTTCTTTAGTGCTAATACATGCGTTTGATCTACCTGCTAAAGCAGATTCTAAATTCAATTGTTTTAAACCGAAGAATATGATGAAAGGGATAAGGTATGGGAAAAGATAGTATAGCCTCACACTACAGGGGAGATAAAGGAGAAGAGTACTCTATAGGTATTAAGCAGGATGTTCTTAACCACTTTGGATTTCAATTGCAAAAGAAACCTTTTATGCCATATTTAAATATGGATATGAATGTTCTGGATTTTGGATGTGGCAATGGCTCTTTGGCAAAAGCAATTGAACCATATGTTGCATCAATTGAAGGTGTTGAAGTAAATGAATTTACACGCAATATGGCGATTAAAGAACAAAACTTAAAAGTGCATGAGAGTCTGGAGTCCCTGCCTGACATCAATAAGTATAATGCAATAATCTCGAATCATGTCTTAGAGCACATACCGAATGTGATAAGTACACTCAGAATACTTCATAAACATTTAAAGCCAGGCGGGTTATTCATAACAATATTACCCATAGACGATTTTCGATCAAAAACTAATCGAAATTGGAGGCCAGGTGATCCAGATCACCACCTGCATACCTGGACGCCGCTTCTTTTCGGGAATGCTTTATCTGAGGCAGGTTACACTCCGGTTAAACTAAAGGTAATGACTAGTGCCTGGACACCCAGATTGTTTTTCTTAGGGGACGGACTTGCGCAAAATATTGCTGGCTATCTTTTGTCTGCTTACTTGAAAAGAAGGCAATTATTTGCTGTTGCAACTAAAGACTAATTGAATTTCTCACAGACACTTTAAGCCAGTAATGTGATTTACCATTGTGTAGCGCTAAATAAGGTGCGGTATATTTTGCAGAACCATCTCCAATGTAATCTAGATATATTTGTTCTATTTGGGGGTTTTATCTCAGTATTATTATGGCTGTAGACGTTTAAAATGAACAGATTTGCTTATTTAAATATGGCAATGCTGGCCTCAATTTTGTTCAATATTTCTGGGTCTGATATTGATTCTTTAGAATTACGAACTGAAGTACCGGACTTTCAATTAGCCAGAGACGCTTTAGAACGAGTGCCTTTTTATTTGTCGGTAAAATCAAAAGGGAGTGCCTGGTATATAGAAAAGGAAGTTTATGATTCGGCGGAATTTGAAAAAAATGAATTTTATTCATTTTTTAAAGCAAAAGATGTTCATGTGGTTGATAAGCTAAGTGAAGATGCGTGCAAAAATGTTCCTAAAGATGGGTTTGATCACAGAGTTACTTTGAAAATATTGAAAGGTAACAACAAAACAGGTTATAGCATAGATACGATACTTCTAATGATGTTAGAGCCGTATATCCCGGACTATGCTACTGTGTATATAGGAAAATGCGGGTATACACATAAAGAATTGGTGGTGTATCAGGTTACATATAACGAGAAAAAACTATGATTAGTGAAGCTCTATTAACTATCATTTTGCTCGCAACTGGCTTTATTTTTGTTTCTGGACTCGGCCGTCTTGAGAATGTGCAAAAATTATTTCTGTCATTTCCGTTGTCTGCGTTGATAACCGCAGTTTGTTTATTGCCAAAATTCTTGCTTGGATTAGAGGTTGGCGTTGGCGACATAGCAATTATAGAAATAGCTAAATTAGCTGCAGCAGTTATATTGTTTAAAAAATACAGTTGTTGGGTATGGGGCTGTAGTAAGTCTTTTATTTATCTTGTGGTGGCCGTGGTGGTATCAGTTGTTTTGATCGCCAACGTTACACCATGGATTACTAATGATTCTGCGCTTTTTGCTTTATATGGCCGCTCTATTGAGCTGGGTACATCGCAAGAATATCCATCCGTAGGCGTGCCATCTTATGGATATATGTTGGCTGCTTTAATCGCTGTATACCATACAATGTCAGGCGTGGATTTTCCTATAACTGCGGTTTTTATGTTCTGGTTTAGTTTAATTATCTTATTGTGGTATTTTTTGTGGGTGGCTGTGCTTGATAAGGACTTTAATTTGCTTGCGAAGTTTTCGCTTGTTTTGGTTTTTCTGTGTACCGTTCCTATGTTTTCTCTAGTGGCGGTTTATATCCATAGTAATTTAATTTCATCCTACTTTTTGTTTTTGGCATTTGCAATGTTTATTCTTTGCAAAGATATGCCAGACAATTTACTCAAGCCATTTAATTTTTTGATTTCTTTAGCGATTGTCGGCTTAGTGTTGGCCAGGGTAGAGAATGGCGTGCTGGTAGTATGCCTAATAATGTATATGGTTTTTTATACAAGAATAGACAAGTCAAAATTTAATTTACCTATTATGTCTGGGTTATTGTTTGCCATGTTATTCTATCTATATATGATATATATAACTATTCAGTATTCGGATATTATAATCAAGCCCTGGTCGGCAATATTAATGCTAGTAATTTCATCTGGCACATTACTTTTGATTAATCTAGATGGGTTTAGTAATAGAATAAAGCAATACATGGGATATAAGATGCTAGGGGCCTTGTTAGTAATAGCTGTATCGATTCAATTCCTGGTCGACTACCATGACTCTGTAACTTCTTTTAGAAATATTTTGGATAACTTGTTTTTCCGTGGGAAATGGTCTGTATACTGGGTATGGATCGCATTCTCTTTTGTTTACATTATGTATAGAAGAGCGCGCGGGTTGCTTGATAATGGTGTAGTGTTACATTGCTCCATATTTTCGGTGTTACTTGCTTTTTTGATATTTGGCATGGGTTTGTTTCGGCCTCCTTACCGTATTGGGTATGGTGATTCAGCAAACAGATTAATGATTTCTGTCTTTCCATTTGCATCCGTTATGTTGGTTTATATGCTTTATAAAATTGTGAAGCCAGCCAAGAATACTCATGCATGAGTGTTTGGCGTAGTCCGGAATTAATATGAAATTACTAGTTGTTATACCTAGCTTAAATGAAGAGAGAACTCTTGGATCTCTCATCGAAAACATTCCCAAAAAAATTGAGAATGTAGATGTTGTTGACGCATTGGTTATTGATGATGGGTCGGAGGATAATACTTCTCTTGTCGCTACGTCAGCTGGTGCTATGGTGGTTAGGCATACCCAGAATTTGGGGGTGGGAAGAGCTTTGCAAACAGGTATAAATTACTCATTAAAACATGGATATGATTTAATGGTTAACATAGATGCTGATTTGCAATTTGACCCAAAAGAAATAGAACTGCTTGTTGATCCAGTCGTTAAAGGTGCAGCAGATGTTGCCATCGGCAGTAGATTCTTATCTAAATCACCTATAAAAAACTTACCGGCAACCAAGAAGTGGGGAAATAGTATTGTATCATTTATTGTCAGCAAGATTATCGGTCAAAAATTTTATGACGTATCTAGTGGGTTTAGGTGCTACAGTCGATCTGCGCTACAGTGTATTAGTATTCATTCCAATTTTACATATACGCAAGAATCATTTGTCAATCTTGCATATTGGGGGTTTGCTTTAATTGAGATCCCTGTATCTGTCGTCTATCATGAGGATCGCGATTCCAGGGTGGTAAAATCAATTGGCAAGTATGGCTGGAATATTTTATGTATTTTGTTAGGGCTTTACAGGGATTATTACCCGCTTAAATTTTTCTCGCTCATATCTATTATATTAATAATTCCCAGTGCTATTTTCGGGTTTATTTTTATTGCTCATTACCTGGCAACTGGCCTTTTTGCTGGTTATCTCTTTGCAGGTATTATCTCAGGCTTTTTGTTTTCATTATCTACTTTAACATTTTTTATTGGTGTTTTAGCGCAAATGTTGGTGCGCTTGCGAGTTAATCAAGAACGTATTTTGAACAGAATGAACTCGGATAAATAAATTATAGCTTTGATTATCCAGGGTTTCTATTTTAACGGTTTATTCGATTTCGATTTTGTATTTAGCTGGAAAATTTAATTTAATCAGGACAGGGCGGCAAACCGTATCGATGTTCTATTCCATATAATTCTTTGCGCATTCAACCTGCGAAAAATGTAACCGTTTAAGTAATGATTATGATGCTAACTAAAATTTCTCCTGACCTAACGTGCGGTAATACTGTAGTTAACAAGATTTACTGGAGTATGCGTCTCTAATGTGTGGAATTTATGGTGTTGTTGCCGATAACGCATCAAACGTAAGCGCATACAAGCTTTCGATTGTTGCGCGTAACATGTTCAAAACATCTGAGATACGTGGTAAGGATGCATCTGGTGCTTTAACAGTACTTCCAGAGCAAATCAAGGTGCTAAAATCTCCTGAAAAAGCGAGTCATTTAATTAAGCAGCATGAGTTCCGTGAACTACTTGCTAGTGCGTCATCTGCATATAAGGAGGGCGCTCCATTTATAATAGCGGGTCATTCTCGTATGGTAACTAAAGGCTCCGCAAATAATAATTCAAATAACCAACCTGTTATTAAAGGCAAGCATTTGGTATTACATAATGGAATTATTGTTAATGAGGTAGATTTGTGGCATTCAAATACAATATTCAAGAAAGAATATCAGGTCGATTCTGAGATCGTTTGTGATCTACTTGCGCTGGAAGCGTGCAACAATAAAACAGTGTCAGAATCATTCAGGTTGCTATTTCAAAAGATTAAGGGCTGCAATACCATTGCAGCATTATCGCTCGATAAAAATCAAATTGTTATAGGCACCTCAAATGGCTCTATGTACTATTGGCAATCTAAGAAAGAGGGCATAGTGATATATGCCTCTGAGCGATTTATTGTTGAACGTGCAAAAAAAATCATGAGGCTGACCTCAGGAGCAGGTGAAATTGAACAGCTGGGCCCTTGTTGTGCAATGCGCATTGATTTGAATAATGCGGGGTTGGTTAACTTTTCTCTAGTTGATAAGCTGCCAGTTCTGGATGACATCGATGCAATAAAACATCGCAAACTTTCTCTGTCAGTGATTGATCTGCACATGAAAGAACGCACTCCTTCTTTTGGTAACAAACTGCTCAGTATAGAAAGAAATATGCGGCTGGACCTGCTATCCATTAAGAACATTAAACGCTGCAGTAAATGTTTGCTTCCGAGTACTTTTCCATTTATTTCTTTCGATGAAAATGGGGTTTGTCAAATGTGCAGGCAATATGATTCCATTCAATTAAAGGGAGTAGGCAAGCTCTATTCGCTGGCGGACAAGATAAGGAAGAGTGATGGTCGTCCAGATTGTTTGGTGCCAATTAGTGGCGGAAGGGATAGTTGCTATGGTCTTCACTTTGTTAAAAAGGAGCTTGGACTTAATCCGGTTGCATATACGTATGATTGGGGTTTGGTGACCGATCTGGCTAGACGTAATATTTCCAGAATGTGCGGAAGCCTTGGTGTTGAGCACGTGCTTGTGGCGGCTAACATTAGAAAGAAACGGGATAATGTCCGTAAAAATATTTCTGCGTGGTTAAAATCGCCAAATTTAGGCATGATCCCATTATTTATGGCTGGCGATAAAATGTTTTTTTATTATGCAAGCATGATACGAAAGCAAATGAATCTTTCTTCTATTTTATTTAGCATGAACTGGCTTGAGCGGACTGGTTTTAAGCATGGATTTGCTGGTGTAAATGAACTGGGTGGGCCGAGTTCAAATGTTAGCGAGAAAACGCACAGTATGGAGTTGTCGGGCAAAATTCAATTGCTGTCATTTTATATAAAGCAATTTATTACAAATCGAAAATATCTAAATGGTAGTCTATCCGATACCATGTTTGCATTTATTTCATTTTATTTGAAAAATAAAGATTATGATTCTATTTTCGATTACTTGCAGTGGGATGAGGCGTTGATAGAAAGAACGATCATTGATAATTATGACTGGGAAACATCAAAAGATACTACGTCAACATGGCGTATAGGAGATGGTACCGCACCTTTTTATAATTACATATATCTTTCGGTTGCTGGCTTTAGCGAGCATGACACTTTTCGTAGCAATCAGGTACGCGAAGGGTTGATCTCGCGAGAAAAGGCGCTTTCATTGATAGAAGAGGAAAATCAACCACGAGCAGAATCATTTAAATGGTATTGTGATACAGTGGGTATTGATGCGCTTGAAGCACTAAAAGTTATTAATAATATGCCTAAGCTATATTAGTGTAAGTCATAGCGGATACCGTCAATGTTATCGTTTTTTAAACTTATTTTGACAGGTAATTATGATTTGGCGAAGTATTTGTCTGTCAGTATTGGGGTATATATATACATCATTCTAGCTATTTACCTTCTGGTTGATTATTTTGAAATAGATAAGGTGGCGGCATATGTATCAATATACATGACCGCCTATATTTTTGAGTATATGTTAACTCTTCGTGTGGTTTTTAAGAGAGAACATCGTTGGGGTAAAGTAATTAAATTTATATGTTATGTTGCTGGGTTTCTGGTTCTCAGTACTTATATGTATAAAGCCCTCATTTTAGTCGATGTGCATTATTTGTTGTCTGCGTTGTCGGTTGCTATATTTCTTATGCCCTTTCGCTTTTATGCTAACAAGTATTGGGTTTATCGTTAATGAAATGTTTATGAATTATTGAATTATTATGAGCGTCAATAAAAACGATATGGATACTAAAACAAATGCACGATTAAGTGTGGGTGAGCTTTTTTCTGCAGTTGCTCATGCGGAAAAATACCAATCTAATAACTGGATTAGTAAATGGCTTGTGGATAAGTTTCTGAAAACCATTTTGCAAACTGTACAACAGGCTGGCGCAAACGAAGTGCACGAAATAGGCTGTGGAGAAGGACATGTCTTAGGCATGTTGGCGTATAATAATTTTCAGGTGCGCGGCTGCGATGTGTCAGAAGCTTCTCTAGCTGTGGCCAAAGCCGAATCAGTGAGGCGCGGGATGGATATATCATTGCAAATCAAAAGTATTTATGATTTGGAGCAGGCGCAAGATTGCGCAGACACTGTCTTGTGCTGCGAAGTTCTTGAACATCTAACAGAGCCAGAATTAGCGTTGGATAAATTATTATCGATTACAAAAAAAAATCTCATTCTTAGCGTGCCTCGTGAACCTATCTGGCATTTTCTTAACATGGTGCGAGGTAAGTACTGGTATGCGCTAGGTAACACCCCTGGTCATTATCAACATTGGACTCGGAAGATGTTCGTGGATTTCGTCAGCCAGCATGCCGACATAATTTCAGTAAAAACTCCTTTGCCGTGGACGATAATTCATTGCCGCCCTAAATGATGCGCGATTGAAGTAATGGAGCTGAAGATATATGGAGAAAACACATATTCAAATAACTATTTGGGTTGCCAGACTGAGTGCATTTCTTTGTGCAGTTATTGGAAAATAGGGTGTTGTCTAATAGTCTTGCTTGGTTTTTATTTTGCTAACTGTTAATTCACCGCAATGCTAATGCAAAGAATACTTATGGGTTTTATGTGAATGCAGCATTTGAAACTTCGCACAGGGAAAGCTCTTGCAATAGATAATTACTTTATTCTTATATTATCATGCATAGTATTTATTATTAGCATGTATTTGTCACCGTTTTACTATGCGGGGGATCAGGCAAGTTATACAGAATTGTATAATTCGGTTATCGGGAAGAATTTATATGATGCGTATTTGCTTCAGATTAAATTATTAAGCAGTTACGAGCCATTATATTTAATCATTGCATGGATATTTGCACCGCTTGTAGATAAGTATATATTTGACTCGCTGCTAAACTTTTTTCTGTGTTATAGCTTTGCATCTGTATTCTTAAAATATAGGGCCGGCAGGGTATTTATCATGGTTTTTCTCCTTGCTAATTTCTATATCCTGGTTATGTATTTTGCTGCAGATCGTTTAAAGCTCAGTTTTATTTTTTATATTTATTGTTTAGGTTCTTTTCACGATAAAAAATATAGTCGCAGCTCTGTTCTGTTGGTATTGTCAGTTCTGTCTCATTTGCAAATTTTGCTATTTTTATTGTCTACTGTGTCAGTACTAATCGCAAAAAATATGCAAAAAATTGCTGTCCGCTTTACTATTAACATTAAAGAAGCCTTATTAATCACGTCGATTGGCATCCTCTTTGCGGTGTCTTTAATATTATTTCGTGAACATATCAGCAATAAACTTGGTTTTTACTTGTCGAATAATATAGAAGAAATAATAAAACCAAGTGTTTTTATGATGCTTAGCTTTTTTGCGCCTGTTAGAAGTTTCTATATTTTTTTTGCATTCCTGCCATTAATAATCGCGGCCTTTGTCGTTTCAGGAGATAGGGTTGTTATGATGGCCTATTTTGTTTTTCTGTATTATTCAGTTGGCGTGCAAGGCTGGCCTAAATTATTGGTGTGGGTGACATTGCTTTATTTTGTATATAAAGGCTATTTCTTTGTTTTTAATTTTATTAAATACGGTAATGCGTTTCTTTGAAAGCTACTTTAACCTTTGTGGTATTATTCTGGCCAAAGTGAAATTTTTTATACAAAGTTGCAGAGTTATTGTCCTTGGCAAAGCGGGTTAATGATAATTATGGTTATTGTCATTTTTGACGATATGTTGATTTTAGGAAACATATTTATATGTGCGGCATAGTAGGTATTGCTTCTCAAAACCCGGTTGCGAATGGCTCATGGCTTAAGGACAGCCAAGAAGCAATGTTTCATCGTGGACCAGATGATTCAGGCTCATGGTGGTCAAAGGATGATTGTGTGGGTTTAGGTCATAGGCGTCTCGCTATCGTCGATCTTTCACCTGCCGGGCATCAACCAATGCTTGATAGCAATGAAGAATTTAGCATTGTATTCAATGGGGAAATCTACAATTTAGTTGATCTACATAAAGAGCTGTCTAATAGAGGCCATGTATTTCGTTCACATAGTGATACAGAAGTCATTTTAGCAGCCTATCGAGAGTGGGGAATAGAATGTCTTTCTCACTTAAATGGAATGTTCAGTTTCGCATTATACGATAGTCGCGACCGAAAAATGTTTCTGGCACGTGATCGTGCTGGTGAAAAACCTTTATTTTATTCTTTATCCAATGGCTCACTTCGATTTTCATCAGAATTGAAAGGGTTGATGGCAGACCCAGGTTTTACGCGGCAAATTAATCTTGAGGCAATGGATTGTTACCTTGCTATGGGTTTTGTCCCTGGAGAGCAGTGTATTTTAACGGGAGTGAAGAAACTGCCACCAGCTCATGCATTAATTTTTGATTTAAATCGCGGGCTGTCTCACCTTTGGCGTTATTGGGATATGCCTGAGTACTCTTATTTGGCAAGCTCTAAAAAGGTGGATGAATCAGCCTTGTTGGAGGAACTGGAAGTATTGCTAGAAGATTCAGTGCGGCGGCAGTTGGTAGCTGACGTGCCTGTAGGGGTGTTACTTAGTGGAGGAGTTGATTCCAGCTTAATTACAGCAATGGCGGTACGCAGTTCAACAAAAGTAAAAACATTTACCATTCGTTTCCCTGGCCATGAGAAACAAGATGAAACAGAGCACGCTCGATTAATTGCACAGCATTTCGATACGGAGCATGTTGAACTTGAGGCACAACCAACGACTGCTGATTTAATACCTAACCTGGCCCGACAATTCGATGAACCTATCGTTGACTCATCAATGATCCCAACTTTCCTGGTAAGCAAATTGGTACGTCAACATTGTACTGTAGCTCTGGGAGGGGATGGTGGAGATGAACTGTTTGGAGGTTACCATCACTATAGCCGACTATTATGGATGCAAAATCGCTTGGGATGGATTCCGCAGCTACTACGCCAAGCGATATCATTAGGTGCAGAGCGAATGTTACCGGTTGGCTTAAAGGGGCGCAACTGGTTGCAAGGTTTAGGTGTGGAATTGAAAAGTGGACTACCGCTGATTGCCTCGTACTTTGATGCAGGCATACGTGAACAACTGATGGCTGGAAAATCAAATTGGTCATTGGTTGCAGAGGATATTCGAAAACAGCGTGTCCCTGAAGTAGCAGATCTATTGCAACGAGCCACAAGAATGGATTTTCAGAACTACCTCGCTGAGGATATTTTAGTGAAGGTGGATCGTGCAAGCATGCTAAATTCGCTTGAAGTTCGTGCTCCGTATCTTGATTATCGCTTGATAGAGTTTGCTTTTGGTAAGGTGCCTTCATACTTAAAAGCCACATCAAACAACAAAAAGATTTTGTTGAAACGGCTTACGCATAGTGTTTTGCCACCAAATTTTGATCGACAGCGTAAACAGGGCTTCTCAATTCCCCTTGTAAGCTGGCTTAAAGATGGGGCTTTTCGTGAATTATTCCATGATACTTTACTCGATTCACGCAGTATATTCGACATGAGCACGGTGAGGGGATTACTTGACGGACAAGATCGTGGTCGAAACAATAGTGAACGTTTGTTCTCGTTAGTCCTGTTTGAACTATGGCGTAGAGAATATGCAATTAATTTTTAGTTAGGAATGTAGAATGAAAATAGATTTGCTTGAACTTCTTCGTTGTCCCAAGACGGGGCAGCGTTTGTTGATTGAGGATTCTCGTAATGTTGATAAAGATATTGAAACAGGTTGGTTGATCTCGGAAGATGGTCAGCATCGATACCCCATCCGAAATAGCATTCCGCGCTTCGTTCCTGAAGTTAATTATGCAGACAACTTTGGTATGCAATGGAATCAGTTTCGCCAGACACAATTGGATAGTCATTCTGGTCAATCAATTTCAACAGATCGTTTTTGGAATGCAACCGGTTGGCAGCCAGAAGATTTAAATGGCAAATGGATTCTGGATGCTGGTTGTGGTGCTGGGCGATTTGCTGAGGTGGCATTGGGAGCTGGCGCTCATGTAGTGGCACTAGATTATTCCACTGCAGTGGATGCATGCTATGCCAATCTCAAGCACCATTCAAATTTGCATGTCGTTCAGGGGGATATCTATGCTTTACCATTTGAGCTGGAATCCTTTCCTTTTATCTATTCGCTCGGTGTGCTTCAGCACACACCAGATGTGGGAAAAGCTTTTTCTGCATTGCCACCGTTGCTGCAAGAAGAAGGCAGTCTTTGCGTCGATTTTTACTGGAAGCGGATGCGAACTATGCTTCACATGAAGTATCTACTAAGGCCAGTTACAAAACGCTTACCACAACAAAGTCTCTTTAACTTACTCAAGGTGATAGTGCCAGTGATATTACCTATAAGCCAAGTTTTGGGCCGCATACCAGTATTTGGTCAATTTCTAAAACGCTTTATTCCTGTTGCGGATTACACAGGGATTTTTCCATTGAATGATCAGCAGCTGAAAGAATGGGCGCTTTTAGATACCTTCGATATGTTGGGACCAAAATACGACAATCCGCAGACAGTGACGGATGTAACAAGCTGGCTTAAAGCGGCAGGTCTTCTAGATATAGAAGTTTTTCATGGAGGCCATCTGGTGGCGCGTGGCCATAAATAAAAACGAGATTGAGGGGTTGGTGGTTGGTATTGATGCCACCAATCTTCGACGCGGTGGTGGTGTCACTCATCTTATCGAGCTGCTAACGGCTGTCGATCCTGAAAAATACGGTATTGTTAGAGTTATTATTTGGGGTAGTACACTTACGCTTGCCAAACTGCCTAGTAAAACCTGGATTAAGAAAATAACCCCGGACGCGTTGAATCAGGGATTGCTTCACAGGACATGGTGGCAACTGTTTAGCCTTTCCTTGGCGGCCTATAAAGAGGGATGCAACGTTCTCTTTGTCCCGGGAGGCAGTTTCGCTGGCAACTTCAGACCATATGTCACGATGAGTAGAAATCTACTTCCGTTTGAATTGCAGGAACTGCGGCGCTATGGTTTATCACTGATAGCGATCAAACTCGTCTTATTGCGCTATATACAGTCCCGCAGTTTACGCAAAGCGGATGGGGTGATTTTTCTTACTGAATATGCCAGAAAGACGGTGTTTAAAGTGACCGGTCAAATTACTGGCAAGATAGTGACTATTCCACATGGCCTTAATCCCCGGTTCAAGATCAAACCTAAAGAACAGCGCTCACTTCGCAAATATACTGTGAATAATCCTTGTCGATTACTCTATGTTTCGATTGTTGACCAATATAAGCACCAATGGAATGTAGTCGAGGCTGTACATGCCTTACGGGCGGAGGGTATATTTGTTGTACTTGAACTAGTTGGCCCTGCCCATCCGCCCTCGTTGCGTCGGTTGCAAGCTGAGATCGAACGGTTGGATCCTGAAGCGTCGTGGGTACAATATCGCGGTGCAGTTCCTTATGAGGCCTTGCATCAGATTTATGCGCAAGCGGATATCGGTATTTTTGCTTCCAGTTGCGAGAATATGCCGAATATTCTTCTGGAGACTATGTCAGCGGGATTGCCAGTTGCCTGCTCTAACCGCGGGCCTATGCCGGAGGTTTTAGCTGAAACGGGTTTATATTTTGATCCTGAAAACCCAGAAGAGATTGCAAATGCTATTCGTAAATTCATTCTGTCTGCGGAATTACGTTGTAACTTGGCAAAAGCTAGCTATAAACGTTCTGAGCAATATTCCTGGTCACATACAGCAGATCAGACTTTTACTTTTTTAGCTGAAGTAGCCCGGGAACATCAAAAATAGTTGTATGTAAACTCTGGTGGTTTTCTATAAGTTTTGGAAAAGCGAAAGAGAGGAGATGTGGTTTTTAATTGCGAGTCAGCATAATTTAAGAGTTACTTATTATTAATGATATTACTGGTAACTATGGAAACTCGTATAGGTTGTCATTGTCACTCGACCAAATTATTCTGATTCGGTATCCTGTTCAAGATGTGAAAGAAAAGTTATGCGTTGAGGTTGCTGTAAATTTATAACTTAAAAAAATAGGCAAATACATTTTATGTTTAAAGATAAAATACTTCTAATTACTGGCGGTACTGGCTCGTTTGGTAATGCCGTGCTACGCCGCTTTCTCGATTCTGATCTGAAGGAGATTCGCATTCTAAGTCGTGATGAGAAAAAGCAGGACGACATGCGCAAGAAATACCATAATCCGAAAATAAAATTCTATATTGGAGATGTGCGAGATTACCAATCAGTGTTAAATGCAGTGCGCGGTGTTGATTATATCTTTCATGCTGCAGCTTTAAAGCAAGTTCCGTCTTGTGAGTTTCATCCGCTTGAGGCAGTAAAGACAAACGTACTCGGGACTGAAAATGTACTCGAAGCTGCAATCTCATCGGATGTGAAGAGAGTTGTGTGTCTGAGTACAGATAAGGCTGTATATCCCATCAACGCTATGGGTACATCCAAGGCGATGATGGAAAAAGTCATAGTTGCCAAGTCGCGCATTAGTAATTCCACTGTGATTTGTACTACTCGTTATGGCAATGTGATGGCATCGAGAGGCTCGGTGATTCCACACTTTGTCGATCAGATAAGGACAGGAAAACCTATTACCGTAACCGATCCAAACATGACACGATTTATGATGACTTTGGATGACGCAGTAGATTTAGTTCTGTACGCTTTTAATAACGGAAAACCAGGGGAAATATTTGTGCAAAAGGCGCCTGCAGCAAGTATAGAAACTCTTACGCATGCTTTAACTAGTCTTTTGGACGTGCCTGAACATAAAGTCAATATCATAGGAACACGTCATGGCGAAAAACTCTTTGAGGTGTTGCTGAGTCGCGAGGAGATGGTCGCCGCTGAAGATTTGGGCGATTACTATCGTGTTCCACCCGATCTACGTGACCTCAACTATGGTAAGTTTGTCGAGCAGGGAGAGGTTAAAATCTCTGAGGCAGTCGAATACACATCACATAACACCACTCGGTTGGATGTAGCCGGAATGCAGGAGCTTTTGATGAAACTGCGGTTTATGCAGGCAGCTTCACGTGGTGACTATATAGAACCTGAGGAATAACACGCATGGAGCAACAAACGCGTGTTTTGGTTACTGGAGCCCAAGGCTTTATTGGTAAGAACCTCATCGTCCATCTAAATGAACGAGCAGGTACCGAGGTATTGACATTTACTCGTGGCGATAATGAGGAGAAGCTCATTACATTGGTCTCACAAGCTGATGCTGTTGTGCATTTGGCAGGTGAGAATCGTCCGACTGATGTCACTGATTTCGCTCGAGTTAACACCGATCTCACCCGCACGCTGTGCGAAGCGATAAATATGACTGGCATGCCGATTCCTCTTATCCTAGCTTCTTCCATTCAGGCTGATTGTGATAATCCATATGGCCAAAGTAAGCGTGCTGCAGAACAGGTAGTAGAAGCATTTACTGGTGAAACGGGTAACCCCACTGTTATCTACCGCCTACCAGGTGTATTTGGTAAGTGGTGCAAGCCCAACTACAATTCCGTGGTGGCTACCTTTTGCCATAATATCGCCCGCGACCTGCCCATCAAGATTAATGATGTAGCGGCAACCCTGCCTCTAGTCTATGTAGATGATGTTGTCGAAGAGGTTTTGCGCGTGCTTGATGATGCCAAGCCGGGTTTGGTGTGGGGCGAGGTGACCCCGAACTATGCCATTTCGCTTGGTGAACTGGCCGAACAGATCCGCGCTTTTCAGAACTGCCGCACGAACCTAATCTCTGAACGAGTCGGTACGGGTCTGACTCGAGCTCTGTATTCCACCTATATTAGCTATTTACCAACTGAGCGATTTACCTACGATCTACCACAGCATGGCGATGAACGTGGTGTGTTCGTTGAGATGCTGAAGACCCCTGATAGCGGCCAGTTTTCATTCTTTACTATTCATCCGGGCGTGACTCGTGGTTCACATTACCACCACAGCAAGACCGAGAAGTTCCTGGTTGTCAAAGGGGTTGCCATAATGCGCTTCCGGCAGAAGATTACAGGTGAAACCTATGAGGTGACAGTTTCGGGAAACAAGCCACAGATAGTGGACACCATTCCGGGTTGGGTGCATGACATCACCAATATCGGCGATAATGAAGCCATGGTGATGCTGTGGGCCAACGAGGTCTTTGATCGCCAGCGACCCGATTGCATTCCATGCGAGGTCTAATATGAAAAAACTGAAAGTTATGTCTGTTGTTGGCACACGACCTGAAATCATTCGTCTTTCACGTGTTTTAGCTATGTTGGATGAACATTGTGAGCATGTGTTTGTTCATACGGGCCAGAATTATGACTATGAGTTAAACCAGATTTTCTTTGACGATCTGGGGATTCGGAAACCAGATTATTTCCTTGATGCCGCAGGTGTCAGTGGTGCAGAAACGATCGGCAAGGTGATTATTGCGGTAGATGGTGTTTTAGCGGAGGAAACACCTGATGCCATGCTGGTATTAGGTGATACAAACAGTTGTATGGCAGTACTGTCGGCCAAACGGCGTAAAATTCCGACCTTTCATATGGAGGCTGGTAACCGCTGCTTTGATATGCGGGTGCCGGAAGAAATTAATCGTCGCATTGTTGATCATACAGCTGACATTAATCTTACCTATAGTTCGATTGCTCGAGACTATCTGTTACGTGAAGGATTGCCAGCTGACATGGTGATCAAAACTGGCAGTCCTATGTGTGAGGTGTTGACAAATTATCGGGCCAGTATAGATGCTTCTAACGTGTTGGAACGGTTAGGTCTTTCTGAGGGGGCGTTCTTCGTAGTGAGCGCCCATCGTGAAGAGAACATTGATTCTGACATTAACTTTGGTAAATTGGTACGCACGATCAATGGGATTGCAAAGAATTACCAACTTCCCGTAATCGTTTCCACACACCCCAGGACACAGAATCGTGTTGATGAATCTGGAACCAAGTTCAATGAACAAGTACGTTTGTTAAAGCCGTTAGGTTTTATGGACTACAACAAGCTTCAACTCACTTCGAAAGCCGTGTTATCTGATAGCGGAACAATTAACGAAGAGTCGTCAATTCTCAATTTCCCGGCACTCAATATTCGCGAAGCACACGAACGGCCAGAGGGCATGGAAGAAGCTGCTGTGATGATGGTGGGTTTGGATGTAGATCGTGTCATGCAAGCGTTAAACATTCTGGAGAGTCAGCCCCGGGGCCAGGAACGTTTACTTCGCCAAGTTGCCGACTACACGATGCCTAATGTCTCTCACAAAGTGGTTCGCATTATTCACAGCTACACTGATTACGTGAATCGTGTAGTTTGGAAAAAGTATTGACCTATGCGTGTTCTGGTTGTTTCGCAGTATTTCTGGCCAGAAAACTTCAGGGTTAATGACTTGGTTTCAGAGCTGGTTAAACGCGGTCATGAGATAACGGTTTTAACCGGAAAACCTAATTATCCAGCAGGTAAAGTTTTTGAAGACTATAAAAAGAATCCAAAGGATTTTGAGCATTTTGAAGGAGTAAGAGTTTTTCGGGCGCCTATGTTGGCTCGTGGTCATGGCGCACTGCGCTTGTTTTTAAACTATTTAAGCTTTGTGGTCGGGGCAAGTGTTTGGAGTCCGTGGTTTTTACGCGGCCAGTCCTTCGATGTGATCTTTGTCTACGAACCTTCTCCCATCACGGTCGGTTTGCCTGCAATAATTATTGGGCGATTGAAATGTGCGCCGATTGTGTTTTGGGCTTTAGACTTGTGGCCTGAAACTTTAGCCGCTATTGGTGTTGTTCGATCTCCTCGACTGCTGAGTTGGGTGGGATGCCTTGTGAGTTATATTTACAATAAATGCACACTGATCCTGGGTCAATCACGCGGTTTCCTCAGCAGTATTGAGAAGTATTGTTCAAACCCACGAAAAATTCACTACTTTCCAAGTTGGTCGGAAGATGTATTTTCTCAAACTAATATTGTTAAGGCCCCCGAAGTTCCACCATGCGATGGTATTTTTACTGTACTGTTTGCAGGCAACGTAGGTGAAGCGCAAGATTTGCCATCTGTATTAAATGCAGCAGAGCATTTGAAAGATAATCAGAATATACGGTGGTTGATAGTTGGCGATGGCCGTAAATCAGACTGGCTGCAAGCAGAAGTTAAACGTCGAGGGTTGGCTAAGAATGTTTTACTACTAGGCCGCTTTCCAGTTGCGCGAATGCCGTCTTTTTACGCGCAAGCAGATGCCTTGCTGGTTTCACTGAAAAGAGATCCCGTCTTTAGTATGACGATCCCTGGTAAGGTGCAGTCTTATTTGATGTCAGGCCTACCATTGATTGGAATGCTGGATGGTGAGGGAGCTAAAGTAATACAAGACTCAGGCGCTGGTTTTACATGTGCAGCAGGGGATTCTTCTGGTTTAGCGACGGCTGTATTAAAGATGGCTGATTTAAGTGTTGTTCAACGAAGTGAGCTTGGTTTATGTGGCCGGCGATATGCCGAGAAGGAGTTCGGGCGGGAAATACTTATTAGTCGGCTGGAAGATTATTTTATGGAAGCAGTAGAAGTTTATAATCACTCGGTGACTAAATGATTTTAGTAACTGGCGCAACAGGTTTTGTCGGTGGTTCGATTGTATCAACTTTACTTGAAAAAAGTGGTAACAAATCTGTTGCAGCAGCTGTGAGAGCGGGCGGTAAGAATTGGCAATCAGGAGTGGTGGAGCATGTAATAGGTGACTTGAATTCATCCACAGATTGGTCAGCTGCGCTAAGTGGAGTTACAGCAGTTGTGCATTGTGCGGCCCGAGTGCATGTGATGAATGATTCGACAACTGATCCCCTGGCTAAGTTTCGTCATGTTAATGTGGGCGGTACATTGAATTTAGCCAGGCAGGCTGCTGCTGCAGGAGTTCGGAGGTTTGTCTATATTAGCTCGATTAAGGTTAATGGGGAGAGGACACAACCTGATTATCCTTTTAGTGCGGATGACACGCCTGTTCTAATAGATCCTTATGCAATAAGTAAGTATGAAGCGGAACAAGGATTAATGTCATTAGCCAGTGAAACAGGAATGGAAGTGGTAATTATTAGACCTCCATTGGTTTACGGACCAGGAGTCAAGGCCAATTTTTTATCTATGATGCGCTGGTTAAATAAAGGTATACCTTTGCCATTCGGTGCAATAAATAACAAACGAAGTTTAGTGGCACTGGATAACTTGGTCGATCTAATTATAAGATGCATTGAGCATCCTGCTGCTGCGAATGAAATTTTTCTTGTTAGTGACAGCGAGGATTTATCTACCGCTGAGTTGTTGCAGCGTACAGCTGATGCCTTAGGTAAACCTGCACGTTTACTCCCTGTTCCACAATGGCTGCTGACGTCGGGTTTGAAAATACTGGGTAAATCAGATCTAGCTCAGCGTTTATGCAGCTCTTTGCAGGTAGACATTCGTATGACGAGGGAACTGCTGGGCTGGACGCCGCCAGTGTCAGTGGATGAGGGATTGAGAAAGACCGCCGAGGTTTTTCTGCGTGAGTCTCGACGGTGAACTCAGTACAATCTCGATTCGCAGGGAAAAATGTTGCAAAGACGTTGTTTATGGCGTACTGCGAGGGATAATGACACTTTTGAGCACCACCCGCAGTCCTCATTCTTGTACAAGGTAGTATTTTTCGATGTTGGTGATTTTGTGGTAACACTGTTCCTACAAGATATGTGGATTCGTTTGCTGGGGCAATGGCCCTAGTGTGTTTTCAGATTTACTATTGATGTTAAACAAATGTTTTCTTCTTATAGTTTGACGATAGTGGGATGGTTGTTGTTGGCCAGTGTGGCTTCGTTTGTGCTCACCGGCTTTTTGCGTTGTTACGCCCTTAAAAAAAACCTGTTGGACATCCCAAACGCTCGCAGTTCACATTCAATGTCAACTCCTCGTGGGGGTGGGTTGGCAATAGTCCTGGTTGTGCTGACTGGCTCGTTGCTTTTCTGGTGGTGGGATTTGCTGCCTTCGAGGATACCTTGGGTGATGCTCGGTGCGGGTGGTCTGGTAGCTCTAGTCGGCTTGTTGGATGACCATGGTCATGTGGCAGCACGCTGGCGCTTGCTGGTGCATTTTGTTGCCGCCGCATGTGCATTGATGTGGCTGGGTGGCCTGCCACCAGTAGTGCTATTTGGTGCAACACTGGATTTGGGCTGGCTGGGCTATGCTCTAGCGACGGTTTATCTGGTCTGGCTGATTAATCTGTATAACTTCATGGATGGTATCGATGGTATCGCTAGCATTGAGGCTATTACGGTTTGTTTGGGTGGCGTAGTTCTGTATTGGCTAGTCGAACCGACTGGTGATACGTGGATTGTGCCGGGCCTGCTGCTAGCTGCGGTGGCCGGATTTCTACCCTGGAATTTCCCCCGAGCCAAAATATTTATGGGCGACGCAGGTAGCGGTTTTTTGGGTTTAATGTTAGGTGTTCTATCGATCCAGGCTGCATGGGTAGCACCAAAGTTATTCTGGGGTTGGGTGATATTGCTTGGCGTATTTATGGTTGATGCAACGATCACCTTAATTCGTCGCATCCTTAGAAAAGAAAAATTTTACGAGGCGCATTGTAGCCACGCCTACCAGCATGCAGCACGTCAACTAAATAGCCACATACGCGTTACTTTAGGTATTGGTCTTATCAACTTGCTATGGTTGTTACCTATAGCCGCACTAGTTGTTCTTAAATACATAGATGGGGTTATAGGAGTGCTGATTACATATATCCCTTTGATTATATTGGCAATTTACTTTAAGGCAGGGACAGGTGATGCCCAAAAAATTTGATACGATTAAATAACCGGGAACCAAATTTCTCACGGTGGCGTGTATATTTGCATAGATGTTTGTTATTTCATGGAAACAGCTATAATCAACCAGTCAGAGTTGTATTTTTGGGAAGAAAAAATAGATCATGAAGATCGAAAAAATCGCTGAAAAATTCATCAATTTACCCCGTTTTTATAAACAGGTGCTTGCAGCCTCAACGGACTCTATCCTTTTACTCACCGCTCTTTGGATAGCATTTACCTTGCGATTAGGTGAGCTCTATCTGCCTACCAGCAACACTATTACTGCTTTGTTTATAGTAAGTCCATTTATTGCAATCCCTATTTTTACTCGCTTCGGCCTGTATCGCGCCATCATAAGATACATTGGACTAAGAGCGTTGTGGGCGGTGGTTCAAGCCGTAAGTTTGTACGCGATTCTATGGGGGCTTCTGACTGTTTTCACCAGAATGGAAGGTGTGCCGCGATCGGTGATTCTGATCAACTGGCTAGTTGCGCTACTGTTTATTGGTGGCACCAGAATGGTTGCTCGTTGGTGGTTTTCGGGGGCGCTTAATAACAATCAGGCCAATAGTAGACATAGAAAAAGAGTCGTGGTCTACGGAGCAGGTTCTGCGGGTATCCAGTTAGCAACAGCATTAAGTCTTAGCCGCGAATATAAGCCTGTCGCATTTGTGGATGACAAGTCTGAGCTACACAATGCACATGCGAATTCACTAAAGGTTTATCCTTTTAAACAGTTAGGCGCTTTAGTTGAAAAAATGGCTGTTGAAGAAGTCCTGTTGGCCATACCAACGGCGTCACGGGCTCGTCGTAACTATATAATACGGTCATTAGAAGATTACCCGGTGCATGTGCGTACTTTACCAGGTATGGCTGATATTGCTGGTGGTCAGGTTAAAATAGAAGATATCAAAGAAGTCGATATTGAGGATTTGCTTGGCCGCGATCCGGTCGTGCCGTATACAGATCTGCTCGACTCAAATATTCGAGACAAAGTAGTGATGGTGACCGGGGCCGGAGGGTCAATTGGTTCGGAGCTATGCAGACAAATTCTGAAACAACGCCCAAAGTGCCTGGTGCTGTTCGAACAAAACGAATATGCGCTCTATAGTATAGAGTCTGAACTAAGTACAAATGACGATGGTGAGATAGCTGACGTGGTTCCGGTGTTAGGTTCTATTCTGGATAAGAAGCGATTCGAGCAAGTTTGTCACACGTTTTCAGTTAATACTATTTATCATGCCGCTGCCTATAAGCATGTCCCTCTGGTTGAAAAAAATCCGCTTGAAGCCATTCGGAATAACATCATAGGGACATTAACCGCTGCTCAAGCCGCTATTGAAACAGGTGTTGAAACCTTTGTCCTAATTTCTACTGATAAGGCTGTTCGCCCTACCAATGTAATGGGTGCAAGCAAACGTTTTGCGGAACTAATTCTGCAAGGCTTATCATCACAAGAGACCAATACGCGATTTTGTATGGTTCGATTCGGTAATGTTTTGGGTTCGTCAGGTTCTGTTGTGCCGGTATTCCGAAGACAAATTCAGCAAGGTGGCCCGATTACGGTGACACACACGGATATTATTCGCTACTTTATGACAATCCCTGAAGCCGCGCAGTTAGTCATCCAGGCCGGAGCAATGGGCGTAGGTGGTGATGTGTTTGTATTGGATATGGGCGAGCCAGTAAAAATTAATGAACTGGCTCGAAAAATGATTCGTTTGTCTGGATTGGAGGTTAAGGATGAAGAAAATCCAGATGGCGATATTTCCATTAAGTATACAGGGCTCCGCCCTGGTGAAAAATTGTATGAAGAGCTCTTGATCGGCAACAATCCGATTGGCACCAAACATCCAAGAGTTTTTCGAGCCATTGAAGAGTCAGTGGCCTGGGATGAATTACAGACCTACATAGGTTTACTCGAGAAAGGTTTGAATACCGCCGATTGTGAAAGTGCGCTGACCTTGTTGCTTAACGTGGTTTCAGAGTATAACCCGCTGGGGTCGATCGAAGACTTAACCTGGAAAGAAAAGCGTCGTCGTAAAGATATGGATCATGTGGTTCAGTTAAAAGATTTCCGCAACAAACTTGCGACAGAGAACACCGAAGCCTCAAATATCCAAAAGCCGTCCTGATTCAGGTTTCCTATCTTTAAGACACAAAAACTTGCCTTTTATCACTCATTTCGAGTATCTTGCGCCTGCATAATAGTCGCGTAGCTCAGTTGGTTAGAGCATCACCTTGACATGGTGGGGGTCAGTGGTTCGAATCCACTCGCGACTACCAATTAAAATTGTATATCCTCTTGCCTCCCATGATTGTAAGATTCAGAGGCAAGGTATAAAGAATGGCCACTCGTAGCGGCCATTTTATTGAGCAAGCGGTCCTTTGTAGGGATCGCCACTGAGAAATGAGGACAACATCATGCCTACCATTACACTGCCCGATGGCAGTCATCGCGAGTATTCCAATTCCCTGACAATTGCAGAAGTGGCCGCCGACATTGGCGCTGGTCTGGCGAAAGCGGCTATTGCCGGTAAGATCGACGGTAACTTGCTTGATACAAGTTATAAAATCGAACAAGACGTTGAGCTAGCTATTATTACTGATCGTGATGAGGATGGTCTTGAAATCATTCGTCATTCTGCGTCGCATTTATTGGCACAAGCTGTCCAGCAAATTTTCCCTAAAGCACAAGTTACTATCGGCCCCGTAATCGAAAATGGCTTTTATTACGACTTTGCTTACGAGCCTGGTTTTTCTGAGTCCGATCTGAGCAAGATCGAGCAGAAAATGAATGAAATAGTGAAGAAAGACCTCCCGATTGAGCGTCAGGTTATGGGACGTGATGAGGCCGTGAAGTTTTTCCGGGATATGGGCGAGGAGTACAAGGCAAAAATTATCGAAGACATTCCTGCCGATCAGGAGCTCTCACTATATAAACAGGGTGATTTCATTGACCTTTGCCGTGGCCCTCACGTTCCATCCACTGGCAAGCTAAAAGCTTTCAAACTCATGAAGTTAGCTGGCGCCTACTGGCGTGGCGACAGTAATAACGAGATGCTACAACGTGTTTACGGCACAGCCTGGGCAAACAAGAAAGATTTAAAAGCATACTTGCATCGTCTTGAAGAAGCCGAAAAACGTGATCACCGTAAAATAGGTAAGCAGCTCAACCTGTTTCATTCCCAGGAAGAAGCGCCGGGTATGATCTTCTGGCATGACAAGGGTTGGACGCTGTATCAGCAGATTGAACAACATATAAGGAACAAATTGCGCCAGCATGGTTATCAAGAGGTGCGCACTCCGCAAGTTGTGGATCGCAGTCTGTGGGAGAAGTCGGGTCACTGGGAAAAATTCCATGACATGATGTTCACTACGCATTCTGAAAATCGCGATTATGCGGTTAAACCGATGAACTGCCCCTGTCATGTGCAGATCTACAATCATGGCCTGCGCAGTTATCGGGATTTGCCGCTACGCATGGCGGAATTTGGTTCCTGCCACCGTAATGAACCCTCAGGAACACTCCATGGCCTGATGCGGGTGCGTAACTTTACCCAGGATGATGCGCATATCTTCTGTACTGAAGAGCAGATCCAGGATGAGGTCATTAACTTTAACAATATGTTGCTTGAGGTCTATAAAGACTTTGGCTTCGAAGATGTACTCATCAAGTTATCCACTCGTCCAGAACAGCGTGTGGGCTCAGACGAAGTCTGGGACAAGGCTGAGGCTGCCCTTGAAAAAGCATTGAATAACATGGGCCTGGACTGGGAGTTACAACCAGGTGAAGGTGCCTTTTACGGCCCGAAGATTGAATTCTCTTTACGTGATTGTATAGGCCGTGTCTGGCAGTGCGGTACTATCCAGGTCGATTTCTCAATGCCTGGCCGATTAGGTGCTGAATATGTCGCCGAAGATGGCTCTCGCAAGACACCGGTTATGTTACACCGCGCTATTGTCGGTTCAATGGAACGTTTTATCGGTGTTTTGATCGAGCACTATGCCGGGATTTTCCCCCTGTGGTTGGCCCCAGTTCAGGCCGTTATCATGAACATCACTGACAGATCGGTCGATTTCGTGAATGAAGCGGTTAAAACCTTGCAAAATAAGGGAATTCGGGTCATTCCGGACTTGAGAAATGAGAAGATCGGCTTTAAAATCCGCGAGCACACGCTACAGAAAATCCCCTATATGCTGGTCGTCGGTGATAGGGAAGTTGAGAATAGAACTGTGGCCGTGCGTACGCGAAGTGGTGAGGATCTTGGGGCCATGTCCCTGGACGAGTTAACGACGAAACTCACTGATGAAGTCGCGTGCCACGGCCGTCGTTGTTTGGAGGAATAAAGTATCGCAAAAGTAAAAGAGACGTGCATCAACGATGCCATTACGGCACCGGAAGTGCGTGTGATTGATGCCGAGGGTGAGCAAGCGGGTGTGATGACCGCTGACCAGGCGAAAGAAATGGCCTACGAGTCGGATCTGGATCTAGTTGAAATTTCACCTGAAGCAAAACCGCCTGTTTGCCGGATTATGGATTACGGTAAATTCTTGTTTGAATTGAACAAGAAAAAACATGAGGCGAAGAAGAAGCAAAAAATTATACATGTTAAGGAAATTAAGTTCCGACCAGGAACTGAAATCGAGGATTACAGAGTTAAGATGCGTAATCTGACCAAGTTCCTTAACAATGGCGACAAGGTAAAGGTAACACTACGCTTTCGTGGTCGTGAGATGGCCCACATGGAATTGGGTAAACAACTGTTGGAACGAGTTGAGAAAGATCTCGAAGAACTTGGTTCTGTTGAACAGTATCCAAAGATGGAAGGGCGGCAAATGGTTATGGTCATAGCCCCCAAAAAGAAGTAATTAGTTTTTTTACAATTCGATTAACTGGCACACGTGATGCCGACCACCAATCTTAATATTTGGGGTTTGGCTCAGCGTAATAGGAGACATAAAGATGCCTAAGATGAAGACCAACCGTGGCGCTGCAAAGCGTTTTCGGAAAACTGCCTCTGGCAAGTTCAAACGCGCACAGTCGCATCGTCGTCATATTCTGACGAAGAAAAGCACTAAGCGTAAACGTCACCTCCGTAGCGGACAACTTGTGAATGATGCTGATACTAAGCTCATTGCTCGCATGTTGCCGTACATTTAAGGGAGGATTAGACAATGCCTAGAGTAAAACGTGGTGTAACTGCACGCGCTAAACACAAGAAAATTTTAAACCTGGCGAAAGGCTATTACGGTCGACGTAAGAATGTCTATCGTGTTGCTATCCAGGCTGTGACCAAAGCTGGTCAATATGCTTATCGCGATCGCCGCCAGCGTAAACGTCAATTCCGTACCTTGTGGATTGCACGTATCAATGCGGCTGCGCGGGAATGTGGATTATCTTATAGTCGCTTCATCAACGGACTGAAAAAAGCAGATATTGCTATCGATCGCAAAGTGCTTGCTGATATTGCAGTCTTTGACAAAGTCGGTTTTGCAGCCCTCGCGGAAAAGGCCAAGGCCAGCCTCGCATAGTTGTTGCAAGTTCGACTAACTGATTAGCTTTAAATTAATCGGTAAACGCTATAACGAAACGGGAAGGTCCAGGCTTGGGTCTTCCCGTTTTTGTCTGTAATGGACTTATAACAATGGCCCAATAATTGGGTATTCACAGGCTCTATGGATATAAGAATCAGCGGATATAAGAATCAGTGAAACAAGAATTAGCAAAACTCGTAAAAGAAGCGGAATCGGCAGTGAAGGCTACTGACAATTTACAGGCACTGGACCAGGTGCGGGTAAATTATCTTGGTAAAAAAGGTAGCATTACTGCGCAGATGAAAAACCTTGGCAAGTTATCTGCCGAGGAGCGCCCCAAAGTCGGCCAGATTATTAACCAGGCCAAGCAAGCGGTGCTGGCCGCGATTGAAGCGCGCAAGGCAGATCTTGAAGCAGAAAAGTTAAATGCCCAACTTGCCAACGAAACCATTGATGTGACTTTGCCGGGTCGTTCGCATGGTATTGGTGGTTTGCATCCCGTGACCCGTGTATTGAATCGAATTGAAGATCTCTTTGGTCAACTTGGTTTTGAAATCACCGTCGGTCCAGAAATCGAAGATGATTTTCATAACTTCGAGGCGTTAAATATTCCTGAGTCGCATCCTGCTCGCGCCATGCACGATACATTTTATATAAATGAAAATTTATTATTGCGCACGCATACATCACCGGTACAGGTGCGTGCAATGAAAGATCGTGAGCCGCCTTTAAAGTTAATTGCGCCCGGTCGTGTTTATCGCTGTGATTCGGACGTTACCCATACACCGATGTTTCATCAGGTTGAAGGGTTGATGGTTGACGAGCAAGTCACGTTTACTGATCTAAAGGCTATATTGATCGAGTTCCTACACCAGTTTTTTGAGCGAGAAGATCTGGCTATTCGTTTTCGTCCTTCTTATTTTCCCTTTACCGAGCCATCCGCAGAAGTCGATATTGAGTGCGTGATGTGTGGTGGGAAAGGCTGCCGTGTCTGTAGTCACACCGGCTGGCTGGAGGTGCTGGGTTGCGGCATGGTCCACCCCAATGTCTTCAAACATGTTGAAATCGACAGTGAAAAATTCACCGGCTTTGCATTTGGCATGGGCGTGGAACGACTGGCGATGTTGCGCTACGGCGTCAATGATTTGCGCTTATTCTTCGAAAACGACTTACGTTTTCTAAAACAATTTAATTAAAGCGAAAAATAATGAAGTTCAGTGAACAGTGGTTAAGAGAATGGGTTAATCCTTCTATATCAACAGAAGAATTGGCTGATCAGCTCACCATGGCAGGTCTGGAAGTCGATGCCATCGAATCTGTGGCGGCAGAGTTCGATAATGTCGTCGTTGGCGAAGTCACGAAAATTGAAAAACACCCCGACGCTGACAAATTGCGTGTATGCACCGTTAATGTTGGCGAGAAAGATGCGCTGACGATTGTTTGTGGTGCGGCAAATGTGACAGAAGGGATGAAAGTTCCAACTGCAATGATCGGTGCAAAGCTTCCTGGTGGTTTAAAAATAAAAAAATCAAAACTGCGTGGCGTTGAATCGTTTGGCATGTTGTGTTCGGCAAAAGAGATTGGTATCGCTGAATCGGCTGAAGGTTTGTTGCCGCTAGATGCAGATGCACCCGTTGGAAAATCGATTCGAGAATACCTGTTACTTGATGATGTCAGTATTGAATTAGGCTTAACGCCTAATCGGGGTGATTGTCTAGGTATCGCTGGAATCGCCCGCGAAGTAGGTGTTTTGAATAACCAGGACGTAAAAGGGCCTGAATTCAAGTCTGTAAAAGCAATAAACAAAGAAAGCATAAAGGTTACGCTAACTGCAGGGCAGGATTGTCCACAATACTGCGGTCGTGTGATCAAAAATATTAATCCAACAGCGGTTACACCGATGTGGATGCAGGAACGGCTGCGACGTTGTGGCCTGAGAAGTCTGTCTCCAACTGTGGATGTTACGAATTATGTTTTGTTAGAGTTTGGCCAACCTATGCACGCCTTTGATTTGGCGAAAATTCAAGGTGGTATTGATGTTCGTCATGCGAAAAAAGGCGAGAGCGTGTTATTGCTCGATGGGCAAACCGTAGAATTGACTACAGGCACCCTGGTTATCGCAGATAAAAAAGGTCCCCTGGCGATGGCCGGTATCATGGGCGGGGAAGAAAGCGCTGTCCATGACGATACCTCGGACATTTTCCTGGAAAGTGCTTATTTTAATCCTATCAGTATCGCCGGTAAGGCAAGAAGCTATGGGCTACACACGGATTCTTCACATCGTTTCGAAAGGGGCGTTTCGCCGGAATTACAGGAGCAGGCCATTGAACGAGCCACCCGCCTGCTGCTTGATATTGTGGGTGGAGAGCCGGGCCCGGTCATCAAGCAAACATCAAAGACCAGCATGCCATCTCGTTTGGCGGTCACTCTGAGACTGGCCCGCATCGAACGTGTGCTCGGTGCGAGGGTAGAGGACAAGGAAGTAGAAAATATTCTTAAGCGCCTGGGCATGAAACTCAAACGGAGTGGGGACGCCTGGCAGGTGACGCCTCCCGCCTTCCGTTTTGACGTGCAATATGAGGAAGATCTTATTGAGGAGATAGCGCGAATCTACGGTTACAACAATTTGCCCTTAGATAAGCCCTCAGCGCCTCTGACTATGGGCGCTATCCCCGAGGCTCAACTCAATCTGCGCCGTGTTCGTCAGGTCCTGGTTGATCAGGGTTACCAGGAGGCTATTACCTATAGCTTTGTTGATGCAAAAATTCAGTCGGTCATTGAGCCGGATATCGAGTCTATAGCGTTGGCGAACCCAATTTCCTCCGAAATGGGTGTCATGAGGACCAGTTTGTGGCCAGGTTTGGTTCAGGCCATGAAATTTAACTTGCATCGCCAGCAAAACAGGCTATTTTTATTCGAGTGTGGTCTTAAGTTTATTCAGCAAGGCTCTGATTTAAATCAGAAAATGATGGTAGCAGGACTTTTGTTTGGAGAGCGAATGTTACCCACCTGGGACGCAAAATCGAGTCAGGTTGATTTCTTTGATGCCAAGGGGCATCTTGATGCTTTATTTGAGTTAAGTGGTTGTTCTGAAAGCTATAAATATGTGTCTGAGGCACATCCAGCGTTACATCCAGGACAGTCCGCCCGAATATATCGTAATGGCGATCCCATAGGTTGGCTAGGTTTATTGCATCCAAAAGTGGCAAAACTGCTGGATCTGGACCACACTATGTATCTATTTGAATTAAAAGCAGATAGTTTGCTGAAGGGTCGCTTGCCGAGTTATGAGGCAGTATCTAAGTTCCCTGCGATTAGACGAGACCTGTCAATTGTAGTGGATCAGGCGGTAACGGCTGATAACGTGCGGGAAACGATCAAGAAAGCAGCACCTGAGACGCTAAAGAAGATAGAGTTATTTGATATGTATGTGGGCGAAGGTATTGATTCTGGTAGAAAAAGTCTGAGTATGGGCTTGACCTTACAGGATCTTTCGCGCACTCTTATAGACAGTGAAATTGAAGAGGTCATGCAGCGCGTCATCGATCAACTGCGCGGCGACCTAGGGGCAACCCTAAGACAATAACAAGCCGAGAGAAAAAATAACGATGGCATTGACCAAAGCCGAAATGGCAGAACGCTTGTTTGAAGAGTTGGGGCTCAATAAGCGAGAAGCAAAAGAACTGGTTGAGCAATTTTTTGAAGAAATCCGTGGCTCTCTGGAAGGAGGGGCGCAGGTTAAGCTATCCGGTTTTGGAAACTTTGATTTACGGGACAAAAAGCAGCGCCCGGGCCGTAACCCTAAAACTGGGGAGAATATCCCGATCACAGCACGACGTGTTGTGACGTTTCGACCAGGACAAAAACTAAAGGCACGTGTAGAAGCTTATGCTGGAACCCAGCAACAATAACGAATTACCGCCCATCCCGGGTAAACGCTATTTCACTATTGGTGAAGTGAGTGATCTGTGTGAAGTAAAACCACATGTGCTGCGTTATTGGGAGCAGGAATTTCCTCAGCTCAAGCCGGTAAAGCGCCGTGGAAACCGACGTTATTATCAGCGACAAGATGTGGTGATGATTCGCCAGATTCGCAGTTTGTTATATGAACAGGGCTACACCATCGGTGGTGCCCGACTTCAATTGACAGATACTGGAAAAGAAGACGGAAAATTAAGCTCAAGCACGATTCAAAGCATGTTGTCTGAACTGGAAGAAATCAAAGCCATTCTAAATTCATAATCGCGATAGTTACCAGTTATGGTAATATCCGCACCTCAGGTTCAACAGTAATCTTAAGAGTTTTCAAAACGGGGCATAGCGCAGTCTGGTAGCGCACCACACTGGGGGTGTGGGGGTCGTAGGTTCAAATCCTGCTGTCCCGACCAATTAGAACAAGTTAGTGAATAAAAAAAGGGATGCAGCTGCATCCCTTTTTGCTTTCCGTTCTGTTAATACAGAGCTTACACTTTGTAGAAGTCTTTATACCACTCAACAAATCGTGCGATACCGTCTTCAACGGCAGTATCAGGTTTATACCCAACATCATTCATTAGATCGCTCGTATCAGCATAGGTGTAAGGGACATCACCCGGTTGTAACGGAAGCATATTCATTTCGGCCTTCTTGCCCAGACAGTCTTCCAGCACCTCTATGTAGCGAAGTAGGGTGCAGGGGTTGTTGTTACCAATATTGTAAAGTCGAAAAGGTGCTTTACTGGTGGCGGAGTCAGGATTATCACCTGTCCAGTCCGGATTTGGAGTGGCGACCTTATCCAGAGTTCGTATTACCCCTTCAACGATATCGTCAATATAAGTAAAGTCCCGCTTATGATCGCCATAGTTGAAAACATCAATAGGTTCACCAGCAAGAATTTTTTTCGTAAACGTAAATAACGCCATGTCAGGTCGTCCCCAGGGACCATAAACTGTAAAGAAACGCAAACCAGTCGTGGGGATATTATACAAATGGCTATAGGTATGGCTCATCAATTCATTTGATTTCTTGGTGGCTGCGTAAAGACTTACTGGGTGATCGACATTATTATGTACAGAGAAAGGATAATTTGTGTTGGCGCCGTAAACTGAGCTGCTGGAGGCATAGACCAGGTGTTCGACAGCGTTATGTCGACAACCTTCCAGAATATTCAAGAATCCGATTAAATTAGTATCTGCATAGGCACGAGGATTTTCGATGGAGTAACGTACTCCGGCTTGAGCTGCAAGATTCACCACACGTTGGGGTTTATGCTTTTTAAAAAGTTCACTGACTATCTCATTGTCTTTCATGTCCTCACGAACTTCCGTGAATTTATCATAGGCTTTGACACGCTCAAGCCGAGCTAGTTTTAAGTTTACATCGTAATAGTCATCCAGATTATCTATACCAATGACTTCGTCACCGCGATCTAGTAATCGAATAGCTAATGCCGAGCCAATAAAACCGGCGGTGCCAGTAATCAGAACTTTCATAGTAAATCCTTAGTTAAATGTTTTATAAGCGTGCATCAGACGCGCTTTTAGGTAGGGCGTATTTGACATCGAACAGAATACATTTGTCTTTACCTAATTTACGAATACCTGCTTCACTCAGTTTTGTGAATTGATCATGGGCGACAGCCAGAATGATGGCATCATAGTGCCCCTGCTTGGGCTCCTTAATAACACTAATACCATATTCATGCTGCGCTTCCTCTGGATCCACCCAAGGATCGTAAACATCAATGTTCGCATGATAGGTACCAAACTCTTTGATGATGTCGACTACGCGAGTGTTACGTAAGTCAGGGCAGTTCTCTTTGAATGCCAGTCCCATGATCAGAATGTTAGCGTCAACAACGTGGACTCTATTTTGTGTCATGAGCTTCACTGTACGACCAACTACATATCCACCCATGCTGTCGTTAATTCTACGTCCTGCGAGGATGACCTGGGGATTATACCCAATTTCCTGTGCCTTGTGGGTGAGGTAATACGGGTCGACACCAATACAATGACCACCAACCAGGCCTGGACGAAATGGTAGAAAATTCCACTTGGTACCTGCGGCCTCAAGTACCTCCAGGGTATCTATCCCCAACTTATTAAAAATCAGGGCTAATTCATTGACTAAAGCAATATTCAGATCGCGTTGAGTGTTTTCAATGACTTTCGCTGCTTCTGCCACCCTGATGCTGCTGGCCAAATGGGTGCCAGCCGTGATGATGCTCTTGTAAATATTATCGACTTTCGTGGCTACTTCCGGCGTGGAGCCTGAAGTTACCTTTTTGATTGTCGTAACGCGATGTTCCTTGTCACCAGGGTTAATGCGTTCAGGGCTGTAACCAACAAAGAAGTCTTTATTGAACGTTAATCCAGACTCCTGTTCCAGAACCGGGACACAATCTTCCTCTGTGGCACCAGGATAAACGGTGGATTCATATATAACGATATCCCCCTTTTTGAGTACTTTGCCAACGCTGTGGCTGGCTGAGATAAGCGGGCTAAGATCTGGGCGCTTAAATTCATCGATGGGGGTGGGGACAGTGACCACGTAGGTGTTGCAGTCGGCAACGCCGCCTAGTTCCGCTGTGTAGGATAGTTTGACGGCGCTTTTTAGTTCGTCCGCATTGACTTCAAGGGTCGAATCGGTACCAGACTTGAGTTCATTGATCCGCGGTTGATTAATGTCGAAGCCAACTGTGTCATAGAGTTTGCCAAATTCTACAGCCAATGGTAACCCAACGTACCCAAGCCCAATGACTGCTATTTTCTCGTCATATGCCATTTTTTCTCTCTCTTATTAATCAAAGGTTTATCGTCACATTCGTATGTTACGCTAGTGCAGTTGGCTTACAAATGGATTGGCCGTTAGTATTTCAGTGTTCCTGAAGGAATAATTAGTTTATTCTAAAGCAATAGAAATACCTTGCAAACCAAATAGTTATAATGTGAGTATAAAAATTGAGCACACTCCGCGTTTTTAATCATTATGTAAGAATCCCGTTTGTTTTATTAGGTGCTATTGACGGCTGTTTGTTGTTTGCCAGCGTTATTTTGGCGATGATCATAATCAAGGACCTTGGATTTGATAACCTTACCGCCGTTATTCAAGGGCATTGGCTTGAAGCCTCTATCTATACTTTCTTAATGCTCCTGGCCATGATCGCGGCTGGTCTTTATCAGGCAAGGCTTCGTGAGGGTTCTTTCGGTTTTATTCTGCGTTTAACGGCCGCATTTTTACTGGGGACGGTGGCTCAGTCGGTTGTTTTTTATTTGATTCCCAATATATTCCTTTGGCGAGGCGCCTTAATTGTCTCAATGGCAAGTTCTTTCGTGGCTATTACCAGTCTTCGTATGGTGATACATAAACTTGATCCGAATGTTTTCAAAAAACGAATTCTTGTCTTAGGTGCAGGTAAGCGTGCCGCTACTATCACTGAGCTGAGACGACGCTCAGATCAATTTGGTTTTACAATACTTGGCTACGTGCACTTGCGCAATGAGCAAACCGTTGTATCAGAAGATAAGGTAATTAATCTTGGTGTTTCTCTAGTTGATTACATAGAAAAAAGTGATGTTGATGAAATCGTATTAGCTGTTGATGATCGACGAAAAGGTATTCCTATGCATGAATTGCTTGATTGTAAAATGCGTGGTGTAGACATTCTTGATGTAGCGACTTTTTTCGAAAGGGAGACAGGCAAAATTCGACTGGACCAGGTCCATCCAAGCTGGTTTTTGTTTTCTGACGGGTTTAATCATAGTGCGGGAAGAACGATCAGCAAACGTGCTTTTGATGTACTAGCTAGTTTCTTCCTGTTGGTTATCACCTGGCCATTCATATTGTTTGCTACGATCGCGATTTTCCTGGAGAGCGGTTGTAAGTGGGGGACACCAATTTTATTCAGACAAGTTAGGGTAGGACAAGACGGGCGACCATTCCAGGTATTAAAACTCAGAAGCATGGTTGTCAATGCAGAAAAATCAGGTAAAGCTCAGTGGGCGACAAAAAATGATTCACGGGTTACCCATGTAGGCAAATTTATACGTAAAACCAGAATTGATGAGCTACCGCAGATCTATAATGTTTTTCGTGGAGATATGAGTTTTGTTGGGCCACGGCCAGAACGCCCGGAGTTTGTCGTAATGTTATCCGAGAAAATCCCATATTACACAGAGAGACACCGTGTTAGGCCGGGTATCACTGGTTGGGCTCAGATGCTTTACCCTTACGGCTCATCTGAACAAGATGCTCTGGAAAAACTACAATATGATCTTTATTACGTAAAAAATCATAGCATCTTTCTTGATTTTCTTATCATGTTACAAACCGCAGAGGTTGTCTTGTTTGGAAGGGGTGCAAGATAATTCCCATGCTTACTGCAAGTGGGTAGATATTGTTAGCTAATATTGGTTTATTAAGTTATTCAGCCAGCGGCGTTGGTTACTTTGTGCTGGCTGTTTTGCTGTTAGTCAGCTGGCGAGGGCGGATTGTAGGTGGCATATTATTAGCTGCTGTGTTGACTCAGATCGTCTGGTCCGGATTGGTAGCTTTCAACGCCCAGACCGTTTATTTTTCTCCACATACCATCTTTGTATTCGAAGTTGTCAAATTTTTTGCATGGACGATGTTTATGTTGCGGTTGTTAAACACAGGCCGCATTCAAAGAATACCTCGATATGTCTGTTATGCGTACTACTTATTAACCGCTTTATCGATATACATAGCCCTGTTTCTACAAGATTTCATTATGAGTGTGTTGCATGAATACGACATGCACTTGTTGGTTTTGATCTTGTTGGTATTTTCCATTATGGGTCTGGTGTTGATCGAGCAAATTTATAGAAATTTGCAGCCTGAAAAAAGATGGGCAATAAAATTCCTGTGTATCGGTCTCGGTGCATTGTTTGCATATGATCTGTATTTGTACTCTGATGCGTTGCTGTTTGACAAAATTGATCAGACTCTTTGGGATGCCAGAGGAATTATTAATCTTCTAAGTATTCCATTGATTGCGATTTCTGCAAAAAGAAACCCGAAATGGTCTTTTGATATTTTTGTATCCAGGCATGTTGTATTTTATTTTACAGGTGTTCTTGCGGTCAGCCTTTATCTTATTTTGATGTTTATTGCTGCCTATTATTTAAAGATCTATGGCGATACCCTGGGCGCATTTACTCAAACTGTTTTTTTAGTGGGCGTCGTACTTGTTCTATTTGTTGTAATGTCTTCAGGGGCAACAAGGTCAAAATTAAGAGTCTTTCTGTCCAAGCATTTTTATAAGAATAAGTATGATTACCGTGATGAATGGTTACGTTTGATTAACAATATATCCGATTATAAGTCTGCGAGGTATTTCAAGGATAATATTATACAAACGGTTGCATGTATTTTGCAGAACCGGGGAGGTGTGTTGTATCTAAAGGAAGCAGGGTTTTATCAGTGTGTCTCATCATGGAATTGTCCGGCGTTTGAGCAAAAGATTACCTTATCATCTTCATTAGTAAAGTTCATGAATAAGTATGAGTGGATTATTGATATCAAAGAGTATAAAGCTAAGCAAGACCGCCGTTCTGACCTGATATTACCAGAATGGATATTGAATATTCCCTCTGCATGGCTAATTGTGCCGCTCAAACATCATTATGAGGTAATAGGATTTTTTATACTGCTTGAGTCAGGGGTGAATCAACATACCAATTGGGAAGACCGTGACCTCCTCAAAGCTGTAGGCCGACAGGTATCAAGCTATCTGGCATTTATCCAGGCTTCAGAGGCGCTAACTCAGGCTGAGCAATTTGCAGCGTTTAATCGGTTGTCTGCTTATGTAGTACATGACTTGAAAAATTCAGTATCGCAACTTGAACTTATAGTTAAAAATGCAGAAGAACATCAGAATAATCCGGATTTTATTTCAGATTCTTTTTTAACAGTTAGTAATGTTGTTAGTCGCATGCAAAAGATGTTGAGTCAGTTAAAGAAAATGCGGTTTGCCGAAACAGATACACGGATGGTTAATGTTAAGGAAATCTTATCAACTGTCGTCGCAAACCGTTCAACACAGTTGCCCAAGCCAGAACTGCATGCTGAAGACAAAAGACTCCATGTCTATGTTGAGCCAGAACGCTTTATAAATATAATGGAACATTTAGTGCAAAATGCACAGGAAGCCACAGACGAGGACGGAAATATCAATATAGCACTAACATCGAATGATGATACTGTCGTGATAAAAGTAGAAGATAATGGTTGCGGCATGACGCCCGATTTTATTAGGGAGCGGTTGTTCAGGCCGTTTGATACGACAAAAGGGAATGCTGGGATGGGAATTGGTGTCTTTGAGGTAAAGGAATTTGTTAAGTCCATTGATGGTGTGATAACCGTTGAAAGTGATGTTGGTGTTGGTACGGTGTTTGAGTTGAAACTGCCAATTCGCTACGAGAATAATTTTAATGAATAATGTAATCGAGAAACGCTATCTACTTGTAGTTGAAGATGATGAAGGTTTGCAACGCCAGTTGCGTTGGAGCTTTAGTGACTATGACGTAATCATAGCGAAAGATAAGGCTGAAGCAATCGTTGCATTACGTCGTTATCAACCAGAGGTGGTTACGCTGGATTTAGGATTGCCGCCGGATCCTGCCAATGTCAGCGCAGGATTTGAAACCCTGGAAAAAATATTGTCGCTTTCGCCTGACACTAAAGTCATTGTTATAACGGGGAATGATGACAGGGAGAATGCAGTCAAGGCAATTGGATTAGGGGCATATGATTTTTATCAAAAGCCTATTGACCCAGAAATAGTTAAAACCATAATTAATCGGGCATACAAGCTCAACCAGCTTGAAAAAGAAAATAGAATGCTGCAACAAAAAATGGGCAAGACATTGGATGGCTTGATAACGAATGATTCCGAAATGCTTAGAATCTGCCGCATGGTTGAGAAAATTGCACCCACTGACACATCAACTTTACTAATTGGTGCTAGTGGCACAGGTAAAGAAATTTTAGCACGGGCTCTGCATGAGTTGAGCGATCGCCATGAAAACAGGTTGGTAGCGATCAATTGTGCCGCAATACCGGAAAATTTGTTAGAGAGTGAGCTTTTTGGGTATGAAAAAGGCGCTTTTACTGGGGCAAACAAACAAACAGTCGGCAAGATTGAACTAGCGAATGGTGGAACGCTATTCCTCGATGAAATCGGTGATCTTCCTATCGCTTTGCAGGCAAAGTTATTACGCTTTTTACAAGAGCGTGTAATTGAGCGAGTTGGTGGGAGAAAAGAGATTCCCGTCGATATTCGAGTGGTATGTGCTACACATCGAGATATAAATAGCATGGTTAGCAATAACGAGTTTCGTGACGATCTCTATTATCGATTAAGTGAAATAACGATCACCATTCCACCGCTTGGTGCGAGAACGGGTGACTCCATACTGATAGCAAGAGCACTTCTGCAGAAGTATGTATCAATGCATAACCCAAAAGTTAAAGGTTTTACAAAAGAAGCTATTAATGCAATGGAAAAGTATGAATGGCCAGGCAACGTGCGTGAGCTGGAGAATAAAGTGAAACGTGCGGTGATAATGGCGGAAAGTCCATATATCAGTCAGGATGAATTAGGTCTTGATGATCTTAGCCAGACTGAACTATCTATCAATCTACGAACAATCCGAGAGCAGGCAGAACGAACGGCAATTACGCGCGCCCTGAACGCAAGTGGTTATAATATAAAAGTGTCTGCCGATATTCTTGGGGTTACCAGACCAACGCTTTATGATCTTATGAAAAAGTTGAATCTAGAAAAAAAGGAATAGGTCGTTTCTGTATTCGGCTAATGTTTCTTGCGATATTCGTAGGCTCCGAGATCGATCTTCTTTGTTATGCTCCGTTTCTGTGATTTGGTTTTATGTTTATATTCATATTCAGGCGTTAAATTAAAACCATTATGCGTCGAAAGTTTTATACCTTTATCAACGGCGGGCGAGCTGGCTTGTAAACGGTAATTATGATTATCTTCACCAACAAATCCGGGATGATCTGTTCTTAAGTTATTATTTAATTCGCCTGCTCCTATAAGAAGCGTGCCCTTACGTATAAATAGGTTGTTAACAATTTTCGCTGTAGGTGTTTTTTCTGCAGTTCGTATAAACACCCCAGCATGCCTATTATTGACAAATGTGTTATTTATAATAAAAAGGGAATTTTCCTTATAGAGAAGGTTTTCCATACCATAGGCAACAAGCGTGGAGTTATCGGTCTTTTCACCTTGTTGGATTATGTTGCCAATAATAAAAGTATTCCCTCCGTTAGACACATCTATTATATAACTGGAATTACCGTTTTTTTTGTCCAATAGTTTGTTGTAGAGGATGAAATTATTATGCGCACGGCTTTTAATCTGGTGTCCTATTACCGCACTATGTGAATAACTGAATTTAATAGTGAAGTTGCGGATTTCCCCTATATACATGTTGTGTGTGTAACCGTCACCACTTCCATTGTGAGCGAATTCTGTGTGTTCTATTGTGATATCGCTGTTCAGATTTTTGCCGGATAAAATACCATTTTCATTGTCATGAAAATAGCAAAGTCGTACGGTAAGATTTGCTCCTTCTTGACGAATTCCTGCACCATTACCATCTGGTACCTTCGCACCAGAAAATTCTATATTTTCGATTGTTGTGTTATTACCCTTAATGACCCAGATTCCTTTCCCTTCTGCATGTTTCCCTATAGCTCGAATGTGAGCGCGTCCTCCCTTACCACGGATAGTCAGATTGTTTTTTCGCCATACCGCAACATCATTTGTATAAATGCCCGCATCAATTTCTATTGTGTCGCCATCTTCAATAAGCGCAGCCACTTCACTAGGCGTCCGATATGGACGCTCTGGACCTACCTGAAAAGTTATCGCATCACAAATTGTGACGATTGAAAATAGAAAGAAAACGATTAATATTCTCATTGGTTCCCCACCACTTTATTATTAATTTACAGCCAAACTACCCATCCATCGGCAGATAGTATTACATCTAAGATGACAATTTCACGAATTCATCACTTCGACAATGCTGCTGGGTCATTGTTGCATATTTACTTCTTATTGCAGATTAGTGCCCTGAGACTCATAAATAGTTTACAATGCATGCGATTTTGCTAGCCATTGTTTGAGTGGAAATGTATGAATTTTATAGATATTTTGAATGATTTAGCTTGAATGGCTGCAGTATAATTTATATAGCATTGTTTTAAATGGCGATTAAACTGTCGTGGCCTTGGAAAAACGCATACTAATCAGTAATATAGGCCGGAGTGAAGGTCTGCAAATTACCATTTTGCACAAACTGTACAACACGAGGATGTAATATATGGCTTCGGACCAGATGCCCAAGGAGCGCAGAAGGAATTTTATCTCTGACACAGGTGAATTTGTCGAATCAGGTACTAAAATAACAAAACCACTGGTATCGCTGGTGCTACCTGCTCTCAATGAGGAAGCTATTCTTCCCAAGAACCTGGGTATTTTATGCGATTACATGGAGACCCTAGAGTCAAAGTACCGATGGGAAGTCATTTTTATCAACGATGGTAGCACTGATAAAACAGGTGAACTAGCGGAACAGTTTGCCAACGACCGAGATAATTTTCATGTATTTCACCACCTGGCCAATTATGGACTTGGGCAAGCATTTAAGTTTGCTTTTTCGCACAGTAAGGGCGATTACATCCTGACCCTGGATATTGACCTTAGTTATTCACCCGATCATATTGGACGTCTCCTTGAAAAGATCCAGGAAACAAGGGCAAAAATAGTTATTGCTTCTCCCTATATGGATGGTGGAACGATCGCCAATGTTCCTCCCCTGAGGCGTTTATTGAGCGTAACAGCTAACCGTTTTTTAGCGACTAGTGCACAGGGCTCCCTCTCCACTTTAACCAGCATGGTTCGCGTATATGATGGTCAATATGTGAAATCCCTTGATTTGCGCTCCATTGGCATGGAGGTTATGCAAGAAATAATTTACAAGAGCATGTTGTTACGCGCTCGAATTGAAGAGATACCCGCACAGCTTGACTGGAGTTTACAGAATGCAGTTGAAGGTAAACGCCGTTCAAGCATGAAAATTATACGTCATAGTATTGCTGTGTTGTTAGCAGGTTTTCTTTTCCGGCCATTTATGTTTTTTGTAATACCCGGGCTGTTATTGTTGTTCTTATCAATATACGTGAATGGGTGGGCGTTTGCTCATTTCCTGGAGCATTTTCAAGCTGCATCATCACAGTACCCGGATTTTGTCGCTCGCTCTTCGGTGGCAATTACCGCTGCTTATAATCAAGCGCCACACACATTCATTGTGGGCGGGATTTCATTGATGTTAGCAATACAGTTGGTGAGTCTTGGTATACTTTCCCTTCAAAATAAGACTTATTTCGAAGAAATATTCCATCTTGGATCGACTGTTTATAAGCATAGCAAAAATCGTGACGGGTAAAATTAAGTTTAAAATTGCAATCATAGTTTAGTGAAAATAGTTTTGTTTAATGGGGAAAATAATGAGTGAGATTCCAAAGAAAATTTTAGTAACCGGTATTGCCGGATATATCGGCTCCAACCTGCTTATCAAGTTAATGGAAAATGGCCATGAGGTTGTGGGTATTGATAACCTTTCCATGGGAAGACTGGAAAACATTCAGCAGTATATGGAGCACGAAAATTTCCAGTTCCTTGAACGTGATGTTACCAAGGCAGAAAGTTTTGCTGATCTTGGTGATGATATTGATTGTATTGTTCATTTGGCTGCATTCAAGATCCCTCGGTATGGCAAAGCTATTGATACGCTCAAAATAAACTATCTGGGCACGGAATGTGTGCTGGATTTTGCTCGCAGAATAAACAAAAAATGCGTACTGGCGTCTACATCTGATGTTTATGGCCGTAACCCAAATTTGCCGTTTAGCGAAGAACATAGTGACAGTGTAATCGGATCATCATTGTCTGCCCGCTGGTCCTATGCCGTGTCCAAACTTTTTGATGAACACTTAGCGTTTGCATACCAGGACGCCTATGGATTTCCTGTGACGCTACTGCGTTTCTTTGGTTCTTATGGCCCCAGAATGCATTTGAGCTGGTGGGGTGGTCCTCCCCCGGTTTTTATGGATGCCGTGCTCAATGATAAAGTAATACCGATTCATGGCGATGGTATGCAAACCAGAAGTTTTACCTATGCGACGGATACTGTTGACGGTACTTATGCCGCAATTGTTACGCCAGAAGCGAATGGCGATATTTTCAATGTAGGTAGTACGTATGAAATCACCATTCTGGATTTTGCAAAACTCATAAAAGAGTTAAGTAACACGCCTGGGGAGCTGAAATATGAGCTTGTGCCTTATGAATCGTTTACGGGCAAGAAATATGAAGATGTTATGCGCCGTGTGCCAGATACAACACACAGCGAGAAAGTGCTAGGCGTGAAGGCGCATGTGACTCTTGAAGAAGGTCTGAAAAAGACACTTGAATGGTATCGCTCCGTTACCGAAAATAAATATTAATAACGATGATTAATCTGAGTATGTTGGTTGGGACTAAAGAAATATGAAGATAGGTATTGTAGGTGGTGGCTTAATGGGGCTAGCCCTGGCTCAGCGTTTAACCCAAAAAGGTCACAATATATCTATCTTCGAAGGCGCTTCGCAGCTTGGTGGTCTGGCTACTCATCATCAGTTTGGTGATTTTATCTGGGATCGTTTTTATCATGTAATTTTACCGACAGATGGATCGTTAATTAATTTTATAAAAGATATCGGTCTCGAAAAAAGGTTGCGGTGGAAAACCACGTTGACGGGATTTTACATTGACAAACAATTCCATTCACTAAGTAGTTCCCTGGAGTTTTTAACGTTCCCCCCGTTGTCTTTATGGAGTAAATTTCGCCTTGCGTTAACCATCATTTACGGCTCCAGAATTAATGATTGGAAAAAACTTGAAGGTGTGCCGGTTGAGGAATGGCTGCTGAAAGTATCAGGCAAAGGTACATATGAGAAAATGTGGAAGCCATTGTTGCTGGCTAAACTGGGTGAGAATTATAAGAGAGTTTCGGCGGTATTTATCTGGTCTTATATAAAACGACTTTATATGGCCCGAGATACATCCGCTCAGAAAGAGTCAATGGGCTATGTGTCAGGTGGCTACAAGTCTGTATTTGATCGTTTGGCAGAAGTTATTACCAATAGTGGTGGCCAAATTCACAAGCAGACACCCGTTAAACACATTTCCACGACGGAAGAAAATAAAATTAAAATCGAATCATCCTCAGGTGAGGAGGAATTTGACAAGGTCATATTTACTTCTCCAGTTAATGTTTTAGAAAAAGTAGCAGCAAATGACATAATTAAGATCGAGAATACCGGTAAGGATGTGGAGTATTCAGGCGTAATCTGTATGGTGTTGATTACAAAAGAACCTTTGATCCCATACTATACGCTTAATATTGCCGATGCCGAGATTCCCTTTACAGGGGTGATTGGCATGACTAGCGTGGTATCAACGGATGAAATGGCGGGCTACCATGTCACATATTTGCCGAAATACGTGCACTCAGATGATCCTCTTATGTCTGCATCTGATGAGGAAATAAAAGAAATGTTTTATGCCGGCCTGGGAACGATGTTTCCTGAATTTAAGCCGGAACAGGCAAGAAGTATTCATATTAACAGGGCGAGCAAAGTACAACCGCTACAAGTTCTGAATTATTCGAAATTAGTACCAAAGGTGCATCAATGCCATGAGAACTTTTTTGTACTTAACACTTCGCAATTTGTGAATAATACTTTAAATAATAATACGGTCATTCAGGCCGTTGATAATTTTGTGTCGGATTACAAAGTTGAATTTGAATAACTTTTTTTAATTAGAGAATGCTTCTGTAAGGTAAGTTTATGAGTAATGAAAAAAAATATTTTGCCCATGAGTCTTCATATGTTGATGAGCCATGTAGCATCGGTAAGGACACCAGGATCTGGCATTTTAGTCATGTTATGAAAGATAGCGTTATCGGAGAAAGATGTAATATCGGCCAGAATGTCGTTATCTCCCCTGGCTGTGTAATTGGTAATGACGTAAAAATACAAAATAATGTTTCAATTTATACGGGCGTAATTCTTGAGGATGATGTTTTTTGCGGACCTTCGATGGTTTTCACAAATGTGATGAATCCCCGTAGTCATATCGAGAGAAAAGACGAATACAAGCAAACCCTGATCAAGAAGGGCGCAACTATTGGTGCTAATTCAACAATAGTGTGTGGTACCACACTGGGAAGTTATGCCTTTGTTGGAGCAGGGGCAGTAGTGACAAAAGATATTCCAAACTATGCCACGGTCTATGGCAATCCAGCACGCGTTCATGGCTGGACCTGTAATTGTGGTGTAAAACTTACCTTGACATCATCAGAGGATAGCCATGAAGAAACCCAGTGCACCTCATGTGGTAAAAAATATGTTAAATCAGAATTAATCGTAACTGAAAAAAATTAACTGGAGAGTAATCGTGTCCAAAACTGAAATACAAGTTCCTCTACTGGATTTAAAGGCGCAATTTGCCAATATTCAAAATGAAATTATGCCTCGCATTAATGAAGTGTGTGAGAATCAATACTTTATTCTTGGGCCTTCTGTTAAAGAGCTAGAGCAACAAGTTGCGGAGTATTCGCAGTGCGAACATGGGGTTGGTGTCTCATCTGGAACAGACGCATTACTCGTTTCGCTTATGGCGCTTGAAATTGGACCGGGCGATGAGGTTATTACAACGCCCTATACATTTTTTGCAACCGCCGGTGCCATCGCACGAGTAGGTGCAAGACCATTATTTTGTGACATCGATCCTGATACTTATAATATAGCACCTGATTCAGTTCGAGCGCTCATCTCTGAGAAATGCAAGGTAGAGAATGGTGCTTTAATCAACAAGGAAACGGGTGGAAAGGTGAGAGTTATTTTACCTGTTCATTTATATGGTCAAATGGCCGACATGGTACCGTTGATGGATATTGCCAAAGAATATAATTTATCTGTCGTTGAAGATGCTGCGCAGGCAATCGGTGCAGAGAATGATAACGGCAGTCGTGCAGGAAGTGTTGGCGACATAGGCTGTTTTTCATTTTTTCCGAGCAAAAATTTGGGCGCCTTTGGTGACGGGGGAATGTGTACGACTAAAGACTCTGGTCTGGAAGAACGTCTAAGAATTATGCGTGCGCATGGTTCAAAGCCTAAATATTATCACGCTTTCATTGGCGGTAACTTTAGATTAGACGAAATTCAGGCAGCTGTTTTATTAGTCAAGCTTAAGCATCTGGATGATTGGACTAAGCAACGACAGGCAAATGCTAGTGATTATACGAAATTGTTTAATGATGCTGGCTTAGGCGAGAATGTTAAAACTCCATTAGCCGTTAAAGGGTATCGACACATTTATAACCAATATGTGTGCAGAGTTAAAGACAGGGATGCATTGCGAAAGCATTTGGCAGATAACAAAATTGGCTCAGAAGTTTACTATCCAGTACCGCTGCATGTTCAGGACTGTTTTTCATATCTTGGATATAAAGAAGGCGATTGTCCAGAATCCGAGTCGGCTGCAAACGAGACGGTAGCGATACCGATCTATCCTGAATTGACAACTGAACAGAAAGAGTATGTTGTAAATACAATTTCAGATTTCTATAAATAATGAAGTTATTTAGTATCGTTGGCGCACGCCCGCAATTTATTAAAATTGCGCCGATCTGTCGAGCAATAGCAAGTCGAAACAAGGACAGCCATGTACTGGATGATGTCATTATCCATACCGGTCAGCATTATGATCCTTCCATGTCAGATGTTTTTTTTGATGAGCTGAATATACCTAAAGCCGATTTCCATTTGGGGGTCGGCTCAGGTGCCCATGGTGCCCAGACCGGACAAATGCTTGAAAAGCTGGAAGAGCTCATGTTGAGTCAAAAGCCGGATATGGTAGTTATCTATGGGGATACCAACTCAACAGTGGCGGGTGCATTGGCGGCGGCTAAACTACATATCCCGATTGCTCACATTGAGGCAGGTTTGAGAAGTTTTAACCGTAAAATGCCTGAGGAGGTCAATCGTATTGTTGCGGATCACATTTCAGATATGCTGCTTGCTCCAACACCGACGGCTATCGCTAACCTGGAAAAAGAAAACCTTGCGGATAGAACTATATATACTGGAGACATAATGCATGATGCAGTTATCTATAATTGCAAACTGGCTGAGAAAAAGTCTTCGATCCTTAAGGATTTATCCTTAACAAGTAATGATTATGCGGTTGTTACAGTGCATCGGGCAGAAAATACGGATGATACCGAGCGACTCGGAATCATTTTAAACGCCCTGAATGAGGTCGCTGAAGGTGGCTTGAAATTGGTGTTCCCGATACACCCGCGTACCAAAAAGACCATAAGTACCCAGTTTACAGACTGGAAGCCGTCTGAAAACCTGCAGCTAATTGAGCCTGTTGGTTATCTGGATATGCTGCAACTGGTCGCAAATGCTAAAATGGCGTTAACTGATTCAGGTGGGCTACAGAAGGAAACATTTTTCCTGAATTGTCCATGTATCACCATTCGTGACGAGACCGAGTGGGTTGAGACTGTCGACGGTGGTGGTAATATTGTGACCGGTGTGGATAAAAGCAAGATTATCGATGCGGTAAATTACTGGATCAAAAAAACAGAAAAAGAAGATGTTGATTTCTCAATCCAGGCACAAAAGGCCTTTGGGACAGGAAACTCAGCAGATAAAATAATACAGGCAATTCTTGATTATTAGGATTGTTATCTAACTAAAATTGTGGCGAAGGATGAATTTATGATTAATATCGGTGTAGTAGGAATAGGCGGTTGGGGCAAGAATCTTGCGCGTAATTATTATCAGATCCCTGAGTCCAACCTTAAGTATGTGTGTGATCTGGATGACGCTAAATTAGAACAGGCGAGAGCACAGTATCCAGGCACAATAATGACAAAAGAATTTGATGACCTGTTAAAGGATCCTGACTTGCATGCGGTTGTTATTGCAACAACGGCGCCGGGTCATTTTCCGCTTGGTAAAGCCGCATTGGAAGCGGGTAAAGATGTTTATATAGAGAAGCCCATGGTATTGAATGCTGAAGAAGCGGAAGCGTTGATAAAGTGTGCGGAAGAACATGATCGCATATTAATGGTAGGCCATTTGCTGGAGTATCACCCTGTAGTCGATTATCTAAAAGATATCATTGATAAAGGTGAGCTTGGTGATATCCATTATATTTATGCTCAACGTGTCAATTTAGGTACAGTACGTGAAGATGAAAATGCGTTATGGAACTTTGCCCCGCATGATATTTCGATAATTCTCTATCTGCTCGGTAAGGAGCCATCTGATGTATCAGCCAGAGGGCAGGCCTATTTGCAGAAAGATATTGAGGATGTTGTATTTTTAAGTCTTAATTTTAATGATGAGTCAATGGCGCATGTCCATGTAAGCTGGCTGGATCCACACAAGATACGTAAAATAACCGTTGTGGGCAGTAAGAAGATGGCTGTTTTTGATGATCTTGAGGGTAGTGAGAAGCTGCGACTGTATGATAAGGGCGCGAAGTTTAGCGACGATTACAATAGTTTTGCGGAGTATATGGGGCTGAGATTTGGTGACATCACTATTCCACATATAAAAGTTGGCGAGCCATTAAGAATAGAATGTAGTCATTTTCTGGATCGTATACGTGATCGTAAGCAACCACTTAGTGATGGATATGATGGATTAAGAGTTGTGAAAGTGTTGGATGCTGCCCAACGTTCATTAAAGAAAAATGGCGAGCCGATTGAACTTTAATATAAAACGAAAGTTGCGAATAAATGAAACCTTTAGCTAGTTTGTCCCTGGATCTTGATAATAAATGGTCCTACATGAAAACCCATGGCGATTCTGGCTGGGAATCTCACCCATCCTATCTGGATGCCGCGGTACCAAGGATTCTTGATTTTCTCAAAGAACGAAACCTGCTAATAACATTTTTTATTGTTGGGCAAGACGCCGCACTCGATAAAAATAAGGCGGTATTACGTTCGATAGCTGATGCTGGACATGAGATCGGCTGTCATAGCTTTAATCATGAGCCCTGGCTACATTTGTACTCATATGAAAAGTTGGATGACGAACTAGCCAAAGCAGAAGAAAGTATTTTGGATGCGACGGGGCAAAAACCTGTGGGCTTTAGAGGGCCGGGATTCAGTTTGTCAGAGAATACTTTAAATGTATTATCGAAACGTGGGTATTTATATGACGCCACAGTATTTCCTAATGTTTTGAATCCACTTGCAAGAGCTTACATGTTCAAAACAAGCAATCTGACAAAAGAACAAAAGGAACAACGCAAAGAATTATTTGGGACCTTAAATGATGCCTTGCGACCGGTAAAACCTTATAAGTGGCAACTGGATTCGGCGACTTTAACAGAAATACCTGTTACCACTATGCCGATTTTTAAAATCCCAATTCATCTGAGTTATGTGCTATATCTAAGCAATTATTCAAAAGCATTGGCCATTTTTTATTTTCGCGTGGCAATGTTGATGTGTAAATTGACGGGTACTCGTCCTTCTATTTTGCTTCATCCGTTGGACTTTATTGGGGCTAAAGATGCAAAAGAACTGGCATTTTTTCCCGGCATGCAAATGTCTGTCGAAGATAAATTGTCGGTTGTGGATAAAGTGCTTAAGTTGCTAGCAAAAGATTACCGGATTGTGACGATGAAAGATCATGTTGAATCTGTCGTTGATGATAAAAAGTTACCAATTCGTAAGCCTCGTTTTCGAACAGCAAGTTAAATTTTAAGAGCATCCTTTTTATAGGTGAGTTATGAAAGATAAAATTGTTAAGATAATTATTGCGGCCGCCAATGAGCTGAACGATGAGGAAGAAATTTCAGTATCTGAAGAGTTGTCTGAATCGACTAGATTGTTTGGTGAAAATGGTGTGTTGGACTCAATGGGGCTGGTTTCTCTTGTTGTCGCCGTTGAGCAGGCTATAGATGAAGAGCTGGATGCAAGCATTAGTTTGGCAGATGAAAAGGCGCTATCACAGAAAAATAGTCCATATCGAACAATTGAAACATTAGCGGAATATGCTGAGAAATTAATACAGGAAGGCTAGTCTGTTGAGTAAACCAATTACTTTAATAACGGGTACACGAAAAGGGATTGGCAAATTCCTTGTTGAGCATTATGTAGCCAAGGGGCATGTTGTGATCGGTTGCAGTCGAGGGGATATCGACTGGCAACTGGATAATTATGAGCATTTTATCCTGGATGTGATTGATGAAAAAAAAGTTAAGCAAATGTTTTCAGCTGTGAGGAAAAAGTATGGTCGGGTTGATAATCTGATTAATAATGCCGGCATTGCATCTATGAATCATTCTCTCCTTACACCTGTCTCCACAGTGCAAAAAGTACTAAATACCAATGTGGTTGGCACCTTCCTGTTTTGTCGCGAAGCTGCGAAATTAATGAAAAAAACTAAATATGGTCGAATGGTCAACTTTACGACTGTTGCGGTCCCCCTAAAGCTTGAGGGAGAGGCAGCCTACGTTGCATCTAAAGCGGGTGTTAAGTCACTTACCGAAGTTCTGTCGAGAGAATATGCGGAATATAACGTTACTGTAAATACGATAGGTCCTGTACCAATTGAGACAGACCTGATTCGGGCAGTTCCAGCAGATAAGATACAAAACTTACTTAATCGACAGGCAATACAAAGATTCGGCTTGTTTGAAGATGTGGTCAATGTCATCGATTTTTATCTAAAACCCGAGAGCTCCTTTATAACAGGTCAAACGTTATATTTAGGAGGGGTATGACATGTACACGGATTTTCTGATTGATGTATTCAATAAAAATGCTCAAGAAGATGCACTGATATGGAAAGATGATTCCTATACCTATCATTGGTTGTTAGACTCGTTAGACGATTGGAGAAAACGTTTAGCCGAGGAACAAATCGCGAATAGCGCAGTTGTCAGCATCGAAGCTGATTTTTCACCATCCGCAGTTTGCCTTATGCTGGCCTTAATCGAAAAAAACTGCGTAATTGTGCCATTAACGACTTCTGTTGATGCTAATAAACCTGAATTTCGTGAGATTGCTCAAATAGAGTTGATCATAAAGATCGACGATAAAGAAAAAGTTACATTTACTAATTCCGGGGTTCAGGCTACCCAGGAATTAATCAAAGAATTGAAAAACAAGGAACACCCAGGTCTTGTCCTGTTTTCGTCCGGTTCGACAGGTAAAAGCAAGGCCGCGATTCACGATATGGTGCCTATGCTTGAAAAGTTTAAAGTACCTAGAAACTCAATGCGCTCGATCACCTTTCTTTTGTTTGATCATATTGGCGGCTTTAATACACTACTATATAACTTATCAAATGCAGGTTGTACGATCACAGTCCAGGACAGAAGACCTGAAACTATCTGCGCAGCAATCGATAAACATAAAGTCGAGTTACTACCTACCACACCAACATTCATTAATTTATTATTAGTTAGCGAGGCCTATAAAAATTATGCATTAACAAGTTTGCAACTCGTTACCTATGGTACCGAGGTTATGCCAGAGAGTACCCTAAAGAGATTTCATCAATTATTCCCCGATAAAAAACTTCTTCAAACTTATGGGCTATCAGAAGTAGGTATTTTACGTTCAAAATCAAAATCATCTGATTCCTTATGGGTCAAAGTTGGTGGCGAGGGTTTTGAGACCAGGGTGATTGATGGCATGCTGGAAATTAAGGCTAAGTCAGCCATGCTGGGTTATCTAAATGCGCCTAGTCCATTTACCGAAGATGGCTGGTTTATAACAGGTGATGCTGTAGAAGTAGACGGCGAATATATACGCATATTAGGCCGCAAATCAGAAATAATAAACGTTGGTGGCGAGAAGGTTTATCCTGCTGAAGTTGAAAGCGTTATTCAAAGAATGGATGGTGTTGAAGATATAGCGGTGATGAGCGAGAGTAATCCTATTACCGGTCAGATTGTGAAAGCCAAAGTAAAACTCAGCACTGATGAAACGCTGCGGGAATTTCGCAAGCGCATGCGCGAATATTGCAAAGATAAATTAACAAAATTCAAGGTCCCACAAAAAGTTGAATTGATCACTGAAACGCTCCATGGAGATAGATTCAAGAAGATGAGGCGGTAATGCAGGATTCAGAATCCCAACAGCCTACTAAAGTATTACGAGAAATAAATCCTGACAATAAAGCTGATTTAAAAACAGTCTCACGTTTGCATATGCAGTTATTGGGCTTTGGGCCCATGGCGGGACTCGGTGAGCGTTTTATCCGAGAAACATGTTATGCCAAACCTGTGCAGGACGGCTTTTTAAAATTGGCACTTTATGAGGTCGATGGTGAAGCAGCTGGTTTTGTTGCATATACATCTCAATCAATCAGTTTTCATCGACATGCACTGAAGGATCACTGGATCTATGCTGGTTGGCTTACTTTTATAGCATTACTCGAGAGACCTCAAAGGATAAAGGCACTTATTCGAGCCATTAAGGTTGTTCTGTCGAGACGCTCAGAAATTAAAAGTGGTTCAGATCCCATGGGGGAGGTTGTCTGCATTGCGGTCTCCCCAAAGTTTCTAGCTGGTAAATTTGTAAGAAAAACTGGTATTACCGTCAGTGAAGACCTCGTACGTTATTCTGCGACAAAACTACAGAAATCTGGTGTTGCAGAGATGAGAATGTTGGTGGATGCAGACAACAAAGCCCCGTTGTTTTTATATCATAAGTTGGGGGCTTCATTTGAGGACTACCAACAGGCAGGAGAGCCGATGGTGCAGGTTTGGTTTGATCTAATCAATAAGCC